>VOFE01002507.1_pt1 | contig 34745 bp, 45 predicted proteins | sample 5384071 | NCBI WGS metagenome assembly VOFE01 (sample SAMN12384724, study PRJNA508395) | human gut metagenome | isolation source: healthy gut D | host: Homo sapiens
TGCTGTCCCTTCTCGCCGTGGATGATGGCAGTACCTGTGTCCTGGCAGAAAGGTAGCTTGCCCTTGCATGCCACTTCGGCGTTGCGCAGGAAAGTCAGAGCCACATACTTGTCGTTGTCGCTTGCTTCGGGGTCGTTAAGTATCTTGGCCACCTGCTCGTTGTGAGAGCGGCGCAGCAGGAAGTTAACGTCGCGGAAGGCAGCGTTTGTGAGCATGGTCAGTGCTTCGGGGCTTACCTTCAGTATAGGCTTGCCTTCAAACTCGCCTAATGACACTCCCTCTTTCGTGAGGAGATAGTACTCTGTGTCGTCCTTGCCCATCTGGAACATCTCATACGTCCGCGATTGCTCCGCTGCGTCGTCTTCTGGCGGTCGATTTCGGCCAGACGTTGCTTCAGAAGCGACATCCGGTTCAGGATGATACGGCGGTCCATCTCCAACTGTGTCTCACCCGGACCGCGCAACCCCACGGAACCCTTCCCGCCGCCAGAGCCGGAACCGCCTCCCTGACGCTCCAAGTGCGTCCACAAGCGTTGCAGACGGGGCAGCATGTAACGGTACTGGGCCAACTCCACTTGCGTCTTGGCATTCGCCGTCTGGGCACGCATGGCGAAGATGTCGAGTATCAACGACGTACGGTCGAGTATCTTGACTTTCAATTCCTTTTCTATATTACGTAATTGCTTGGCAGAAAGTTCGTCATCGAAAATTACCATACCGATTTCTCGTTCCGCTTCTTCTTCCGCCTCTATGTATGCACGGATTTCTTCCAACTTTCCCTTGCCCACATACGTCACGGAGTTCGGGCCGTTCACTTTCTGCGTGAACCGCTTCACCGTCACGGCACCGGCCGTATGGGCCAAGAACCCAGTTCGTCCAAATATTCGTTCGTCTTGCGTTCGTTCTGCGTTTGCGTAATCAAACCGACCAGGACCGCCGTTTCGGCCTGTGCGTCGGAAATCACAAATTCTTTCATTCAAAAAACTTTCTTTATTCGGTGACAAAATACATAAAACCCCGTTGGAAAACAAATAGAAAGGGGAGGAATTTAAAAAAGCAAAAGAGGCTGCGCAAACGCAGCCTCTTTTCCATTCATTTAAACCTAAAATACCTGCGCGGACATTCCTCCCCCGCAGAAAAAACGGCCTTATTTCACTTGGATAACCAGATACTTACTTACGCTCCAGAATGTTTCGGGCGCGGTAATATGTAACACATATTGTCCCTTGTTGTCTTTCTCCAACTTATAAGAACCGGCCGGGTGATTGGTCAGCAACTTGGCACTCTTGGAATACAACTTGATTTCCTTGTCGTAACGGATATCCACTTTCGTGAAATAATCCTTATTGAAATCATTGCTCTTCAGTACATCCCCATCCTTCAATATTTTCTGCTCTTTCAGCTCGGATTTCGTACCGAACACATACCATGCCGTATGGAGTTGCTTGTCCTGCTCGGTCACGGTCTGAGTCTTGGTCTTGTTTTCCTCTGCCAAAGTATTTACGTTCTCATTCAAAGACGTAATGGACTCACCTTGTTGGGCTATCACAATATCCTTTTCAGCCAATTGTGCTTCTAACTCCTGCACCCTTTGCTTCTGGGCTTCAAGCTGGGTGGACAAGTCGTCCACCATCTTTTTTCAGTTTATCCCCCCGATGGTGCTCGTACGAAGCTTCTCTTTCAACTGACTGATTTTGTCCCGGTTTTGTGCCATGGCATCCTGAATGTACTGCATGTTCTCCCGAATGGCTTGTTTGGAAGTTTCCGATTCCATATTCCCGTCGTTCACGGTGATACGTCCCTCCGCCTCATTAATGCGCCGGAAGCCCTCCTGAATCTCGTTCACCGTTCCCATGATCTCATTCAATTCGGTATCTTTGTCGTTGATGACTTGCATCAGCGAATCCCGTTCCTCGGCAAAAGCCTGGTCTTTCTTATTCGCCCCGTTGTTACATGCGGTCAAAGCCGCTGCACACATCACACATAAAAAAATCTTTTTCATACGTTTCTATTTTTATTCGTTCATATTCTTTTTCTTACTCTCTTTCTCTTCGCATCCGGCCAGCACGATGACGAACTCTCCGCGCGGTTCCGTTTCTGTAAAATGAACCAACACCTCTTCCCAACGTTCCCCGCACGCTTTCCTCATGCACCTGGAAATCTCACGGCACACGGCAACTTGGCGCTCCGGCCCGAAAGTTTCAACGAACTGTGTCAACGTCTTGACCAAACGGTGAGGCGATTCATAAAAAACAAGGGTCCTGGATTCTGAAGACAAAGCCGCCAAACGGGTGGCCCGGCCTTTCTTGACCGGAAGAAAACCTTCAAAGCAAAAACGGTCGCAAGGAAGCCCCGAAGCGACCAAAGCCGGTACAAAAAGCCGTGGCGCCCGGCAGACAAATCACTTCCACACCGGCCTTTACGGCTTCACGCGCCACCAAAAACCGGGATCGGAAATACCCGGAGTGCCGGCATCGGATACGACCGCCACCGTCTCCGGCATTTAAACGACTGACCACACTGGAAACCGTCTGATGCTCATTAAACTTATGATAAGACAACATTGCATTTTTTATCTCAAAATGCTTCAGCAGAATACCCGTCGTACGCGTGTCTTCCGCCAATATCAAATCGGCTTCCTTCAATATACGCAAAGCACGATATGTAATATCTTCCAAGTTCCCCACCGGAGTAGGTACCAAATATAAGATTCCCATCAGTCTATTGTCAATATGGACAAAAGTAAGAATAAACATTATCCGCTACGCTACACACGTCAATATTTAACAGATGTTTGCGAATTTGCCTCTTTTTTTTTATCCTATTATCCACCCTTAATTCTTATTTTTGCAGAGAATTATAATCAAAAACATCCGCACATGAGTCCGATAACCGAACGAAACGGGGAAATGATGCGCAGAGGACGGATTGAAGTCATCTGCGGTTCCATGTTCTCCGGCAAGACCGAAGAACTGATCCGAAGATTGAAACGAGCCGAGTTCGCCCGCCAAAGCGTAGAAATATTCAAACCGGCCATCGACACACGCTATGCCGAACAAGACGTGGTGTCGCACGAAGGAAACTCCATTCCCTCCACCCCCGTAGATTCTTCTGCCAGTATCCTGCTGCTTGGTTCGACACGGACGTAGTGGGCATAGACGAAGCACAATTCTTTGACGAGAACTTGATTGACGTATGCAATGAATTGGCCAATCGCGGCACACGCGTAATCGTGGCCGGACTGGACTTGGACTTCAAAGGAGTACCTTTCGGCCCCATGCCGGGATTGTGCGCCGTAGCGGACGAAGTGACCAAGGTGCATGCCATTTGTGTGCGTTGCGGTGCGCTGGCCTACGTGTCCCACCGTACAGTCGACGACGAGAAACGAGTGCTTTTAGGGGAACAAACAGCATACGAGCCGCTCTGCCGTGCCTGTTACCAAAAAGCGATAGAAAAGATAATCTAAAACATCAAGTCTAACTCCTGCTTCATTATGTTTGAAAAAGAAATAACGTTCGACCGGTTTATCCGGGGATTGATGGTTGTAGCCGGGTTGGGACTGGCCATATACGTACTCAACCTGCTAAAAGCTGTATTATTACCATTTTTCGTAGCTTGGTTCTTAGCTTATATGATATATCCTACGATAAAATTTTTCCAATACAAACTCCACTTCCATAACAGGATACTGTGCATCGCCGTTACCTTATTATTAATATTAGCGGCCATAGTTGGCTTCTTTTGGCTTATTATACCACCGGCCATTTCTGAATTTGTAAGATTCCGCAGTATCGTTGCAGAACTTATCAAAGAGACGGGAAACTCAACTTTAGCCCATGATATTGAGATATATTTACAACGGCACATTGACCAAAATTCCATCATACAATTATTCCACGAAAACAATATCATGGAGGCACTAAAAGTTGCAGTTAACCAACTTTGGAGCTTACTGACACACACTTTCAGTTTCATCATGGTCATACTCAACCTCTGTATTACCTTGCTCTATTTGATCTTCATCCTGTTGGATTACGAAAAACTCTCCGAGGGATGGATTAAGCTGATACCGAAACGTAGCAGACGCTTTGCTTCAGCCTTAGTAGGCGACGTGCAACATGGGATGAATTCTTATTTTCGGGGGCAAGCATTGGTAGCCTTTCTGGTAGGCATCCTGTTCAGCATCGGGTTTCTCATCATCGACTTTCCTTTAGCCATAGGTTTGGGAATGTTTATCGGTTTTCTGAATCTCGTACCTTACATGCAAGGATTCGGCTTCATCCCCACAGTTTTGCTCGCCCTATTAAAAGCCAACGACACAGGGGAAAATTTCTGGCTCATTTTACTTTCGGCTTGTATCGTCTTTATCGTCGTACAAAGCATACAAGATGCGTTTCTCGTCCCTAAAATCATGGGCAAGCTCATGGGATTGAATCCGGCTGTCATCCTGTTGTCGCTATCCGTGTGGGGTTCTTTATTAGGTTTAATCGGCCTCATCATCGCACTTCCCTTGACGACCCTCCTGCTTTCCTATTACCGTCGCTTCATAGAGCGGGACGAACGCAAAGTCATACTGGCAGAAGAAAGGCGACGTAAACGTCCTTTATCTTCTCAAGCCTTTTCAAGCGAATCCTCCAATACTTTCCCTCCCATCCCCACAACATCTAATCACAACGGTGAGTCCACGCCAAAGGAAGAACACATGCATGCTGCTGAAAGTGGAAAAAGCTCTTCCGTGGAGGGTGAAAAGGATTAAAAGACATCATCTCTACGAAAAAAGTCCCCATTATGAAAAAAAACGGGCAAATCTTTTGCTATTCTCAGAAAAAGCCGTACCTTTGCACTCGCAATCAGGAATGATGCATAATAGAGGTCGATTCGTTAGCTCAGCAGGTAGAGCACAACACTTTTAATGTTGGGGTCTTGGGTTCGAGCCCCAAACGAATCACTGAAAGAAAGACAGTTTTCATTTTTCAGAAAACTGTCTTTTTGTTTATAGATACTACATTTAGCCTTTTTATGTAGACGCCAATTATAAATCTATTAAAATCGGATTCACCTGCTATTTCTTGCGGGCTGCCACTGCCAAAATGACACCTAAAGCCACTCCCAACAAAGCCGCGAAAAGCACGCGTACCTCTCCCGGCAAGAGGAAAGTTACCGTATGTGCAGGAAACCAGAACAAGGGTATCGTCTTCTTGAACACGAACTCCCATTGTACACGCCAATTCAATCCCTGCATAATCTCGCCCATAGGTATGGGACTGAACAGGCCACGCAGGGTACCACCGGTCATCAGGATATGCGTGTCGGTGATTTTGTGGAACGTCATGAACACGGGCGCAAAAATACTGTTCATGGTAACGGAGATGGCAAAAGCCAGTAACACTTTGCCCCAACTCAGTGCACCTTCCATAATGGCAGCGGGATTATCCACACCAAATAGGCGGCAAAAGCAGGCACTCCGGTAGAAAACACCACGAAAGCCATGCTGATGCCCATACCTAAAAAGCCCCATACCACAGCACGGGGCAAGACGCCGAACCCCTTACGAAAGTAATGCCCCGAACTGATACGTAGACCCAACAGCTCACCCATAGTGGACAGTATGGAGAATTTGACAAAGCTCATCACCATACCATGCGCAGCATTAAACGACTGATACCCTTCATAAAGCGTGCGGGACAAGAAAAAGGTACAAAGAATGCGGCCACCACCAAAGCAAAATATAAATCAGCGCGTTTCATGATATTCTAATTTTGTATTAATAAATTCTCCGGAATCGTATCTTTCTACGATTCCGGCATTCCTCTTAAAACTATTTCAACTCCACCAACTCATATTGCTGACTGCCCAACCCGATTTGCTCGGCATAGTCCAACGTATGCATGCCGTGCCGGGAGTCGATGCGTTCAATCAGGTGTATCTTTCCATGGTCTTCCGAAGCACGTACCTGGTCCACACAAGCCCGGTCGAGCGCCACGGGGTCGAGCGAAGCCAGGATTCCGATGTCCCCCATCTTCGGATCTTCGGGCGTGGCCACGCAATCGCAATCCACCGAAAGTTTATTGGCCACGCTGATATACAAGATACGGTCGCCGCAATGGTCGGCCACAGCTTTGGCCGCTTCGGCCATCGACTCTAAGAAATCGTCCTGCGGAGGCAATTTGCCCCACACTTCTTTCACGCTCTTCGTTTTTCCGGCGGAATGAATGTAAGCCTTCCCCGAAGAAGAAGCGATACCGATGGAGATATTCTTGATAGCCCCGCCGAAACCACCCATCGCATGACCTTTGAAATGGGACAACACTACGGTAAAGTCATATTCCGGATACGCCTTTCCCACAAAATCTTTTTTCAAATGCTTTCCCCTTTCACGGGCAACGAAACTTCTCCGTCCGCATCCATGATGACTACCGGGGCTATGGCCGTAAAGCCGTGGTCTTTGGCCGCTTTCAGATGCTTTTCCGTATCGGAACGTCCGCCGCCGTAGGCCGTATTGCACTCCACGATAGTGCCGTCCACCTTCTGCACCAACCCTTTTATCAATGCCGGATCGAGGTAATTGTTATTTCCGGTTCGCCGGTGGAAAGCTTCACCGCCACTTTTCCGGTAGCCTTCCGCCCGAGCGCTTCATACACTTTCATCAGGTTCTCCGGACTGATTTCTTTTATCATATACACTTTGGCCGGTACTTTTTCCGGACCGTGTCACAAGCAGTTCCCTGTCCCTTCACACTGGAAGCCCACAGGAAAGACCTGCCCACGCGCAAACCGCGAATAAAAACAAACGTTTCATGACCCTATATTTAAAAAAACTCATTTTACACTCCATTCCACCACTTCTCCAATCATCGGACACAAGACTTCCAGCGAGCTGTCCTCGACCAGTCTGCGTGCGTTCTCCAACGGTTCGTCCCAACGATGTCGTGCCAACGCGTATTTGGAATGGTGCACCGTGAGCACCCGTCGGGCACCCAAAGCTTCGGCTTCCGCATGCTGGTATTTGGGCAACGTGTGGATATAACGCCAGTCTACGTTGTACTGCCCGTTCTCCAACACGGCCAGATCTATCCTCGGAAAACGTTTCCCGATGTCGGCATAATGCGCCCGTAGCCGCCGTCCCCACCGATGTACACCTTACGCCCCGACGCTTCTACCAGAAAAGACGCCCACAGGGTACGGTTCGACCGCAAACCACGGCCGGAGAAATGACGGGCAGGCAAGCAATGTACCGTCACACCGCCGCCCAACGTAGCCGTCTCGTTCCAATCCAACTCCACCAACCGTTCCGGTTCGTAGCCCCAGTACTCGAAATGTTCGCCCACACCCAAAGGACACACCACCTACGGACACGCCCCTTCAGGCGCGTCACCGTCCCGTAATCCAAATGGTCCCAATGGTCATGCGTAATCACCAGGCAATCTATATCCGGCATATCTTCCGGACGATAGATATCCGTCCCCGGAAAAGGCTTATTCAGGAAAGATACCGGAGCGGCACCGCAAAACACGGGGTCTACCAAAATACGCTTGCCGCCCAGTTGAAACAAATAGGAAGAATGCCCGAACCATACCAAAAGCTCCCTATCCGGGTCGAGTGCACGCAAATCCGTCTTCACCGACGGAACCGGATGTTCCGGACGCAATCCTTCCGGCGACTTTTTGAAAACGAAATCCAGCATGGCCCCCATTTCCCCTTTTTTCCGAAGTCATCAGGACGGTAGGTTCCATGTTACGGAACTCCCCGTCCCTGAAATTCGGCGACCGCTTGATACGTTCCAACCGTTCGCCACGCGGCAAACGCCCGAACGACGGCGTCTGAAGGAAAAGGACCACAGCCACAATCGCCACGGCAATGACACACAATATGACGAGCAATATCTTTATCATTTTCTTCCGATACATGTCTTTTTTAAACTTTATCTCCTAATGTCCCGGCAAAGATAAGCGTTCGCCCGGAAATATCCTATACCTTTTTTACTTGATTTACAACCGGAATTACTTCCCGGCCTTCCGAATGCGGATTCCGGTCCTCATCCTTTCATCATCCTGACATACAGCCACCCCGGTATATGACGATACACCCAAGCAGCCAGCCTCCAGCGTCGGGTGACATATACGACCTTACGCCGCCGGTCGATACCTCGTGCGATTTGCCGACAAGCCTTGTCCACCGGAGCGACCCAAAACAGCCCCTCCCCCTTGGCCATGGCCGTATCTACAAAACCGGGACGGATGTCTGTCACCTCTATCGGCAGCCGCCGCACGGCCACACGCTGACGCAACCCTTCCAAATAATTCATCTGGAAAGATTTTGTGGCATTATAGGCCGGTGCCGCCCCGCTGCCGCGCAGGCCACCCACCGAGGTGACAGTTGCCAGATGCCCCTGTCCCCGGTTTTCAAAATACCGTATGGCCCAGTCCGCCACGCAAGTCCACCCCGTCACGTTCGTATCCAACGTGCAACGCTCTACGGCATAATCCAGCCGGATTCAAGTCTCCCGTCCCGGAAGAAAGCACCAGAATATCCACTCCTCCCAAGCGGGACGCCAAACGCTCCAATGCCACCGGAAGCGCCTCTGTGTCCGTCACATCACACACCTCTGCTTCAAACACATCCGGACGCGACGCACACAAGTCTTTCAAACGGCCCGACCGACGCCCCATCACTCCGATTTTCACCTCTCCGCGTTCCACATACAAACGAGCCAATCCCTCACCGATACCGGACGTGGCTCCCACAATCAAAATTCTCTTCATTGTCGTTTACGTTTTATTTCCACTTTCGATTTTCGGGCAAAGTTAAAAGGGAGCCACCGGATTTTCCTTGAAGTATTTCAAGAAATTCCGGACTTCAACAATTTTTTCCGGATGGCACTCACCGTTTCGGGCGTCACCCCGATAAACGAAGCGATTTCTTTCAGCGGACGCTGTTCTTTCAGTTCGGGATAACGCCTCATCAAGTCCATATAACGCTCTTCGGGCGTACAACAATAACTGTCCATTAAACGGCGGTAAGTCATGACGAACAGTTGCTCGGCCACGATGCGCCCCAAACGCAGATGTTCAGGAGACATTTCCCAGTAACGCCTCAGCTTTTCGTAAGGCAAGACGTAAAGCGTACTTCTCACGATAGCCTGCACGTCTGCCAACGCCGGACGGCTACAAAGGCACGAGGTGTATTCGGCCACGAAACTGTCGCGGAAGCTATACCCGACGATATGTTCCCCACCTTTCGTGTCCGTCCGCACGAAACGGAACATGCCGTCTTCCACATAGGCCACACGCCCCCGACCGTTCGCCTTGCCGCACAAAATAATCCTGCTTTTCCAATATCCGCCGCTCCCCTTGTTCCAAAAAAAACCGTTTCATAGCCGAAAGGTCCAGCTCTTCCATATAATAGTCATTTATCGCATCCATGCCGCAAAATTAATATTTTCCGCGTATACCCGCACATTTACCCCACCCGACCTATCAATTTGTCAGATTGTCAACATCTCCCGCACAAGACTGCGCCATTCAGGCACAAAGGAAGGCACGGACGGAAATACGCGATTCTCGCACGGCAGGGAGGAAGCCGGTGTGTCAGCATTTGCTTTTTAGGCTTACTTTCTGACCACCGGGACATTCCGTCCTACGCACAAGTAAAAGGCTCGCGTCAACGAAACAGGGTATTTCCATGACATCATGCTTCCCCTTTTTTGTCCTCCGAAAGCCACCAATCAGTATCCAATAGGGTATCCTGCACACGTTTGTACGTTGCTTTCACCCCGTCTGTACACCGTCATGCGCAGTTTTTCCGAAAAGTCCTGCGGAGAAAAAAAGTGTTTTCAGCCAAATGAAAAATGAATCGACTGAAATTGATTCTTAATTTTGCTTCAGGAAAGTGAAAAACAAGCCTAAAACCTTAAAAAGCGTGTATAAGTAGGGACTGAAATCCTTCCTGAAAGTACTTTTCCATGCGCTCCCGTTCTTCTAAAAATTGCCACTTTACTTTCCTTTCGTCACCCATTTCCCACATTTCCCTTTCATTTATCCAAAAAGCACAAATCCACACGACCGACGGAAAACTGCGGGACATGCCGCATGAGACCTGCCTCAACATGCAGGGTAGCCTACTGGAAAGCCCTTATTCTAAAAAGGATTTTTTAACGCGAGCGGATTGCATATATTTCCTCAATACCTTAACTTTGAATATCGACTTTAAAACCTTTTCGCCATGAAAAAGATGATATTGGGATGTTTTTTGTATGGGACGGCCATAGGATTATATGCACAAGCCCCACAAGGAGACTTCAAAGGCTCAATACAAATAGGGCAAACGACAATGCCTATCGTGTTCCACTTCGGACAGCAGAACGGCCAACCGACAACCACCATGGACAGTCCTGCACAAGGGGTTTTCGGTTTCCCAGTACAATCGTCTGAATGTCTTTCCGACGGAGAATTAACCCTGAAAATCCCACAAATACAGTTCCGCTATATGGGCAAAGTACGCAGCGACCCCTGATAGGGGGACGGTGACGCAAGCCGGGCAGTCCCTTCCGCTGAATTTGGTACGCACGGCTCGGAAAGCCGGTGTGTCGTCTGAACCGGAAAGGCCCGGCACCCCAAAACCGCCCTTCCCCTACCGGGAAGAAGAGGTAAGCGTCACGACAAAAGACGGCATAAAATTATCGGGTTCACTGACTTTGCCCGAAGGGGAAGGGCCATTCCCTGCCGTGCTCCTTATTTCCGGCAGCGGGCCGCAAGACCGGAATGAAGAGGCATGGAAGTACAAACCGTTTTCATGATAGCCGACCGCCTGACCCGGCAAGGCATCGCCGTACTCCGCATGGACGACCGCGGGACCGGCAAGTCCGGAGGCCGCTATGCCGACGCCACCTTTGCAACTCGCTGCCACGGATGCGGAATGTGCCTTGGATTATCTTCTCCGACGGAAAGACATCCGACGCGGTAAGACCGGACTGGCCGGACACAGCATGGGCGGCACCATCGCTTTCCGTATAGCCGCGCAACGTCCGCAAGACGTGGCTTTCGTACTTTCATTGGCCGGAGCCGCTATTCCGGGAAAAGACCTGATGATGCACCAATGCGAGAAGATCATCCTTTCGCAACTCCCTGCCACCACAAGCGACAGCCTGCGCACCCTGTACGAGGAACTGTACGGCACCATGGCGCTCCCCCTTCCGCTCGACTCCACACGCCACAGGAGCACTCCTCTCATGGTCTCCATTTGGCAGCATCTCGGCATAAACGAAGGCACCTACCGGGAAAACCTCACAGACAGCATCCGCCGACGCAAGGCCCGCCAACTCACCGGACAAGCCATAAGTCCGGAAATAGCCAGTATCATACAATATGACCCGAGCCATGACTTAAGCCGGGTGCAATGCCCTGTATGGGCCGTCAATGGGGCAAAAGACCTGCAAGTATTGCCCGAAGAGAACCAGAAAGCCATCGAAACGCTCGCAAAAAGGAAGCCCGCAAGTCGTCACGCACATTTATCCCGGCCTGAACCACCTGTTCACGGAAGCCCCCACCGGGCATCCTCGGAATACGGACTTCTAAAAGGGAATTTCAGTCAGGAAGTGCTGCAAGACATGGCGGAATGGATCAGGAAAACCGTAGGTGCACCCCAAACGGTCTTCTGACACATCCCACAACCGTAAAGGCAAAAGCCCTGTTCATTTTTCACGGTTTTGCGCCCGCAAATACCTCTTGAACTGTTCCTCCGAACCATTGAATACGTCGATGTCCACATCACCTTTGATACCGCGGACCCGGCCGTCGGGCGAGAGCTGCCAGTAGAGCAAATGCATCGTATGGCTTGTATTCCCCGTAACGGGCCACCCATACGGGATAGGCTTTCAACTCTTCCGGCGCGAACGGCATATAACGATTGACAAAATCCTGGCTCACATATATAATAGGTGTGGTGCCGCCCGGCGACCTACCTCTTTCAACCATACCAGCATTTCACGGAACAGCACGTCACGGCCTCCCATCGCCGCAATCCGCCTGTCGGACAGCTCCACGTCAAGCATCGGCGGAAGGTCGCCTTTCGCAAGCGGGACTTCTTCAGGAAATAGTCTGCCTGGCTCATCGCCGGACGGGTGGAAAGAAGATAGGCTCCGACCGGAAATCCATACCGGCGTGCGGCACGCACATCCTGCGTATAATAAGGATTGAACACCGTCAGCCCCTCCGTGGATTTGATGTACACGAAAGAGACCGGATAGTCCACCGCTCCCAACGCATTCCGGTCTGCCGTATGCCCCAAACGTGTAATGCGCAGGTTCCTCCAGTCTATACCATGTACCCCCGCCGCTTGTGCACATGCTGGTATTTGGAAATGTCGATGCCGTATATCCGTTCCGAATGGTACAGCATTTGTTCGCCCCGGAACCGTCCTCCTTCGCCCACACTCCGCACTTGACCACCTCGTGAGGAGCTACTGAAAAGCCGAAGCCGTCACGCCGCCCGTCCTTCCATTTCCCTACATAGTACCCTCCGTCGTTCGCCGTGAACTCTCCCTCGCCATGCTCTTCCATCCGTCGGTTGAAGAGACCTTCATACGTCCCCTCTTTTGCTCGAAGACGTCCGCGCCGCAAAGAATCCCCACGCCAATATCCGCTGTACGTGCGCCCCAAGGAGTCGGTATACTCCCCGTATCCTTTCCGGATGCCCGCATGCCAACTGCCACGGTACACCCCGCCATCGGGATAACGCATCACCCCTCACCTTCCGGGAAGCCACCGACCAACTGTCCGTAGAACAGCGTATCCCGACACGTATAAGTACCGTAGACCGGGCATGTTTCCGACACGTCTTTTCTCCGGTAAAGTCAAAACGGAACCCTGTGCGCCAACCGGAAACCCAAGCTTTCAAATCTTCCCATACACACTCCGGCCAAGACGCATGGGACAAACTCAAGGCATACAACCCGGCAGCCGGATAAAACGGCCACCGACCCACATACCGTTCAGATTCCTCCAAGGCCCGAACACAGGAGCACCCTCTGCCCCTTGAATTAAAGGAATTTCCGGACAACCGTCTTTCATCCGAATGCTCACCGGCGAAGCTTCAGCTTTTTGCCTGCGGGACGCCGCCCCGGCCATCCCCAATACCCCCACCATGTATAATACGGCGAAAGGATATGAAACCAACCATAGGGAAACGGATTCAACCGAAAACGGCGGCAACCGTCGGGCAACTTACCGCCTGCCGCCTGCCACACGGACGGACCTCCCGACCTTTGCGCCAACCGTCGGCAAGCCACCGACACCTCGTCCGCACCACGGCCTGCCCTCGCATGAATACGCAGCGTCCGCTCCTCACGCAAATACGCATCTTCTCCCCCTGCGGCCAGCAACCTGTCCAAAGCTTGCTTTGCAACGTGCCAGTTCTCCACACTGCGCCTTCACCCATTCGTTATGAGCCATGACTTCATGAAATCCTTCGTCCACCACCGAATGCGTACGGCCGTAATACTCCATTTCCTCCAACATCCTCCGAAAACCGGCCAAACGCACAGACACCAGTCGCGACTCTTTCTGCAAGGCAGGAAGCAAGCCCTCACGGTTCAGCCGTTCCGGCCTCGTCACGGAATCGGCAGCCGTCAGCAAACGGCCGGAATAGGAAATGAAAAAGGCATTGGCCCGAAATTCACGCTGTGCCGTTTCGCGCTCTGCAGAAAGCCCTCCCAAGGTGGAATCGGTACGTAAGACATTAAAATACAAGGTGTCGCCTCCCGGTACTCCCAATTCATACCAAGACACCGTGACAGCCTCTGCCACGCCCTCACGGCATGCCCTCTCCGAAGTCGGCCAAAAAAGCAGGCATCCACACAAATGATTCCTACCGTCGCCACCCACACTGTTTTTGCATAATTTGCTCACGCCCGGCAGAGACGAGCAAGCTTGCCTCTGCCCTCGCTTAATCGCAAATTTCTTTTATTCCACTTCATACATTTCCCGCACGAAAAAGCCTCATTGCTTTTTCTGTCTAATTAAAAAAAAATACAAAAGCATTTAAAAGATGTTGCGGTTTTAAAAGAATATAAGTATTTTCGCAGCGATAAATCATTTATTAATTTAACTAACGCTCTATTGTATCATGAAAATCAACTCTCTGCTTGCAGGTGTAGCGCTCATGGCAACTTCGTACACGGTTTGCGCACAAGACAATACCGTGACCGTACAGACTAAAAAAATCGGAGCCGACATCCAGCCGACCATGTACGGCGTGTTCTTCGAAGACATCAACTTCGGAGCCGACGGCGGTTTGTATGCCGAACTCGTCAAAAACCGTTCTTTTGAATTTGCCCCGACCATTACATGGGTTGGAAGATGTTTTGCAACGTCACGTTGCAGAACGACGGCCCCTTTCGATAAGAATCCGCATTACGTCCGTTTAGGTTACGCCGGACATGGCGATATGTGGACGGGCATACAGAACGAAGGCTTCTTCGGCATCGGTCTGAAGAAAGATGCGGAATACCGTTTCTCCGTATGGGCACGCGTGCCGGACGGCAAGCCGGTGACGCTGATGGTCCAGTTCATCGACCAGAACACGATGGATGACGCACAGCAGTTTGTCAGTCAGGACTTGGTTATCGACTCGAAAGAATGGAAAAATACACGATGGTCATGAAATCCAACCGTACCATCGCCAAGGCCAACCTGCGCATCTTCCTTTCCAATCCGCAACATCGCTCAGGTACGGGTACCGTAGACTTGGAACATGTATCTCTTCCCGGTCGACACTTGATGGGACATGAGAACGGCATGCGCAAGGATCTGGCACAAGCTTTATACGACATGCGTCCGGGCGTGTTCCGTTTCCCCGGCGGCTGTATCGTAGAAGGTTCCAATCTGAAACGCGCTACCAATGGAAGCATACCGTAGGGCCGGTGGAAAATCGACCGCTCAACAAGAACCGTTGGGAGTCGACCTTTACCAACCGTTACTATCCGGACTATTTCCAAAGCTATGGTCTGGGATTCTATGAATACTTCCTGCTGAGCGAGGAAATCGGCGCGGCTCCGCTTCCCGTATTGAATGTAGGTATGGCTTGCCAGTACCAGAATTGGGACAATGAGAAAGCCCACGCGGCCTGCAATGCCGAGGATTTGAAGCCTTACATCGACGATGCCCTCGACCTGATCGAGTTCGCCAACGGTTCGACTGATACGAAATGGGGAAAGTTACGCGCCGATATGGGCCATCCGGAACCGTTCAACATGAAATACTTAGGCATCGGAAACGAGCAGGGACAAGTTCTATTTCGACCGCCTGAAATTCTTTGTGGAGGCTGTCCGTAAAGCCCATCCGGAAATCCTTATCATCGGTTCGTCCGGTCCCGACTCGGAAGGCAAAATGTTCGACCTCGGTTGGGAAGACATGAAGAAACAGAAAGTAGACCTTGTGGACGAACATTTCTACCGTCCGGTAGACTGGTTCAAAAACAGCATGAACCGCTATGACGACTACGACCGTAACGGCCCGAAAGTGTTTGCCGGCGAATATGCCTGCCACGACCACGGCAACCGCATGAAATGGAACCACGCAGGCGCTTCTATCTACGAAGCCGCTTTCATGACCACATTGGAACGCAACGCCGACATCGTGCACATGGGCTACATACGCCCGCTTTTCGCCCACGTGGAAGGGGCTGGCAATGGCGTCCCGACCTGATGGTTCGACAACCTCCGCAGCGTGAAGTCGGTAAGCTACTACGTACAGCAGATGTATGCCAAGAACATGGGTACGAATGTCGTACCGGCCACGCTCGCCACTCCCACTCCCAAAGGTGAGGACGGCCTGTTCACCAGTGCCGTGTTCGACAAGAACACCGGTGAATATATCGTGAAGGTCATCAACACAACGGACAAGGCACAAAACCGTGAACATCAAGTTCGACGGCTTGAAGAAGATAGAAGGCAACGCCGCAACCGTTACCCTGGATTGCAGTGACTACACCTTAGACAACACATTGATCATCCGAACGCCATCATTCCGCAGGACGGATGGGCAGCAGTAGAAGGCAACGTCATCAAAACTACCGTTCAAGGCAAGAACTTCGTGATTTTCAAGGTGAAGAAATAAAACCTCGGGCACGAATCTCTATAAACGTATTTTGCGGGTACTCCCTTTACCATGAAGGAAGTACCCCGCAAACTTTTTGTCAAAGAACAAGGACGGTACGGAAACCAATGCGGAGAAAGGTGCCATCGTGAACGCCTTACGGAGAAGTGCAAACCGCCCGTTAACTTTCAAGCCGATATGGGGCTGTGCGAAGATTGGAAAATGCGCCGGCTCCATATCGGCTTTTGAAAAAAAATATCATTCCTTTCCTCTTTTTTACCTGCATATTAAGATTCTTTTGCGTATCTTTGTACAAACGAAGAAAGGATGAACGTCATTGATTTGATTCAGAACCATAAAGGAACGGCTTTTTCTTTCTGAAGTACTGCCTGTTGAAAGGAGCAGGCATAGACCGGTTGTTCCATACCATAGATACGCTCAGGGAGTTCAACCCGGCGTATATCAACATTACCAACCACCGCAGCGAGTATGTACAAGGACTTGGGGGGGCATCATGCAACGCCTCCGCATCCGCCGCCGTCCCGGCACCATAGCCGTAGCGGCAGCCATCCAAAGGCATTACGACATACATGTCGTGCCCCACATCCTATGTAGCGGATATACCCGTGAGGATACGGAGTACATGTTGCTCGACCTGCAATTCCTGGACATCAGCGACTTGTTGGTGCTGCGCGGTGACAAAGCCAAGGAAGACCCGGCCTTCCGTCCCACGGGCGACGGTTATTCGCATGCCACGGAACTCATCGAGCACATCAACCGTTTCAATGAAGGTTTCTTTGTCGATGGTTCACCTATCAAGTCTCCCGGTACGTCATTTTCATACGGCGTAGCCTGCTACCCAGAAAAACATGAGGAAGCACCCAATCCGGAAGCCGACTTGGCCGTGCTCAAGCAGAAAGCCGACATGGGTGCCGCATACGCCGTCACCCAGTTGTTCTACGACAATGCGAAGTATTTCGACTTCGTGGACCGTGCACGCCGGGCCGGCATCACCATCCCCATCATCCCGGGTATCAAGCCGTTTGCCAAACTGTCGCAACTCAACGTAGTACCTAAAACGTTCCATTGCGACCTGCCCCAGGCTTTGGCTTTGGAAATAGGAAAATGTAAAACGGACGAAGAAGCCAAACAAGTAGGGATAGAGTGGACGGTGGAACAATGCCGCGAGCTGATCGGTCACGGCGTGCCGAGCATCCATTTCTATACCGTTTCGGCCGTGGACAGTATTCGCGAAATCGCACGTCAAATCTACTAAAGCCATGTTCAGCCAGGTTGTAGGACAAACAGACATCAAAGAACGCCTCCTTCAGGAAGCGCAAGCCGGACGCGTGCCGCATGCCCTGCTCCTGAGCGGCTCTTCGGGATGCGGAAAGCTGGCTTTAGCCGTGTCGTATGCCCAATACCTGCTGTGTCACCGTCCGGGGGCGCACGATGCCTGCGGAGAATGCCCGTCATGCCGGACTTTCACGCATTTCGTACACCCAGACCTCCATTTCGTCTTCCCCATCATCAAATACAAGACGGCGGAAAGTTCCGTATGCGACGTGTATATAGACGCATGGCGCAAACGGCTGCAAGCCGGGCTTTATTTCGACTTGAACGACTGGTTGGGCGACATGAAGGCTGAAAACCAACAAGCACTCATCTATGCGGCCGAAGCCGCCCAGATACAGCGGAAACTGGCACTTAAATCCACCTTGGGCGGACGTAAGGCCATGATTGTCTGGATGCCGGAGAAAATGAATGCGGAATGCGCCAACAAGTTGCTCAAACTCATCGAAGAACCGCCTGAACAAACGAATTTCCTTTTTGGTGAGCGACGAGCCGGAGAAAATCCTGCCCACCATCCTGAGCCGTACCCAACAAATCGAGGTAAAGGGCATCGACCACGAAAGTTTGGTGGAAGCCCTCCGCAAAACCCATCCCACGGAGGACGTGGAAGCTCGCACGCAATGCCAGAGGCAGCTATACCGCAGCACTGAAAAGCCTGGATGCCAGCCGGGACAACTTGCTCTTCTTCGACCTTTTCGTCATGCTGATGCGGTTAAGCTACCAACGCAAAATCAAGGACATGCGGAAATGGAGCGAACAGATTGCCGGCATGGGACGGAAAGGCAAAAAGAACTTCCTGACGTACTGCCAACGGTTGGTGCGCGAAAACTTCATCTATAACTTCCGCAGGCCGGAACTGAACTACCTGACGGCACAGGAAGGGATTTCGCCAAAAACTTCGCACGTTTCGTCAACGAGCGGAACGTCATCAAAATCATGGACGAACTGAGCGACGCACAACGGGACATCGAGCAAAATGTCAACCCACGAATCGTATTTTTCGACTTTGCCCTGAAGATGATTGTGCTGCTCATACAATAATATATATCAAAAACCTACAACGAATGGAGGAAAATTCAAACTGAACGGGCCGTGCCGGGGACTTTGCGCCAAAGGTTGCGGACGACAAAATAAACAACTGAATACGTACGATTACCTGGCAGACATCCCGGGTAATGCAGAAGCCACCGACCTCGTGGAGGTGCAGTTCAGAACACGCGCAAGGGATATTACCACAATAGCAACCGTCTGCCGTTGGAAAAAGGCGACATCGTGGCCGTGGAAGCCACTCCGGGGCATGACATCGGTGTGGTCACTCTCACCGGACGTCTCGTCCCCCTTCAAATCAAGAAGGCCAACCTGAAATCAGAACAGGAAATCAAACGGGTGTACCGCAAAGCCAAACCGGTGGACATGGAAAAGTACGAAGAGGCCAAAAGCCGCGAGTACGACACAATGATACGCTCGCGTCAGATAGCCAAGGATTTGCGCCTGAACATGAAAATCGGCGATGTGGAGTATCAAGGCGACGGCAACAAAGCGATATTCTACTATATCGCGGACGGACGCGTGGACTTCCGGCAACTCATCAAGGTATTGGCCGAAACTTTCCGCGTACGCATCGAAATGAAACAAATCGGTGCCCGTCAGGAAGCAGGACGCATCGGCGGGATCGGCCCGTGCGGGCGGGAATTGTGTTGTGCCACGTGGATGAAGAACTTCGTTTCCGTCTCCACCGGAGCTGCCCGCTATCAGGACATTTCGCTGAACCCGCAGAAACTGGCCGGGCAATGCGCCAAACTGAAATGTTGCATGAACTATGAGGTGGACACTTACGTGGAGGCCGGAAAACGCCTGCCGAGCAAGGAAATCACATTGCAAACCCAAGATGCGGAATATTATTTCTTCAAAGCCGACATCCTGGCCGGATTAGTCACCTACTCCACCGACAAACATCTGGCGGCTAACTTAGTCACCCTCACTACCGCAAGGGTGTTCGAAATCATCAACATGAACCGCCGGGGCGAGAAGCCCCAACGCTTGGAAAGCGGGGAGGCAGCAGAACCGGCCAAAACGGCCGACCTCGTGGAACAAGAGAGCCTGACACGGTTCGACAAAAGGCGGAAAAAAACAAAGGCAAACGCAGAGACAACGGCAATCCTCGCGGCCCACAATCCTCCAAAGAGACTCAGGGCACGGAACGCAGGGAAGAGAATGCAGGAAAAGACCGCCGTAACCGCAGACGGGACAACAAAGAATACAAAGGGGAACAGGGAGGCAATCGCGAAACCGCCCCGGCAAGGAAAAACGCAAAAAAGGGACAGGGAAACCGTTCGAAAAGCCCGTTAAACCCGCCCCAAGCACACCGGCCGAAAGACGGAATGACCATGACCATCCTCCACGCTCCAAAGCTCATTGCAGCCATAGGTGCCCTCTTGTCGCTTACGGGCTGTAATGAGCATGTAATCTACCATTCATACCGCCACGTTCCCGGGTCAGGATGGAGCAGGCGGGACACACTCACATTCGACATCGACACGGTGCGGGCAGAGGCTACGTATCAGTTCGAATTGGGATTGCGCTCAACCGATTCATATCCGTACACCGTTATCTGGTTGGCAGTGGAACGGGAGTTTTCCCACCCGGACACCCTACGCCGCGATACGGTGAAATGCCAGTTGATGGATCCTGTCACCCACCGCATGGGCAAAGGCATTTATATGTACCAATACGACGTACCGGTTCCTCCCATGGCGTTACGCCGTGGACAAACCGGACAAGTCCGCATCATACATCTCATGCAACGGGAAGTCCTTCCGGGCATACACGATGTGGAGTCCTCATCAGCCGCTAAAGCCTTAATCCCTCTTGGCCAGATTGCGTCCGGCATCTATACGCAGGAATACGAACAACAAGATGGTGAAGCCCCACAAGGATGAACCTCCGTAACTGAAGAACGGCAACGGAATACCGATAACCGGCGTAAGTCCCAACACCATTCCGTTGATAAACACATGGAACAGGAAAACACTCATCACACAATAGCCATAGATACGCCCAAAAGGCAAAAGGCTGCCGCTCGGCCAAATGAATCAAGCGGAGAATGAGCACCAGGAACAACACCAATACTCCGGCCGCACCCCAGAACCCTTCTTCTTCCCCGACCGTACAGAAAATGAAATCCGTATCCTGTTCCGGCACATACTTCAGCTTGGTCTGCGTTCCGTTCAGGAAGCCTTTTCCTCGTAATCCTCCGGAACCGATAGCGATCTTGGCCTGATTGACATTGTAACCGGCACCCGAAGGATCGTCCTCAAGCCCAAAAGCACGTTGATACGTACCCTTTGGTGGGGTTCCATCACACTGTTCAGCACGTAATCGGCCGAATAAAAGAAAGCCATGGAACCCAAGGCAAACAAGGCAATATAAAAGTAACGCGTGACACGCTCGCTCAAAGCCACATAGCATAAATACAAGATCATGGCCACGCATACCGTAATCAAAATCCAGGTGATGTCGAAGGGAATGACAAAGCCGGAAAAGCCAAGAGCCAATGCTATCACGCCCACACCATAAAACAGGATATTCCGTTCCACCGACACCTTGTCACAATAGACATGCACCATACCGATCGTAAAAAGAATCACCATCATCAACACCAGAAATTCTCCGGCGCTGGTGGGGATATGCCCTAACATGACGTGCTCGAAACGTACGCCCACCACAAAGTAAGCCACAGCCGACACCCGGTAAAAAGCACGGCACCGGGCATCCCCTCCCGATAAAGCATCAGGAAAAAGGCCAGATAGACCAAAGCCGAACCGGTCTCCCGCTGCAAAATAATCAGGACGATAGGCACGACAATAATGGCCAACGTCACCAAAAAGTCTTTCCACCGCGAAATATTATATCCGTAAGCAGACATGAATTTGGCCAAAGCCAATGCCGTGGCACATTTGGCAAACTCGGCAGACTGTAAACTGAAAGGTCCTATCTTTATCCACGAATGGGAGCCCTTGATGTCTCGTGCCAAGAAAGGTGTGACAAACAGCAAGACAAGCAACAGGGCATAAATGACGTATGCAAAGGTATCGTACAACTTCCCGTCGAGCATCAAAAGGATAAAGCCCAATGCCAACGAAGTGCCTATCCAGATAATCTGCATCCCCGAACGGGAATCGAATGAAAAAGATGTTCCCCTCCATGTCAAAATCGTAGCTGGCTCCGCAAATGCTGATCCAACCGAACGCCAGCAAGGCCATATATATAAGGATGGTCCACCAATCCAATGAACGCCACACGCCTTTTTCCTTTTCATCTATCCGCCGTACCATAACCGATATGTCTTTGTTGATACATCTCCGCCAATTTCTCGCTTTCGGGCGAGAGTTTGCCGTTCAAATACTGTTCCATCATCAATGCCCCGAGAGGCACACCGTAGTCTGCCCCCAACCGCCGTTCTCCACATAGACGGCAATGGCTATCTTAGGGTCGTTCATCGGGGCGAATCCCATAAACACGGAATGGTCGTGTCCACGGTTCTGTGCCGTACCCGTCTTGCCGCAGACTTCTATGCCGGGAATGTTGGCTTTACGGCAAGTCCCGGCCAATACGGCCCTCCGCATCCCTGCACCACCGTTTCGTAATGCCGGGCTTCCACCTTCGTGTACCTCCGCCGGGTGTAAAGCGTGTCTATCTGCTCGTCTTGTATTTGTTTCACCACGTGCGGCGTGATAAAGTATCCCCTGTTGGCTATTGTCGCACCGAGATTGGCGATTTGCAAAGGTGTGGCGTTCACTTCGCCCTGTCCGATGGAAATACTGATTACGGTCAACCCGTTCCATGAACCACGATAAGCCTTGTCGTAAAAAGGAGCATTCGGAATCAATCCCCGTTTCTCTCCCGGCAGGTCGATACCGAGCTTATACCCGAACCCCATCGACACCATATAGTCTTTCCACACCGTCATGGCCTCCTGCACATTCTTGTATTTCGTCCGGTTGCCGAACATGTAATAGAGTCCCCAACAAAAGTAAGCATTGCAGGAAGTTCCAATGGCCGGCACCAACTTGGCCGGTGCCGCATGTCCGTGGCATCCCACTTTCAGTCCGCGATAAATAAACCCATGGTAACAAGGGTAAGCCGTTTCGGGAGTAATGATGCCTTCCTGAAGAAAAGTCAACGCCTGCGTGGTCTTGAATGTGGAGCCGGGAGGATACTGCCCCATGATGGAACGGTTCAGCAAGGGTTTCAGCGGATTACGGCTCAAAGCCAAATGGTTTTTTCCACGCTGCCGGCCCACCATCATACGGGGATCGTAAGTAGGCGAAGACACCATGCACAACACCTCGCCGGTAGAAGGTTCTATGGCCACGATACTGCCCAGCTTGCTTCCATCAGACGCTCGCCGAGCGCCTGCAATTCCAGATCGAGTCCCAAAGTCAGGTTTTTGCCGGGCACAGTTTTGGTATCCAGCTTTCCGTCCATGTATCGCCCTTTGATACGCCCCCGGGCATCACGCAAAAGTATTTGTATCCCCTTTTCGCCCCTCAACTGCTTCTCGTAGGCACGTTCCACACCTTGCTTGCCGATGAAATCACCATTCTGATAATACTCATCTTCCTCCACATCCGCAGGCGACACCTCACCGATGTCCCCAAGACCAATGCGGCATACGGGGATTGGTATTGACGGATGGAACGACGTTGCACATAAAAACCGGGAAAACGGAACAGCTTTTCCTGAAACACGCAGAACTCCTCGGAAGACAACTGGCTCATGAAAAGCTGCTGGGTGTAACGCGAATAACCGGGATTGCGGTGCCGGTCTTGATTTCGTCCATCCGCTTGATATAATATTCCTTGGTTATTCCGAGGCTCGCACACAAATCAACGTGTCCACCCCCTGCTGCTCGTTCATGACCACCATAATGTCATACGAAGGTTGGTTGTAGACCAACAACTTCCCGTTGCGGTCGGTGATGACTCCCGCGAAGGATATTGGATTTTCTTTTAGGAAAGCATTGGAGTCGGCATTCTTCTTGTAATCGTCGCTCATGATTTGCAATGTGAAAAGCCGGACAATATAAATGAGGACGATGCCCGTAGCCACCGCCCCTATTACATATTTACGCTTTTCCCTATTATAATCAGCCATCCCTTCTGTCCGAAACTTCCAACTATTTATTACCTCGCATCCTCTCCAATACCAATATCAGCACAATGGAAAGCGCGCTGCTGCCCAAATAAGTATAAAGCATGTCCAAAGCACTGAAGAAAGAAAAGATTTCAAGCATCATCACGGACGCCTGCTGCAACAGTACAAGTAACGTCACATACCCAATGTATTTCCATCCTCCCAACGTCCGGTAGCCCGGCACCATGTCTTCCAGACAGTCTTTGGGCGTAAACAACCGCAAAAGTGGCGGAGCGCACAAGGCCGTCAAAGTCATGGATGCAGCCCCCAGACCCGGCGTTTCGGAAAAGAAATCGGCTCCGAGCCCGACTGCAAATCCCACAACAGCCACGCATAACGCGAGGTGTTCAACGGTTGGAGACAAAGGATATACACATATATGACAGGAGTAGCATAACCGAAAAGTGGATATGGTTGAATACCAATCCCTGAAAAACCAGCAAAATGAATGCCCACAACAATCTACTGAAAAAACTCTGCATCATACATCGGCCTTATTTTTCTGATTCTATCTTTTGCTGCAAACTGTCTATCTCCACCCGATTGGGCGTCGTAAGCACACACACGTCCCTTAACCGGGCAAAGTCCGTACTCAAATTCACCTGTAACTTATAAGAAAGCCCGTCTTCCGAATTTTCCACCTTCGTCACCTTGCCGACAAACAGCCCTGCCGGAAAACCGCAGAGAAACCACTGGTCTCTACCGTCATGCCTTCTTTCAGGCGAGCATGGCGGGGTATATCGCCCAGAGAGGCATACAAAGGATGCCGACCGTCCCAACGCAAATAACCGAAATAATCGGTTCCCCGCAAACAACAACTGATATTCGACTTGCTGTTCAACAGCGGCATGACAATCGCATAATGGAGCGAAGTCAGATAGACTATCCCCACAATGCCCGTACCGCACACGACCCCCATCTCGGGTTTCACGCCATCCAGCTCCCCTTTGTTGATGGTCAGGTAATTATTATGCCTGTTCACACTGTTGCTTACCACCTCGGCAGGCACCATGCCGAAACCGTCCAACAGTTCCCCTCTGACGCATTTCCGTATAGGTGGAATCGTGTTCCGCACGGTCCAACAACTCCGTCAGTGCCCTGACCCGCTGCTCCAACACCAGATTCTTCCGCATCAGGTCTTTGTTCCGTTCACCCAAAGCAATATAGGACAGGAAATCCGACTCCCACCCAACACGCGTCCGGAAACGGTATTGGCAGAAGTGAACCATACACTTCCCTGATAAAGATTGAAACGAAAGAGCAACAAAAGGCTACCTCCTTCCAACAGGATGAAAAGGAGCCAATAGCTATATTTCTTCAGAAAATCGAATAAGCCCTGCACGGGTTACATCAAAAAAAGAAAAGTTGTTCACGTTCTTCAATGCTATACCGGTGCCTTTGGCCACACTGTGTAGCGGATCTTCGGCGATGTGGGAACGGAATATTGATCTTGTCGGTCAGCCGTTTGTCCAAACCACGCAGCAAAGCTCCTCCACCCGTCAGGTAAATACCGTTGTGCACGATGTCGGCATACAATTCCGGCGGCGTATTCTCCAACGCGCTCAAGACAGCCGTCTCGATACGGGCGATACTCTTCTCCATGCAGTGCGCCACCTCCTGATAACACACCGGGACCTCCATCGGCAGGGCCGTAATACGGTTCGGTCCGTACACGATATAATCCTCCGGAGCGTCCTCGCCCAATTCCGTCAACGCTGCTCCACGTGAATCTTGATACGTTCGGCCATGCGCTCGCTCACCCTCACATTATGCTGGCGGCTCATGTATTCCTGGATGTCGGCCGTAAGGTCGTCCCCTGCGATGCGGATGGAATTATTCGACACGATACCGCCCAAAGGAGATTACAGCGATTTCGGTGGAACCTCCGCCAATGTCCACTATCATGTTGCCTTGGGGAGCCTCCACGTCGATTCCTATGCCGATGGCTGCCGCCATCGGTTCATAAATCAGATACACATCCCGTCCCCCGGCATGTTCCGCCGAATCCCGTACGGCACGCAGCTCCACTTCCGTAGAACCGGAAGGAACGCCTATCACCATGCGCAAGGAAGGAGAAAACAGACGGCTGCCCGTATGCACCATCTTGATGAGCCCGCGCATCAACTGTTCGCAGGCATAAAAGTCAGCGATGACTCCTTCGCGCAAAGGCCGTACCGTGCGGATATTGTCATGCGTCTTTTCATACATCAACTTGGCCTTCTCTCCCACGGCGATCATTTTGTCCGTACGCCGGTCTAATGCCACCACGGAAGGCTCGTCCACCACAATCTTACCGTCACTGGTGATAATGGTATTGGCCGTCCCCAAGTCCATTGCTATTTCCTGAGTAAAAGAAAAGAATCCCATCAGCCCTTCACTTCATTTTAATATTTCCAAATCCGTTACCTTCAAACGCTATCCCTTACTTTCCGTTCTCGAAATAAGCATGTATGGCCGTATCGTAATGGCTGCTCACGCCGAACGCACGAGTGGCAAACCAGCGGCGATCCTCCACATCGGTCTGCGCCCCTTTCCGGTTCAGCAAATCCAACAGCGGCCCATATTCAGCCTTGCTGGGCACGATCACCACGTCTTTGAAGTTCTTTGCTCCGGCGCGTATCAGAGATATTCCGCCAATGTCTATCTTTTCGATTATGTCGGCCTCAGAAGCTCCGCTTGCAACGGTCTGCTCGAAAGGATAGAGGTCTACGATAACCAGGTCGATTTCAGGTATTTCATATTGTTGCATCTGTGCCTGGTCTTCAGCCAACCCGCGACGCCCGAGAATGCCGCCGAAAATTTTAGGATGCAACGTCTTCACGCGCCCACCTAAAATAGAAGGATAAGTCGTCACTTCCTCCACGGCCTGGCAAGGATAACCCAACTCCTCGATAAACTTCTGCGTACCTCCCGTAGAGAGGAACTTCACACCTTCGTCATGCAACTTCTTCAACAAAGCGTCCAGCCCGTCCTTATGAAAGACCGACACCAATGCGGTTTTAATTCTTTTCGTTTCAGCCATAGTCTTAATACTTATATACGTTTAAGGCACAAAGATACGAATTTTATACTGATTCACGGTGTCTTATCCTTAAAAAAAGTAGATCCCCAAGAGTTTTTGTAAAAATATCCTTCATCTTTCAGGATGCGCAACAAAGAACTGTCATACAGCGCATTACGTCCTGAAGGATGTTTCAGGCATCTTTCAGCGCCCTTTCATGGCGGAAAGTGGTAAAAAGTTCTCAGCCAAGCGTTTTTTCAATCTCAAGCGAACGATTTTTCAATCTCAGCCAAACGTTTTTCCATTCTCAGCCGAACGAAATGAAGCCAAGCTGAAAGATGCCCGAAACATCCTTCAGAACGTAACATATACGTAATGAAAGACTTACCATAGCACCTGAAAGATGAAGGCTCTTTTTGCAAAAACTCTGGGAGAAGGACATGCAATAAGGAATGGCTCCTTTACGGTCGGGATTATACGGGCATCACCGTTATATCATAAATGACTATACAACTTATTATCATTCTTAAAGTAAAATTCATTATGGCCTCATTCAAATTGAAATTCCGCCCTTCCGTCACGCAAGGGCAAGAAGGAACCTTGTATTTCCAAGTGATTCATCGCAGGGTGGTGAAAATGATTTATACCGATTTCCATATACGACAGGACGAATGGAATGATACCACCTCCTTTATCCGAATCACCGGCACGCCGGAAAGGCAGGCTTTCCTGCAACTGACGGCTTCCAAAGTGCAGTGGAACACCAAACAACTTACGGCCATCATCACGGACAAGGAAACAGCAAGGGTGGAATACAGCACGGAAGACATCGTATCGGCCTACAAGCGGTTACCGCCCTGCCAGACATGGTTCGGTTTCGTCCGCGACATGGCCGCAAAAAAGGAAAAGACAGGCCGGCAGGGAACGGCCAAGACTTATCGTGACGCATTGAACAGCTTTATCCGGTTCCGCCAAGGAGAAGACATGGCACCCGATGCTTTGGATAAGGAAACGATTGCCCAATATGAGGCATGGTTGAGAAGTTGTGGACTCAAGCGCAATTCATCCTCATGCTACCTGCGTAGCCTCCGTACCCTTTACCGCAAAGCTGTCGAAATGGGTCTGACTACGGATAAAAGCATCTTCCGCCACGTGTTCACCGGCTTTGCCAAAACCGCCAAACGAGCCGTCCCGTTAGAGTCTGTCCGGAACATCAGGCTCCTCCGCCTGCCCAGCCACTCGCCCCTCGCCTTTGCCCGGGATATGTTCATCCTGAGCATTTACCTGCAAGGAATGGCGTTCGTAGACCTTGCCTATCTACGAAAGTCCGACATCCGTAACGGCGTATTGCAATACAATCGCAAAAAGACGCGGCAAAGTCTAAGCATCGGTTGGGAACCTTCCATGCAGGCTATCGTCGAGGAATATGCCCATTTGACGGTTGGCAGCCCGTACCTGTTGCCCATCATCACCCGAACCGACGGCACGGAGCGTCGGCAATATGAAAAAAGCAGAACATAACATCAATCGGAATCTAAAGAAAATAGGCCGGATGGCAGGCTTGTGTATTCCGCTTACGACCTACGTGGCGCGACACACCTGGGCCAGCACTATGCGAGACATGGGTTATGACCTTTCGATTGTAAGCACGGGCTTGGGACACGAGAACCTGAAAACCACGCAAATCTACCTTTCTTCGATCGACACCATGGCCGTAACGAAAGCCAACAAGAAGATGATTGACAAGATATTAAAATAAATCCAACCGACAGAAAAAGTTTGATTCCCATGGAGGTTGTATAATATGAAGCGGCCACTTGGCGGCAAAGTTAGTAAAAAGAACTGAATCTGTAGCGCTTTGCGCAAATATTTTTTGAAAAACATGTATTCAAGCCCTCATTTGTTAGACAAATCACGATGATAAACTATAAAACAGTATTGATTTTAAACGATTTGCCGCCAAGTGGCCGCTTCATATTATGCAACAGCACAAAAGCGGTCGCCTGAAAAGGGAGAATAAACCATTCTAAAACAAAGGATATGGAAACAGATTTTATGAAGCAGACCACGCTTCGTTCATCTCTTTCTATAAAAACGGCAGGTATTTGTTGCTGAGGTTCCTCCAGAATACTACCGTTACACCTGAAACAAGGTATCCCATAACTCTTATGCGTCCGGCATGAGGGGAAAATAAGGATTGCACTTCAAAGTTCGAGAATGACAATACCGGAACATACCGACACGGAAACAGACCGTAGCGTGAAGCCGCATCGTCACGACAAATTAAATAAGGTGGATTTCCAATGGTTTGTCGTCCGCACCCTTCCCCATCAGGAAAGGAAACTGGCCGATTTACTTTCGGCTCATCTGTCACACACTCATAATATCCTTGAGGTATATTGCCCTACTCATACCACAGTAAATTTAGAAGACAAAGTCAGGAAGCCACAGGCGCCCTTGTTTGCCGGTTATGTATTTGTCCTCTCTACCCAAGAAGCTTTGGTCGATTTCATCGACAAGCAGTACCGGATGGCACTATCCTATATGAACGCAGAACGGCATCCGGACGTAAGGCTTGCTTCCTGACCATACCCGAAGGACAGATGCGTTTCTTCAAGGATTTCAACGAAAATTATGCGGAACACGTCATCGTCCTGGAACGTCCTTATAATAATTACGCTTTTAACCCGAAAACCGGCGAGCCGAACGAGATTGTCAAGGTCTTGGACGGACCGTTGAAAGGCCGCGAAGGATATTTGACCCGTTTCCACAAAGAACGGAGACTGGTTTTCAACATGAAAGCCATTGACTCAAACCGTCATTTCACCGTTTCCATTCCTAACGTCTGGAACTTTCAAGTCGTACGTCTGCACAATACCGAAAGCGACCGTCAAACCATCGGTACCCGCAAAGCAAGGGCTGTCGATTGGCTCATCGGTATGTTGAAAGCTGCGGATATGACGGAAAAACGCTTCCGATGCTATACGAAATAGTTGAATCACTGGCAGTAAAGCCATCGTTCGCCGAACTTCGCAAAGACCTCATCCGGAAAGGCCATAAAGCATTAAGTCAAAGAATGGCCAGTCTGAGTGCCCAAGATGCCGAACTTATCCTAAACCTTGTCCGTTACGAGCATGACAATCCCGGTTATGTAAGAAATCATTGGGACAAGCACGTCATCCGTCCGTTTCTCACCCCTGCTTCGGGCGTGGAATTTGAGGACGACAAAGACAAGCGGTATTGCCACACGCACATTTCACGGAAATCATCCGAAAGACGGACATTACGGAACAAGCCTACCGCCCCAGCAAGGGCGAGGGAAGAATCTATAACCACCACTTATTACAGCCACATCGGTATCATGCCCGACACGCTCCATGGCGGTTACATCCTCTTTGCCAACTGGGACATATTCTTGGGCCAATATTTCCTGACTACGGGTAAGGCCAACGAGCGTTTGGTAGAAGGAACGAGCCGAAACGGCAAAGGTGTGAAAGACGGCAAAAACTCAGGAAGAAAAGCTCATCGAGTCGTTCCGGAACTTCGCCCCCACGCTCTACCGTGTCCTGACCGATAAGGATTCGGCAGTAAAAGCCTTCCCCCGCCTCAAGATAGGGGAAGAAACCCTGAACGTATTGGCCATTATGGCCACGGACATCGACAGTGCCAAAAAACGACTGGCCACCACTTGCATCGAAATCTGTAAAGAAATCAACGCGACCACACATCTGGCCGTCTGGCGCAGGTATTTGCAGACAGTGTGGTTGCATCAATAGGACATAAAGAAAAGTTATTGCCCAGTACATTGGAAACTTATTTTCAAGGACGGAAAGACTTGTCCAAAGGTTTGGCCATGGAGCGGTTGCCCCTATTGGTTCGGCAGCGGCACGCCCACCTACTTTATCGAGGTACTGAACAAATTCGGTGCATTACCGTCCCCAATAGGGGGGTAACGAGGTTGTGGCGGCTGATTTCGACGCACCGACCGAACGAATGGAAAGCATCACGCCCTTGTTGTACCAAAGTGGCTATGTCACCATCAAGGGGTACGATGAAATGTTCCAAATTTATACGTTGGACATCCCGAATGCGGAAGTAAGGATAGGTTTGATGCGCAGTCTTATACCTTAATTATGTGACACGTGACACACAGTCGACCAATACCACGGTGGTCAATTTAGCCCGTGCCTTGGTGCGTGGTGACATGGACGGGATGTTGCGTCTGCTGCAGACCTTCCTTTCCACCGTCCCTTATTGCGACCGCACGGACTACGAAGGCCATTACCAACAGATGCTCTACATCATCTTCAGTCTCCTTGGCGCGTACGTGGACGTGGAAGTACGTACCCCGATGGGACGGTGGACATGGTGATGCGCACGGCCACCACGCTCTACATCGTGGAACTGAAACTGAACCAATCCCGCCATGCAGTAGATTGACTTGAAGAACTATCCTAAACGCTTCCCCCTGTGCGGCCTGCCCGTAGTGAAGGTCGGCGTCAACTTGACATGTAACGGCATACCCTAAAGGATTGGATAATCACGAGATGAAATACACGTCCCAAGGGATTTCCAAAAACATTTGTGTAGGGAGATACATACGAGTGCGGAATATCCAATACAAGCAGTTACCCAAAACAAAAAGGAATAATCATGAATAGAAACAAGCTGAATGTGTATGCCTGCGGAAAACATACAAATCGGTGTTCTTCGGCTGTGAAAGGATGGTTTCGTGCTATCATCGTATATCGGTAGATTTCCGTATACATACACCAATATTAAATTTTGAAATACATCAAAAAGAACTAATTTAAACCGCCTCATGAATATACAAAATTGAAATATAAATTGTACAAAGGAGAAAGGCGTACCCAAACCATCAAAAAAAAATATCTTGGGCTCTTTTGCGGTAAAAGGCGTAAGCATCTTGGTGTCATTAGCACTTATCCCTTTGACTTTGGGCTACGTATCCAGTGAAATCTACGGTATTTGGCTTATCATCTCCTCCATTTTGCATTGGCTCGTATATATGGATGTAGGTTTTACCTTAGGACTCAAAAACAGGTTGGCAGAAGCTCTGGCAAAACAAGATTACGAAAAGGGACGTAGCCTCGTATCCACCACGTACTACATTATGACCATCATTTTGTCCCGACAGCCATCGTGTCTTTGGTCGTCAGCCCCTACATAGATTGGTGTAGCATTTTCAACGTAAATCAGATTTACCAAGAGGACGTATTGAAGACCGTGCAACTTCTGTTTATCTTTTTATCGATACAAATGATTGTCAATGTGTTTGTTGCGGTGGTGGCTGCATTCCAGAAAGTGGCTCTTTCTTCTCTATTCAATGTTATCGGGCAAGCCTGTCAGCCTTGGTTATCATATTCTTGATGACGAAATTCGTTCCTCCCTCCTTGTCAAACCTGGCATTTGCATATTCCTTGATGCCGGTTTTGGTGGTTGCTGCGGCATCACTCATCTTTTTCAACGGCCGTTTTAAGAAAGTAGCCCCTTCCATCCACGCCATCGACACCCGCTATATAAAAAGATTTGTGGAACCTCGGAGCAAAAATTTTTCATCATCCAAGTACAAATCATTGTCTTATACCAAGCTACAAATATTCTGATTTCACATACCGAAGGCCCTGTAGCCGTCACGCAATACAATATTGCCTATAAGATATTCAATGTCCTCGTCATGTGCTATACCATTATACTGAATCCCTTTGTGGCCAGCCTTCACGGATGCCTATACCAAAAGGATTTCACTTGGATGAGAAGGATATACCACAAGATGACTCGTATCTTCTACTGTTTATGCCTCATCACCATCGTTGTCACATTGTTGTCACCCCATATTATATAAGATATGGATTGGCGACAAAGTGGAAATTCCATTTACATTAACCACAGCCATAGCCATCTATACCCTCATATACTGTTGGGACTCATTGCAAGTCCTTTTGATAAACGGCATCGGGACAGTAAAATTGCAAACTTATGTAGTCATGATTGGGCTCATACTACACATTCCTCTCTCCCTTCTGTTAGGTAAGTTCTTGGGAGCCGTCGGCGTTGTCACGTCCATGAGCATCATCAACATCATCTATTGCATATTCTTTACCACACAAATCAGAAAATTATTATCCCGGAAAGCTTCCTGGCATTTGGATTCAATAACAGAAATATGAAACGGAACAAAATCCTTTGGCTCAAGAAATGTAAGAAAGCGTTAGTGTGGGTTTGGAACAATTTTCCTTTTCCTAATCAATTCGGCGCATGCGGGAACAACGTCGTATTACTTTATCCCTTGCACATTGTCAGTCCACAATCTGTTTATATAGAGGACAACGTAAAGCTTACAAAACGGACTGTCCATCATCAATGCGCCCACGGAGAAAGTCATCATAAAAAAATACACTGAATTCGCAGCCAATTGCACTATTGTGACCAACAACCATCGAAGCACGGTGGGAGTTCCGCAATTCATTCTGGGAGCATCCCATGTCAATGACAAGTCGGGAGATGTCGTCATCGAAGAAGACGTATGGTTGGGCGCGGGAGCGACCATTTTGGCCGGAGTTCGCTTGGGCAGAGGGTGTATCATCGGAGCCAACAGCCTGGTCACCAAAGACGTACCTCCTTATGCGGTGGTAGCGGGTTCTCCTGCAAAAATCATCAAAAAGAAATTCAACAACACCCAAATCATAAACCATGAAAAAACATTATATGCCAAAGACGAACGCCTTACCCCCAAGCAGTTAGAAGAACTTGACCAAGTTTACTTCAAAGGAATGACAACGTTCGGCACGGACGGCATAAGCGAAGATGACAGGCGAATCATCGAAAACACCAAGAGGAAACTCCGTTTTGTCGAGCCGAAAATATTATAAAAGTACGTGACTTTATGAACTACAAGAATTTGCTCAACATATATTTCTTTCTCGCGTTCTTGTTCACCGCCCAACCTTGCGACACATTCAACATGACAGATGCCGCAAAGCCTCTTTCCATCTTGTTTATGTTTGGAGCAAGCTTGTTCATGTGCCTGCATTTTAAAATAAAATTAAACAGCCGTCCCCTCATTTATGGTTTTATTGCCATGGGGATTTGGGGCGGTTTACAAATAGTCGTATTGCAACGTCCGACCTCCCCATTGTTTTCATCGAACTGTTTGTGACTTACACTCATATTTTCCTTTATAAAAAGGACTTACCCGCACGATTTGAACATATTTCCGTAAAATGGCCATTCTGTCATTGGTTTTATGGGCAATTTGCCTCGTGGCCTACGAGCCTCTATACGCTTTGGCAAAAGCGGTTGGCGGTGCCAATATATCCCAAAGCCTTTACATATTCTCCATACCCCATAATTTTGAAGACAACCGCGGATTCCTTTTACGAAACTGCGGATATTCTTGGGAACCGGGCCGGTTTGCCTGCATGCTTATCATCGCACTTTGGTTCAACATCCAACGTACCGGATTAAAATTCAAGGACAGGAACTTTCTGATATTAACCCTGGCACTCATCTCTTCCCAGTCTACCACGGGGTATCTCATCTATGCCACTCATGGTTACTGGCTACTACATTGCCTACAAAAAATGGAATCCGGCATATATGGCCATAGGCGGATGTATATTCATTGGTTCCATGTCGCTGCCATTCATGCAAGCCAAAATAGTGGAGTTATTTCAAAACTCGCAAAACATGGAACAACAGTTGCGAAACATGGAATATTCAACCAGGCACGGCACAGACTCTGAAGACATTTTTATGTACCCCAACGTTTTTGACGGGTTTATGTTCCAAAGCATTAATTTGGCACATGCCAACAAATTCATAGGGGAAGGACGTAATTTCCAAAATTTCTACCTGAACAAAGAACTGGGATATCCAATCGTCGTTTCGGAAGGTCTCAAGCCCATCCGCTACGGGTGGATAATCGGGCTTTTCATGTACCTTGCCTTATTCCGTTCTTCCGTCTGCAAACGGACATTATCAAGGAAAAGAAACATCTATTCTATTCCGTTCATCGGACTGAGCTTCAGTTATTACCGCTGCCCCAATCCTCATGACATTATGGCTATGGAGCTATTGGGAAGGCA
>VOFE01000864.1_pt1 | contig 34251 bp, 30 predicted proteins | sample 5384071 | NCBI WGS metagenome assembly VOFE01 (sample SAMN12384724, study PRJNA508395) | human gut metagenome | isolation source: healthy gut D | host: Homo sapiens
AATTGCAGGGCAACAGGGCCATCGGCCACGTGCGTTACTCCACCTCGGGGGTTTCGGTTCGCAAGAACGCCCAGCCGCTGGTCGTTCGGGTTTGCGGCATCGAGATCGCGCTGGCCCACAACGGCAATCTGACCAATGCCTCGGAACTCCGCGGCGAACTGGAAAGCGAAGGCGCCATCTTCCAGACCAGCAGCGACAGTGAAATTTTCGTGCACCTCATTGCGCGCAGCCTTGCCAAAAAGAAGGATCTTGAGGAGGCCATCCTCTCCGCTTGCGATCGCGTGCGCGGGGCGTATTCCCTCATCATCCTGTCCGAAGGCCGCATCATCGCGCTGCGCGACGCCCACGGCTTCCATCCGTTGGCAATGGGCAAGGTGGACGACGCCTATGTGTTCGCTTCCGAAACTTGCGCTTTTGACCTGTTGGAGGCCGAATATCTCCGTGAAGTGTTGCCCGGCGAAATGGTTGTCGTCGACGGCGACAAGGTCGTCAGCCGCCCGCTCAACAATGCCGGCAAGGTGCCTGTCCGCCAGTGCATTTTTGAGCTGGTCTATTTTGCCCGCCCCGACTCCATCGTGTTCGGTGAAGACGTGTATCAGTGCCGCAAGCACATGGGCTACGAAATGGCCAAGGAAGCGCCCACCGACGCCGAACTGGTCATGCCGTTCCCGGACTCCGGCGTGTACGCGGCCATCGGTTTTGCTCATGCCGCCGGTGTGCCCTACGAACAGGCGTATATCCGTAACCACTACGTGGGCCGCACCTTCATTCAGCCCTCCCAGACCATGCGCAATTTCGGCGTCCGCGTGAAGCTGAACCCGGTGCGCTCCATGATCAAGAACCGTCGTATCTGCATCGTCGACGACTCCATCGTGCGCGGCACGACGGTTCGCACCCGTGTGGTCAAGCTGCGTGAGCTGGGCGCTCGTGAGGTGCATTTCCGCGTGAGCTGTCCGCCGTTGCGCCATCCCTGCTTCTACGGGATCAATTTCTCGTCCCGCGGGGAACTCGTGGCCGCCAACCACCCTCTGGAAGCCTTGCCCGGCCTGCTGAATCTTGATTCGCTTCATTACCTCACCATCGAAGGGCTGCTGAACTCGGTTTCCGAACCGGACAAGTACTGTCTCGCCTGTTTCAATGGTGAATACCCGGTTGCTTGCGGCGGGCAGTGCTCCTGCTGCGGTTCCGCAGAGTAACCACTGGAAAGGAACGCCATGACGCAGAAGATTGTCCTGTACGATACGACCCTCCGCGACGGCACGCAGGCCGAAGACGTCAACCTGTCGACCCCGGATAAAATCAAGATCGCCTTGCGCCTTGATGAATTCGGCATCGACTATATCGAAGGCGGCTGGCCCGGTTCCAATCCGGTGGACGTGGCGTTTTTCAAGGAGATCGCCAACTATCACCTGAAATACGCCCGTATCGCCGCGTTTGGGAGCACGCACCATCCCGACAACAAGGTGGAAGAAGACCCGAATCTGAACGCGCTCATCGCTTCCGGCGCGACGGCGGGGACGATTTTCGGCAAATCGTGCGAACGCCATGCGAAGGAAGCCCTGCGTCTGGACCCCAAACGGAATCTGGACATTATCCGTAATTCGGTAGCCTACTTGAAGCGCTCCATGCCGGAAGTCTATTTTGACGCGGAGCACTTTTTCGACGGCTACAAGCGGAATGCGGAATACTCGCTGGCTGTCCTGCGGGCCGCGCACGAGGCGGGCGCGCTGATCATCAATCTGTGCGACACCAATGGCGGCACCCTGCCGAACGAGATGCAGCAGATCGTTTCGGATCTGCGCGTGGCCTTGCCGGAAGTGCGGCTCGGCATCCATACGCACAACGACTGCGAGATGGCGGTGGCGAATACCATCGTTGCCGTGCAGGCTGGCGCGGAAATGGTGCAGGGCACGATCAATGGGGTGGGCGAGCGCTGCGGCAATGCCAACCTGTGTTCGATCATCCCGGTATTGCAGGTGAAATGCGGTTTGACCTGCTTGCCTGAGCCCGCTGATGTGCGGCTCCGCCAGCTGACCAAACTGTCGTCCTACTTCGCTGAAGTGGCGAATATGAAGCCGTTCAACCGCCAGCCTTTTGTGGGCAATTCCGCGTTTGCGCACAAGGGCGGAGTGCACGTCAGCGCCGTCAACCGCTGTTCCTCCCTGTACGAACATATGGAGCCGGAGTTGGTCGGCAACGGCCAGCGCATTCTGATCACGGAGCTCGGCGGACGGAGCAACATCGTTTCGCTGGCCCGCCGGTTCGGGTTCCATCTGGACAAGGACGAGCCCGTGGTCAAGGGGCTGTTCAACGAGCTGAAAAAGAAGGCCAGCCTCGGGTACGACTACGCGTCCGCCGAAGCCAGCGTCGAGCTGCTCATCCTGCGCAAACTGGCGCGGCGCGGCGTCCGGGACTTCTTCAAGCTGGTGCAGTACCATGTGAGCGCCGTGCGTGATGCCAGCCATGAGTTGCCGATGGAAGAAGCCACGGTCATGGTGGAAGTGGAGGGTGCCGTCGAGCATACCGCAGCCACCGGCAACGGCCCGGTCAACGCGCTTGATACCGCGCTCCGCAAGGCGCTTCTGCCGTTCTATCCGCGTTTGAAGGAAATGAAGCTGTTGGACTTCAAGGTCCGCGTCCTTTCCGCTTCCGACGGTACGGGCGGGACGGCCTCCGTTGTCCGTGTGCTTATCGAATCGGGCGACGCCGACAGCACATGGGTGACCGTGGGCGTGTCGCATGACATCATCGAAGCCAGCTGGCAGGGGCTTGTGGATTCTGTCGTGTATAAGTTGTATCGTGACGAGGAGGGGCAGCGGAAGCTCCGCGACTTGCGATAGAGACAGAATGCGAGAGTTGAATTGGTGAGGGAAAGGGGAACCTTTCTGGAGAAGGGGAGAGCACCCCCACGGCTCCTTTTCCCTCCTAAGACTTTCGACTGGTTGGGAGGCCGCCCGGCGGCAGTTCCGTTGGATGAGAAAGTGAAGACGCCCGGATACGTTCGTGTATTCGGGCGTTTTTTGATGGCCACCGCTGGATCTGGAATGGTGTCGTCATGGGGGAGTGATTCTTGGGCATAGTGAACGCTGCGGATGGAGGATTCGATAAAGGGAAAAGTCTTTGAAGGATGAGGGGAGGGGGTGTGAAGGGAGAAGGGGACTTTCTCCAGAAAGTCCCCTTCCCTTCCCCCACATTTCCTCTTACCCCAATACGGCGGAATGCGTGAGGGCGTGGCCTGCGGAGAAGGCGCGAGCCTCAAACTGGCTGATAGCCCAATATTCCTGGACGAGCGGCGCGAAAAGCAGCGGATCGATGAGTGCGGGATCGGGGAGGCCGTCTTCACGCATGCAGGCGGAGTCGACCTTCACGTCCATGATCTCGCCGATGAACTGGGTGTGTGAACCGAGCTCAAGCGTATGCGAGAGCGTCAGCTCAACAATAACGGGACATTCGGCGATGCCGGGTGCGTCCACATGTTCGGCGGGAACGGGGGTAAGATTCAGGGCCGTGAACTTGTCGGTATCGCGCCCGGAATGCATCCCGGCGAAATCGGATTGCGCGGCGAGTTTGCGGGAAGGAATGTTGATGGTGAAGGACTTGCGCTCAAGAATGGCGTTATAGGTCCAACGGCTCTTGCGGATGGAAACGGCGATGCTCGGCGGCTGAGAGGCGCAGATGCCTCCCCATGCGGCGGTCATGATGTTGGGACGGCCGGTATGGTCATACGTACCTACGAGGAATACTGGAGTCGGAAGAATGAATGTTTTTGCACCCAGAGACTGGAACATATGATGCCTCATAGTTATGGAAAAAGGTGAACGAAAACACAGTTGTTGTGTCAGAGAATCCGGTATGACGCAAGGGCTGAGCCGCGAATGCTTTGGAAAGAGAGGTTCCACGCGGGAAAAGAGGGCACGGAACCATTCTCCACTTGACCGTGAGGAGACATTGTGGCATAAGACGGCTTCGACACGCCGGGATGGTGGAATTGGTAGACGCAGCGGACTCAAAATCCGCCGATGGCAACATCTTGCGAGTTCAAGTCTCGCTCCCGGTACCAGAATGAAATAAGGCAGTTACGGAAACCGTAGCTGCCTTTTTTCGTATCCGGCGTATGTGTACACCCAAGGGGGATCGGGGAGAGCTACTTTTTGATATTTTTCTATAAGCTCTGTCGGTTAGTCGTTTGAAATCTGCAAAATGGAAAAAGGTATGCCCCTCGTAAGGATACAGGGGGGCCCCAAATGCGGGAGCCATTGTTCACGGCGAGTGGGAGCGATGTATTCGTCTCTTACGCCTTAATCCCCTTCGGAGATTTCAAGCCCGAGTATTTTTGCAGTGTTTTTCCACATCAGCTTCGGCGAGACTTCCGGCTTGAATAGCGTCTTGAAGTGTTCCACACAGTCCACACGGCGCTGTCTGGACCGCGTAACGTGTCTTTTGTGTGTACATTATGGATATGTAGAATGCGTATGTCCAAATCCTTGACGTGATCCCCCGGCTAAGCCGGGGGGCTCCTGCAGTTTGACAATTCCCTAAAACAGCAAACCTCCTTGTCCGAACCGCTCAAGGCAGAACAAGGAGGCTTTTTTTATGAAGCAATTACAAAGTTTAAGTCATACGGTCTGGGAGTGTAAGTATCATATAGTGTGGATTCCGAAATACCGGAAAAAGGTTTTGTACGGCAAGATTCGTGAGGAGTTGGTGGGCGTATTTCATGAATTGGCCAACCGCCGAGGCTGCAAGATATTGGAAGGGCACCTGTGTGTGGATCATGTGCACATGTTACTGTCGATTCCACCTAAATATGGGGTGGCAGAAGTAGTGGGCTATTTAAAAGGAAAAAGCGCTATTGAGATAGCGAAACATTTTGAAAAAGTTTGTAAAATAACAGGAGCGAGTTTCTGGGCGAGAGGATATTTTGTAAGCACGGTAGGAGTAGGAGAACGGGAAATTCGGCTCTACATAGGGAACCAGGAAAAAGAAGACAGGAAGGTGGAGCAGCTTAAGCTGCTGTAATTCGCCGTAGGCGAATAGCAAAAACCGCTTTGAGCGGTCACCGCGTTTCAAGCCCCGGCTTTGCCGGGGGTTTTGACAGTCTTTGAAGAGGGAGGGAGGTTTGGGGGGAAGGGAGGAACTTTCTCCAGAAAGTTTCCCTCCCCCTCCAATCTTCACAACCCCTTCCTTCAGCTCTTCTCGCGCTTGTCGATGACGCGTTGGGCCTTGCCTTCGGTGCGGGGCAGGGAATTGTGCTGTACGAGTTCGACCTTGGGCGTGATGAGGATTTCGTCCTTGAGGGCGCGGGCGATGGTCTCCTGAAGGCCGCGCAACACGCGCATGTCTTCCACAAAGCTCTCCTCGCGGATTTCGACCTGTACCTTCATGGTGTCCTTGAGGCCGTCGCGCTCAAGGACGATGACATAGTTCTGACCCACTTCGGGGTAGGCCATGAGCACGCGCTCGACCTGCATGGGATAGATGTTCACGCCCTTGACGATGATCATGTCGTCGGAGCGGCCAAGGATGCGGTCGATGCGGCGGTGCTTGCGGCCGCAGGGACAGTCGCCGGGGATGATCCGGGTGAGATCGCGGGTCCGGTAGCGCAGGATGGGCATCCCGTGGCGGCACAGGGTCGTGAGCACCAGTTCGCCCACTTCGCCGTCCGGAACCAGCTTTCCGGTGTTCGGATCAATGATTTCCAGCAGATAAGCATCTTCCCAGAGATGCAGGCCGTTCTGGTACTGGCACTCGAAGGCCACGCCGGGGCCGTTCATTTCGGACAGGCCGTAGGAGTTGTACACCTTCATGTCGAACAGGGCTTCGATGCGGCGGCGCGTCTCTTCGGTGTAGGGCTCCGCGCCCACACAGGCGATGCGCAGGGAAAGGGCTTTGGGGTCTTCGCCTTCCTCAATCAGGGTCGTGCCGAGATGCAAGGCATAGGAGGGCAGGATGTGGGCCACGGTGGTCCCGAAATCCTTCACCAGCTTGAGCTGGCGCTTGGAGTTGCCCGCGCCCGCCGGAATGGTCATGCAGCCGAGGCGCTCGGCGCCGAAATGGATGCCGAGGCCGCCCGTGAACAGGCCGTAGCCGGACATGTTCTGGAACACGTCGTCCTTGCGTACGCCCGCCATGTAAAGGCAGCGGGCCATGAGATCGGCCCAGCTGTTGATGTCGGGCTGGGTATAGCAAACGGCTACCGGGGTACCGGTGGTGCCGCTGGAGCAGTGCATACGCACGAATTCGGAATGCGGAACCGTGGCGAGCCCATACGGATACTGGGAGCGGAGATCGTCCTTGCTGGTAAAGGGAATCCGCCGGATGTCCTCAAGGGAGCGCAGGTTGTCGGCGGACACTCCGGCTTCGGCAAGGCGCTTGGCGTAGAAAGGCGCGCGGCTGGCTTGCTGAATGGTCGTTTTCAGGCGCGCCAACTGGACGGTTTCCAGCGTGGCTCTGTCCCATGTTTCGGCTTTGTCAAAGTAATCCATCTTCGTATCCGTATTGGGTTGAAAAACGGTTAACACGCTATCCGTAAAAGCATTCCCTCACCAACGAAACTCCCGCCGCGCAGCCCCCCCCACCAGTCAAAAATCTTGGGAAAGGACGGGAAAGGGGTTGGAGAAGGGAGGAGAACCTTTTAACAGAAAGGTTCTCCTCCCCTTCCCAATCAAACCATTATGCTTCTCGCAGCGCAAGGCCGTGCAGCAGCCCGTGGCAGCCCGCAATCATCATGTCGCCGTGCGGGGCGATGAATTGGGCGTGCCCCAGCAGCATCTCGCGGCGCGGCCCGACCGCGAAGGTCGGGGCAAAGCCTTCCGCTTCAGGAGGCAGAGGCGCAAGGAACGCGCAGCCGTGCCCGCCTTTGGCGCGCACCTGTTCGTCGGGAAGCCAGCCGAAACCGAATTCCTTGAGATCGAACAGCAGGGCGTCGGTATCCAGCATTCCGGTGTGGTGCTCATAGACGCCGAGAATGCGCCCCTTGAAGACGAGGAACGCCGCAACATGGCTGTTGCCCACGTTGACCACCGTAACGCCTTGGCGCTGGCTGCGCTTGGCGACTTCCGGCGCGGCGAGCGCGCCGAGGACGGCGGCCGTGGCGGTATCCGCCACAGGCCCGCCCGTGCATTGCTGGAGGGCGTTGAGCCTGGTGCAGGGCGCGGGGGGCGTGTCGTACAGCCAGCGGGCGGGATCTCCTTGCGTTTCAGTGAGCAGGGCGCGCCAGAGGTTGAAGCGCCCGACGCGGTTGCCTTCGGGATGGTGCCCGTGATCCTGTGCGGCGGCAACGACGAGGGAGGGCTTGGGAAGCCCGGCGGCGCTGAGGAGGCCGTCCCAGAAACCGGGCTCGTAGTCGGCCAGCGGAACGGCGGCGTATCCTTTGGGGCAGGACGGCGTAATGGAGACGCCCTGCGCCTTTACGCGCTCGGGATTGTCGTGCAGGGCGAGGGCCGCATCAGGAGAAGCGGCGGGGGCGAGCCCGGCTGCCGCTTGTTCCTGAACGGCGACGGCGAAACCGCCGCCCATGTTGTGCCCGTACAGCCAGACGGGGCGACCGGCGGCTGTGTGGCGGCGGATGCGGTCGGCGATGCCGAGCGCGGGGGAGGGCAGGACGAAACGGGGCCAATTTTCGGCCCGTTCGCCGGGCAGTGCCAGCAGGACATCCTGCGTCCCGCTGCCTATGTCGAGGCTCAGGATCGGCCCGGCGGCCGCCAGCAGACGCGCAACGGCATCCCCGGCGGACGCGGGAGAAAGTTCAGCCATGACTATTTTCCTTTATTCTGGATAAGCACCAGCGGGATGCGGTGCAGCGCGCTGGAGAGGCTTTCCGTAGTGCCGATGCGCCACCATACATCGTCGAGTTCCCATCCGGCGCGGCTCGCAATGTCACTGACCAGACCTTTGAGATTGATGATGGGATGGCGCTCGAAAACCTGCGGCAGGCCGTAGGTCAGGCTGCACACGAGGCAGCGGCCCGCGCGCTGGTGGAGTTCGAAGTAAAAATGCAGTTCGCCATCGTCGCTTTCCTCGGGATCGACAACGAGACGGATATCATAGGCTCCCTCTTCCGCATCGCCGAACAGCGCATCGAAAAAATCATTGGTCCGCTGGATGGGGAAAAGATCATTCAGACATTCAGGGGTAAAAACGTCGTATACGGCCATGAAGGAAACCTTCCTTGCGTTGGGAGCCTGCGAAACGCACAGACGAGTGCGACAAGACAACAGCCCAAAAAATAGCATCCATCGGCGCAAGACGCAACAAGAGACACCTTGCGGCGCGACAACAAAGGGGTTTTCGTGTCAACAGACGACGGAGAGCGAAGCCGTGAGATCGGCTTCAATAAGGACCCGTTCGGGAAGGAAGCGCAGGCGGCCCGGATCGAACGCCGGAAGGAGGTTACGGGGATGGGCGGGGGCGAGCGCGCCGATCAGCCCCGCCTTCCAGCCGAGGTAGCCGGCTACGGCGGCGGGAGAGACGCCCGCGTCCGCAGGGAGGCCAACGTGAGGCTTGCGTGGCGCTTGGCGAGGCGTTCGCCTTCGGGATCGCAGAGCAGGGGCAGGTGCATATAGGCGGGGCGGGGATAGCCGAGGAGATCGAACAGGGCAAGCTGGCGCGGCGTGGAGACGAGCAGATCCTCCCCCCTGACGACTTGCGTAATGCCCATGAGCCCGTCGTCCACGACCACGGCAAGCTGGTAGGCGATGACGCCGTCAGAGCGCCGCAAGGCGAAATCACCGCCGCAGGCTTCCAATGTCATGCTGAAAGGGCCGAATACGGCATCCTCAAAAGCATAGTTCTGGGAAGGGCAGCGGAGCCGGATGCACGGGCGGCGTCCGGCTGCTTCCAGCTCGGCTCGGCGTTCGGGGGGCAGGTTGCGGCAGGTTCCGGGGTAGGCGGCCCCGGCGTCCCCCACATGGGGCGCACCCGCCAACGTGCGAAGCTCCTTGCGGGTACAGTAGCAAGGGTAGATATGCCCGGCCCTGTCCAGACGGTTCAGGGCGTCCGCGTACAGCCCCATGCAGGGCGCTCTGGACGTACGGTCCTGCCGGTCCTCCGGCGTCCGGGCCCTCGTCCCAGTCCAGCCCGAGCCAGCGCAGATCGCGGATGATCGCGTCGGCGTACTCGGGTCGGGAACGGTCGGGATCGATGTCCTCCATGCGCAGCACGAGCGAACCGCCTTTGCTCCGGCAGGCCAGCCACGCGAGCAGAAAAGCCCATGCGTTGCCGAGGTGCAGGAAACCGGTGGGGCTCGGCGCGAGCCTGCCCCGGACGGGACGGGAGGCGCTCATCCGTGCTTTCGGGAAACGATGAAGAAGACGGAAAGGACGGTCAGGCAGCAGGCCGTGATGATGACGCCGTCCACCTGTTCGCCAGCGAGCAGCCAGCCGAGGAATACGCCGATGACCGGATTGACGTATTCGTAGGAAATGGCGACCACGGTGCGGGTGTGCAGCAACAGCCAGAAATAACAGGTGTAGGCGATGATCGCCCCAAAGATGACCAGATAGAGCAGCGCCCCCGCGCTCAGCGGAGTGACGGAATCCATCGAGAACGTGGAAAACTCCCCAAGCACGGCGGCACCCACGAGGCTCTGCAGGCCGCCGATGAACATCAACAGGCCGCTCGTCTGTATGACGGAAAGCTGGGTCTCGCTCGCCTGTTTTTTGGAGAGGAACGAGCCAGTCACCCAGCCGAAGGCGGCGCACAGCACAAGCAGGATGCCCCATCCGGAGTCCGTGCCGGAGGCCGTCTGATTGACGCTGAGAAGGATGAGGCCCGCAAAGCCGGTCCCGAGCCCGAAGAACTGCACTAACGAAGGCCGGGGATCGCCGCAGAACAGCCAGCCGCCGAGCACCATCCAGATGGGCACCGCGCCGGATCATGGCCGCCGTACCAGAGGAGATGGATTCCTGCCCTTTGGCGAGGAAACCGCTGGCCATGAACACCATGAAGAACGCGAGAACGAAACTTTGGGAGAGGTCCTTGCGGGTTGGCAAGTTGCGTTCGCCACGCGCCCAACTCCAGAGATACAGGAGTACGCCCGCAAGCATCATGCGCAGGCCGCACATCATGAACGGGGGAAAGCTCTCAATAGCGAATTTGATGGAAATGAAACAAGAGCCCCACGAGATATAAACCAGAGTGAGGCATCCCAGTACTTGCGCGATGTGTTTTTGCCGTGTCGTCAACATGCGCGGGAAAATATCCCGTCGTCCGCCGTACTGCAAGCCCCGAAAAACGACAAAAACGACAACTGGTTGTCTTTGCTCGCGAAAAGAAAAAAGCGAAAACGATATTGACATGAAAAACGAATCAGGGCATCATGCCACCCATGAACATTCAATCCGTCAACCTTCTCTCCGCTCGCTGGTGGTGGCACTCTTGCTAAAGAGTGCCGGGTTGTCGAGTCTTCTTCACAGAGCGTAAACATCCAACCGCGGCCGGGATACTGGTCGCGGTTTTTTTGTGGTGGTATCCCGTCCTAAGATGAGGAAACTGCCATGAATACGTCTTCCACTTCCCTCTCCGCTTCCGAATCCACCGGTTTCTTTGGCGCTTACGGCGGGCAGTTTGTCCCCGATGATCTGAAGGCGCGTCTTGACGAAGTGACCGAAGCCTTTGATCGGTATAGCGACAATTCCTTTTTCAAGGACGAGCTGGATTACTATTTCAAGCACTACACTGGGCGTCCGAATCCCATCTTTTTTTGCGCCAATCTGAGCGAACGCCTCGGCGGGGCCAAGATTTATCTCAAGCGTGAGGATTTGAACCATCTCGGCGCGCACAAGATCAACAATACGTTGGGCCAGTGTCTGCTGGCGAAGCGGATGGGCAAGAAGCGGATCGTAGCGGAGACCGGCGCGGGGCAACATGGCGTGGCGACGGCGGCGACGGCGGCCCTGCTCGGGCTGGAGTGCACCGTGTACATGGGTGCCGAGGACATGAAGCGCCAGCGCCTGAACGTCATCCGCATGGAGATGCTCGGCGCGAAGGTCGTGCCCGCGCTTTCCGGCCAGCGCACGCTCAAGGAAGCCGTGGACGAGGCGCTCGCCGCGTGGATCGCCAATCCCGATACCTTCTATGTGCTCGGTTCGGCGGTCGGCCCGCATCCCTATCCCACGATGGTCCGTCATTTTCAGGCCGTCATCGGCTGTGAAGCGCGCGAGCAGATGCTCGCCGAATGCGGGAAACTGCCTGTGGCCGCTTTCGCCTGTGTGGGCGGCGGCTCCAATGCCATCGGCCTGTTCGCCGGATTTGTGGACGATGCGGACGTGCGTCTTATCGGTGTGGAGCCCGCCGGACGCGGCCTGACCTACGGCGATCATGCCGCCAGCCTGTGCAAGGGTGAACCCGGCGTGATGCACGGTTTCCATTCCTACATGATCAAGGACGAGAAAGGCGAACCGGGCGCGGTGTACTCCATTTCCGCCGGGCTCGATTATCCTTCCGTCGGCCCCGAGCACAGCTATCTCAAGGACATAGGCCGCGCCGAGTACGTCAGCGTGACCGACAAGGAAGCCGTGGACGCGTTTTTCCTGCTGTCCCGCACGGAGGGCATCATCCCCGCGCTCGAATCCTCCCACGCCTTGGCGCAGGCCGTTAAAGTGGCTCCCACACTGCCCAAGGACGCCGCGCTGCTGGTGTGTCTCTCCGGTCGCGGCGACAAGGACGTCGAGCAGATGGAAGCTTTCCTGGAGAGCGCGAAGTAGGCGGGATTGAGAGGAATTGGGGAGGGGAAGGAGAACCTTTCTGAGGAAGGGGGAACTCCCCCACGGCTCTCCTTCCCCTCCCAAACCTGCCAGCGCGGCTCGCATCCCCCTTCTTCCTCTCCAAAGCCTTTCGTGTTTATCGAATTCCCCATGGCGGTTTTGCCTGTTGAAGAAAAGCGCCTTTCCCGTGTTTGTGCGGGAAAGGCGCTTTTTATTGGCGGATTGTTTTCCTTCGAATGTTGCATTCTTTCACAGGGAATCCATTCGCTGATTTTTTTGAATTGTGCACTGTTCAATCCGTAATACTCAAAAAGGGGAACCTGCTCTATATCTTTCCATCCTCCCAAAATGGGGAAAGGCGCGGAACAGGGATTCAATAAGGTCAAATCCTGACGTGATCCCCGGCTAAGCCGGGGGCTCCTGCAGTTTGACAATTCCCTTAAAACAGCAAACCTCCTTGTCCGAACCGCTCAAGGCAGAACAAGGAGGCTTTTATGAAGCAATTACAAAGTTTAAGTCATACGGTCTGGGAGTGTAAGTATCATATAGTGTGGATTCCGAAATACCGGAAAAGGTTTTGCACGGCAAGATTCGTGAGGAGTTGGTGGGCGTATTTCATGAATTGGCCAACTGCCGAGGCTGCAAGATATTGGAAGGGCACCTGTGTGTGGATCATGTGCACATGTTACTGTCGATTCCACCTAAATATGGGGTGGCAGAAGTAGTGGGCTATTTAAAAGGAAAAGCGCTATTGAGATAGCGAAACATTTTGAAAAAAGTTTGTAAAATAACAGGAGCGAGTTTCTGGGCGAGAGGATATTTTGTAAGCACGGTAGGAGTAGGAGAACGGGAAATTGGCTCTACATAGGGAACCAGGAAAAAAGAAGACAGGAAGGTGGAGCAGCTTGTTGCTGTAATTCGCCGTAGGCGAATAGCAAAACCGCTTTGAGCGGTTACCAGAAGCAGTTTGCCCCCGGCTTTGCCGGGGGTTTTGACTTATAGATGCGGGAGAGGCAGGTGGACACGTACTGAAGGCGGAGGAAGATGAAAAATGCAATGGGCCGGACATGGAATCGAGAAAGGGATGGTTCACGTTGTTCCGTCGCCCCTTCCTTTCTGTAAAGTTCTTTTTCCCCTATTTGCTGCGTGGGGTGGAGTTGGGGCAACCTGAAAAACGGAACGATGCGGTACCGAGGTTTTCAAGGTATGAAAGAACCTATACTGCCAGTGATCATGGAAGAAGGATCATGGTTCACCGAAAGAGCATAAGGAAAGAAGATGAGAGCCCTTTAGGCGTTCGCCGCGTCAAAAGCCTCGATAGCTATCGGTGGCAACTTCAGTTTCCATTGAGCCTGCGGCGGCACGTTGCCATGAGGCGGCTGCAGCCAACGGAATCACCGTTTCCGTGATGCCGAGGCTTTTGATGCCCATGACGCGGAAAGCCTCTGAGAGCCGTTCGGCATGGCGTTATATATTTTGCTTCAGGCCGCAGTATTAGAGTTTCCGAATGAAACCAACTTGTTTTGGAGAGGGAAAAAACGAGCCATCCGGGCGTGGTCCGTAAGGGCGTTGCTCTTTCTGGCGAAACACCGTAGAGGCGTTTCCACACGGTCAGGAATACTGTACAAGAACAGGAGAACCGCCATATGAACCAAAAGCATTGCCTGCTCGTTATGGCGTTTGCCGGAGTATTGAGCCTTGCGCCGCTTCCGGCTTTTTCGGGAAATCTGAGCAATTTTTCCGATGCGCTCGAACAATTGGCGGATATGACCCGTGCCGCCGACAGGGCCCATGATGCCCTTAACGACGCTATGCAGGGGGGCAGGGATTACAGCCGGTATGATCGTGATTGGCGCAATGCCGAGTCACGCCTCGAACGGGCGAGAATCCGCACGATGGCGCACATCGCGGGAGTAAGCGAATCCCGTATTCGCTCCCTGCGCGACGACGGCTACAGCTGGGAGCGCATTGCCCGGAAATACAAGGTCGATCCGCGTCGGTTCGGATACGGGCAGTCTCGCTACGATCACGATCGGGATAAGTGGAAGGGCGTGCCTCCCGGCCTTGCCAAGAAGGGAGGGCTTCCGCCCGGACAGGCGAAAAAATTCAAAGAACACCATGACAAGAAACATCGAGATTGAAAAAAGGCCCTTCCGTTGAGGAGGGCCTTTCGTTTTACGGCGTGAGGGGAAGGATTACTTGAGAAGACGCCTTGCCGCGTAGAGATCGCCGAATGAAGCGTAGCAGATGCCGCCGATGATGAGCACTCCGCCGATCATCTGCGGAAGCGTGATGGACTCGCCCAGGAACAATGTGGCCTCAAGGCTCGCAAACAGCGGGATGCTGTTGTAGATGATGCCCGCCCTGACCATGCCGATGCGTTCGATCGCGAGGCTCCACGCGAGGAAGGAAACGACCGATGCCCCGACCCCTATGTAGATGAGGGCGCTGAGGATGGAGCCGTCCAGCGGGCTCAGCCCGGTGTCGGCGGCCTGCCAAAGCAGGGGCGGGATCAGGCCGAGGACGCCGATGCCGATGAGCAGGGCAAGAAAGGCTTTTTGTGGAAATGTCTTGGGACGGCAGCGGAGCATAAGGCTGTAGACGGCGAACAGGAAGACTGAAAGGAGCATCCATAAGTCGCCTTGCGCAAAGCGCAGCCCGAGAAGGGTGCCGAGCCTGCCGCGCGACACGAGGATGATGACCCCACAGAGGGCGCCGCACAGCCCGAAGAACTGGAACCGGGAAAGCCGCTCCCGCAGGAACAGGTGCGCGATGGCGGCCATGACGATGGGAGAGGCCGTGGCGAGCAGCGACATGTTGGTGGCGTCGGTCGTATGCCCGGCCTGATAGATGAAGGTGTTGAAACAGGTGATGCCGAGCAGGGCCATGAGAATGACTTTGCCCCATGTGCCGCGGACGAGGGGAAGCGAACGCAGCAGGCTCCGGCCCGCAAAGGGGAGGATGGTCAGAAACGCGATGCTCCAGCGCCAAAAGGACAGCTCAACCGGAGAGAGGGCTCCAGCGAGGCCGCGGGCCACGACGAAATTCCCGCTCCAGACCACGGTGGCGAGCAGGGCGAACAGGTATCCTGTGACGGTATGGGAAAAGATGGGCATGGCTGGCTCAAGAGGTTGGGGGCGGTCCGGATGGCCGTCGTTTCCGCCGGAAATGGCACGGCGGAGAACCCTACTTCCGGGTCGGAGCTCCGTCAACCGGGATTTTATCCCGAGCCCCCGTGTGCACGGCCATGGGGGACGGCCGTTCTACCCTGTTTGCGTGCAATGGAGGAACAGGGTAGACCATTCATCCTTATTTCTGGAGAAAGATATCCCATGCGTTTGCTCATTGCTTCCGATCTGCACGGTTCCCCGGAAGCCGCCGCGTTTCTGCGCCGGCGCTGCGAGGAGCTGTTGCCCGATATGTTGGTCCTCCTGGGCGATTATTTGTATCACGGCCCGCGCAACCCCCTTCCTTCCAGCTATGGGCCGCCAAGCGTGGTTTCCGTCTTCGCGGATTTCGACACGCCCATCGTGGCCGTGCGCGGCAACTGCGACGCCGAAGTGGATCTCATGCTGCTTCCGTTCGCGGTGGAAGACAGCGCCGTGATAGCCGCTGACGGATTGCGCATCGTGGCACAGCACGGACACCACCTTCCCAGTTGCCCCCCCATTCCCGGCGTGCGCCCCGGCGATGTGGTCTTGAGCGGGCATACCCATATCCCGCGCGGGGAAACCGTCGACGGCGTTCATTTCTGGAACCCCGGCAGCACAACGCTGCCCAAGGGCGGCTTTCCGGCTTCTTATGGCGTCTTCGAAGCCGGTGCGTTCCGTGTGTTCGGGCTTGACGGGCGGCTTCTTTTGAGCATCGGCCTTCCGCAGCCTAACGTTTTCGGAGGAAGGCGTCCTGAATGCGGGACGCCTTTTTGCATTGCTCTAAGATTGCGTAACTTCCGCAATAACGCCGTATTTCAGCCGAACCCGTCTTTAGGGGCGGTTCCGGACGTGTATTTTTCCGCTTGATTTTGCAGGCGGATGCCTCAAAACAGGCCCACCTCACCTTTTTGGCTTTCTTCCACTCCTCCCCCGTTGAGTGCCACATCTTCCCGTCCTGCGCGGCAACGCAGAACGGATTTCCGTATTTCGTATTGCTCCAATCGATAGAGACAAGGCAGGTACATATGGCTGACACCAGCGCCACGCTTTTGCTGAGAACAGAACCGATCGGAAAACTGCTTCTCCGGTATTCCTTGCCCGCCATCGCCGCGATGGTGGTCTTTTCCCTTTACAACATCATCGACAGTATTTTTATCGGGCACGGCGTCGGTCCGCTGGCCATTTCCGGCCTTGCGATCACGTTTCCGGTCATGAACCTGACCTTCGCGCTGGTTCTGCTCGTCGGCATCGGCGGCGCGTCCATCTGTTCCATCCGGCTGGGGCAACAGGACATCGACGGCGCTACCCGCGTGCTCGGCAACGTCCTGCTGCTCGGCCTCATCAACGGGGTGACGTTCGGCCTGCTGTCGCAACTGGTGCTTGATCCGGTGCTGACGGCTTTCGGGGCCAGCGAACACACCTTGCCCTATGCCCGCGATTTCATGCAGATCATTCTGTACGGCCTGCCGGTCACCTGTACCATGTTCGGGCTCAACCACATCATGCGGGCCACGGGGTATCCGCAAAAAGCCATGCTTTCCGCCGTGTTGACCGTGGGCATGAACATCATTCTGGCACCGATATTCATCTTTTGGCTGAAATGGGGCATCCGGGGCGCGGCTATCGCCACGGTATTGTCACAATGCGTAGGTATGGTGTGGGTGTTGAGCCACTTCCGCAATCCGAAAAGCACCGTGCATTTCCGGCAAGGGACGTTCCGGCTGCGCTGGAAGATTGTCTCAAGCATCTTTTCCATCGGCATGTCGCCGTTTTTGCTGAATGTGTGCGCCTGTCTGGTAACGGTGCTCATCAACATCGGCCTCAAGCGGTATGGCGGCGACATGGCCATCGGGGCGTTCGGCATCCTCAACCGGATACTCATCCTGTTCGTGATGCTGGTTATGGGGCTTACGCAAGGTATGCAGCCCATTGTGGGATACAACTATGGGGCGCAGCAGTTCGAACGGGTAAAGCAGACGCTGAAGTACGGCGTCATCACGGGCGGGCTGATCACGACGGCGGGGTTCCTTGCCGGGCAGTTCGCTCCGGAAATCGTGTCCCGGATGTTCACCGACGACGCGGGCCTGATCGCCCTCTCCGTGGAAGGTATGCGCCTCGCTACGCTGGTATTTCCCTTGGTTGGCATCCAGATCGTCGTCGGCAACTTTTTTCAGTCCATCGGCAAGGCCAAACTGTCGATTTTCCTTTCTCTGACGCGCCAGCTGCTGTTCCTGGCTCCCTGCCTGCTCATTCTGCCGCGCTTTTTTGAGTTGAAAGGCATCTGGATCAGTCTGCCCGTTTCGGATTCGCTGTCATTCGTGACCTCAATGGGCGTGCTGTACATGTTCCTTCGGGAGATGCGCCGGGTCCATCACAGCCGGGAGGCGTGAGATTCTCATGCGCTGGCGGATTTGCCCGGTTTTGTTAGTGTCGTAACCGGGCGGGAGGTTCTTCCGCCTCACAAACAGGCAAGGAGTTCCTCATGAAGGATTTATTCAATCAGATAAGCAACGGCCTCGGCGGGCTGGGAGGGCTTGGCGACAAGCTGAACGGCGCTCTCGGCGGACAGCAGAAGACGGATGCCCCGTCCGGTCAGGGGACGGGAAACGCTCTTGGCGATATGGTGAAATCCGCCGGAGGGCTGGGCGGTTTGCTCGGCTCGGCGGCGCTCGGGGGACTGCTCGGCACGCTGATGTCGGGCAAGACGGCCCGCAAGGTTGCCAAAGGCGCGCTGATGGTTGGTGGGACGGCCGCCGTCGGTGCCTTGGCATGGAAATTCTACCAGAAGTGGTCCGGAGCCAACGGCGCGGCCCCACAGGGGCAACCCGCCGAACCGGCCCCGTCAGCCCAGTCCGCACCGAGCGGCTGGCCCGCCGAGCTGCAGCAAACGCCGCCCCCGGCTGTTTCGGCGGATCAGACGGCCCTGTTGTTGCTGGAGGCGATGGTTTTCGCCGCCCGCGCCGACGGACACATCGACGACAAGGAACGGGCCAATATCCACAATGCCGTGGAATCGTTGTTCCCGGGCCGGGATATGGCGCAGGTTCTGGATACGCTGCTGAATAAACCGCTCGATCCGGCCTCGCTGGCGTCCCGCATAGCCAACCACGACGAAGCCCGTGATCTGTATCGGCTTTCCGCCATGATCATTGACGTGGATCACTTCATGGAGCGCAGCTATCTTGATGGCCTTGCCGCCGCGCTCAAAATCGCGCCTGAAGAGAAGGCCGCACTCGACAGCGAGGTTGAAGAAAACAAAAAGGACAGCCATAGAACCGTCCTGATCCCGTTTCCCCTTTTCCGCCAGCTGGTGGAGAACCCACATGGCGGAAATCCCGCCACGCGGAAAAATTTGATTGCCATTCGAGAGGTTCCCGTCTTCATGGAGACGGGAACCTCTTTTGTCTGAGCGCGCAAGAATAAAGACCGGCCTCAGATAAACCGGGAAAGCGGCGAACAGGGATTCGATAAGCATGAAAGTCTTTGGGAGAGGAGGGATGGGGCGTGGGGGGAAGGGAGGAGAGGGCTTTCTGCAGAAAGCCCTCTCATCCCTTCCCCCACATTTCAATCCTTCTTCCCCAACGCCAAAGCGGCAGGGCCGCCGCCGTGGACGCGGGAACAGGCGAGTACGCAGGCACCGCAGTTGGTGCATTCCAGTGGCGAGGCCGAGCGGGGATTTCGGGGATCAAGGCCGAGCGAGCAGGCGCGGCGGCAGGCGGGTTCTCCTTTGCAGGTACAACGGGACAGCGTGCGCCGCAGACGCGGGGCCACGGGCAGGCGGGCCATCAGCGCGAGCAGGACGGACTGCGGACAAACCCAGCGGCACCAGAGCCGTTCGCCCGTGACAAGCTCGACGGCGAGCACAGTAATCACGGGCAGAAACGGCACGGCAAAGAAGAGGAGATGCTCCAGAACGGTGTGGATTGTTTTGGAGGAGAGCGGAGCGGCGGCGGTCAGAAAGCCAAGGGACAGGCCGCCGGGCAGGGAAAGCTGGTTGAGCAGCGGAAAGCCGAGCAGGGGCACAAGCGCCAGCCCGACAAGCGCGATCACGGCCCGGGACCGAAATCCGTACTTGAGCGGCTTTGGGGGACGTCTGCCTCGGATGGCGTGTACGAGTTCGGACAAGAACCCGAAAGGGCAGAACCATGAACAAAAGATGCGCCCAAGGCACAGGGCGACGGCGAGCACAACAAGCGCACCGGCTATCAAGCGCCAACCCGGAATGATGCCTGAAAGCCCTATCTGAACCGCGCCAAGAGGATCGGCAAACGGCAGCCCGAAAAAGTCGAAGGCGAACAGGCTGCCCTTCATGCCCGTGAAACCATCCCGGTTGAGCCACGGGAGCGCGGCAAGAAGCAGCAGGACCGCAACTTGTACCAGACGCCGCAGCCGCAAAAGGCGGATCATGCCTTCCCTCCCTTCTTTTGTACATCGGGAACCACGGCAACAGCGTTTTTCGGGCATACGTATTCGCACATCCCGCACCCCACACAGCTCTCGCCCACAGCGGGGACGTACCCCATGTCCAGCACCATGCCTTCACCGCGCAGGGGACAGCGATCGTAACAGGTCATGCACATGGTTCCGCTTTCGATCCAGTTAAGGCAACGATCCTTGAAGATCACGGCTCTGCCCATGTTCGCTTCTTTCATGGCGGCCACGGGCCGCAACGCTCCGCTGGGGCAGGCCGGGGGGCATTTCATGCACAGCCAGCAAGGGATTTCGCTCGGCCTGATTTCCGGCGTGTGGCGTTCCGGCCCGAAGGTTTCCAGCATACGTACGCTTCCATAAGGGCAAGCCGCCGCGCATTGCCCGCAGTGGATGCAGGTTTTCAGAAAGGCGGATTCGGGCAAAGCCCCCGGCGGACGCAAGAAGCTCACGTTCCGCCTCCTAATCCAGCGGGTTGGGCGTTTCTCCGAAACAGGCCGGGCCGCACTTGCGGGGCTTGTGCTCCGGGCAAAGAGATGTACCCCTTGTTTTCCAATTCGTCCTCATAGCTGATGGATACGAGGCCGACATTCAGCACGCCGTCCCAACCACTGAGTGCGCCAAGAGCATCCTCAATATACGCCGCGTCGGTTTCCATTACGGCGGCCAGCATACCGGGCACGCCCGTCTCTTGCGTATCCGCCACATCCTTTGAAGCGCACAGCCGTTCGCGCACGGTTCCGTACGCTTCCGCCGTGGTCTGGATGGTGATGCCTGCTATTGCCATAGAATATCCTTTGTGAAGCTTTTGGGTGAGGAGCGCACTCCTTCCCTGCCTCTCTTTTTTCTTCAACCCGTTGCCGGAACCACTTCATGTTCCGATGAGACGAATCAGAGGGGCCGTTCCCCGCTCCGCACAGTGGTGCGGACAGCGTTTTCCCTCTAAGCGGACGGAGAGGAAACGGCTTTGTCGCTGAAGGAATGGAGAACAATGTCGGCACACGGGGCCAGCCACCTCTTCCCCTCCACTGGGAGGAGGGCCGTACCCGCCAGATCTGTTATAGCCTGACGGGCACGGCATAACGCTTCTCCGGAAAGCGCAGGTTACGCCTTCTTGATCCGTGCGGCGCAGATCTTGTACTCCGGCTCGCGGGACGCGGGGTCGGTGGCGTCGAGGAACAGCTTGTTGACGAGCTTCTTCTTGTCGAAGAAAGGCACGGCAATGAGCCCCGGCTTGCAGGTGTCGTTGACATGCGCCGGCAGGGTAAGCGCATCGCGCCGCGTTTCCACGACGACCTGATCGCCGTTCTTGATGTTCAGCCGTGAGGCGTCCTCGGTATTCACTTCCACAAACGCGGCGGGGTTGGCCTTGAGCAGTTCCGGGACCTTGCCGGTCATGGTCGCCGTGTGCCAGTGGTCGATGACGCGCATGGAGGTCAAGTAGAACGGATATTCCTGATCCGGCTCCTCGGCGGCGCCCTTGTAGGGGCGCATCCAGATGTTCGCCTTGCCGCTCGGGTTGCCGTAGAACCAGATCTTGTCGGGGTGATCCGCCGGAATGTTGGGATCTTCGCCGCGTACATAGCGCAGGTTCGTGCCGGGGTGCGTCTCCGTGGGGCAGGGCCAGATAAGGCCGGACTCGCGCTTCATGCGTTCACGGGTCATGCCGCCGAAGTTGTAGGGGCCCTTCATGGACAGCCTGCGCCATTCGTCCCATACGTCGGCGGAGTTGCGGAAGTTCACCAGCTTGGGATCGACGCCCGCGCGCTTGGCGAATTCGATCAGCGTATTCACGGTGGGGCGGCAATCCGCCGGAGGCTCGACCGCCTTTTCGATGAGCGAATAGCGCCGCTCGCCGCAGCCGTACGTGCCGTCGCGTTCGCACCAGAACGCGGGCGGCAGGATGAGGTCGGCGTACTCAAGCGTCACCGCGTCGGGGAACGCTTCGATGACGGTGATGAACGTGTCCGGATTGGACATGGCCTTGTGGACCTTGTTCAAGTTCGGCAACGTATGCGCGGGGTTGGTTTCGCAGATGATTATGGCCTTCACGTCGGCCTTGCCGAGGGCCTCGAACAGCGCGATGGTGTGATACCCCACATTGGGGACATGGAATCCTGCGGGATGCCCCAGAATGCTTCCATCTGGTTGCGGTGGGCCTTGTTGGCGACCACGCGCCCGGCGGGGAGCAGATGGGAGAGCGAGCCCGTGTCGCGTACGCCGCCGCAGGCATTGGGCTGTCCGGTCAGGGAGAACGAGGTCGCGCCGGGGCGGCAGATCTGCCCGGTGATAAGGTGCAGGTTGTGGATCAGGTTGTTGGCCCACACGCCGCGGATACGCTGGTTGATGCCCATGCACCACAGGGACATGGTCGCGGGGGATTCCGCGAACAGGCGCCCGGCTTCCCATACCTGCTGCTCGGGGATGTTGCAGAGCTTGGCTACCTTGTCCGGCGTATAGTCCTCAAGGAACGCCCGGTAGTCGTCAAAGGTGGCATCCTTGCCGTCATTGGTCTTGAATATTGCGTACTTGTTGTAGAAACGCGGATTGTCCAGTTCTTCGTGCAGAATGACCCACGCCATGCCGTTCATGAGGGCGAGGTCGGTCCCTGGACGGAAGGCTATGTGCAGGTCGGCGATGCGCGACGTGTTGGTCCGGCGCGGGTCGGCCACGATGATCTTCACGCCGGGTTCGTTTTGCTTGCGGCGGGCGATACGGCGGAAGAGGACGGGGTGCGCTTCCGAAGTGTTGGAGCCGATGATGAAGAAGGCGGAGGCCCGGTCGATGTCGGCATAGGTGCCCATCGGTTCGTCCTTGCCGAACGTGGTCGTATAGCCGCCCACGGCGGAGGCCATGCACAGGCGCGGGTTGCCGTCCACGTTGTTGGTCTTGAACCCGGCCTTGAAAATCTTGTTCGCCAGATAGGATTCCTCGGTCAGGCACTGGCCGGAGCCGTACCACGCCACGGCATCGGGGCCATACGTATCAATGGTGGTGCGGAACTTCTTCGCCATGTGATCGAGGGCTTCGTCCCACGAAATCGGCTCAAGCCGGCCGCCCTTGGTGCGGCGGATCATGGGCTTGGTCACGCGGTCGGGCGAATTGAGCACCGGGATGAGGAGCGCGCCCTTGAGACAGAGGAAGCCCTGATTGTGGTTGTTGGGATCGCCCTTGATGGCGACGGCCTTGCCGTTTTTCACGCCGACCAGCACGCCGCAGCCGGTGCCGCAGTAACGGCAGACGCCCTTGACCCACTTTTCGGGGGTATTGGCTTCGGCGGCGCGGGCAACGCCCGCGGGTCCGGCCACAGCCGCCAGGGCGGCGCTCATGGCTGCGGAGCGGAGAAAATCACGTCGGGTCATTTGCATTGTCATTCCTCCTATTCCAGCACCGTCTTGGTTGTGGCTTGGCGGTTTTCATACACCTTTCCGTGCATGGGCCGTGCGTGATAGGGATGGCAGGTGGAGCAGTCGTCGCGCTTGCCGTAGAGGGCGGTCATCTTGTCGATGGCGAGGCCGTGGCAGGCCGCGCAGACTTCCACGCCGGGGACGCGCTTGAACGGGACAGCGCCCTTGCCGTCCGGCTGGCCGTGGCAGACCTGACAGCGGACCAGCGTGACGCCGTGCTTGCTTTCATACCAGTCCTGCGCAACCTGCGGCGTCACCTTGAGGTGGCAGCCGTAACAGTCGCCGATCATGTCGGCGTCCAGATGCTTCGCGGCTTCGCAGCGCGTCCCGGTGAAGGCGTTCTGGATGTAGGCGAAGAACCCGATCACCAGCAGGATCACTGCGGCTAACGCGATGATAAGAGGCTTTTTCAGCAGTCTGGCCATTACCTGACCTCCTTGAAGGTGAGCTTGCTGGCGAATGCGGCGTTGGCGTCGTAATGGCGGTCCTCGGGCGGCAGGTGCGCGATGTTGCGGTGGCACCCGGCGCAGCCGCTGCGGGACGATCCGTTCTTGTCCAGATAGTTGTCGTGGGCGAGGCGTCCGTATTCGGAAATCGCCCCATCGTTCTTGGCGTTGCGGTACAGATCCTCATGGCAGGCGCGGCAGTTGGCGTCATCCATGAAGCGCCGCGCCTCCGGCTGGATTTCCCTCCGGTTGAGCGTCACGCTGCCGCCCGTTGTGGCGTGTACCCACAAGTCTTTGGTCCCCAGCCACGTTTTGGCCGACAGCATACGGACGATGTTGGTGCTCAGGAATGTGGCATTGCACGCATTCGATGGCGTTGCCCCTCGCATCCTGCGCGTGGGGGGAAAGCGCCAACTCCTGCTGATGCACCCGCATTTCGTGACAGGACAGACAGAACGACGTCGATGAGGTGACATGCACCCCTATCGCCGTGCCTGCCAGCACGAGCACAACAAGTACCGTTGCCGCGATCCAGACTTTCATGGAGCGAAAGAACATACGATTCATCCCGTTCGCGGTTATAGTGCTTTTTTTCACACCATTGTCACGCAAACAGCAAAAAAGGTGCCATTTGGGCCTGAGTCTAACTGCCCGGAATCATGTCGGCAGCGATTCGCGCACTGGGATAGTGAGTCATCTTTTTCTGACTGATTGTCATGAAAAGATGACTTGCCTGATTTTTCGGACAATAAGGGAGAAGCGGCTCCCCCCGGAAGGTGGGAGCCGTCTGCCGCAAGTAGTACATGGCCGAACGGATAGATCGTGTATTTCTAAACTGTTGAGAAGTAGATCGCTACGCAGGATCCGGCGAAAACAGGGAATGTAGGGGGAGGGATTCGATAAGGCTGAATGCCTTGGGAAGGAGAGGATGGGGTTTGGGGAGGGAGGGGAACCTTTCTTCAGAAAGGTTCCCCTCCCTCCCCAATCTATTACAGATCTAAAATAACCTTGCAGGCGACGGCGACCTGATAGAGCACCTGCGAGATGTCCTTGACGGCCTGCAGGTTCTTGGACTCCACGCGAGGCAGGACGAGCACCTGATCGCCGGGCAGCACTTCCTTGGCGCGGGGGACGACTTCGCCGCTCGGATGGACGACGATGAGGTTCGATTCGTCGGCACGGTTGCTGAATCCGCCAGCCCCCTTTGATGTAGTCGTCCATATCCTTGTCTTTGTTCCAGACAATGGCTTGCGGCATCATGACTTCACCGCTGATGAGCACTACATCGGTCTTCTCGGGAATGACGATGACGTCCCCGTCCTCAAGGGCGAGATCCGCGATGTTGCCCTTGGTGCCGACCACGACGACGCCCTCGGGCTGCACCTCCTTGGCACGGGAAATGAAATTGACAGCATTTCCGCTTCCTTGGAGCGGATCTGCGCTTCATCGGAGCTGGCTGATGTAGCGGTATAGGCGTTCTGCTCCAGACGGCGCAGGGCGTCTTCAATGGCCTTCTTCTGGCGGACGGCCACGCTTTTGCGCTTGATGTACAGGCCTTCGAGGTTGGCGCGGCCCGGTTCCACGGCGATGTAGCTCATGACCTCGTGCAGGCGCGTGTTGCGGCGCACCGGGAAACGCGACGCGCCACGGATGGCCCCCTGCGCTTCGACCATGATAGTATCCCCGGGACGATCCGCGAGGAACCTGATCTGATCGCCGTTCTCAAGGCGCAACGCCTTGAAGTCGTTCATGGGCAGATACAGGTTGTAGGGAGCGCCGCCGCGCGATCCGCTGAGGCTGACGTGCGTGGCCCTCGGCTGCGGATCGGCAAGCTCGATGAGCTTCGCGCCGGTCAGTTCGCCGGGCTTGAATTCAAAGCGCGCCGTATTGCGGACTTCGCCGGAAGTGATGACGGAAGGCCCCTTTTCGCCGACAACAACGGTGTCGCCGTCCTGAAAGCGGATATGCGGCATGGCGCCTTTCAGTGCAAAGGGATAGAGGTCGAACGAGCCCACTTCCTGCCCTTGGCGCAATACGCGGATATTGCGGTAGCTGCCGCGCTTGGAGTCGATGCCGCCCGCTTTGTCGAGGAAGGCGAGGATGGTATCGGACGGCGTGCCCGTATAATTGCCGGGGCGGGGCACGAAGCCGGTCACGAAGATCGAGACGGGCTGGGTGTCCATCGGGCGGATATACATCTCCACATCGACCACGCCCGCCGCGTTGAGCTTGCTCTTGATGGCCTGTTCAAGCGGTTCTTTGGCATCGATGGGCAGGCCCGCCACAGGCACGCGCCCGACATCGGGAATGGTGATCATGCCCTCGGGATCGACGGTCAGGATATCGTCCATCGTGCGTCCGCCCCACAAACGCATGATCAGGCGGTCGCCGCTCTGTATGACCTTACTGGTCGAACTTTGGGAAAAGTGCCCTTGAAAGAGGTTGGTTCCAAACGGAGCGGGATCGGCTGCCGGAGCCGCAGGCGCAGCCGGGGCCGAAGCTGTGGCGGTCGCCGTTGCCGTGGCGCTGGCGGATGCGGCATCAGCGGCCGACACCGGAAGGGCAAACGTCATAGCCAGCAGGCAACAAAGGAAAAACAGCAGATTACTGCGGGAAAACAAGGGATGCCTCCAAAAGGATGGTCGAACGGCGTCCAAAAGAGGACGACAGGAAACGCCCCTCCCGGCGCGCCGGAAGGGGGTGCTTGGATGTGCCGACAGGCTACGGCGTGGAAATGCCCTTGCCCCACACGCGGGGCATGAGCCGCCATTCGCCGGGGTTGCTTCCGTCGCCTTCCTGCCCGTTGTGGCAGATCACGACGATTTCCGCTTCATGCTGCGCCGAAAGCAGGGTAGCCCGCTTGCAGGTTTCGCCCGCTGCGGAAAGGAAGGCGTCTTCAAGCGTTACACGGACTTCGCCGCCGAAAGTTTCATCTTCTATGACCGCCGTAGCGCCTGTGGCGTTGGCGACCATGAACTGGGCCACGGGTGAAAGCGGTTGGGGTTCCACTGGGGGGGGAGTGGGGGCGCTCTGCCAAGAGCAGCTGACGAGGCCGCCGAGCAGGATCAGGCCGCAAAATTGAAGAAATCGCATATAGGTCCTCCGAAACGCCGGGATTCATGTTCCCGCTGTGAAAGCGTCCGTCTGGGTTTCTATACGTTGTCAGGCCGTGCTCTGTCCACTGGTATGGTATGGCTGGAGGAGGGAGGACGTGAGGAAGATTGGGGAAGGGGAAGAAATTCTTTCTGTAGAAGGGGACCCCCACGTTTATCCCCCCTTCCCCGACCCTTGCAAAAGTCTTGGGAGGGAGGGGACTTTTGTCCAGAAAGGTCCCCCCTCCCCCTCCTCAAGGCTTAATTCTTTCCAGCCATATCCACGACCCACTGATGAAGACGCAGGTCATCGGTCAACTCGGGATGGAAGGAGGTGGCGAGGACGTTCCCTGCCGCACGGCAACGGGGAACCCGTTGACCCGGGCGAGTACCTCCACGCCGGGGCCGATCTTTTCAATGAGCGGCGCTCGGATGAACACGGCTTCGAGGGGAGGCTGATCCGTTGGATTGCCGTTCGCTGTGGGGAACGGGCACAGCTCCAGCGGAGTCGTGAAGCTGTCGATCTGCCGCCCGAAGGCGTTCCGGCGCACGGAAGCGTTCAAGAGGCCGATGCGCGGCTGCCCGGGATGATCGAGGATGTCCGAGCAGAGCAGGATAAGCCCCGCACACGTGCCGAATACGGGCATCCCGCTCCGGATCAGCTCGCGCACACGGTCCATCATGCCCCATTCGATAAGGAACTTGCCCATGACCGTGCTTTCGCCGCCGGGAAACACGAGGCCGGAGAGACCTTCGAGGTCTTCCCGCGTGCGGATTTCCACGGTTTCGGCTCCGCAGAGACAGAGAGAGCGGACGTGTTCTCGGAAGGCCCCCTGAATGGCCAACACGCCGATGCGCGGAGCGGACGTTGCGGCCATCGGTTTACCAGCCCCGTTCCTGCATACGCTGTTCGGGCGCGATGGCCGAGATTTCCAGGCCGGGCATGGCTTCGCCGAGATCGCGGGAGACTTCGGCAAGAATCTTGTAATCATTGTAGTGGGTCACGGCTGCGACAATGGCCTTGGCGCGCTTGGCCGGATCTGTGGACTTGAAGATGCCGGAGCCCACGAACACGCCATCAAGGCCGAGCTGCATCATGAGAGCGGCGTCGGCGGGCGTGGCGATGCCCCCAGCGGCGAAGTTCACCACGGACAGACGGCCTTCGGCGCGGATCTTGAGCACGAGTTCGAGCGGCGCGCCGTTTTCCTTGGCGAAGTTGGCGACTTCCTCTTCGGGCAGGGCGCACAGGGCGCGGACTTCGCCGAGGACCATGCGGCAGTGGCGCACGGCTTCGACGACGTTGCCGGTTCCGGGCTCGCCCTTGGTACGGATCATGGAAGCGCCCTCGGCGATGCGGCGCAGGGCTTCCCCGAGGTTGCGGGCTCCGCACACGAAAGGCACGGTGTAGTCGCGCTTGTCGATATGGAAGCGGTCGTCGGCGGGGGTCAGCACTTCGCTTTCGTCGATGTAGTCGACGCCGAGGGATTCGAGGATACGGGCTTCGACGATGTGGCCGATGCGCGCCTTGGCCATGACCGGGATGGTCACGGCGTCCATGATGCGGAGGACGATGGTCGGATCGGCCATGCGGGCGACGCCCCCGGCCTTGCGGATATCGGCGGGGACGCGCTCAAGCGCCATGACGGCGCACGCGCCCGCTTCCTGTGCGATTTTTGCCTGCTCGGGGGTGGTGACGTCCATGATGACGCCGCCCTTGAGCATGTCGGCCAGGCCGGACTTGAGCTGAAACGTTCCTTTTTCCATGATCTATCTCCTTGAGAAGCTGCTGATTGCGTTGATGATGGACGCAACTTAACAGCGCTCCGGAGAACCGGGGGAGCGATCCGGCTGGTCATGGATCAATCTTTTTGGCGAGCGGGACAATGTGGATTGTCATGGTGACAATGCATGGAGGTAAAAAAGAATGTAAATACAGCTTGATGAAGTGTGACGGATAGTGTGTCACCTCAATGTGTGTCTTTTTAAAAGAGAACCTGTGCTCCCAAAAGGCCTGCGAACAGGGATTCAATAAGCACAAAGCTCTTTGGAAAGAGAGGGGTGGGGTTTGGGGAGGGGAGGGAAAAGTGTGGGGTTCCCCCTTTCTTCAGAAAAGTTTTCCCTCCCCAATGGCTCTACTTGTCTTCGGCCTTGCCTTCCAGTTCGGCAATGCGGAACTCGACATCCTCCCAGCGCTGGAGAGCGGCGGTCTGCTCGTCGTCAAGCTCGGAGATGCGCTTGGCGGTAGCGTTGAATCCGTCGGGATCACGCGCGAAGAAGCCGGGATCGTTGAGCCGGTCTTCCAGCGTATGCTGTTCGTCTTCCAGCGCCGCCATCTTGCCGGGCAGGGCTTCCAATTCGTCCTTGAGCATTTGAAGCTCGCGCTGTTCCTTGAAGGTCAGCTTGCGCGGGCCGATCTTGGCCGGAGGGGCCAGCGGCTTGGGTTTCGGCTTGTCGGTGTGGGCAGCCACGGGCTCGGGGCGCTGGCGCAGCCAGTCCGTATACCCGCCCACGTACTCGCGCACCTGCCCGTCGCCTTCGAGCGCCAGTGTGGTGGTGACGAGGTTGTCGAGGAACTCGCGGTCGTGGCTGACCATGAGCACCGTCCCTGAATAGCTGGCGAGCAGCTCTTCAAGCAGTTCCAGCGTTTCCACATCCAGATCGTTGGTGGGTTCGTCGAGAACCAGCAGGTTGGAGGGCATGGTGAACAGCTTGGCGAGGAGCAGGCGGTTACGCTCGCCGCCGGAAAGCGTGTGTACCGGAACCCTGAGCCGGTCCGATTCAAAGAGGAAATCCATGAGGTAGCTGGCCACATGTCGCTGCTGCCCGTTGATGGTCACGGTGTCGTTGCCGTTCGCCACGTTGTCCATGACCGATTTTTCAGGATCGAGCGAGGAGCGGAGCTGATCGAAATAGCTGACTTCGAGCCGCGTCCCGTGCCGGATGGAGCCTTCCGTGGGTTCGAGTTCGCCGAGAAGGAGGCGGAGCAGGGTGGTCTTGCCCACGCCGTTGTTGCCGATGAGCCCGATGCGGTCCCCGCGCTGGATGATGGTCGAAAAGGGGTTGAATACGCGGTAGCCGTCTGGGTAGGCGAATCCCGCCTGTTTCGCCTCGATAACCAGCTTGCCGGAGCGTTCCGCCTCCTGCGCGAGCATGGAAACGACGCCCTGACGCGACACGCGGGCCATCCGTTCGGAACGCATGGCCTGCAACGCGCGGACGCGGCCCATGTTGCGGGTGCGGCGGGCCTTGATGCCTTGCCGTATCCACGCTTCTTCCTGCGCGAGTTTCTTGTCGAAGGCCGCGGCCTGTTTTTCCTCGGCGTCGAGGCGTTCCTCCCGGCGTTCGAGAAACTGGTCGAACGTGCAGGCATAACTGTAGAGCTGGGAGCGGTCCACTTCCACAATCCGCGTGGCGAGGCGGCGGACAAAAGCACGGTCATGGCTGATGAAGACGAAGGTTTTGACCCGCCGGACGAGGAAATCTTCCAGCCACGCGATGGTCTTGATGTCCAGATGGTTGGTGGGCTCGTCGAGCAGCAGGTTTTCGGAGGCGACGAGGGCGCGGGCCAGCGCCACGCGGCGCTTGTTCCCTCCGGAAAGTGTGGCGAAGTCCGCCTCGGGATCGAGCCCGAGCTGGTTGATCGCCTCAAGGATGTCGCCGTGGCGTTCCCAGCCTTCTCCGCTCTGGAGGAGGTCGCGGGCCAGCGCCAGTTTGGCGGCGGAGAGCTGATCCTCGCGGCCCGTGGCAATGAGATGGGCGGCGGCCAGCGCTTCGCCTTCCTTGCCGAGCCCTGAGGCCACCACGCCGAAGACCGGGCCGCTCCAATGATCGGGCACGGCCTGCGGCATATGTCCGAACGTGACGCCCGGCGTGCGGACGATGGTGCCGCCGTCGGGCGTGAGGTCGCCGGACAGCAGGGCCATCAGGGACGACTTGCCGACGCCGTTGCGCCCGACGAGACAAACCCGCTCACCCTGCTCCACATGCAGGTCGGCGGTATCGAGAAGCGTCTTGCCGCCCAGATTGAGCGTGACGCCCTGTAAACTCAAAAGTGCCATGAACTCCCTCGCAGGATACGCGAAAACGGATCGCGGGAACGTTTGTTGCGTAAGAAAGAGCGCGGCGGGAACGCTTGGGGGCCTTTCCGGTCGGCCCGGAGCGCGCCGCGCGGCGCTGACGGTACGGATTCTGCCCCGAAAGATATGCCGCTTCCTTAAAAGAAGCAAGGGAATGGCCCTGATGCCGTTCCTGCCGCCATGTCGGGCGTGATGATGCGGCGCTTGTTCCATGATTCTTTTGACACCGAAAAACTCTGAAGAGCACCCCGCGTTGCCACTGCCTTTTTTTTGAGGTATGGTCATGGCAAATGTCCTTGGCTGTTCTGTGGGAGTGGCTCTGTTCGGAAGCCGGGGAAACGAACGTTCTCATGGGTGGATGAGGAAATCATGAAAGTGCGCAATCCCTTTGCTGGTCTGTTGGCCCTGTTTTTTGTGGTCGCGTGGTGCCTGAGCGGCTCCGCAGCGTTCGCCAAGCCCCTTGTGCCTCTTCGCACGGCATGGCTCGGCGAGCATGAAACGTTTTTGGTCTGGTACGCCAGAGAAAAGGGATGGGACAAGGCTGAAGGGCTGGATCTCGAATTGCTGCCCTTTGAATCCGGTAAAAACGTCATTGACGAAATGCAGTCGTCCAATTGGGCCATTGCCGGCGTTGGCGCCATGCCCGCGCTGACCGCTTCGTTGAGCAGCCGCCTGTACATCGTCGGCATCGGCAACGACGAATCCGCTTCCAACGCTATTTTCACGCGTGCCGACAGCCCCATCCTCAAAATGAAGGGTTTTAACCCCAACTGCCCGGAAGTGTACGGCAATCCCGGATCCGTGCGCGGGAAGACCTTCATCGTCCCCAAGGGCACGTCCGCTCACTACATGTTGAGCCGCTGGCTGCACGTCCTTGGCCTGAACGAGCGTGACGTCAACATCGTCGACATGCAGCCGTCCGAAGCCATGAAGGCGTTTGCCGACGGCCAGGGCGACGCCATCGCGCTGTGGGCCCCCCAGACCTTTGAAGCCGAAAAGCTCGGCCTGAAGACCGTCGCGCACTCCAGCGACTGCAATGCCCGCCAGCCCATCCTGCTCGTCGCCAATATGGATTATGCCAACAAGCACAAGGGCGACATCGTGGCCTTCCTCCGCGTGTATCTCCGCAGCGTGGACATGATGAAGAAGACCCCCGCCGAGGACCTTGCCGACGACTACATGCGTTTCTACAATGCGTGGACCGGCAAGACCATGACCCGTGAGGAAGCCATCCGCGACATCAAGGATCACCCGGTATACGCTCTCGACCAGCAGCTTGATATGTTCAAGCAGAGCTATGGGACCAGCGAACTGCGTGAATGGCTGCACGATATCGTTTCCTTCCAGAACGAGACCGGCGAACTGGATCGGCGTGACTTGGCCCGCCTTGAGCGCCTCCATTACGTCACCGACATTTATCTGAAGGCTGTGAAGGCACCCGCCAAAAAGTAGTTTCTCGCACCGAAAAATGTTTTTGAAGGTGGTTCCGGGATGTTGCGTTCCGGAACCACTCTTGTTTGAGAAAGAGGGGGCGATTTTTGTGAAGTTCTGTTTGACTTTTTCCGTTTGTTTGAGAAAAATCGCCTTCCGTCTTGTTTCTTCCCGGAAAAACGCAGGCTGCCCGTGTTCTTTTCGCGCGGCCCGTTTTTGTGTGTCCGTTTAACCGGAGCGGCTCCGTGGCCGTTCCGGTTTCATCTGTGTGCCATACGGGTAACAGGTCGGTATCAAAGTATGTTTTTGAAAAATGAAGGGATCTTGAGCTTTTCAAGCCGTGTAGGAATACGGTTGTGGAAAGTTTTTCACAAGCCAGTGCATAACAAGGGCCCCTCATGAAAACCCTTGTCTCCCAAGGGTAAAGAAAACATCGGAGAAGTGGCGGTATTGCAAAAAGGCCTGTCATTACGGGTAACTTTTTATCCTCCTTTGTGGGAAGCCTTTTGCGCCCCGACGGGCAGAAACTCCGCGAATCTGCTTTGTCCAGGACAAGTCAAACGCTAGAAGAATCGGATATGAAAACTCAGTGGCTCAAAATCTGTGAAGATCTGCAAAACAGGCTCAATCCCGGCACCTACAAGGTTTGGGTTGCGCCTCTCACCGCCGACCTTGAAGGGGAGGGGAAGATCCGTCTGTCCGCCCCCAATGGATTTGTGGCGACGTGGGTACGCGATCGCCTGCTGAACGACATTTCCGATGCGGCTTCCGCCATTTTCGGGCGGACGATGGAGATCAGCGTGGTTGCGGGCAATCCTCCCGCCAAGCCGAGCCGTTCCGTTCCGGGGCGTCCTGCCGTCTCCGTTGAGGTGAGCCCGCTCCGCCCGTCGTCCCCGTACGGCTCCGCGCCCGTCCGGTGGCCGCTCCGTCTTTGCTTTCTTCCGCTGCCGAGCAGCTTTCCCTGCCCATCACCATGCCCGTGAACCAGTCCGTCCCGCACAACTGGCGGTACGCGTTCGACAGCTTTGTGGTCGGCCCCACCAATGACATGGCCTATGCCGCGGCGCGCAACATGGCGCGTTCCGGTGCCGCCGTGGATACCTTGTTCCTCAGCTCCGGGCCGGGGCTCGGCAAGACGCACCTCACGCAGGCCGTGGGGCAGGCTCTGTGCGAGGCCAGCAACCGCTCCAATCCCAAGGTCGAATATCTGACCGCCGAAGAGTTTTCGAGCTGTTTCGTGCAGGCCCTCCAGTCGAGGACCGTGGATCGCTTCAAGGGGCGTTTCCGCGATGTGGATTTGCTGCTCCTTGAGGACGTGCACTTCCTCCAGGGCAAGGAAAAGATGCAGGATGAGGTGCTTTCCACCATCAAGTCCCTGCAGGAAAAGGGGAGCCGCGTCGTCCTGACGAGTTCCTTTGCGCCCTGCGAGCTGCGAAACGTGGACAACAGCCTCGTGTCGCGTTTCTGTTCGGGGTTCCTCGCCGGTATTGAAAAGCCCGACGCCAGCACGCGCCGCCGCATCCTTCAGGAGAAGGCCCGCCAGAACAACGCGCTGTTGTCCGATACGGTGGTGGATGTGCTGACCGAGCGCCTCACCGGGGATATCCGGCAGTTGGAAAGCTGCGTGCATAACCTGTTGCTCAAGGCCAAGTTGCTTGGCTGTACCATTTCCGTGGAAATGGCGCAGGAAATTCTGGCGCAGTACAGCCTTGACGATCCTTTTGTGGATGTGGATTCCATTATCCGCAAGGTGTGCGAAGGTTTTGGGCTCTCGCCCGAGCAGTTGGCCTCCCGCAGCCGCAAGCAGAATCTGGTGGTGGCCCGCAACACGATTTTCTATCTCGCCCGCAAGCACACCGAGTTGTCCTTGCAGGACATCGGCGACAAATTTTCCCGCCGGCATTCCACGGTGCTCAAGGGCATTGCTTCGGTTGAGCGCGAGCTGCGCCGCGAGTCGCCCCTCGGGCGTCAGATTGCCGGCACGCTGGCTTTGCTGGAGCGGCGTTAGGTTTCCTCCCGCCCTTTCCAAAGGATTTTGACTTTATCGAATCCCTCATTGAGGGGGGTCGGGTTCCGTAAATGGTTTTTTTGAAAAGACAAGGGCATCCCGTTGGATGCCCTTTTGCGTTACGGCGTTAGTCGATTAAGGGAGCGAAACGACCGAAACATGCAACCACTCGCTTGCGGGTAGCTGCTGATTGGAAAACGGAGGAACTCCTTCAGCCTTGCCTCCCCATTTTGTAAAAAAGCCTTGGGAAGGAGAGAGGGGGGAGAAAAACCTTCTCCAGGAGGCTTTCCTCCCCCTGATTCTCCCGGTCTTTCTTTTTTCACCCACAGGCGGATTCCAGCGGCTGTCTCCGCCCGCGCCGGTGGTGGTAATGAAGCGGACTGCGGAGACCCTGCCATCCGGGGCGATGCGGGCCATGATGCGGAAGGTCGTGGGCTTGCCGTGCCGCCGTACCTGAATATCGTCAACCCAGCCGATGGTCGAGCCGAAGCGCAGATCGCTGAATA
>VOFE01000171.1_pt1 | contig 34001 bp, 43 predicted proteins | sample 5384071 | NCBI WGS metagenome assembly VOFE01 (sample SAMN12384724, study PRJNA508395) | human gut metagenome | isolation source: healthy gut D | host: Homo sapiens
CTTCGCACTGTTCAATATCTGTGAGTGCGGAGATCACATTGTAGCATCTTCATCCATTTACGGTGGAACATTTAACCTGATCGATGTAACGATGAGAAAGATGGGAATCGATGTAACATTCGTGTCACCGGATGCAACAGAAGAAGAGTTAAATGCGGCATTTCAGCCAAATACAAAAGTAATGTTTGGTGAGACAATTGCCAATCCGGCACTGACCGTACTGGATATCGAATTATTTGCCAAAGTGGCACATGCACATGGTGTGCCGCTTATCGTAGATAACACATTCCCGACACCGGTCAACTGCAGGCCGTTTGAATGGGGAGCAGATATTGTAACTCATTCGACTACAAAATATATGGACGGACACGGAGCAGCAGTCGGTGGTGCGATCGTTGATTCCGGTAAGTTTGACTGGATGGCACATGCGGATAAGTTCCCGGGACTTTGCACACCGGATGAATCTTATCATGGTATTACATATGCGGAAAAGTTTGGCAATGAGGGCGCATTTATCACAAAATGTACGGCTCAGCTGATGCGTGACTTCGGATCCATTCAGTCGCCGCAGAACGCATTCCTGTTAAACCTTGGTCTGGAGTCGCTGCACGTGCGTATGCCGAAGCATGTGGAGAACGGACAGGCAGTTGCAGAATCTCTGGAAAAACATCCAAAGGTAGCATATGTGAACTATCCAGGACTTCCTTCTAATAAATATTATGAAAGAGCACAGAAATATCTTCCGAACGGCGGATGTGGAGTGGTATCGTTTATTCGCGAAACGAAGTGGCAGGAGTCATTAGAACTCTATTGCGAGAAACAGTATGACTGTATGGTTGAAGCGCAGCCTGGTACTAGAGATGGAGTGCTGATTGATACAAAGGGAAGTGGCACAGCCTGCCGCTGCTTATTTGGGGGAGATAGCGGGTAATGAAGTACTACAGGTTGTCTTGCCGGACACAGTTGTAGAAATAGAAGAACTTGCATTCTACAACTGTAGAAAATTATCTGTGATAGAATTTGGCAGTGCGCTGGAAACTATTGGCAGTGATGTATTTATGAATTGTCGCAGCCTGAAGCAGCTTAGAGTTCGGGCAGATATACGTGGCAAAACCGGTGTGAAAGCAGTTTTGTCACGCATTCCATGGGAGATACAGGTTGATTTTGCGGGGGAGGAGACAGCGTCGTTATTGTATCCGGAATATACGGAGAGTTATGATGAAATTGCGCCGGCGCATATTTTTGGGCGTAATATTACCGGAGAAGGATTTCGGGCAAGACAGCAATTTCAGGATGGTATTGTACAGTTTGCCGGATATGATGCGATCTATCCGAAGGTGATTGCAGAAGAATCGCCGCTTACGATCGCGAAGATGGCATATTTACGGTTACAGACGCCGATCGGTGTACAGGAAGATGCGAGGAAACGTTATGAGGAGCAGCTTCATCAAGAGGCAGAGGTGCTGGCGCTGCATTACATTGATCGGAAACAATTGGAACCATTGCATTATTTGTGCGAGCATCGTTATCTGACGGGAAACGCCTTGGAACATGCCACGCAGAAAGCGTTAGAAGATCAGTGGTCAGAGGGAGCTTCCCGGCTTATGGAATGGAATTATCAGTACGGGCGTAACAGGCGTAGGGAACGCTACGCATTTTGAAAGGAATTGGGAAGTTATGACCAATATAGAACAGTCGAATGAGAAAAGGCAGCGTTCGCAGGCGGTAACGCAGACAGAGTGGGAGCAGTATATGGCAGAAAAGATATTACGTCTGATCCGTCATGAATTGTATATGGACTTCCGCTATATGGATGTTGCATTGTCGGCATTGAGCTATCAGCCCAAAGAGGGCATTGATACGTTGGGAACGGAAGGCGATCATCTGTTTTATTCTGCGGATCATTTGCTGCGCGTGTATCCTAAAAATCCGGTGTATTTAAACCGCTGTTATCTTCATATGATCCTGCATTTGATCTTTTTTGTCATCCGTGGCTGCAGGGCAGCAGAAATGCAGCGGATTGGGATCTGGCGTGTGATATTATGATCGAGTATTTAATCGATCATATGGAGCAGACGAGTGTACAGCGCATTACCGGTCTGCTCCGCAGAAAAGTATATAAACGGCTGGAGTCCGTGGGACAGGCATTATCAGCGGCAATTATTTATGAACAGATCCGTTTGTGGTATGAATTCGATCTGGCGGAACTTAGCAAAGAATTTTATACGGATACGCATGCGTTTTGCCACGACCACAGCCGGAGCAGGCCATTCCTGTGCAGATTCCGCCGAAATGGGACAAATTGGCACGACAGACACAGATGCAGATGGAACGGCAGGGCAGAAACGATGGCGATGAAGAAAGATTGATGCTGAAACAGATCCGTGTGTTGCAGCAACGGCGCAGTTATCGGGAGTTTTTTGCGTAAATTTGCATCGCTTCGGGAGACGCTGCAGATAGACCCCGAAGAATTTGATCTTAGTTATTATACCTATGGGTTACGCATATATGGCAATCTGCCGTTGATCGAGCCGATGGAAACTAAGGAGACATTACAGGTAGAGACGTTTGTCGTTGTTATTGATACCAGTTATTCTACAAATGGCGAATTGGTAAAAAAGTTTTTACAGCTTACCGCAGATCTGCTGCTGGAAAGTGTTGAGCTTTCCGGCAAATGCAGGATTCATATTTTGCAATGTGATGATAAGGTTAGGCAGGATGATGTCGTTACCAGTAAAGAGGAGCTGGCACAGACGCTGCAGCGGTTTACCTTGACAGAAGGTGGGAGTACGGATTTTCGGCCTGCTTTTCGCTACGTGGATCAGTTGATGCAATCCGGGCAGATCCGCCATTTGCAAGGGCTTTTGTACTTTACGGACGGCAAGGGAATATATCCGGCAAAACGACCGGAATATAAGACGGCGTTTATCTTTGCGCAGGATTATGAGGAAGAGGCAGTGCCACCGTGGGCGATGCGGATCCGCATTGATCACGAAGAAATCATGGAAGGAAAGTAATTTATTATGAATATTAAACAGGCAAAAAACGAAGTGATCCGCACAGTTCGTGCGTATTTAGAGAAAAGGGACAACGGTGAGTATATGATCCCGGTGATCCGACAGCGCCCGCTATTGCTTCTGGGAGCACCGGGTATCGGCAAGACGCAGATCATGGAACAGGTGGCAAATGAGTGTGGAATTGGGCTGGTATCGTACACGATCACTCATCACACCAGACAAAGTGCAGTCGGGCTCCCATTTATTCGTGAGAAGACTTACGGAGAGCAGACATATTCTGTGACAGAATATACGATGAGTGAGATCATTGCCAGTGTATATGAGAAGATAGAAAAGGAAAAGAAGGAGGGCATACTTTTTATCGATGAGATCAATTGCGTGTCCGAAACGCTTGCACCGACGATGCTGCAATTTTTGCAGTGCAAGATGTTCGGTAATCATGCGATTCCGCAGGGCTGGGTGATCGTGGCAGCAGGAAATCCGCCGGAGTACAATAAATCTGTCCGGGATTTTGATATGGTGACACTTGATCGTGTACGACGCATCATGGTCGAGCCGGATTATCCGGCGTGGAAAGAATATGCCCGCAGGCAAAGGATTCACAGCGGAATACTAAGTTATTTGGAACTGCGCCCGCAGAATTTTTATCGTGTACAAACGGATGTGGATGGAATGCTTTTTGTGACAGCGCGTGGCTGGAGGATCTGAGCACGCTGATCCAGGTGTACGAAACGCTGGGGCAGCCGGTGGATGAAGATTTGATCAGCGAATTTATACAACATCCGGAAGTGGCAAAGGATGTGGCGGTCTACTTGGATCTGTATCGCAAGTATGAAGATGATTATGGCATTGAAGATATTTTACAGGGAAAAGAAGATGTCGCAGTATATCAACGGCTGCAAAATGCATCGTTTGACGAGCGGTTGAGCGTTGTCAATCTGTTGCTGTCGGGGCTTAACAGGCATTTTGCGAAGGTGGCAGATTACAAAAGACAATGGATGCGTGGTATGCATCACTGAAGCAAATGCAGCAGGAGGCAGAGGCTGGCAGTGAGGAAGCAGCAAAAACGTTTGCCGCGCAAAACCGGAGTTTGATCAAAAGCAGGAACAACTGATCCGAGAGGAAGATGCAGCATTAGAGGAATTGGAGAATGCCTTTTCTTTTATGGAAAATGCATTTCCGGAAGGGCAGGAAATGGTTGTTTTCGTCACAGAATTAACGATGGGTGGCGATTCAATGGCATTTTTGCAGGACAATCCTTGCGAGATCTATCAAAAATACAACCAGAAGTTTATGGTAGGGAGCAAACGTGCCGAGCTTTTGCCGAGCTTGAGGAAGGTAAAATACGCAGCGAAGAGCATATCAGAGATTTTTAGGGTATAAGATGCCGAAATTGCCGGTAGATTTTTGAGGGGGATTTCTGTTATACTATTTTAAGCTGAGCGTTTTGTGCTCCTAAATATGTAAAACATAGCAGAGGATATTTCTGCGGAACGGAGGAATATAATGAGTGAAGAGTTGAAAGTTAAGGCATTGCATATGGGACCGGCAGAGTGTGCCGTTGATCTGGGCGATGGCAGTGAGCGTGGAGAATATGTGGATCAGGATTACATCCTGCAGAAACTGGGACGCCCACATAGAGCTGTCAATCTGATGTACTGCTATTATCCAAATGACGATAAGTCGGGACGTGCCAGTGTTGTGCATGCAGATCCGTCTGTACAGTTCGCATGGGATTTTCCATACGATGATTATTTCACCTATAAGGGTGGTTTGAACGGAACATTAGATGATGAGCCGTTTACTTATATGAGAGATGTCCGTAAACATGGACAGGATGTGCTGCTTACGATGACAATTGATCCAAAGCTTACCGATGATCATATTATTGCAATCGCAAAGGATCTTCGTACGTTTGGACGTGTATTGCTTCGTATCAACCATGAGGCGACCGGTAACTGGTTCTCCTTTAATAAACGTGCTTCTTATGAGGAGGTTGCAGCATTCTTTACACATTGCTGCGAGATCATTCATCGTGAAGCTCCAAATGTTAAGACGATCATTTGTCTGGATGGCTGTAAGGAGTTAGAGGATGAGAAGATGGAAATGGAAGACATCTTCGCAGAGGCTTCCCGTGCAGCAGATATTGTGTCCGTTGACCGTTATATGGCACTTCATTGGGGATGGCATATGATGTTGCAGAAGAGGGAGGAGATACGTTTGCGCGTCATACGGTAGACAAGATCTACAACTTAGCAAAGAAGAGCTATGAGCGTTACACATATGTAAATAATGGTGTTAAGAAGCCGATGGTATTGTCTGAGTTTAACGCCGATGGAGACGTAACCGGTGCCTATGATCAGGCAGACATGCTGAAAGAGTTTTGTGAGATGCTGAAAGCGGACAAGGAGAAATGGCTGTCAGGATTCACGTTATATCAGATGCGCGATAGAGGACGTCTGGGCTTGGAGATCGAGGATCCTAACAATGCGAATGTTGGTATCGAACAGCCAATTTTGAATACGTATCGTGAGATTATCCATGAGGATTTCTTTAGTCCGTCCATGGACGAAGGAAGTGAGATCACACTTCCGGCTACACTTCGCTGGGGTGGTTCTGAGGATGCAGAGGGTATTGCAGTTCCTTTGCACTTCGAGAAAAATCCGGTATTCTGTGAAGTATATTTTGATGAACAGACAATTGACATGAACTTGATGATGGAATTGAATGGACACTGGTTCTACAAGGCTCCGGGTGTGAAGTGCATCGATATGATGAGTGCATTCTTTAAGAAGCCTTTGGAGAGTGAAGCAGATATGAGTTTGAAAATATTTGCGCCACCGGCATCCGGTGAGAATGATCCATCACAGGGCGAGGATTGGATGACAAATTATTATGCGGAATTAAAGGCATTGCCGGAGGTTCGCATTCGTTTTGCTCCGATCGTAAAATAATACAGGAGCCGTGTTAAGCTATTTGTACGGCAGATGAGGGCTGCCACAAGCGATAAGATACTTGTGGCAGCCCTATGTCACTTTATAGGAAACTGCTCATAGTGTGGTGTTATGCCACCAAGAATTGCTTTAGCAATTCTTGCAAAGCAAAAGCGCTGGCTTTGCTTTTTTATATCTGACAGGTGAAACGGGTAATAATTACAGAGGGAAGCCAAACTCATCTGCATAGTAGCTATGAGGATCTTGCATGTGAAATGAGAAAAAAAAGATCACAGTTGCCAAATGTGTAAAAGGCAAGGTATAATAGAAATAATTGAGAACGAAATGATTCACAGCATGAGAGATGGAGGAGCGTCATGGGTGGAATGAAATTATGGAAACGTATTATGTTTTCCGTGGTGAGTATAATATGGGGATTTGCGTCATTAGATTATCTGTATTATGCCTTTCGTTTGATGACAGGAAAGACACGAAGCGACGGATCATATGATCTGCCCAGAGACGGCGCGGCTCAGCTTGCCGGGGTGGGCGTTGTTTTTATTATGGTTTTTGGTTGTTTGGATGTATTTCCGGCTGATCCGGCGCAATACAGTGCAGATCAGCATGATAGAAGAAAATCCAACAACAGGCAGGCAGCGTGTTCGACATAAATGGTTTGATACCCTGCTGCAGATCGTAATGATCGTGACAGGGACGCTATTGCGCTGGAGCTATGTTGTGGTGTTTGTTTTTAACAGATAAGAGGGTATGTAGATGAAGATCAAAAAAGTATTAACGGCTAATTTGAAGCCGGGCATGGTTTCTTCGGAGGCAGCGTATACATATACCAATCACTTGGTTATCCAAAGTAATACGGTTTTGACGGAAGAGATTATCGAAAAATTAAAATACTATGCTGTAAAAGCGGTAAAAGTATATGTTCAGGAGGAGTCTGAGAATACGTCAGGGACGGTCAATTCGAAACAGTCAAATGTTGTAGAGACAGTGGAAGGCGTGTCTGCGCAGGTGCTGCCGGAAGGAGAGACGGACACGGTATCTGCTGCTGTAGAGCAATTAGCAGGTCCGACCTATTTTGAACGAGTTCAGCAATCAGAGGAATTTCGCGTATTTGAGTCAGAGTTTACTGATTGTGTAGGTGGTTTTAGGCAGTCCTTAAATGATATTGTGACCAAGAGTTCAGATGGTCTGGTAGACAGTATGTTGGGTGATGTGGATGCACTGCTCAAAAAGACACGTAATCCACTGCATCTGTTGGACATGCTGCAGTGTATGCGTGGTTATGATGACATGACGTATACGCATTCAATGAATGTGGCACTGATCTGTAACGTGATCGGCAATTGGCTTCGCATGAATGAGAAAGACTTAAAGGTATTGGTGACCTGTGGACTGCTTCATGATATTGGTAAGCTGCGTGTGCCGAATGATATCATAACCAAACCGGGAAAGTTGACTGGGCAGGAATATGAGATTGTCAAGAAACATCCGCAATACGGATATGAAATGTTAAAAGATAAAAATTTGGATCGTCGTGTCAAATTGGCGGCATTGCAGCATCATGAGCGTTTTGGAGGAACCGGCTATCCATATGGATTGATGGGATCGAGTATAGAATATTTTCCGTCAATTGTTGCTGTTGCAGATGTATATGATGCAATGACGTCAAATCGTTGTTATCGCAAAGGAATCTGTCCTTTTAAGGTTATTGGAATCTTGGAACAGGATAAAGATGCATATGAACCGGGAGTATTGTATTTGTTTATGGAAAGAACGATAGAAGCTTATGTTAACACAGAAGTATTACTATTATCAAACGGGGAGCAGGGAAAGGTTGTCTTATTAAACAAATCCCTGCTCTCCAGACCAGTCGTTATGACAGATAAAGGAACTACTTATGATCTTTCGAAAGATTTTCGAATGAGTATTGAGGCACTGATCTGATCCTAAGTTTTAGTTACTCTGTGTAAGGTTTCACAGATTCACCTTTTTCTAAACAGGAGTCAACGATGACCGGTTTATAGGAACAGCCGCGTTTGTGCTCGATCAGAGAGATCAATTTTTCAGCTGCGATCCGTCCGATAACTTCGGTATCCTGATGTACCGTTGTAAGTCTTGGGCGCAGCTGGCTTGCAATGAAAATATCATCATAACCGGCAACGGAAACATCTTCCGGAATGGATAATCCCATATCGCGGATCGTTTCCATGCCACCGACAGCTGAATAGTCATCCTGGTAAATAATACAGGATGGCGGAGTCGGTAGAGAAAGAAGCTGACGTGTATATTGGCGCGCAGCAGTCAGGTTGCGGTATTCTGTGCTAATGTGGTATTCTGGCGGAATATCCAGACCGTGTTCAGCATGACATTCTGATAACTGGTTACACGTTCACTGGTCACGGCAGAAGTTTCACCGGGAAGATAAGCGATTCGCTTGTGTCCCTGCGAAATGATATATTCAACGAGTTCTTTCATGCCACTGGCATTATCAGACAACACCGACATTGTGTTAGTATCCGGATACGTACGGTCAACGGTAACGACCGGGATATCGCTGTTGATCAGGGCTTCAACGTCCTGATTATCAAAGTCAATACAAGCAATCATGACGCCGTCCAAACCACGGTAACGGCAGTGCTCTAAATAGGTTTTGTGCTTATCGTGAGGCTGGTTGCTGTTGATGAAGGTAATATCATAGCCCTTCGCCTCGGCAGTCACCTTGAAACTGTTCAATATTGAAGAAAAATAATCGTGCGTCAATCCACAATTTGCATCGTCCATAAAAAGGACACCGATGTTGTAACTTTTGTTGGTTCGGATCGCGCGGGCGTAATACTGTGGTACGTAGCCCATCTGTTTTGCGACTTGTTTTATGTGCTGTTTTGTGTCCTCGCTGATATCAGCCTTGTCATTGAGTGCTTTGCTCACAGTGGCAACGGATACACCACACAATTTTGCAATATCTTTGATGGATGCCATAGCATTGCAACCTCCTTACTTAAACATTTTCGATATCAGTATAACATAGTATGTTAAGTGGGGCAATGATAAAATTTTAGATGTTTGTTCATTTTTACGAATTTGACAAAATCCAAGGAAACACACCATGTTGTGTATTGTGCGGAAGATCCCCACAAATAGGGGGCGTTTACTGTTTGTTCATAAATTGTTTACATATTAATTCCAAAAAACAGGTGACAGAATATAAAAAGAAAAGTATAATAGAAAAGGTAACCTGTCGGTAATATACCATTCGTTCAAAGCTCATTTTTTGTGCCGGATGGACGATATGTTATTTGAGATAGATTGGTAAAGATAGAGAAGACGAAGAAAAAAAGATTAGGCAGTAAGGGAGGCGCGTTGTATGGATCTTATAGGTAAAAACGGAAAGATTGACGGCATTTTAGCAGCACAAGTACTGTTAGATGGCGGTGTCTTTTCTTTAAGCCGGGAGAACTGTATTACGATGGTACGTATCACCAAGTGAAAGGAATGCAGGCTAATACGACTGCAATGAGGGACTTTCCGGGAATCTTTGATAAAATGGATACGCTTGCGCCGGAATTAGTCAATTTGATGGTATATATAGAGAAGAACACGATGTTCCGTGTCAAGCTGGAAGATTTAGGAGAAGAGATCCGCGAGTTTTTACAGAATGAAGATATGACAGGAATGACATTTCTCTATTTGTTTAAATGGCATTTGTTGGCGCTGAATCGTAATGTAGATGGTATCACGGTTTCGATGGAAACACGTGTATATACGGGGATTCCGGATGCGAAGAAGAAAGTCCGTGAGCTGGTAGAGATGCTTGTTGGATACAATGGAACAGATCCGAAGTCTGTTGCGATCAATGTGGTTGAGGTGGATGAGCATGGTAATGAGGTGAAGAGAGCAGAGGAAGAGGAAACTCCTGTGCCTGCAGAAGCACCGGCACCGGCACCGATGGAGGCTCCATCTACAGCACAGCATGAGGAGATCGAATCTTCAGATACAACACAGGTTGCATCTATTGTGGAGACGGCAGTATCTGACAGTGGTGCGATGGATCCTGTTGCAGAACCGATGCAGACAACGGCGGCAAGCCCCTGTGGCAGTAGCAGCGGCAACTCCTGCAGCAGCATTGCCTGCAGAGCTTAGTTCCTATGCAGATGATGTTAAGCCGAAGTTACAGAAAGTAGCGGACGGTTGGACGCAGTATTTGGAGGAATTTAAGAAGGAACTGTCAACCGTACGTTTTACAGGATTTTCGGATCCTAAGATCAAGGAGATGCGCGATAAGATTGCCGACAAACAGGAAGATTTTGGTGGCGATCTGGAAGAGATCTTGGAAGATCTATATGATCATATTGATGAATTGGATGGTAAGGGTGTTCCTGAGGATGTCATGAAGTCTGTTCTTGATCTGGAGAGAGACTGTTACGCGGAACTTACGAATCTGCGTGTTGAGTTTGATAATATCGGAGCAGTCGAATATCGTATCTCACGTCGTTGCTCCAGAAAGCACGAACAGTGGGAAGATGTTTATCGGAAGCTGCCATCCGTACTTAAAGCGGCTGAGGAAGAGCGCAAGAATCAGGCGCGCAAGCAGGTTGAAGATGAGATCAACGAGATTCGTGCACAGATCAATTTAATGGTTAAGAATTATAATGATGCGAAAGCTGTTGTTGAATATGCGCAGAAACAGTTAGAGTCCAGTAAGGGCAATTTCGAAGAGGATCGTAAGAAACTCGTTGCACGCGGAGAGGCGGCAGTTGGTGCTGTAGATCAGCGCATTCGTGAGAATAATATGCGTATTGAAGAAATGGAAGTTGAGAATAAGAAGCTGGAAGATGAGTTGAAGGATGCTTCCGGATTTGCACTTGGTCGTAAGAAGACGATTCGAGACACCATTGAATATAATATGTCGTTTATCAATAAATACCGTGATGTCGGACAGAACTTAGAGGCTGAAAGACAGCAGGTTGCGGATGAATGGAATCGAAAGCTGCATGACCTTGTTGGTGATACCGATAAGTTAAAGCATGAGATCACTGAGAATATGGGGAAGATGAAGCAGTTAGAGCAGAGTGTTGCTGCAGAGAAGCAAAGCTTGCTGCAGAAAGAAGCAGAACTTTCCAAGATGTAGAGGATCTACGATCGTCACTGGTAAGTCTTTATCTGACAAATGGGAAGGTGACTGTTTGGAGACTGTGGTGCTGTTACAGTGCAAATGATCAGTACAAAAATCAAAAGACGTCATGTTTAGACATGGCGTCTTTTCTAAATTAACAACAGGATAACTCATTTCGTACTATCAAAAAAGAAAATGCGGCAAGGCAATTGCTATAGTTTCTTGATGGCAGCTTTGAATGTGCGAAGTTTGAGTTAAAAAAAAGAAGGAGAAAGGCAGGAGTTCTATGAGGATTGGAGTAGATTATTATCCGGAGCACTGGCCGGAAGAAGTGTGGGAACAGGATGCAGATCGCATGCAGGATGCAGGGGTGTCGGTGGTGCGAATGGCAGAGTTTGCCTGGAGTCGTCTGGAGCCGGAGGAAGGTGTGTATGAATTTGGCTGGTTAGATAGAGCAGTGCAGGTGTTTACAGAGCGTGGCATGGATATTGTGCTCTGCACGCCGACATGCACACCGCCACAGTGGATGTTTCATCGTTATCCGGAAGTGATACAGGTGGGGCGTGACGGCAATAAAATACCGATCGGGGTGCGCGGACACCGTTGCATGAGTAATCTTCGTTATCGCGATTTTTGTGATAAGATCATCAGCAGAATGGTAGGACGTTATTGTGATAATCCGAATGTCATTGGATATCAGATCGATAATGAGTTAGAGGCTAATCATTGCCGATGTCCGGAATGTGTCAGCCGTTTTCGGAAATATGTTCAGGGAAAATACCATACGATCGATGCCGTAAACCGTGCTTATGGAAATGCGGTGTGGAGTGGGGAATACAGCTGCTTTGAGGAGATAGAACCTCCGACAGCTGCCGTGCTGCAATGGCAGAACCCCTCATTGACACTGGACTATAACCGTTATGCATCGGAAAGCACGGTGGATTATGTGCGATTTCAGGAGCAGATCATTCGTGAGCTCGCACCAGATGCGCTGATCACGACCAATAACTGGCTTTGTGAAAATATGCCTGACTTTTATGATATGTTTGAGACGTTGGACATTGTGTCTTACGATAATTATCCGGCGCTTACATTGCCAAAAGACCGACAGACATTATATTCGCATGCGTTTCATTTGGATCTGATGCGTGGCATCAAACGCCAAAACTTCTGGATCATGGAACAGCTTAGTGGTGCTATGGGAAGCTGGATGCCAATGACACCGACATTATATCCGGGTATGTTAGAGGGATATTCCCTGCAGGCATTTGCTCATGGCGCAGATACGGTGATACAGTTTCGCTTTCGGACTGCATGCTCCGGTGCAGAGATGTATTGGCATGGTCTGTTGGATCACAGTAACATGCCGGGAAGACGGTATAAAGAGTTTGAACATTTATGCCGCAGGGCAGGGCAGTTAGAAGAAGTTAGAGAGTCTGAGATCATCAGCAGCGTAGCGGTTTTGTATGGTTCCGATCAGGAGTATGCGTTCAAATTGCAGCATCAGGCAGAGGGGATGTATTATTTGGAACAGCTCAAAAGCCTGCATGATGCCTTTGCTGCGATCGGAATGAATGTGGATATCATTGATGAGAAAGCGGATTTATCAGGCTATGATATTGTGTTGGCACCTACGCTGCAGATCACCAATGAAAAATAGTGGTACAGCAGTTATATCAGTTTGTGGCAGAAGGTGGCACTGTTGTGTTGACCAACCGTTGTGGTGTGAAAGATATGTACAATAAATGTCAGATGGATTTATTGCCGACCGTGTACCGAGAGCTGGTAGGAGTGCATGTGGAAGAATATGATGTCATTGGAACGGTGATACAGGATGTTTGCATACAGGATGACGAGTTACGGCAAAGCTTTGAGCAGACACGGAAGGTGCAGTGGCAAGGGGAGCCGGTGAAGCCTTGTGCAACGCAGTGGTGTGATCTGTTGAAGGCAGATACGGCAGAGGTGTTAGCTGTGTATCAGGCGCAGGAGGGCAGCAGAGAAGCTTTTTACCGGGGAACGCCTGTGGTGACCAGGAATGAATATGGAACCGGTGAAGCATACTATCTGGGGACAGTATTAGACCGTGCATCTTACATTTCTTTGGCGAAGACACTTGCAAAGCGGCGTCAATTGGAATATGATGAAAATCTGCCATTAGGTATGGAAGTGACAACCAGAGTTGGCACCAAGCAGGAATGGCGTTTTTGGTTTAATAACACAATGCAGACTGTCTGTCTGCAGGATGGAAAAGACATTTGCACCTTTTGAAATGAAGGTGGCACATAGGAAGAGAGGAGAGACAACATGGGAATTTTATCCAAACTAGAGCCCAACAGAGTGTTTTATTATTTTGAGGAGATCTGTCAGATCCCACACGGTTCGACTAATACAAAAGAGATTAGCGATTATTGTGTGAATTTTGCAAAAGAGCACGGACTGCGCGTACAGCAGGACGATGCTAATAATGTCAATATCTGGAAAAATGGTTCGCAGGGGTATGAAGATCATGCGCCGGTTATGCTGCAGGGACATATGGACATGGTGTGTGAAAAGGAAGCTGACTGCGGTATTGACATGCAGACACAGGGATTGGATCTGCAATTGGAAGACAATGTGATCAGTGCCCGTGGTACGACTTTGGGCGGGGATGATGGTATTGCGGTAGCATATGCTTTAGCAATACTGGAATCGACAGACATTCCACATCCGCCGTTGGAAGTAGTGTTTACCGTAGACGAAGAGATCGGTATGCTTGGTGCAGCAGCACTGGATATGTCACCGCTGAAAGCGCGTACGATGTTAAATATGGATTCGGAGGATGAGGATATTTGTTAGTAAGCTGTGCAGGAGGATTGACGGCAAAGGCACATTTGCCGGTGAAGCGTGACAGCGTAACAGATGTTTCTTATATGCAGCTTACAGTTACCGGATTATTGGGCGGACATTCCGGCGTAGAGATCGATAAAGGAAGGGCAAATGCAAATATTATGCTGGGAAGAGCATTGTATGAGCTTGCACAGGATTGTGAATATAAGATCGTGTCGATAGAGGGCGGTAAGAAAGATAATGCGATCCCACGTGAGGCGCATGCTGTTCTGGCAGTGAAAAATGGGGATGTCACTGTAGCGTCGGCAAAGGTGAAAGCACTTCAGGAGATCTACCGCAAAGAATATTGTCATACAGATGCAGAGATTACAGTGACGATCGATCGGGCATCACAGGACATAACATGTGATCCGATGGACAGAGAGACAACAGAGCGAATTGTGACAGCGTTAATGAATCTGCCGAACGGTATTCAAAATATGAGCTTTGCAGTGGAAGGATTAGTGCAGACTTCGCTGAATCTCGGCATTATGATGACAGATGCGCAAGAAGTGTGTCTTTCCTATTCCGTGCGCAGCAGTGTGGAAACACAGAAAGAATATTTAGTGGAACAGATTTCTTGCCTGGTAAAACGTCTTGGTGGAACGGTCACCTGTATAGGAGAATATCCTGCTTGGGAATATAGAGAACAGTCGCCGTTACGAGACAAAATGATTGAAATCTTTGAAAAGCAGTATGGCAGAAAACCGATCGTGCAGGCATTGCACGCAGGAGTGGAATGCGGACTGTTCGCCGGACAGCTTCCGGGACTGGATTGTGTTTCTTTTGGTCCTGATATGAAAGATATTCACACGCCGAAAGAAACGATGGATGTCGGCAGTGTAGAGAGAACTTGGAACTATGTCCTTGAAATATTAAGAAATTTGTAATAATTTACGCATAAGTTTCGTGGTAAAATATTACAACAATAAAAAAATGTGAGTTCTCAGAGCACTTTTTGTGCATATCATTTCGGTTAGAGGACCGGATACCATAGATGTTGAGAGAACAGCAGGGACAAATGGAGGGATTGAGAGGGTATGCACAAGTTAATGCAGTTTTTTTATCGATTCAGTCTGTATTTTACTGCGGTGATCGCCGGAATATTATTGGCGATGTCGATGGTATGTATGTACGGATATAAGGAGTATCTTTCCGGTGGCAACTATGCGTTAGGTAATGTGGCAGTGATACTGTTGGCGGTTGCGCTGGGGGTACTTTTGGTGATGTTGTACCGCAAAATGCAGGGCACCGGTACCAGAAAGCGACAGTGATTCTGTTTCTTTCAATCATTTTGTTACAGATTGGATTTTTGGTATTCGTATCGCATCCGATGTCAATCAGCGACCCGGCACGCGTTCAGAATGAAGCGTTGCAGATGGTAAAAACGCAGCATGGACAGATGAATACGAAGGATGAATATTTTCAGCGGTATTCTAACAATCATTTCATGCTGGTATTTTTCTATTACTATTATAAATTATTATTTCGAATCGGCATCACGCATGTTGTTATTCCGAATATTGTGCTGAATATCTTCTGTGTGGATATAGGTATTTATATTACGTATCGAACCGCAAAAGAGATTGCGAGGTATAGGATTTGCAAATTGGGTGTTATTACTTTTTGCTTTGCCCGACGATTTATGTATGGCTGACAACAGTATATACCAACACGATCTCTTTTCCGTTTGTTATGGCGGTGTTGTATCTGGCGTTATGGCTGCGCCATGAGAATCTGACGGTGAAAACATTATCAAATGTATATTACTCGGTTTGATGATGGCGGTCGGTTACTGGATTCGGCCTACGACGATCTTGCCGATCCTGGCGATGATCTTATTTGCGGCAGTGCAATTTTTTTAAAGATCCGATCTTTGTAAAAAGTGGGGATAGAAGATATGTGAACCCCAAGTGGAATCTGCTCCATAAAGCTTCTGGCAGGAGAAATACGATCGTTAAGGCTGTTCTTGTAGTGGCGGTTTTTGCCGTTACATTTACAGCGTGCGGCAAGCTGGTTGATCGCCATGTGAATTCTGATCAGGTGACAGGCAGTTTTCCGGTGACGCACTGGCTGATGATGGGGCTGAACCAGAAAAGCTATGGCGGATATGCCAGAGAAGATGAGGCATATACGGAGAGTTTTCCAACAAAGATATGAAAACACGTGCGGACATTACGCGTGCGAAGGGGCGATTGCATCAGTTGGGCGTGATCGGCGTGGTCCGTCAGATGGGAACGAAGATGCTCCGTGTTTGGGCGATGGGCGATGATGATTCATTGCCAAAAGCTTCGTATGCAAGTGATTTTCCGGTACTGTATGAGTATGTGATGGGAAAAGATTGTGGTGCGGCAGTGATCTATACACAGGCGTTTCGTGTTTGTATTTTCGCATTTTATTATTCTGTGTGATACGACAGATCAGGCGGCGGGACTGCGAAGAAATGTTTTTGTTTACGCTGACGTTCCTGGGGGCTGTGATGTTCTTTATTTTTTGTGGGAGGCAAACCGCAAATATAATATATGTTTATGGGCGTTTATCTTATGTTGATGGCAGAGGGAGGCCGTTACGCCTCAGCAAAAGCAGAAGAGAGCGGAGATCGTATTGTTTTTGCTAAGTTGACTAGAAAGAAAGCTGCAGTTAGTGTTGGTGTCCTGTGCCTGGGTGCAACGATACTGATCCAAATTCCGCTGCTTCGCTCTCATCAGCGAATATTGGATAAACGGTATTATCAAAGTCGTAATTTTCCGGATGCCGTACCGGTAAGTTATGTTACGAATAAAACGCCGAAACTTGTGGAGCAGACCTTACAGAAGGGGCAGTATGCAACCAAGGATCAATGGAATATATTGGTGATCTCTTTGGGCTGGATGGGGTAGACCTTAGTTCTACGAAAGAAGAGTATGAAGTTTCCCTTATTTCCAGGGAGGATGGTAAAGTACCTGTATCGGGGAAAATTGCGCCATGCAATCTGACAGAAAAACGACAGCTTCAATTTATGTAACGGGCAAAAAGAAGGTTACGGAAGAGGATATCTGCTTCGAATGAAACATATCGGCTCAGAATATCATATGCTGCCAACAGTCAACAAATTCCCGGATCTTGATCCGTATCCGTATGGCGAGTTGTCGATCGATGGAAAGCAGACGAAATTTGATCTGAATATGAGACTTCTTTATAGCGGAGGCAAACAATGATCACACCATTGGCATTATAGGCAATGTGTGATTCGGACGGTAACTTTCGGCATGGAAAGTTTGAGTAAGTAATTCAGTATTTGCAGATAGAAGTGTATTTGGTTTGTGACACTGTAATCATAAATTATAAGAAACCACTGACAGTGGTTTCTTTTTTTTGTTATAATAAAGAAAACGTATGAATGATTATTCATATGTTAATATAAACAATCAAACAAACAAGTAGAGGAATACTTGGAAAGGAGATGCCTGCACGTCAAGAGATGCAGGTAGAGAAAGAAAAGGAGTTTTTATTATGAAAAAGACGTATAAGATTGATGTGGATTGCGCAAACTGTGCACAAAGATGGGAGGAAGCTGCTAAGAACACAGCAGGAGTAAAGGATGCGACTGTGAACTTTATGACCTTAAAGATGATCGTAGAATTTGAAGATGGCTGTGATCCTAAGAAGTGTTATGCCGGATAGTGCTTAAGAATTGCAAAAAGGTAGAGGATGACTGCGAGATCTTCCTGTAGAGGATTGGTAATGAAAAAAAACAAAAAAGCAGAAGTATTCGAATTATCGTGGCAGCAGTATTGATGATCGCGTTATGATAATACCGAAGTTGTCCCGTCAAAAGGTGATTGATACGGTTGTACTATTTATGATCCCGTATCTGATGATCGGATATGATATATTAAGAAAAGCGTTTAAGGGCATCTTAAATCGTCAGGTCTTTGATGAAAATTTTTTAATGGCAGTGGCTACGGTCGGAGCAATTTTGCTCGGAACTATGTTGAGGAACCGCTGTTATGCTGTTTTACCAGATCGGTGAACTATTTTCAGAGTTATGCAGTTGGCAAAAGCCGCCGCAATATCAGCGAATTGATGGATATTCGTCCGGATTATGCCAATGTTGATGAGGATGGAAATATCACACAGGTAGATCCAGACGAAGTTGAAGATCGGCACGGTGATCGTAGTCCAGCCGGGAGAAAAAGTACCGATCGATGGTGTTGTAGAACAGGGAAGGCAGTCCTTAAATACGAGTGCATTGACCGGAGAGAGTAAGCCAAGAGAGGTGCAGAGGGTGATGAAGTCATCAGCGGCTGCATTAATATGACCGGACTGCTTCATATCCGCACTACGAAAGAATTTGGTGAGTCAACCGTATCTAAGATTTTGGATCTGGTGGAAAATTCCAGTTCCAAGAAATCGAGATCTGAGAATTTTATTACAAAATTTGCGAAATATTATACACCGGCGGTATGCTATGGTGCGTTGGCGCTTGCTGTTTTGCCGCCACTTGTGAGAATGTTTGCGATGGGGTTGGATCCGAGCTTTGGAGATTGGATCTACCGCGCGTTGACATTCTTGGTTATCAGTTGTCCGTGTGCATTGGTTATCAGTATCCCGTTAAGTTTCTTCGCGGGACTGGGCGGAGCAAGCCACGAAGGTGTACTTGTAAAGGGATCTAATTATTTAGAGACGTTAGCCGGTGTGAAGTGTGTGGTGTTTGATAAGACCGGTACAATGACACAGGGCGTCTTTGAAGTGATCGGCGTACACCACAGTAAGCTGGAAGAACAGAAATTGTTGGAATATGCTGCACACGCAGAGTGCCATTCAACGCATCCGATCAGTAAGAGTTTGTGTAAGGCATATCAGGGCAAGATCGATCAGAGCAGAGTGACAGACGTAGAAGAAATTGGCGGCAATGGCATTATTGCTGTTGTTGACGGCAAAAGATCGCAGTTGGCAATAGCAAATTGATGAGGAAGATCGGTGTAGCGTGTCAGGAATGCCACAAAGTAGGGACGGTCGTTCATGTTGCTATTGATGGGGAGTATGCGGACATATACTGATCGCAGATAAGTGCTCAAGCCAAATGCAAAAAGGCAATTGAGGCGCTTCATCGTGCCGGTATCGCGCAAGACCAGTTATGCTGACAGGGGATGACAGCCGCGTAGCAGCACAGATAGCAGAGGAACTTCGCATTTCTGAGGTTCACAGTGAATTGCTGCCGGGAGACAAAGTTGACACAGTTAGAGGCACTGTTAGACAAAAGCCTGCTAAATCAAAACTTGCTTTTGTCGGAGATGGAATCAATGACGCGCCGGTACTGTCCAGAGCAGATATTGGTATTGCTATGGGTGCACTGGGTTCTGATGCAGCGATTGAAGCAGCAGATATCGTACTGATGGATGATGATCCCTTAAAGATTTCCAAGGCAATCCGCATTGCACGTAAATGTATCCGCATTGTATATGAGAATATTTACTTTGCAATTGGCATTAAGCTGCTGTGTCTGCTTTTGGGAGCGATTGGAATTGCTAATATGTGGTTTTGCAATCTTTGCGGATGTCGGGGTTATGGTATTAGCCGTATTGAATGCGATCCGTGCTCTGTTTGTGAAGAAGTTATAACTCAAACTTCGTGCATCCAAAGTTGCCGTTATAATTTGTTTGGGTCAGATATGGTAAAGTGGTGTCAATAGGAGGGAATATTGACACCGCTTTTTTGAAACTATAAAATAAACATGGATATTGACAGAAAGAATAGGTGAGACTATGCAGAAAGATTTAGATAAAGAACCGGTATGCTGCGAGACAGTGGAAGTGCATGAGGACTTGCTGCGGATCGTGGAACAGACAATGCCGGAGGAGACAGAATTGTATGATCTGGCAGAGCTCTTCAAGGTGTTTGGGGATTCCACCCGCATACGGATCCTGTTTGTGCTTTCTTCGGCGGAAGTATGTGTGTGTGATCTGGCGAGAGTGCTTAATATGACGCAGTCGGCGATCTCTCATCAATTGCGCATTCTCAAGCAAAATAAATTGGTCAAAAGCCGCAGAGAAGGCAAATCCATTTTTTATTCTCTGGCAGATGGACATGTTAGTACGATCATTGCACAGGGACGCGATCATATTGAGGAGGATGCATAACATATTGTTATCACAAAAGTTAGTTGTTTCTTACGATATGACTTGCATTTCCTAGTCAAGTAGTGTAAATTATCTAATGGAAACAGAAAAATTAAGAGACTGCTCTGTTATCATTTCATAGTATGCATAGGTGCATAGTGTGAAAAGTAGACCATTACGATATCATAGAAAGGAAGAGATAGACATGAGCAAATTGATTTATTTGGATAATGCGGCAACAACGAAGGTACATCCGCAGGTGTTGGAGGCAATGATGCCTTATTTTTCTGAGGAATATGGCAATCCATCCAGTATATATAGTTTCGCAGGTAAGAGTAAGAAGGCTGTAGAGGATGCCAGACAAACAGTGGCTGACTTTTTGGGTGCCAATGCTAATGAGATTTATTTTACAGGTGGTGGAAGTGAGTCTGATAACTGGGCGCTGAAAGCGACAGCTTTTGCGAAGAAAGAAAAAGGAAATCATATTATTACTTCTGCGATAGAGCATCATGCAATCCTGCATACATGTGAATATTTGGAAAAGAATGGTTTTGAGGTGACTTACGTTGGAGTAGATGAGGATGGAGTGATCAAGCTGGATGAGCTGAAAGCAGCTATTCGACCGACAACGATCATGATCTCGGTTATGTTTGCAAACAATGAGATTGGTACCATTCAGCCGATCAAGGAGATCGGTGAGATTGCTAAAGAGCATGACATTATTTTCCATACCGATGCAGTACAGGCTTATGGACATGTTCCAATCAATGTGGACGAGTATCATATTGATATGTTGAGTGCCAGTGGACATAAGATTAACGGGCCAAAGGGAATCGGTATTATGTATTTGCGCAATTCTGTTAAGATTGGACCATTTATTCATGGTGGGGCACAGGAGAGAAATCGCCGTGCCGGCACACATAATGTTCCGGGAATTGTTGGCTTTGGTAAAGCAACGGAGATCGCTAAAGAGACAATGGCAGAACGAAGTGCCTATGAGACGAAGTTGAGAGATCGCCTGATTGAGGGTCTTACTGCAATTCCGAATTCCAGACTGAATGGACACCGTACGAATCGTCTTCCTAACAATGTAAATGTTGGATTTGAATTTATTGAGGGTGAGTCTATGCTGATCCTGTTGGATCAGAAAGGAATCTGCGGCTCTAGCGGATCTGCATGTACTTCGGGTTCTTTGGATCCGTCTCATGTATTATTGGCGATAGGGCTGCCGCACGAGAAAGCACATGGTTCTCTGCGATTGACCTTATCCGAGGAGACAACCGAAGAAGATGTAGATTTTGTCATTGAGCAGGTGAAAGCAAATGTGGACAGACTTCGAAGCATGTCACCATTGTATACCGATTATTTGAAGAGTCAGCAATAAGAATAGAACAAGATGGAGGATAAACGATATGTATAGTGAAAAGGTAATGGATCATTTCAGTAATCCTAGAAATGTGGGTGAGATCGAAGATGCCAGCGGTGTAGGAACTGTTGGTAATGCCAAATGTGGCGATATTATGCGTATGTATCTTGATATTGATGAAAACCAGGTGATTCGTGACTGTAAGTTTAAGACATTTGGCTGTGGTGCAGCTGTTGCAACAAGCAGTATGGCTACAGAGATGGTTATCGGCAAGACGGTACAGGAAGCTTTGGAAGTAACGAATGTGGCAGTTATGGAAGCATTGGATGGACTTCCACCGGTAAAGGTACATTGTTCCCTGCTTGCTGAAGAAGCAATCCATGCAGCACTCTGGGATTATGCTGAGAAGAATCATATTAAGATCGAAGGGTTAAAGAAACCAAAGAATGATATTAACGATGAAGAGCCGGCGGAGGACTAAGCGATTATGAAAATTTCAACGAAAGGAAGATACGCATTGCGGCTGATGCTTGATATTGCAATGCATGACGCAGCGGGGCCGGTGCGTATTAAGGATGTTGCTGCGCGACAGGAGATCTCAGATAAGTATTTGGAACAGATCGTATCGGTTCTGAATAAGGCAGGATACGTCCGCTCTATACGTGGACCGCAGGGCGGATATCAATTGATCCGCAAGCCGAAAGACTACACTGTAGGGATGATCTTGCGACTGACCGAGGGCAGTCTTGCACCGGTCGGTTGTCTCGAATATGGGGAAAAATGATTGTCCGAGACAGGAGATGTGCGCCACCTTGAAGTTGTGGAAAATGTTGGATGAATCCATTAAATCGGTTGTAGACAAAGTGACTTTAGAAGATCTGTTAGAGTGGCAGGAAGAGGTCGGATCGGATTATGTGATCTAATACTGTTTATTTTATGAGGAAGCAAGGAGTCGAAAATGTATTTGACTCCTTGCTTTTTATTTTACTAAAACTTCCCATACCGGAAGTTGCTGTAAGAACAACATATTGCTTATTATGTCAATGACTATATTGCATTTTGCAGTCACCAAAGAGTGATTTCTGCCATCCGAGAACTATAGTAATTGCCTTGTCGCATTCTCGTTTTTGGTGATTTCTAAAAAACCGGAAAACTCCGGCATTGGTCTTTATGGAGCAATTTGACGTATCGTGGCATATGATGGTATACTATATAAATTAGGGAAATGTTTCGTTTTGCCTAGAATGACAAGATCATTTGCGGCAAGAAAGGAGATATATGAAAAGAGGTTTCAAGCTGCGAGGTAGACTGCGGCTTCATCTTGGCTGGCCATTGTGGTTGAGCATTCTCTTATTGCCTATGGTGATGCAATTATATGTTGCAGATCGTAAAGCAGGTATCATAGGAACGTGTTATTTTCTTGCATTCTTTTTATGTGCATTGATCATTCGCTACGGCGGTCACAAGAAGATGCGGCGGGATTTGATCCATTTTGCCAGCACGTATGGTCAGATGCAGATGCAGACGATGAAAGAACTCAGTGTTCCATTTGCGGTATTGAGCGAAGAGGGGCAACTGCTTTGGGGCAATGATGAGTTTGTACGCGTAGCAGTCAATAAAAAAGCAGCCAGACGCAATATTGCCAATGTATTTCCGGAGATTTCGGAGAATAGTCTTCCGGTGGACGGTGGCAGGAAAGTAATACACATACACGCTGGAGATAAATATTATCGGGTGGTACTTTCGTTAGTGTCAGATGATGGATTCAACGTGGATGATCAGATCATGCCAATGGATCAGCTGTTGGAAACAAAGCAGTTGATCGCAATGTTTCTGTACGATGAGACGGAAATGATCGAATTGGAAGAGCGGCGAGAGGAAGAGAATCTTATCGTAGGCCTTCTTTACATCGATAATTTTGATGAGATGTTAGACAGTATTGATGAAGTACGCCAGTCTCTGATGACGGCACTGATCGACCGTAAGATCAATAAAACAATGCAGGCGATCGATGCTATATGTAAAAAAAATAGAAAAGGACAAATTCCTGTTTGTCTTTAAGCAGAAATATTTACAGGAATTGATGAATGATCGTTTTTCTGTTTTGGAAGAGATACGAAATATCAATATTGGAAATGAGCAGACAGCAACGATCTCGATCGGTATCGGTGTCGGTAAGGGAACATTTAACGAACGCTATGAATGGGCGCGTGCAGCTATTGATCTTGCGCTTGGGCGTGGCGGTGATCAGGCGGTGATCAAAAACGGTGATCAGGAACAATTCTATGGGGGCAAACGTGTTCAGATTGAGCGCAATACCCGCGTTAAGGCTCGTGTCAAAGCGCATGCTTTGCGAGAGTTGATCGAAGGAAAAGAGCGTGTTGTCGTCATGGGGCATTCCATCGGAGACGCGGATTCGTTTGGAGCTTCGGTCGGCATTTACCGTATTGCTAAGGCATTAAACCGCAAGGCACATATTGTTGTTGATGAGGTGAATGCTTCGGTACGCCCGTTAAAAAGAACGCTTTTATACGAACGATTATGATGACGATATGCTCGTAAGTGGCGAAGAGGCGGTCAGGCTTGTGGATGAGACTACGTTGTTAGTTATTGTCGATGTCAACAAGGGAGAACATACAGAGTGTCCTGAGCTTATTGAATTGGCGCAGTCTATTGTGGTGATTGATCATCACAGACAGGCTTCGGTGATGCGATTGCAAAAGCCGTATTGTTTTATATTGAACCCTATGCATCGTCAGCGAGTGAAATGGTGGCAGAGATCTGTCAGTATATTGGCGGCGGATTGAAGCTGCGTGCCGCCGAGCCAGAAGCGTTGTATGCCGGTGTAATGATCGATACGAATTATTTCACGGACAAGACAGGTGTGCGCACGTTTGAGGCAAATCCTATCTGAAACGGAATGGTGCCGATTCTGTGCGTATCCGCAAGATGTTTCGTGAGGATATCAATGAGTACAAAATACAAGCAGAGGCCATTCAGAATACGGAATTGTATCTGGACCACTATGCGATCACAGAAAGTGAGTCTCGTGGGGTGGAGACGCCGACAGTGCTTGGTGCAAAGATTGCCAATTCCCTGTTGAATATCGAACAGGTAAAGGCATCATTTGTATTGACAAAATACAACGGCAAAGTATTTGTAAGCGCAAGGTCTATCGATGAGCTGAATGTGCAGCTAATGATGGAAAAACTCGGCGGAGGAGGTCATATTAATATGCCGGTGCGCAGATTCCGGGACTGGATGTGGAGAGTGCAAAAGCACAGATCCGTGCATTGATCGATGCAATGATCGCTAATGGAGATGCAGACTAGCCGCGATGATCGCCAATAGAAATCCGGCTTAGCTGCGATGATTGGCAACGAGATGCGGACAGAGGCATATGTAGTGGTGTTGACATTTTTGGAAAATAGACGGAAACGGGGGATAAAGACATGGAAGTAATTTTATTAGAAGATGTAAAATCATTGGGGAAAAAAGGGTGAACTGGTTAAAGTTAATGAAGGATACGCAAGAAATTTCTTGTTGAAGAAAAAATCTTGGTATAGAGGCTACCGCAAAGAATAAAATGACCTGAAATTGCAGAAACAGCATGAGGCGAAGCTGGCAAAGGAAAAATTAGAGGCAGCGAAAGCATTTGCGGAGGAGATGAAAGAAAATCGATCACCGTATCCATTAGGACCGGCTCCGGTGGAAGAAGCTTTGGGTCGGTATCGACCAAAGAATTGGCAGTTGCAGCTAAAGAGCAGCTTGGGTATGAATTGGACAAAAAGAAGATGGTGCTGCAGGATCCGATCAAAAGTCCGGGCATCTTTACACTTCCGATCAAATTGCATCCTAAGGTAACGGGCGAGTTAAAGGTAATCGTCAAAGAGGTATAACCGCACAAAAGGAGAAACGTAGATGGAAGAAGCAGTGATCAAACGGATTCCGCCGCATAATATTGAGGCGGAGAGAGCGGTGATCGGCTCGATGATCATGGACCGGGATGCCATTTTGGTATGTTCAGAGATGCTGACAGCAGAAGATTTCTATCAGGGGCAATATGGCATACTTTTTGAGGCATTGCTTGATCTGTTTCGCGGTGGGATTGGTACAGATCTGATCACTCTGCAAAACAAGCTTCGTGAAAAAAGAAGCTCCGCCGGAACTGTGCAGTGTCGAATACATTGGCAGTTTGCTAAATAGTGTGCCGATTTCTGCAAATGTGAAGTATTATGCCACGATCGTCAAAGAAAAAGCGATGCTTAGAAGGCTGATACAGACAGCTGAGAGGATTGCCAGTACTTGTTATATGGACAAAGAACCGTTAGAAGATATTTTGGATGCGACTGAAAAAATATCTTTCAGGTGATGCAGCAGCGTACCGGCAGTGAGTTTGAACCGATTCGAGATGTTGTTTTGCGTACCTTAGATAGTATTGAGCAGGCGGCGAAACAGAAAGGGCATATTACCGGATTGGAGACCGGATTTCGGGATTTGGATTACAAGACAGCGGGTCTGCAAAAGTCCGATCTGATTTTGATCGCAGCACGTCCGGCTATGGGTAAGACAGCGTTTGTACTGAACCTGGCAGAATATATTGCATTGCATAGCGAGAGTACGATTGCGATGTTTAGCTTGGAAATGAGTAAGGAGCAGCTTGTGAAACGAATGCTTTCGATGAATTCTCATGTTGACTCTCAAAAGATAAGAACCGGTAATCTGGAAGACGAGGACTGGGACAGACTGGTGGGCAGTGTCCGGCGAATTGGTAATTCACATCTTGTGATTGACGACACATCAGGAATCACGGCGACAGAGCTTCGTTCCAAATGCCGTAAGTTAAAGATCGAGCAGGGATTAGATCTGGTTATTATCGATTACCTGCAGTTGATGTCGGGCAGTGGAAAGCGCAAAGGCGAGAACAGACAGCAGGAAATTTCGGAAATCTCCCGTTCTCTCAAAGTTATGGCGCGAGAATTAAACGTTCCGGTGATCGCTTTATCACAGTTATCACGTGCAGTTGAGCAGCGTCCGGACAAGAAACCGATGCTTTCAGATCTGCGTGAGTCAGGAGCGATCGAGCAGGATGCCGATGTGGTAATGTTCATCTATCGTGATGACTATTATAACAAGGACAGCGAGGAAAAAGGTGTGGCAGAGGTCATTATCGCAAAACAGCGTAGTGGTCCGACAGGATCGGTGAAACTGGCATGGTTAGCGAACTTGACGAAGTTTGGAAATCTGGAACAGGAAAGAAATTAACACTTGATTTACAGGCAGGAATTGATTAGAATATATAAGGTTGAATACAACCAACCAGGATTCATGCTTTGTGGCTGAGGAATCCCGCAAAGGATAGACCGAGTATAGAGATTGCAACAAGGAAGGATAGGAGGAAACCATGGCAAACAAGGTTACTTTTGATTACTCTCTGACAGAGAACGTAATTTCTGCAGACGAGATCAAATCAATGGAGAAAATTACAAACGACGCAAAAGAATTATTACTTAGCAAAGAAGGAGCAGGAAGTGATTTCTTAGGATGGATTGACCTTCCGATTGATTATGATAAGGAAGAATTCGCACGTATCCAGAAAGCTGCTGAGAAGATTCAGTCTGATTCAGAAGTGCTTTTGGTAATCGGTATCGGCGGTTCTTATTTGGGAGCAAGAGCAGCAATTGAGTTCTTGAGACATGGATTTTATAACAATGTGTCCAAAGAAATTCGTAAAACACCAGAGATTTATTACTGTGGTAACAATTTGAGCGGCACATATCTGTCACAGTTGATCGACGTGATCGGTGATCGTGACTTTTCCGTAAATATTATCAGCAAGTCCGGTACTACGACGGAGCCTGCTGTTGCATTCCGTATTTTCAAGGAAATGTTAGAGAAGAAATATGGTAAAGAGGAAGCTGCTAAGAGAATATATGCAACAACGGACAAGCAGAAAGGTGCGTTGAAGAACCTTGCTACAGAAGAAGGTTATGAGAGCTTTGTTGTACCGGATGATGTCGGAGGACGTTTCTCCGTACTTACCGCAGTTGGTTTACTTCCAATTGCTGTTAGTGGTGCAGACATTGCTAAGTTGATGGAAGGTGCAGCATCCATGCGCGAACTTTGCTTGGACAAAGATTTCGCAGACAATGATTCTATGAAGTATGCTGCGATCCGTAATATCTTATTACGCAAGGGGAAATCTGTGGAGATCCTTTGCAACTATGAGCCTGCATTACACTACATTGGTGAGTGGTGGAAACAGTTATATGGTGAATCCGAAGGAAAAGACCAGAAGGGAATTTTCCCGGCAGCAGTTGATTTTACAACCGATCTGCACTCCATGGGACAGTTCATCCAGGACGGAAGCCGTATCATGTTTGAGACAGTTATGGAATTAGAAGAGCCGACATTAGATGTAACGATTCAGGAAGAGCCGGTTGATCTTGATGGATTAAACTATTTGGCTGGCAAGAACCTTGACTTCATCAACAAGAGTGCGATGAAGGGAACACAGTTGGCACACGTTGATGGCGGTGTACCAAACTTGAGCGTAAAGGTTCCGGCACAGAATGAATATTATTTGGGTCAGTTATTCTACTTCTATGAGTTCGCCTGCGGTGTAAGTGGATATATCCTTGGTGTAAATCCATTTAACCAGCCGGGTGTTGAGAGCTATAAGAGAAATATGTTCGCATTGCTTGGTAAGCCAGGTTATGAGGCAGAGAGAGAAGAGCTCTTAAAGAGACTGTAATTGACGTAAATAGAGCAATTCGAAGTTATACAACAAAGGCAAATCCCCATTTTCCTGTTATGGATCTATGATGGCAGGGAAGAGGGGCTTTGCTTTTTTACTTTCATAGGAAAATGCTGTTGCGTAGTGTGATAATGCCAAGAATTGCTATAGCAATTTTGTAAAGCAAAGCGCTGGCTTTGCTTTTTTTGATTTCATAGAAAATTATGGGGAATAGGTTGGCGATAACGAAAAGTACAGGTATAATAAAGAGAAGATGTCAGGGAGGAGGATAGAAACATTTATGATAGATTGGAAGGGCGAGTTGTTTGAGTGGATGCCGGGCTGTATCGGAATATTTAGACATGATGGGAAATGTCTGCGTACGGTAGCGCTCAACGCTAAAATGCGTGACATACTTGGGGTGACAGAAGAAGATGTTCAGACAAGTACTTGTAAAGAGCTGCTGCAGATACATCCGGATGATAGAGAGAACCTTTACAGCAGTTTTGACCGGGCAATCATTGATAAAAGGGATACATTAGAAATCAAGGCACGGTTTTATAGACGGAAGTTGAAACAGTATGTCTGGTTTCAATCTAATTTTCAGTTTCAGTATCGGTCAGATGGTGAAACGATCATCTATGCATTATATCAAGATGTGACGTCACGTATGCGCATGAAGGAAAAGCTGCAGCACAACATTAAAACGATGCGGACAGCGATGGATCAGTGTGGTGTTTATTATGCTTTGTATGATATTGAAGCTAATACGGTCACTTATAACTCTAAAATGCAGCAAGATTTTGGAGTGCCTGCGGTAGCACGGCGACAAGTGGGACAACCACGTAGGTTGATGACCGAGTCCGGTCGGGCAGAATTAATCCGGTTGGAGCAGCTGCTTATGACGGGCAAGCAGGATTCGATCTCCCTAGAGATGGAAATACGACGTCCGATGCGAGGTGACTGGATATGGTCTAAGCAAAACTATACGGTTGCAGATCGTAATGAGCAGGGAGCACCGACGATGATCGCAGCTACGGCATTAGACATTACGAAAGAAAAGGAAGAGGAAAAGCGTTTTAGTCAGGAGAATATGTATCATCAACTCCTTTTTAATAATATGACATCGGTTATTCGAATCAATATTACGGCATGGAAAGTATTAGATTATGCCGGAGAATTTGTGTTGATTCATGGGAAGGAGAATGATCCGTTTGGTGTTATGATCGACCATATTACCGATGAAGAGCAAAAAAGGAATTTACCCGTATTTTTTCATCGAAATAATCTGATCCACTTATTTGAAAGCGGGCAGAGGCAGGTATCCTATACCTTTCGTAGTAAATGTCTTTCGGGAAAAACGCTGTGGATGAAGATTGTTTTAGATATGACGGCACGCGAGGGGGAAGATATATATGGCTTTGTATCGCTGCAGGATGTAGATCGTAATGTCATAAAAGAACTTGTTCGTGGGCAGGTAGTTGATTCGATGATCGACTTCATCGCATATTGGAATACGGCAGCGAATGACAGTCAGATCTTTACTCGGTATGAATGTTATCAGGTAGATGCTTCGTTTGAGGGTAAGAAAAGGTGGAGAAACTGCAAGAACAGTTGATCAATCTGGTCATTCCGGAGGAAAGAGAAATCATCAATGCGCAGATGTCGTGGGAAGTAATACATGCCCGGATCGAACACGGACTCAGTTGGGATTTTATGTATCACGCACAGGATGAGGAACTTGGTGTACGTACTAAGCGTATTTTTGCTTTCTTTTTGGAAAATGATGAGAGCGTCATTGTGATGGTGCAGAGAGATGTTACAGATATCATGTCCGAACAGGAAAAGCAAAATGCAGAGTTGCAGCGGCCTTGGAAATTGCCAATCGTGCCAGTCATGCCAGAGATGAGTTCCCTGTCAAGCATGAGTCATGATCTTAGAACTCCTCTGAATGGAATTATTGGGGCGGCAGAGCTTGAAGCTTTTCGGAGATGAAGTTCCGGATATGGTACAGGAATATTTGGACGACATTATATCTTCCGGTCATTTTATGCTGAATCTGGTTAACGACATTTTTGGATACCAACCGGTTGGCATCCGGTAAACTGGAATTGCATCTCAAGAAGATCGATATCCAGCATATCATACAGGATATGCGGCAGATATTTGGAGTTACATGTGCCGACAAAGGAATCAATCTTGTATTTGAACCGGGTGAAAATATTCATACCGTGTATGCAGATCCGGTGCGTATACAGCGAATATTTAGCAACCTGCTGTCAAATGCGATCAAGTTTACACCACCCGGTGGTACAGTATATTTTCGTGCAATAGAGCGTGAAATCATTGGCGACAAATACTTAGTGACTATTCAAGTTAAGGATACAGGAACCGGAATGAGTGAGGAATTTCAAGAGCATATGTTTGAAATCTTTGCACAGGAAGAAAATGATACCAATACCTTTAACATTGAACGGGACTAGGGTTATCAATCGTAAAGAACCTGGTTGAACTGATGGGTGGAACAATACGATGCTCCAGTAAGCTGGGTGTGGGAACAGAGTTTTTGTAACGATGCCATTTCAGCTTGCGGAAGAAGCAGAGGAGGAACAATCGGCAGAAAAATGTGCAATACAAGAGGAATTGCTTTTGGGATCATCGAATACTGCTTGTTGAAGATCATGACTTAAACGCCAAGATCGTGACCAGATTGCTGGAGAGCAAGCAAATACAGGTGGAACGGGCCAAAAAATGGCAAAGAGGCGGTTGAGTTGTATGCAGCAAGTGCTCCATATAGCTATGATGCAATCCTAATGGATATACAGATGCCGGTCATGGATGGCATTGAAGCAAGTAAGAAGATACGTATGCTGGAGCGGCGGCGGATGCAAGATTAATCCCGATCATAGCACTGACAGCCAACGTGTTTGATGTAGATGTGCAGCGCAGTAAGGCGGTAGAAATGAATGCACATCTGGTCAAACCGATCGATCCGCAGAAGCTGTTCCGGACATTGATCGCACTTTGGAAATAAATAGAGGAAAGAATAAAGCACAAGGAAGGACGGATGAGTATGTGTAAGAAAATGTTAACGTTTAGTTATGATGATGGTATTTATCAGGATGAGCGCTTGGTGGAGATATTTAATAAAATATGGTATGAAAGCAACCTTTAATCTGAATACGGGAATTCAGTCTCCAGAGAGTAATTTTGAGATCGAGGGGATAAAGATCGCCCGCATGGAGCAGGAGGGAATGGCAAAATTATATGAGGGACATGAGATCGCTTTGCACGGCTTGACACATGCATCGCCCTCCGGTATCAAACTGGAAGATTATTCGCAGGAATATTTGCAGGATGCCCGTAACATTGAGAAACTATATGGAAAATATCCGGTTGGCATGGCTTACGCTTATGGTGATGTACCGGATCCGGTCGTTTCGTATTTGAAAGATATTGGTATTCGTTACGGAAGGACGGTAGAGAGTACGCATGGATTTGCTTTGCCGCAGGATCCGATGAGGCTTAATGCAACCTGTCATCATAACGATGATAAGTTGTTTGAGCTGGCAGAACAGTTTTTGGCTGCAAAACCAGAGGAACCAATGTTGTTTTATGTGTGGGGACATAGCTATGAGTTTGATGTAAACAACAATTGGGAGCGAATAGAAGAGTTCTGCAAAATGCTGGGCGGACGCGATGATATTTTTATGGTACCAACGCACAATGTTTAGGATATATATAAGGCGGTTTTTGTCTCCTTTCCGGTAATATATATAGCGAAAGCAGTAAGTTTGAAGGGAGGAGAAGATTATGAGATGCGAAAATAATCTAATGGAAACTACATTAAAAAGAATATGTCCCTATATGAGGAGGATCAGCAGCCGGAGGGAGGCAGATGGAGGAAGATCCTGCGCTATGTATTGATCGCAGTCATACTTGCAATCGTTATTCAGATGTTATATGCGGGCGTGCTCTTTTTACTTGCTTGGAGAGCGGAAGGATCCCTTCAGACAGCATCCGGTTATAAGCAGATTGAAAAAGTTTTAGGCGTGTGATCAAAGCACAGCAAAAGGTGGTATCACGCTATGAATTTTATGAGGATCCGTTTAAGTCAGATCCTTTGCCAATGGCATATAACTGTTCGCTGGGAAGTTTAATGCAGTCGGCAGCATCCTCTGTCAGTGAAGGGTATTAGACAGAGAGCCGGGTTCTACGCAGGAAGATTGGCCGGAACTGGTCACACAGGATAGTACGACCAACACAGAAAATGTAGATGAGGCAGAGATGGATCAGATCCTGACGAAGGATGGTTTAATCTATGTGCTTTATTATAACGATGGCTCCTATATAAGGAGCAATGCTACGGATCAAGAGGGTGCGACGGATCAACTGTACATTCTTCGAGAGAAGAATGGTATCTGCGAGGAAGTTGGCAAAAGTATCCCTTTAAAATTAATGATCCATATCAGAATGCCAGTAGTGAAGATGATCTGTACGGCGATGAAAGTGCTAGCTATGAAGATGGTCTGATGTGGTGTGGAAAAGAGCTTGCTATATGTGAAGAATACGAGAGCACAGACCTATGTGATACCGATCGATGTATCGGATCCTCAGAAACCACAGGCTGGCAAGATGCTTCGGCAAAGCGGTCAAAATCTTTGCACACGCGTATCCGGAGAGAAGTTGATCATTGCCTCTGTGATGCAACCATATACCGATGCCGATGGTGTTATCAGCATTGAAGATCCGCAAATTAATGACAAAAAGCTGGCGGTTAAGGATGTATATTGGCAGAGGGATCTGTATCAGCCGGGGTATACGCTTGTCTGCAGTTACCGCATGGCAGATCATACGCAGTTAGAGCCGGTCGGTCATAAGGCGTTAGCAGGAACAGCGATGAAAGTATACATGTCCGGCAAAATGTATATGTGCTTTGCCGAACCGTTGCGAAGCGGTTTGATGAGACAGAACGCACCGGAATTACCAAGTTTGTTGTGGATTCAGAGGGGACAGTGAAAGCAACAGCGACCCATATTGTCAAAGGAATTGTAGGAGAGGGATTTGCGGTTAAAGAGCAGGGTGGACATTTGTGGCTGTGTATGTCGGTGCATCATTATAAGTCAGAGTGGAAATGGAAAAAGGCAGAGGTACCTTTTAACTGGAAATTACTTGCACATTATACGGACAGCTCAAAATGCTCTGCGGAGAAGAAGAGAGTTCCCGTAATGTCAGTGTATATGCACTGGATGATTCGCTGCAGGAGATTGGAACAAGTTCTGAAATATGCAAAGGAGAAACGGTGCAGTGTGCACGTTTCCTGAACAAGACATTATATTTGGTGGTAAATGATGACCGTAAAATGATACAGGTATCAATGGCAGCAGAAGCAGATCCACAGGTCCTCGCACAGATCAAATTAGCCGATGAGGTTCATTATCTGCATTTGTTCCCATCGGATCCATCGATGATCTTTTCACTCGGGAAGACAACAACCGGAGAACTGGATATGACGGTTTTTCAGGCAACGGAGGGATCTGACATCAAACAGGTTGCAAGTTATGGTTTGCGGCAGCATGATTCCAGCGCATTAGCAGACCATACAAAAACATGGGTGATCCGGGAGTTCGATCATTTCTACAATTCTTCCGTCCGGAGAAGTTCCGCAAAGTTTCATGCCATGCTCGGTGAGAGTGGCACGATAATCATTGTTTACTTCATAACGATGACGATGACGCTCGGAAATCTCAGTGGTTCCGTATACTTCATATGCTTTGGAATCCTTGTCCAGTACACAAGGATAAGCGCCGAGTCTTAAGGTACCGCCGATATCCTCGACACCGTTCTGATCC
>VOFE01000351.1_pt1 | contig 34001 bp, 42 predicted proteins | sample 5384071 | NCBI WGS metagenome assembly VOFE01 (sample SAMN12384724, study PRJNA508395) | human gut metagenome | isolation source: healthy gut D | host: Homo sapiens
AACGCCGTGATGGAGTCGATCGACGTACCGACGATCTACGAAGTGCCGCAGCGAATGCACGAACAGCACCTGGACGAGGTGGTGCTCCAGAAACTCGACCTGCCGGCCGAGAAGGAACCCGATATGGCCGCGTGGAGCGCTGGTAGAGAAGGTCAAGCACCCGTCGAAGAAGATCGAGATCGCGCTGGTCGGCAAGTATACCGAACTGCCCGACGCCTACAAATCGATCAGCGAATCGTTCATGCACGCCGGGCGGTCAACGACTGCAAGGTCAAGCTGCGCTATGTCAATTCGGAGAAGATTACAGCCGAGAATGTGGCCGAGAAGCTGGGCAAGATGTCGGGTATCCTCGTGGCTCCGGGCTTCGGAAACCGCGGTATCGAAGGTAAGATCGACGCTGTGCGCTTCGCACGTGAGAACAAGATCCCGTTCCTCGGAATCTGCCTCGGTATGCAGTGCGCCGTGATCGAATTCGCCCGCCACGTGCTGAATCTCGCCGATGCCAATTCGAGCGAGATGGAGCAGACGCCCCATCCGGTGATCGACCTGATGGAAGAGCAGAAGGGCGTTACGGCCAAAGGCGGCACGATGCGGCTGGGCGCCTATCCCTGTACGCTGAAGAAAGGCTCGAAAGTCGCTGCCGCCTACGGCAAACTCAACATTTCGGAGCGTCACCATTTTGCTTAATTTATGAAAATTTATTCACGCTTTTGTGTAAAAATACATTAATAAAGAAGAAAGTGCAGGATTCAAAACGAAAAAAGTCAAAAACATCTTGAAAACCGCGCGAAGAAACGGTATAATCGGATCGTAGACAAACTGCCTTCCCCACAGACGAAGAAAGGGCCGGATTTCCTGACTTTGCCGCGTAAAACAACCGCAGGCTGTCAACGGGCCGACAATCGCGCTGCTTAAACCGTACTTTGAATCACATGGAGGATGAAACAATGGGGGCGTCATTTTCCGATCGTTTTTACATCGCCGCGCCGCAGGGCGTGGCCGCCAAACTCAGCAGCATGCTGCTGGCCGCGCAGATCATGCCCAGCGGCGTTGTGCACACGGGCGGGGAGGCGGTGCGCGCCGCGCAGGGCGGGGCGATGCTGCTGACGACGTACCGCCTGCCGGATATGACCGGGAGGAGCTGGCGCGCCAGCTTGGCGAGGAGGCCGACGTGGTGATGATCGTGCCGCAGGATTACGCGGGCGAGGACGGAGAACGTCGTCATGCTGCGCAACCCGATCAGCGCGGACGCGCTGGTGCAGAGCGTCAAAACGCTCGCCCATTGCCGCACGCGGATGCAGCAGCCCGCGCGAAGGCCGAAAAGCTCGCGCACGCTGGAGGAGCGCAAGCTGATTGACCGCGCGAAGGGCAAGCTGATGGATGTATTCCATTTGACCGAATCCGAAGCGCATTATAAAATTCAGAAGACGAGCATGGATTCCGGCCGGCGAATCGCGGACGTTGCGCGCGAAATTTGGAATCTGCCGAAAACATGGCCAGTTAAACGGCTTTTCCCTCAAATAGATAGATTCTTCCCGCGCCATTGCATCGGGCAAACGATGCGGCGCGGGATTTTGGCGTTTTGCAGACTTCGGCGGAAGGAAAGACGGGTTCTGCCCATTTTTTTTGTCTCCGGATGAAAGAATTTCCTGCGCTCATTCGTCTAATAAAAGGAAACCCGCAAACAAAAGCACGGAAAAATGTGATATACTGTTCAAGATGTGGTTTTGTTTCAAATAACATCTAAAACCTGTCCACAAACGGAGAGGCGTCGTCGTCTAATTCATGTCGGACATCAGGCGACCAAGGAGGGCAAACGCATGAACAAGAATCGAAGCGCTGGCGCTGGCGGCATGGCTGGCCATACTGCCCGGCTTGACGGTGGCTGAGGGCTATACAGAGGGAACCGCGGCGGTCGATCAGCCGGAAGCGCAGAACGACGCGGCAAACGACAGCCAGCCGGAGGAAGAAACGGAAGAAACCGTAGAAGAAATCATAGATGAGCCAACAGAAGAGAAAGAAACAGAAGGGGAAGAAACCCTTGACGAGAGTGAAACCGAACTGTTGATTGAGGACGATTCAGAGCAGAAGGACGGAACCGAGCAGAAAGACGGAACCGAACAGAAGGACGGAACCGAGCAGAAGGACGAACCCGACCAGAAGGACGGAACCGAACAGAAGGACGGAACCGAGCAGAAGGACGGAACCGAGCAGAAGGACGGAACCGAGCAGAAGGGACGGAACCGACCAGAAGGACGGAACCGAGCAGAAGGACGGAACCGAGCAGAAAGACGGAACCGACCAGAAAGACGGAACCGAACAGAAGGACGGAACCGAGCAGAAAGACGGAACCGAACAGAAGGACGGAACCGAGCAGAAGGACGGAACCGAGCAGAAGGACGGAACCGAACAGAAGGACGGAACCGAGCAGAAGGACGGAACCGAGCAGAAGGACGGAACCGCGCTGACTGAAACGCAGAACCCGTACAGGAAGGCGCGCAGGAGACGGAAGCGGACGATTGGAAGCCGCAGGGGAACGCGTGGACGGAGCTGGAAAGCGGCGAACACACGGCGGGCGCGCTCGGCGATGTGCTCTCGTGGCTGGAACAGCATCTGGCGGAAGACGAGGAAGCGACGGTGTATATCCGCACGAGGACGTGCTGACGGCGGACAACGTTTCGCGGAATCTGCTAAAGCCGCGTGGGCTTTGAGCCGGATGGCGAGAGGCGACAGCTTCAACACGGAAAAATACGAATATGTCGCGGTGCTCGATTCCAAGGATTTGATGACGCTGGAAGAGACGGGGACATGGAGGACGTTCGCCTCTCCATCAGCGTGCAGATGCTGCGCGAGGACGAACTGGACAAGATCGACTCGAACGAAACGCAGCCCCCCGAAACGAACGAAACACAGCCCCCCGAAACGGGCGAGACGCAGACCCCGGAACGGCGAGACGCAGACCCCTTCGGCGCAGCCGAGCACTACGCCCGCCCCGACGGAAGAACCGACGCCTGCGCCCGTGCCCAAGCCGGTGCTTGAGGTGACGGCGGAAGACTATGAACCCGGCGTTTGGAAAAACTCCCCGCCGATGTTCACCCTCTCCGGCATCCCGGAGGACAGCACCGGAATACGTTTACGGCGTGTTTATCTGCGACGAGCGGCTGATTCTGCTGTCTAACGGCAACAACATGTATGTGCCCAGCGAGGAAGGCCTCTCCAGCGTCCGCTTCGTCATTCTGATAAGATGGGCGACGTGCAGTCTCTCTCGGATCAATACGACACGATGCTGGATTTCACCCCGCCGGACGGGCCGTATCTCAGCGGCGACAAAAAAAAAAAGGTCTGCTACGTGGAAGCGTATGACGATTTGAGCGGGCTGGACAGCATCTCCTACGACGGCGGCAAAACGTGGCTCTCCTGCAACGACCCGGAGAAGGACAACATGACCTTCTACGGCGAGGTCGGCGAAAAAGGTGGACGCGGGCTGGATCCTGACACGCGACTTTGCGGGCAACATCTCTTCAAACGACGAGGATTTCATCTTCGGCAAGAAGAAGCGCACCGGCACGGGAAGCGGCACGGGAACGGGCAAAAAGCCCATCCGCCACGTGAAGGAAACGATGGATTATTCCAAGGCGAACTACAACGCGCTAGAGCTGAACGTTTCCGATCAGCCGCAGACGGAGCTGACCATCGGCGGCACGGCGCTGAGCCTGTCGCTGACCGGAGGAGCAGCTCAAGCCGTTTGCCGCCGAGCTGACGACGTGGCAGACGAAGGCGGGCGAGACGAAGACCGCGCCCAACGCGCTCGTGCTCACCGCGGCGACGGATGCGCAGGCCAACGTCTGGCATTTCGGCGGCGAAACCTATAAGCTGCTGTACAACAGCGGCGTGGAGTATCTGGTGTTCGCTTCCGGCGAGTATATCGCCGTCATCCCGACGGATGGCTTCACCGGCGGCACGCAGTACGGCACGCTCAAGGCCGGCGGCGTTTCGACCCGCAAGTTCGAATACACGCTCATTCAGGATGAAACGCTGCGCGAGACGACGCTGAGCGTGCAGGTGGAGGGCGAAACCTATCTGCTCGAGAGCACGGAGAACCCGATGTACCGCTACAACGTGCTCATCGGCACAAAGGACATGATGAAGAAGCCCTACGAAAGCTATCAGCTCGGTAAGGAGGCCACGTAAATGAAGAAAACAGCAACCCTCGGCGCGCTTCTCTTGGCGCTCGCCCTGCCCCTCGCGGCGCAGGCGGAAACCGTGTTCGCCGGCGAGGTGACGGCGGGAACGACGCAGGTGATCGCCGCGCCCTACGGCGGTCTGGTGGAGGATGCGCGTTCGCGTGGGCGACAGCGTGAAGATCGGCGACCCGATCGCCACGGTGGAGACCAGAAAGACCTACGCCTCCACGGATGGCACGGTCAGCGGCGTGTTTGCGCGCAAGGCGACAGCGCGGACGGCGTGAAAACCCAATACGGCGCGCTGGTGTATATCGAGCCGATCAACCGCTACACGCTCGAGTGCAGCACGGAGAAGGGGTATAATTCCAGCGAGAACCGCTACATCCACATCGGCAGAGCGTGTTTCTCAAGTGCACCAAGGACGGCAGCCATCAGGGGCGCGGCGTGGTGACCGGGCTGGACGAGAAGGACGACAACAAGTTCACCATCGAGGTGACGGGCGGCGAGTTTTACATGGGCGAAACCGTGGATATCTACCGCAGCGAGGATTATGCCTCCGCCAGCCGCATCGGCCGCGGCACGGTCGGGCGGACGAAAACCGTCGCCGTCAACGCCGAGGGAGCGTGCTGAAAATGCACGTCAAGGCGGGCGACACGGTGGAGCGCGGCGAGCTGCTGTTTGAAACCGTGACGGGCACGCTGGACGGCCTCTACGCGCCGGATAAGCAGGTGGTCAGCGACGCGGCGGGCGTGATTGCGACGGTGGACGCGGGCAACGGCACGAGCGTCGAGAAGGACGCGAAGATCGCGACGATTTACCCGAACGACGCCATGCAGATCAAGATGGTCATTTTCCGAGGCGGATCTGATGGATGTGACCGTCGGCGGCAAGGCCGAAATCGAGTTCAACTGGGACGCGGACAGCGGCCGCCGCTTTGAGGGAACGATTTCCTCCATCTCGTATCTGAGCGAAAAGCAGAGCGACGGCGCGGCGAGCCAAAGCGCGCAGTATGTCGCCTATGTCGATTTCACGCCGGATGAAACCGTGCGCATCGGCATGACCGTGATCGTGTATGTGGAGTAACGAACTCCTTCCGTTTCGCTTCGCTCAACACCTCCCTCAAGGAGGGAGGCAGGGGTGAGCGCTACACAAGGCTGACTGAAGGAGTAAGAAGTAAACAAAGAAAGGACGCCAAAATGAAAAAGATACTTTCGATTCTTCTCGCGCTGGCTCTGATGCTGGGCGCGGCGGCGCTGGCGGAGGGCAACGTGACCATCGCCGTGCAGGGCATGAACGACTTTAGCGACAACATTCAGAGCATGATCGTCTACGGCGACAAGCTGCTGCTGTCCAGCTGGGATACGCTCTACACGTGGGACAACACCAGCCGCAAGCTGACCCCTGTGGACGGCTATGACAAGCTGCAAAACGTGCTGACCGGGGACGGCGAGACCCCCGGCGTGCTGGAACTGAACGACGGCGAATATGCCTATCTGGACGGCAACCTCTATGCCGTCGGCGGCAAGCTCTACCGCATGGCGACCATCAGCGATGAGGACGGCAATTCGAGCAACCAGCTCGTCGAGCTGCTGATTGCGGATGACGGCGCGCTGTCGCTGGGCGAGATCATCGATCTGGGCGACGCGCTCTGCGTCGCCGAGACGTATGGCGACGAAACCTACACCTACACCCGCAACCTGAGCAACCCCTGCTCCTTTGGCAGCATGCTCTACGCGCTCTCCTACGGCGAGGAGCTGGAGCTGCTGGCGCTCAACCTCGAGGATGAAAGCGTGGAGGCGCTGACGGTCGATGTGGATGGCGACGTGGAGAACATCGCGCCGTATACCGAGGGCAAGCTGCTGATGACCGTCGGCGATTATACGACCGAAACGCCCAGCACGACGCTCTGGCTGTACGACATTGAAAACGAGGAAGCGGCCGAGCTGGGCGCGCTCCCGACGAACGGCTATCAAACGCCCGACGGTCTGGCGTATGACGAGGCGCGCGGCAAGATGTATTACGTGCTCTCCGGCAGCGTCTGGCGCATCGACGTCAGCGAGGACGGCCTCGGCGAGCCGGAGGAATTCGGCGACATGCCGCTGACGTATGCCAACGGCAACGGCGTGGTTTACGGCGATCTGTACGTGCTCGCCAGCTACGATGCGGTGGTCGGCCGCGACGTGACGCTTGACAAGCTGCCCGCGCAGCGCATGCGCGTCGCCAACGGCGACTACGTCGATTCGATCAACAAGGCGTATTACGCCTTCACCGACAAGCACCGGAATACATGATCTCCATCTCCACGACGCTGGACACGGACAGCCTGCTGCAAAGCATGATGAACCGCGATTCCTCCGTGGATATCTACACCCTCTCCAGCACGAGCAGCGCGTTCACCTCGCTGATGAACCGCGGCTTTATGGCCGAATTGGAGGGCAACCAGACCATTTCCGACGCGGTGAATGCCATGTATGGCTTCCTCAAGGATTACGTTATGAAGGACGGCCACATCTACGCGCTGCCGCTCTCCTGCTACGCCAACAGGATGAGCCTGAACACCAAGCTGCTGACCGAAAGCTGGGCTACGAGGTGCCGACCTCGTGGAAGGGCTGCTGACGATTCTGGCCGATATTTCAAACAACAAGCGGCTCGAGGAGACGCCGGAAGTGATGATCGCCGAACCGGGCTACGCCAAGGATGATTTCCGCTATCAGATGTTCCAGAAGATGCTGACCGATTATTTCACCTGGCTGGACGCGAGCGAGGAGAACCTGACCCGCGGCACGCAGGCGCTGCTCGACCTGTGCGAGGCGTTTGAAGCCATTGACTGGGATAACCTCGGTCTGGCCGAGGATTACGAGGACAGCGAGAACATGATGTACAACGGGAGCGACGCTTTGATCAATTGGACGAGACTGAGCGTGTACAACTATGTCGGCGCGGACGAGGAACAGGCGACGCCGGTCGCGCTCTCCGTTGTGGAGGGTGAAAAGCCGCTGGTCGGCCAGATCGTGACGTTTGCATTCATCAACCCGTTCTCCGAGCACAGGGACGAGGCCGCCGAATATCTGGCCGACGCATGGGCGCTGGAGCGGAAGGAAGACTTGATTATGCTCAGCCCGGAGATGAACGAGCCGGTGCTCAACAGCTATTACGAGAGAACCTGCGGAACATAGACAACTCGATTGCCGATTTGCAGAAGACGCTGGACAAGACCGAGGACGAGGAAACCCGCGAATCGCTGCAAGCGAATCTGGATTCCATGAAGCAATGGCGCGAGGATTACGAGAAGAGCGGCAAATACGAAATCTCCCCGGAGCAGATTGCGAACTACCGTGCGTTCGGCGAGAACATGACCGTGTAGCAGAGCCTCATCTGGAACATGGAGGAGGGCTCGACGCAGATGCAGCAGTATCTCGACGGCGCGATGAACGCCCAGCAGCTGGCGGCGGCGCTGGAAAAGACCCTGCAAATGCAGAAGCTGGAGGGCAACTAAACCCGCATGTTTGAAAAGAAAAAATCCGTCTGGCTGTTTCTGCTGCCGGGGCTTGCGATGCTGATGATCTTTTACATCGTGCCCTTTTTCAGCGGCATCGGCTACAGCCTGACGGACGGAAGCTACAAAAACACGTTCGTCGGCTTGCAGAATTACCGGGATCTGTGGCAGAACAGCATGTTTCTGCTGGGGCTGAAAAACACGATGGAGCTGTCGCTGATCTGCGCGCCGCTGCTGTGGCTGTTTTCCTTCCTGCTGGCCAGCGCGCTGAGCGCGATCAAGCCGTTCGGCGGATTCTTCCGCTCGAGCGTGCTGATGCCGTATCTCACGCCGTCCTCCGCGATTCTGCTGGTGTGGCTGGTGATCTTCGATTACGGCGGCCCGGTGAACCGCGCGCTTGAAGCGATGGGGATGGCGCGGGTGATGTGGCTGACCAGCGGCGCGCTGCGCCTGCCGGTCGTGCTGATGTTCCTGTGGAAGAATCTGGGCTTCTGCCTGATTATCTTTCTGGCGGCGCTGCAATCCATCCCTCAGCCGCTCTACGAATACGCGCAGCTGGAAGGCGCGGGCTTTTTTTTCACCCGCGCTTTCCGCATCACGCTGCCGATGATTACGCCGACGGCGTTTCTGGTGTTCGTGCTGGCGTGGATCAATGCGTTCAAAATCTTCAAAGAGGTGTACTTCATCGCAGGCGCATACCCGGATTACTCGGTGTACACCTGCAAAACTACATGAACAACATGTTCGGCAAGCTGAATTACCAGCTGGTGACGGCGGCGGCCTATTCCTTCGGCCTGATCGTGTTCGCGCTGTTCGGCGCGCTGTTCTTCCTGCAAAGGCGAGCCCGCGCGCGGGCTGAAATTGAGGTGAGGCGGATGGAAAAACAAACGGTTCGCCCGGCGCATATCCGGCGCAGGCACATTCTGGCGCGGCTGCTGCTGTCGGCGGCGGCGGTCGTCATCCTGCTGCCGGTGGTGCTGACGGCGCTGTATTCCTTCTTTTCGCCCGGCGAAATCAAGGCGTTCATGCAGACGCGCGGCAGCTTCGACGCGAAGAGCCTGATGGAAATCAAGCTCTCGCCCAACATGTTTTCCCTCAGCCAGTATTATAAAATTCTGATTGAGGACATGACGATTCTGCGCTACTTCGTCAATTCGGCGATGTATACCGCGGCGATTCTCTTCGGGCAGGCGCTGCTGATTCCGGCGATGGCCTACGCACTCTCCCGCTTCAGGTTCCGCGGGCGGGACGCGCTGTTCTTCGTCGTCATCATGCTGATGCTCCTGCCGTTTCAGGTGACGATGGTACCGAACGTCATCACCCTGCGCGCGATGGGGCTGCTGGATACGATCTGGGCGATCATCCTGCCGATGACGGTCGCGCCGTTCTACATCTTTCTGCTGCGGCAATACATGGTCGGCCTGCCGGGCGACATGATCGAGGCGGCGCAGATCGACGGCGCGGGCACACTGCGCTGCTTCATCCACGTGGTTCTGCCCGTCTGCCAGCCGATTCTCGGCGCGGCGGTGGCGCTCTCGTTTGCGGATTGCTGGAATCTGGTCGAGCAGCCGCTGACCTATTTGACCACGCACACGGAGCTTTATCCGCTCTCCGTGGTCTTCAATCAGTTGACCCAGCAGAGCACCGGCGTGGAATTTGCGGGCGCGGCGCTGTATACCCTGCCCGCGCTGCTGATCTATCTGTATTTCCAGAACGACATTCTGGAAGGCGTCCAGCTCACGGAACTCAAGTAAAGGAAGACAAAAGCGATGAAAAAAATGGCCATCAAGGGACTGGTCACGCTGGCGGCGGTCGTCGCCCTGTGCATGTTCTTTTCCGGCACGATCAAAACCATTTCAACCGCCAAGGTCAAGCTGGTGACCGCCAAGCAGGGCAAGCTGGAGGAGGAAATCAAGCTCAGCGGCAATCTCACGTTCCCACAGACGGAGGATGTGAAGCTGGCACTGGCTTCCGACCAGAGCGTGACCATCAAGCGGGTGCGCGTGGCGAAGGGGCGCAGGGTTGCGGCGGGCGACGTGCTCTTTGAGGCGGAGGTCTCCGGCTACGATAAGGAGATGGAAAGCCTGCGCGGCGAATACGACGCGGCGCAGAAGGAGCTGATGGAGCTGGAACGCAAAAACGGCGACGTTCGGCTCAAGCGCACCGAGGAAATCTGGGTGGAGGCCTACGACGCACTGGCGAAAAAGGACGACTGCATGACCGCGCAGACGCAGCTCGAGGTCGCCGCCAAGCTGGCGGGCGTGACGCTTTCGGGCGGCCGCCTGCCGTCGGGCGAGACGGACGAGACGCTGACCGCCGCGCAGAAGGCCGTCGATGCGGCGCAGGCCGCGCAGGACGAGGCGCAGAAGAAATTCAACAGCGCCAACCGGCTGGGCATCAGCGAGAACGTCATCAATTACATCACCCAGAGCCGCCAGCTCAACGAAAAGCTGTCCACAGCGCAGGAGAAGATCACCGCGCTGGATGTGCTGGCGCAGCAGGCGCGGCAGGTGACCGCGCCGCACGACGGCTATATCGTGGAGATCAACGTCAAGGCAGGCGACAGCTACGACGGAAAGACCGCCGCGCTTGTCATCAGCAGCGAAGGCGGCGACGCGGTGCTGCGCGCGGACACGAGCAAGATCGAAAAGAAGATCGACAAGGGCACGCAGGTCACGGTCAAGCGCGACAGCGACAAGACACTGACCAAAAAGGTGACGGACAGCGGCGTGAACGAAGAGGGCAAGCGCTATATCGACGTGAAGCTGACCGACAAGGACATCACAAACCTCGGCGGCGGCGCGGCGCTGTTCTCCGCCGCGGTGGAGATGACGGCGAGCTATCGCGCGTCCAGCTCCACCACGCTGCTCCCGGCCAGCGCCGTTCGCGGCAGCGGGGACAGCCGATACGTCTATATCGTCAGCGAGGAGAGCAACGCGCTCGGCCAGCGTGTGCTCAAGGTGAAAAAAGCAGGATGTGAAGGTGCTCTCCGAGGTCGGCAGCACGGTGTCCATTCAGGATGATTTGAGCCGTCAGCGCGTGGCCTATATGGAGGATCGCGCCATCAGCGACGGTTCCGAGGTCATGGTCTATGGAGAAAAAAAAGCGCCGGGGCATGCTCGCAGTGCTGCTGGGGCTCGTGCTGACGGTGTGCGGCGGCGCGCTGACGCTGACCGTCGGCGGGCGGCTGGAATACATCCTGCCGCGCCGGCGGCGACGCAGGAGGGCGGCGGAATTGAACGCGCTCTACGAAGAAGCGCAGAAGCAGATGGCCTCCATCGCGATTCGATCACGGCCGGGGCGGTCGGCGCGCGGGCGCAGGGGGTCAATCTCTCCGCGGAGGCGCAGAACGCGGAGGCGACGGTTTACGCGGTCGGCTCGGGCTATTTCGACGTGACGCATGAAACGCTGCTCGACGGGCGGCTCATCAGCGAGGCGGACGTGAAGCGCGCGGAGAACGTCGTCGTAATCGACGAGCGAATGGCGCTCTCCTTCTTCGCGGGCAACGAGCCGGTCGGCCAAACCGTGACGCTCAGCGGGCTTGATTATGAGGTCGCGGGGGTCATCAAGGCCGAAAGGCGGCTGGGCGAGACGAACGAGCACATCGCCTATATCCCGATCACGTCGGCCAGCGCCAACGCGCTCGCCATGCAGACGGTGGAAATGATCGCCAAAACGGCGGACAAGACGACGGGCAGCGCCATTTTGATGGAAAACACACTGAAAACGTGGCAGCCCGGCGGAGTTTTACAACTACGACAAGCTGGCGCTCGGCGCGGCGATGCCGATTCGCTGGGCGGTGCTCTTTGTGGGGTGCGCTGCTGCTCAGCCTGCTGGCGCGGCTGAACGCGGCGGCATGGGGGCGGGTCTGCCTCTATGCCGACCGGCTCAAACGCGGTACGCGGGATATGCTCGCGGGATGATCGCAAGCGCGCTGCTGATGCTGCTGGGCTATGCGGCGCTTGCTGGCGCGGCGTTCGCGCTGGCGAAATTCTCGATTGATCCGCTGTATGTGTTCACGGAGTGGGTGCCGGAGGTGCTGGTGGAGTTTCCTCCATCGCCAAGCGCTTCTGGTCGCTGAACGACGCGAACGCGGCGGCGGTGCGCTACGTCAGCCGGAGCTGCTGTGTGCTGAAAACCGGGCGCGCGCTGCTGCGCTGGGGGCTGCTGGCGCTGCTGCTCGGCGCGTGGATGAACGGCCTGCCGTTTTTCAGCAGGCGCGTGAAAATGCCGGAAATCAACCGGGAGCGGTGAGCGGCGTCAATCCGCCTGCGTCTCCGCGCTCCCCAGGCCGTAGGCACTGAAGATATGCGTCAGCTCCTTTTTGCCGGGGAGGCCGAGCTTGCGCAGAATCCCCGTCTGCTGGTTGGAGATGGTCTTGCTGGAGGAATGAAGGCGGACGTCTTCGCCCAGAATGCGGCGCAGAACGCTCCGCTCCGCGTCGGTCAGCGGCGCGAGCAGCGCGGAGCAGATCAAATGCGCCTGCGAGGTGACGCCCTGCGCGGTTTCGCGAATCATCGGGATGAGCACGGGAAAATTGCTCTTGAAGAGATAGGCCGAGGCGAAGGCATGCGTGCTGGCGCGGATCACCGTTTCAAAATCCTCGCGCGAGGTGAGAATGATGACGCGCGCGTCGGTTTGCAGGCGAATCTGCCGGGAAGCCTCCGCGCCGTCTATCGGCGAATGGGCGAGACACAGATCCATCAATACAATATCCGGTTGTTCCATGAGCGGTTTGCACCGCGCTTTTTCCGTCTGTGCAGCTCGTGCAAAGCTCGAATCCGCCTCGCGGCGGAGCGCCTGCTCGATCAGATAGCGATAATCGAGGTCATCCTCGACCAGCATAATGCGGATGGTACTCACGGTTTGTGCCTCCCTTGTGCGGCCAGCGGAAAAATCAGGGTAAAGGCGCAGCCCTTCCCGGGCGCGCTGCTGACGCGGATGCTGCCCTCGTGTACGTTCATTACGTTTTGACAGTAATACAGCCCCAGACCGAAATTTTCGCCGGAGGTTTTGGTGGTGTAATACGGCTCGAAGACGCTTCCGCGCTGCCGGGGAAATACCTGGGCCGTCGTCGCAGACGGAGACAACGGCTTTGTGCGCGGTGCGGACATAGGAAAGCGTGATCCGGCCGGAGCCGTTCATGGCTTCGACGGCGTTGCCGACGAGGTTGGTCAGCGCCTCGCGGACGTGCGACGGATCGCAGTACAGCGGCGCGTCGTCGCAGCGGTCGATTTCGATGCGCAGCGCGTCGGTATGCGGCGTTTCGCGGATGACCTGCTCGAACAGCGCGGACGTCGCAATCATCTGGGCTGAGAACCACGCGGCCGGTGTGCATCCTCGTCCGCTGGGGAGCGCGCGCAGGTGATCGACCGAGCCGCGGATGATTTGCAGCTCGCGGTTTTCGGGAGCCGTTCATCCAGCAGCGCCACGCACCAGTCGATCTTGTTGAGGTCGTTTTTGAGCGCGTGGGCGACGTACTGCGTGTTGCGCTGCAGCACCTCGCCGCTCCCGCCCAATCGTAGGTTTCGCGCCGGAGACGCATGCCCCTATGCCCTCGCGAAACGCATGATAGAGGAGGAAGCAAAGCGTAAACAGGACGACCGGCAGCTCGATCTGCCAGATTTTATCCAGATGGGGATGCCCAGCGCGTGATAGGGAAACGCCGCGACGAGCCAGACCCACAGCGGCAGAAGCACGCTGACCGCCACAAGGCGGCGCTGCCGGTTGTGCCCGCCGTGGCGCTCCGCCCGGAGGGTGCGCAGCAGGATCAGCGTGGCGATGAGGCCGAACAGCACGTTGTACCCCGCGATGCCAGGCAGAACGCCGGGTCGCGCTGGAGCGACGCCACCCGGTCGGGCGGAAAGCGGACGCTCAGGCAGACGGCCGGAAGCCAGACAACGACGCGCAGGAGCGGGAAGAAGCGGGTTTGATTGAGCTGCGCGAAGTAAAGCGCGAACATCATCACGCAGGGAATGGCCAGTAAATAGAAACCGCGCTCAGGATGGAATACATCAGCGACGCGCCCGCCTGCGTCCATATGCCGGAGGCGATCAGCGACGGGGCGAGGCCGTAATACAGATATTCCTTGAGCGCGCCGACGCTGAACATCATGCCGCCGGTGAAGCACCATTGGTTGAGCTGGTTGCGCGCGTCGGCCAGCAGCACCAGCGAAAAAAGGCCGCCCAAATCACAAGCGTGAACACAAGCAGATGCGTTCCCGGAAGAAGCCCAATACGCGCTGACGCGGCTCAGAAAATCAAGCACGTTTTTTTCCTCCGTTTCCCTCAGGCGAATTCGACCCCAAATCGGACAAAGGCCGTTATTCTCGTTTCATACTAATTCTTGTTAAAATGGCTTAATCCGCGCACCATCTTTTTTTCGCTCTGACTTTGCCTCGTTCCGTTCAACGTACCTCCAGTACGCCTCACTTCACTTGGCTTCGTCAGAACAAAAATCTGATGCGCTCTGTTAAGCATTTTAACTGCGAATTAGTATCAGTATACCATCATTCGATGTATTTCGAAAGTTCTTTTTGATGAATGGGTAAAATTTGAAAAAAGATCAATCGGGCAGCGCGGGTTCGGCCGCCTCGCCGTCCCGATAGAGGAGAGATGCAGGTGCGCGCCGAGCTCGCTTTCCGCCAGGACGGCCGCCATCACGTCGCCCAGCGGCTGGCCGCGCACGACGCTTTGACCGGCCTGCACGAGCACGCAGGACAGCCCCGAATAGGTGCAGATCGCGCCGTCCGTCTGGCGAACGGCCACGTGCCAGCCCCAGAGATCATCCCGCACGCACGAGAGCACCACGCCGTCGCGCATGCAGACGGCGGTTTCGCCGCTCGCCGCGCCCAAATCGACGGCGGATGCGCCTGCCAGCAGTCAAGCGACGGCCAAAGCACGGGCTGCGCGGAAAAGCCGCGAAGCAGCCCGCCCGGAAACGGGGCGAACCGCGCCCGCAATGGACGGAAGGCGGACGGGCGTGAGCGTCGGCAGCGGCGACGGGTTGGCGGTCGGCGCGGGGAAGGGGAGGCAATCTCCGGCGCGGGGGCGGCGGCCTGCACGTTTTCCGCCTGACGGAGACGGTCGGTATACAGCGCCGTGCCGACGATGACGGCGATCATCGCGCCGAGCGTCACCCAATAGGCGTAATCCAGCAGCCATTCCCGCGCCTGACGCAGACGGGTTTTGAAAAAAAATCAAACACGGTCATCCCTCCCTTTTGAAAGAAGGATGACCGTGTGAAACGAAAAATATGCAGCGTTTTGCCGTCAATCGCGCTCAAACACCCGCGTGCCGACGCGAACGCCCCACGCACGTCCGGCGCGAATCAAAAACTCCAGATGGCAGACGACCGTGTCCGGCGCATCCGGCTTGACGGCGAGAAAGCGCGCGCCGCCGCAGTAAACGAGGCGCAGATCCTCGCCGTCGCGCGTGCCGCGCAGATGGCTGCCGTCCTCCTCGCAGTGGATGCACAGGATGCTCGGCACGCCCTCGTGGCCGATATAGCGCCCGCGGATCATATGCGGCGCGCTGAAATCGCGGCCCGCGGGGGTGAACCAATCCATATTCGTGGCGAGCGGAAGCCCCATCACCGCGCAGAGCATGCCGTAGAGCAGCGCGTCCATATCCTCGTCGCCCTGATTGCAGAGCACCGCGAAGCCGTAGCCCCTCGCCCAGCAGAAGAGCGCCCTTGCTCGATACGCCGTGCAGCCCGCCCGCGTGCTCGCAGACGACGTGCCCCGCGAACTCGCGCTTGTTCAGCCCCATGCACATCGTCATCAGATGGGAAAGCGGATGATAGCGCCCGACCAGCAGATCGACCGCGTGCGCCGGAATTGCCTGCTTTCCCTCGTGCATGCCCATGTTGGCGATCATGCGGTAATACGCCGCCATGTCGCGCGAGGTGGATTTGACCATCGCGCAGCCGCGGAACGGCGGCAGGACGCTCCAGCAGTCGTCGCAGGTGCGCTGGCCGTCCTCCACCTCGAACAGGCTGGTGATGTTGCCGCCGGAGAGGGCGCGCGCGGCCTTAACGCCGTTATCCAGAATGGTGCGGGTCATGCCCAGCGGATCGAAGATGCGCGCCTGCATGAACTGCTCGAGCGGAACGCCCGCCGCCTGATCGACGATGTAGGAAAGGATGGCGTAGCCCTCGTTGGAGTAGCTCATCACCTCGCCCGGCGCGCCGAGCGTGTTGTAGCCGCAGTGCGCGATATACGCGATGATCTGGTCGATCGTCTCCATCTTGTTGGGCGCGGTGCGCTTCATCTCGCGCAGCCAGTCGCTTTCGCTGCGCCCTTCGCTGTTCATGGCAATCGACCATTCCAGCGGCTCCATCGGGGGAATGCCCGCCGTGTGCATCGCCAGCGTGCGCACCGTCGCCGCCTCGCGCGGCTGACCGGCCAGCTCAAATTCCGGAAAGAAGTCCGAAACCGGGGCGTTCAGGTCGAGCCTGCCCTCGCAGGCCAGAATACAGGCGCACAGCGCGGTCATCGACTTGCTCATCGAGGCGACGCCGAACAGGGTGTAGTTGTCCACCGGGCGGGTGAAGGCTCCGTCGCGGAAGCCGTAATTGAAGGCGTATTCAAGGCCGTCCGGCCCCATGATAGCGGCGCTCACGCCGGGAAGGTCGCGGGCTTGGCAAAGCCCGGTCAGATATGCGTCAAGTTTGGAAGAATCAAACATGGTCTCCTCCTGCAAAAAGGCGTGTACAAAGAGAGTTCTTTGAAAACAAGAAGATTATAGCACGTTCGGCGGTAAGTTTCACGCTTTTTTGACAGACCGAAAAAACCGGGGCTTGCAATGGCGGAGGAAAAAGGTAAACTGATAGTGCAGATTATAGACAAAAGCTATTCTCCCCCGAAGGGGGGGAGAATAGCCCTTTCTGCAAAATGAAAGGATAGCTGAATTTTTGATTTTGCTATTCAAGCCAAGTTTGCTTATGTCAACAAGCTGCTGATCGTGATTTATGCTTTTCGATTGTAAATAAGCCAAGAACAAGTTCCGCGTAGTATGCGGGCGCGCAATGCGCGCCCCTACGGCACGGCGGCGCGATAAAGCATCCTTTGAAATTATCCTGAAAGGAATCATCCTGAATGAACCAAAAGAAAGCGGGCGTGCTGCTCAGTTACGGGCAGACGATCCTCTCCACCCTGATTTCGCTCACCCTATACGCCGGTGATGCTGCGGCTGCTGGGGCAGAGCGAATACGGCCTGTATACGCTGGTGAACGGCTTTGTCTCCAACCTGAGCCTGCTCTCCTTCGGCATGGGCAGCGCCTACATGCGCTATTATTCCCGCGCGGAGGCGCAGGACGGCGAGGACGGTGTGGCGCGGATCAACGGCATGTTCATGACGATCTTCTTCGCCATCAGCCTGCTGTGCCTGCTGACGGGCGGCGTGCTGGTCGCCAACGTCAAAAACATCTTCGCCGCGAAGCTGACGGCGAAGGAACTGGATACCGCCAAGATCCTGATGGCGCTGCTGGTTGTCAACATCGCCGCGTCGTTCCCGGCGAGCGTATTCTTTTCCTATATCACGGCGAAGGAGCGCTTCCTGTTCCAGCGGCTGGTCGGCATGCTGCGCACGGTGCTCAACCCGATTGTGATGCTGCCGCTGCTGCTGATGGGGTACGGCTCCATCGCGCTGGTGCTGGTCACGCTGATCCTGACCGCGATCAGCGACGCGGTGAGCATCTGGTACTGCGTCAAAAAGCTCCGCATGCGCATCACCTTCGGCAAGTTCGATTTCGGGCTGCTGCGCGACATGGCGGGTTTCTCGTTCTTCATCTTCCTCAACGAAATCATCAACCAGATCAACTGGACGGTGGATACGACGCTGCTGGGCATCATCAGCGGCACGGCGGCGACGGCGATTTACGGCGTGGGCGCGCAGATCAACCAGTATTACATGGCGCTGTCCACGTCGATCTCCGGCGTGTTCACCCGCAGATCAACCGCATCGTTGCGCGCGGGGGGGGGACGAGCAGCTCACGCGGCTGTTTACGCGCGTCGGGCGCATCCAGTTCATGCTGCTGATGCTCGTGCTGACGGGCTTCATCTTCGTCGGCATGCCGTTTATTCAGGCGTGGGGCGGCGCGGAATACGCCCCGGCCTATTGGGTCGCGCTGCTGCTCATCGGCCTGGTGACGGTGCCGCTGATTCAGAACATCGGCATTGAAATCCAGCGCGCGAAAAACATGCACCAGTTCCGCTCGAAGGTCTATTTCTGCATGGCCATCGGCAACGCCATCGTCAGCGTTCCGCTGGGCATGAAGTTCGGCGGGATCGGCTGCGCGCTGGGCACGGCGATTTCCATGATCGTCGGCAACGGCTTCATTATGAACTGGTATTATCAGGCGCACATCGGGCTGGACATGGTCTATTTCTGGAAACGGATTCTCGGCATTGTTCCGGCGATGCTCCCGGCCGTCGCGTTGGGCGTCGCGGCGGTCAGGCTGCACACGTTTACGGGGTATTCGGGTGTGCTGCTGTTCGCCGTGCCCTATGCGGCGGTCTACGCCGCGGGGCTGTACCGATTCGCGATGGACGAGAGCGAAAGGACATGGTGCGCAGCGTGGTGAGAAAAATCCGCAGATGAGCGCGCCCATGCATCAAACACAAAGCGACCGAATGGGGGAAAAAGACGATGAAACAGCCTGTTTTGCTCTGCTATAACCTGACCGGCGAAAAAATGCAGAAGATTCGGCTGGCGGCGATGCGGCTCAAAATCCGCGTCCGCCCGGTGGAAAAGGCGGAATATGCGCAGACGATTGCGGCGCTCTGCGGCGCGGAGGACGCGCGCGAGGCGGCGTATACGGGCGCGGGCTTTGAAGACGAGATGCTGGTGATGGCGAATTTTCCGGCGGGGATGATGAACACATTCCTCAGCCTGTTTCGCCGGATGGGCATCGCGCCCGTGGCGCTCAAGGCGATGCTCACGCCGACCAACGCGGCGTGGGACAGCGAAAAGCTGCACGAGGAGCTCGCGGGCGAGCATCGCGCCATGACGAGCGGCGAAGGAAAGAGACATCAGGGGTAAAAGTAAAGAAGCGTCCGTCTATCCCAAAGGGAAAGACAGGCGCTTTCTTTCATGGACGATGAATGTATAGAAAAATGCATAACGAGCCACAGCGTGCGGAAATCCGCAAACGCATTAGAGATTTTGCCAGGACATGCAGGCAACTTCAAAGGCGCTTTCGATATTGACGAAATACAGAATGTATGGTTTAATTTTTCTGTCGGATCAAAACCGATAAGTGCGACAGAGGGCTTGACACCATTCTACCCGGAATCCGGCCGGAAGGAGGTGAAAGCCATGCCGAATCTTCTCTTGTTGATTTCAGGCGCTCACCATCGTGCTGGCCTATGTGCTGCGGGAAACGCTTTGTGACCTGCAAAAAAAAAGACGACCATGACCGCTATTATAATCATGATCGTCTGGGTAAGCAGGGCTAACTAAAGCAAAAGCCCTCTGCCGTATCTTTATGATAGCACCTTTGCGACCCGATGTCAACGTACAGGGGCGCTTTTCAACTACAAGGTCGTCAAGGACTTCATCAAAAAGACAACCGAGCGCTGTGTTGGTGCGGACGTACTCGAAAGCCTCACGCCCGCGCAGATGATCGTCAAGATCGTCAATGAGGAACTGACCGCGCTCATGGGCAGCGAGAACCAGAAGATCAAGATCGCGTCCCAGCCGCCGACCGTCGTGATGCTGGTCGGCCTGCAGGGCGCAGGCAAGACGACCAACGGCGCGAAGCTGGCAGGTCTGTTCAAAAAGCAGAATAAAAACCCGCTGCTCGCGGCCTGCGACATTTACCGGCCCGCAGCCATCAAGCAGCTGCAGGTCGTCGGCGGACAGCTTGGTATTCCTGTTTTTGAAATGGGCCAGACGAACCCGGTGGACATTGCAAAAGCTGCCATTGCCCATGCCGTGCGCCACGGTAACGACATGGTTTTCCTTGACACCGCAGGCCGCCTGCACGTCGATGAGACACTCATGGACGAACTCAAGGCCGTCAAGGCCGCGGTCAACCCGGATGAAATTCTGCTCGTGGTTGACGCAATGACCGGCCAGGACGCTGTCAGCGCAGCAAAGACCTTTGACGAGTATCTCGATATCACCGGCGTTATGCTCTCCAAGCTTGACGGCGATGCCAGAGGCGGCGCAGCGCTCTCTATCAAGGCTGTGACCGGTAAGCCCATCAAGTTCATCGGCACCGGCGAAAAGCTTGACCAGATCGAGCCCTTCCATCCCGGCCGCATGGCCTCACGCATTCTCGGCATGGGCGATATGCTCACGCTGATTGAAAAGGCAGAGGCTGCGTTCGATGCAAAGAAGGCTGCCGAACTTGAACAGAAACTCAAGAGCAATAAATTCACCCTTTCCGACTTCTACGATCAGCTTTCCCAGCTGAAAAACATGGGATCGCTCGACGAGATCGCGGCCATGATGCCCGGCATGAACGCCGGAGCGCTCAAGGGCGCGCAGGTCGATGAAAAGGCGATGGCCCGCACGGCCGCCATCATTCAGTCCATGACCCCGTACGAGCGCGAGAATCCATCCGTGCTCAACTCCAGCCGCAAGCGTCGTATTGCGCTCGGCTCCGGCGTCAAGGTCGAGGACATCAATAAGCTGCTCAAGCAGTTTGACATGATGAATCAGATGATGAAGCAGTTCTCCGGGCCCGGCGCCTCGCGCAAGATGAAGCGCATGAGCAAGTTCGGCGGCATGGGCGGCCTTGGCGGCTTCCCCGGCATGTAAGCATATCGTTTCAGCCGTAACAGATTTGGCTTTACGAAATAAGAAAACTTGATTTATTTTTGGAGGAACAATCATGGTTAAGATCAGACTGAGAAGAATGGGCGCCAAGAAGGAGCCGTATTACCGCATCGTTGTCGCCGATTCCCGCTTCCCGCGCGACGGCCGCTGCATCGAAGAGATCGGCACCTACGACCCGAAGAACGAGGCCAACGCCATCACCATCGACGCGGCTGGAAAGCGTGTTTCTGAAAAGAAACGGGCAGATGGAAGAAAAAAAGGTGCTCAAGGGGCGCAGCTACGATGGATTTGCATTTTTGCAGCTCGAGGGCATAAGCGACCGCGACGCGGCGGAGGCACTGCGCGGGGCGGAGGTCTACGTCGATCGCCGGCACGCCATCAAGCTCGGCGCGGATGAAAACTTCGTCTGCGAATTGATCGGCCTTCGGGCGGTGGACGAGACGGGCGAAACCATCGGCACACTGCGCGACGTGCTCAAGCCGAACGCGGTCTGCGACGTGTATGTGTTCGATACGCCGCGCGGCGAATTGATGATTCCGGCGCTCAAGCGCGTGGTGAAAGCGGTGGACGTGGACGCGGGCGTGATGACGCTGGACAGCGCCGCGCTGGCCGAGGTCGCCGTTTGGGAAGACGAACCGGCCGAGCGCGACGAATAATTTTTCGCGTCCGACGGGAAGAAAACAGGCCGCTGAATCGTCTGCTTCGCAGGAGGACAAGATGAAACACAAAATATTCGCTTTTTTGGCGCTGCTGCTCACGCTCGCGGCCGCCTGCGCGGGCGCGCAGCAGCGCCCGGGCGTCGGCTGCTTTTCGCCCGGCCTCATGCGGGTGAGCGAAAGGATGAAGGAAAACCCGACCGTCAGCGCGGATGTGACGCTGACGGTGGAAAACGCATTTATGCGCGCAACCTGTCCGTGCTGAAAAAGATGCTGGAGGGCACGACGCTGCACGTTTGGGGCGACGACGCGCGCGGCGGCCTGACGCTTGAGCGCGGCGGCGAAACGCTGATGCAGGCCGACGTCGCGCAGAACGGGCGGATCAGCGTGGACGGCCATCCCCTTGAAACCGGGATTTCCGTGCCGGACGAGGCGCAGGCGGATTGGAACGCGCTGGCCGAGCGTCTGCAAACCACGCCGATTTTGGAGCGCGTGCCGCTGACCGCCGTTGAAGCGTGGCTGAACGGGCTGAAGGCGGGCGACGTTCTCGGCTTCGGCGCGACGGCGGCCGGCGCGTTCGATGTGAAGCGGACGATGAGCGACGACGGCGAACGGCTGACCAAGCTGAACGTCGAAGGGGCGCTCACGATCGAGGGCGAAACGTGGACGGTCAGCGGCTATCTGCGCCAGCCGGGCGGCAGAGCGCCGAAGGACACCTTTGAACTGACCTTCCGAAAGGACGACAAAAACGTCGTCGAGCTGGTTTACAGCGCGTTGCGTCAGGACAAGATCGAGCAGAAGGATCGGAAAGGCCAGACGAGCGTCGCCACGACGCTCAAGGCCAGCGGCAAGCTGGAGGGCTATTCGGTTTACATGATGCTCAAGGTGAACCAGAGAAACGACTGGACGGCGGACGGGGAAACGCTGAACGAGAAAAATCACCGTTTCCGTCAACATGACGCAGAAGGACAACCGGCCGGGCAAGAACATGCAGGGGCTGAACCGGATCGACGCGGAGGGAAAAACGTGATCCGCGTGACGACCGGGGACGCGACAGCGGACGGCGACGCGCTTGATTGCGAGCTGACCGGAAAGCTGATGCTGAACGAGAACACGTTTTTGCAGGGCGGCGCGAGCATGCGCGTGACCATCGGCGGAGAAACACCGGGCGGCGCGCAGGCGGATGGCGACGCGGAGCCGTGGACGCTTGAAGAAGCCGTTCGGGCGCTGAGCAGGCGGCTGTACCGGCAACTGGATGAACAGACGAAAAAGAGCATATCGGATGGTTTGTGAGAAAAGCAAGGAGGCAATCTATGAGCTTGAAAAACAAAGTGACGGCTTTCGGCCTGAGTGCCGCGATGCTGCTGTCTCCCGCCGCGTCTCTGGCGGAGAGCAATTATGCGGCGGGCGAGCTGACGACGACCGCGATTTCCGACAGCTATGTGGCGGGCAATCAGCTCAACCTCAGCGCGGGCTTCCGGCTTGAGCTGGGCGACGCCGTCAAGAGCCTGAGCGACAAAAAGCTGGAAAAGAAGCTGGACGCGGTCGTTTCGCTGATGGAAGCGACTGAGCTGCACATGTCGTTTTACGATGATTTCGGCACGGCGCGCATCCACGCGGAGATCGAAACCGACGGCCTGACGATTTTCAGCGCGGACGCGCTGGCATACGCCAACGGCTCGGTGCAGATCATGACTAACCTGACCGGCAAGCTCGTGCTCGCGCTGCCGGAGGGCGCGCTGGCTTCGGCTCCGGCGAGCTTTGAGGGGCTGCTTTCCGGCGTACCGGGCAAGAGCGCTGACGACCCGGATTTTGACGATTACCCGGCGATGGAGCGCCTGCGCATCACCGCTTCCGACGTGGGGGTGCTGATGCTGAGCCATCTGCTCGGCTGGGTTTCCGGCACGCAGATGGATACTGGCGAATTGTATGTCTTTGACGACACGTATCTGGATGCGACCGAGACGCGCGACGCGGTGGCGCAGCGCATGGTCGGCACCATCGACGCGGACAAGTTCAACACGCTGTTTTGGAACATCTCCGCGACGATCTGCGAGACGCAGGGCAAGTTCCAGCAGGCGCTCGCCGACGTGCTGGCCGAAAACGGCGTGACCCGCTATCAGGCGCGGCAGGTGATCGACAGCATCTTCAAGGACGAGCAGATCGACCCGGCGGTGGATTATGTGCAGCCGTCTCACTCCATTGCGGACGACGGCGCGCTGTGTACCCTACAACGACGTTTCCTACTTCTTCAAGAAGCTGGTCAAATACACCGACAACGCCTGGGAATACAGCACGGACAACGTGCTCAAGATGATCGTCAGCTACGATGATTTCGGCGAGACGGTGGGCTTCGACGCGGAGCTGCCGCAGTTCACCGAGGTGCTGCCGTATGAGGGGCGCGTTCACCTACTCCGTCAAGCACGACGAAAACGAGCAGCCGCTCGTCACCAGCCATGGCGAATTGCAGCTTTTGAACGATCAGCGGCTCATTGGCGACGTGAAAGCGAAGTGCGGGCTGGACGTAAACGGCGTGAAGGACAGCAGCCTGAACGGCTATCTCGATTTGAAGGACACCAAGGCCGATACCACGATGGGGCTGGGCGTGAACAGCGTGTCGCATTTCGTGGTCGAGCCGGATGACGACGGCGCGGACGTCGAGCATTTCACCGGCAGCGTTGCCCTGAGCTATCGCGACAACGGCGAGGACGAATACAGCCTGATCGCCGCCGTCGAGGGAAACACGAAGACCGACGGCGACGCTTTCGCCACGCTGGCCGACGTTTCGCTGACGCTGACGGATATCTTCAAGCTCGGCGCGAACGTGACGCTCGAGCAGGCGGAATATGAGGAAATCGAGTTTGCGGGCGGTCAGGCCATCGATATGACCCAGCTCACCGACGCGCAGCTCGACCAGATTCAAAACGAGGTGACGCAGCAGGCCGCGAAGCTCTCCGCATCGCTGGTGATGCATCCGGGCGTGCTGGCCAACCTGCTGACGCTTGTAAGCGACTGAGCGCGTTTTGTTTGAAAGAAGGCGATTCCATTGGCGCTTGACATGAACTCGAACGATTTGACGATTCGCGAAATGTGCCGACTGGGTCGGGATGTGCTGGAAAACCGGGATATGCAGGCTTTGCGCACGTTCCCGCAGCACGGCACGGTCTCGCGGTACGAGCACTGTCTGGCGGTGTGCTACATCGCGCTGCGGCTGGCGGATAAATGGCGCGTGCGCGTGGACAGAAGGAGCATGGTGCGCGGCGCGCTGCTGCACGACTTCTTCATGTACAACTGGAACGATCCGAGCAGCATGCGGCCGCTGCACGGCTTCACGCACGCGCGGGAAGCGCTTTCCAACGCGCAGAAGCAATTTGAATTGAACGAGATCGAGCGCGATGTGATCAAAAAGCACATGTTCCCGCTCAACATCGCGCTGCCCAGATACCGGGAAACGGCGCTGGTCAGCGCGGCGGACAAGATCAGCGCGGTGATGGAGCTTTTGCACAGCGCCAGAGCCCTGCGGATTCTCAAAAGATGCAGAGCCGTGGGATTGTGACTTTACAAATCGCCGAAAAAGGCGTATATTGTCTGTATACGGGAATGAAGTTCTCCCGAATGCGAAAGCATTGAACCGCTTTGAAAAGCTGATGACTTCTGCAACGCCTGTCTGTTGCGGAGTCGTCAGCTTTTGGCGCTCGGGAAACGACAGGCGAAAAAAGAGCGGGGCGCAGTGCCCCCAAAGGAGAAAAAATGTTTGCTTCGCTGGCGTTTGTGTTTCTCTTCGGCCTGTTGGGGGCGGCGGCCTTTGAAAGATGGGGTTGCCGCGCATCATCGGCATGCTGCTGGTCGGCGTTCTCATCGGACCGTATGCGCTCGGGCTGCTGGATTCGACAATACTCGCCATTTCGGGCGAACTGCGCAGGCTGGCGCTGATGCTGATTTTGCTGCGCGCGGGGCTGTCGCTCGATTTGGGCGATTTGAAGCGCGTCGGTCGTCCGGCAGTGATGATGGCGTTTGTGCCCGCGACGTTCGAGGTGCTCGCGGTCGTGCTGCTTGCACCGATCATTCTGGGCGTTACGCGCGCGGAGGCCGCCGTCATGGGCGCGGTGCTGGGCGCGGTCTCTCCGGCGGTTGTCGTGCCGCGCATGGTCAGGCTGATGGAGGAAGGGCGCGGGGTCAAGCAGGGCGTTCCGCAGATGGTGATGGCGGGCGCATCGTGCGACGATGTATACGTGATCGTGCTGTTTTCTACCTTCACGCGGATGGCGCAGGGCGGCGGCGCGCGGTTGGCGGATTTTGCCGCCGTGCCGGTTTCCATCGTGCTCGGCGCGCTCTGCGGCGCGATTTGCGGCGGGCTGCTCCATCGGCTGTTTGAGCGCGCGAGGGTTGAACAAACCATGCGGATCATCCTGACGCTGGCGGTCGGCTGCCTGTTGATTGCGCTGGAGGGGTGGCTTGACGGCAGGGTGGCGCTCTCCGGCCTGCTCGGCGTGATGGGCATGGCCGTGGCGCTGCGGCGCTGCGGCGACGTGCGACCGATGGCCGCGGGAATCGGCAGACTGTGGAAGGCGGCGGAGGTGCTGCTGTTCGTGCTCGTCGGCGCGGCGGTCGATATCCGCTATACGCTGGAGGCCGGCGCGGGCGCGGTGCTGTTGATTCTGCTGGCGCTGGCGGTTCGTTCCGTCGGCGTGGCGCTCTGCGTCGCGGGCACGGGGCTGACGAGAAAGAACGCCTGTTCTGCGTGATCGCGTATCTGCCCAAAGCGACGGTGCAGGCGGCCATCGGCGCGACGCCGCTGGCGATGGGGCTGCCCTGCGGCCAAATCGTGCTCTCCGTCGCGGTGCTGGCAATTTTAATCACGGCACGCGCTGGGCGCCATCGGCATGGACAGGACGAGCGGCCGACTGCTCAAAATAAGCTGGCCTTTCCGCGTGCGATGGGGTATAATGAACGTAAGACGGACAGGAGGAAACGGATGATGAGCATATCGCCCGAAAAAGCTCGCCAGCGCCATGGCGCTGAGAACCATCAGCCACGCGGGAAAGGAAAAGCAGCCCTGCATCGAGATGGCCGATATTTGCAGACCCGGCCTGCAATTCGCGGGGTATTTCGACATCTTTGCGTTCGAACGGCCGCAGGTCATCGGCAAAACCGAGATGGCTTATCTGGATAACCTGCCGGAGGACGTGCGCTGCGAACGGCTCGAGCGCTATTTTCGTATGACATCCTGCATCATCATCGCCCGGAAGATGAAGTGCCCGCCGGAGCTGCTCAGGCAGGCGCGCAAAAACGGCGTGCCCGTGTATGGATCGGACGAGGAGACGAGCCTCTTTTCGGCGAAGGCCATCGCCTATTTGAGCGAGGCGCTCGCGCCGAGGCAGACCTGCCACGGCGTGCTGCTGGATGTGTTCGGCGTGGGGCTGATGATTACCGGCGAGAGCGGCGTGGGCAAGAGCGAATGCGCGCTGGAGCTCATCAAGCACGGCCATCAGCTCGTCGCCGACGACGTGGTGGATATCTCCCGCGTGGGGCGCGCGCTGTTCGGCGAATCGCCGGAGATGGTGCGCGACTTCATGGGAGCTGCGCGGCGTGGGCATTGTGGATATCAAGGAGATTTTTATCGGCTCGATTGTGCGGCGCACGCGCATCGATCTGGTGATCCATTTGGAGTTTTGGCAGGAGGGCAAGGATTACGACCGCCTGGGCAACAAGGAAAAGACAATGGAGATTTTGGGCGTGGAGCTGCCGCTGATCGAGCTGCCCGTGCGCCCCGGCCGGAGTCTGGCGATGGTGGTGGAAATCGCGGCGCGGAACTGGCGGCTGAAAGCGGAGGCTACGACGCGGTCGCCGAGCTGGATCGCAGGCTCAAAAAGCATTACACCCATCAGGAATAAATCCCTTTCCGGGCACGCCGAGGCTCTGACTGGCCGGTGCGCGCCGGGGGAGCGAATAAGAGGAGGACACATTATGCTGTACATCGGTGTGGATTTGGGCGGAACGGGCATTAAGGCGGGCGTTGTGGACGAGCGCGGCGAGATTCTATCCAAGGGCTCGACCCCGACGATGAAGGAGCGCCCGTATCAGGCGATCATCCGCGATATCGCGGCGCTGTGCGAGGATGTGGCGAAGCAGGCGAACGTCGCGATGGCGGATATTGCGGCCATCGGCGTGGGCGTGCCGGGCATATGCGACCCCAAGACGGGAATCATCCCGTTTTGCACAAACCTCGGCTGGCACGAGGTTCCGTTTGTGGCGGAGATAGGCAAATATTTGCCGAACCGGGTTGTCGTCGATAACGATGCGACGGTGGCGGGCTACGCCGAATCCATCGCGGGCGTGAGCAAGGGCACGAAATCGAGCGTGTTTATCACGCTGGGCACGGGCGTGGGCGGCGGTATCGTCATCAACGGCAAGCCGTATTCCGGCGCGCACGGCATCGGTTCGGAAATCGGCCACATGATTATCAAGATGGACGGCGAGCCGTGCACCTGCGGCAACAAGGGCTGCTTTGAGCGCTATGCCTCCGCGACGGCCATCATCCGCGAGGCCAAGCGCGCGGTGGAGAAGCACCCGGAGAGCGCGATTCTCGCGCGCTGCGGCGACGACGCGGAGAAGATCAACGCGAAAATCGTCATCGACTGCGCCAAGGCGGGCGATGCGACCGCCAAACAGGTGTTTGACGAATACGTCAAAGGGGCTGGCGCACGGCATTGTGAGCCTGTTCAACGTGCTCGACCCGGAGGTGATCGTGCTGGGCGGCGGCGTGTCCATGGCGGGCGAATATCTGCTCGACGCGGTGCGCGAGGCGGTGCGGCCGCTGGTGTTTTTCAAAACCCTGCCGTACCCGAGCATTCAGCTTGCGCAGCTCGGCGCGGACGCGGGCATCATCGGCGCGGCGCTGCTGGGGGCGCGAATGACGGAGGACTCCTTCAGCAAATCAAAACGCGGGCGTGTCATGTGCGCCCGCGTTTTTGTGTAGGATTTATTTTGTTATTTTCCGTAATTCCTCTTTTTGCCTGCCATCATCGTGCCGATGGCCGCGCCGCTGACGAGCAGAAGCGCCGCCCACAAGGCGAGGTTGGAATCATCGCCCGTCTGAGGAAGCTGCACGGTCGTTTCGACAGACTTTTTCTCCAGCGCGGCAATCGCGTCTTCAATGGCCTTTGCCATCGCGTCAACTGCGGCCTGTTCCGAAAGCGGCTTGCCGCGGACGACGGCGTTGACGGCGGCTTCAACAGCGGAGAAGTCTTTGTATTCGTCTCGGTTCAGCTTGTCCGCCTTGGCGATGGCTGCGTCAACCGCGCTGTAATCCGCGCCCTTGTATTGCAGCGCGGCAATCGCGTCTTCGATGGCCTTTGCCATCGCGTCAACTGCGTCCTGTTCCGTAAGCGGCTTATTACGAACGACGGCTCTAACGGCGGCTTCAACAGCGGAGAAGTCCTTGTATTCGTCCTTGTTCAGGGCTTTCGCCTTGGCGATGGCCGCGTCAACCGCGCTGTAATCCGCCGGGCTATCCTTAAACTTCGGATAATTGCGCGCCTGCGCAAACGCATCGCCCAGCCGCGTTGCCACAGTTCCGTCCTTAAATTCTTCTGCCGACTTTTCCGAGACGCCTTCCGTCTTATCTGTCATTCCACATTCTCCGTAGAAGCATTCTCCATAGAAGCAGTTTGTGGCGCTGATCGTACTCCCAATCAATAGACCTCCTGCAAAAACGCCAGTGGACTTGGTTGATGGAGACTTTTCATCAATGATTAGTTTAACTTTATATACATAACAGTTGTTGACGTCGAGCGTAGAATCTGTTATTTCGCCGGCAAAGCCGCCCACAAAACTTGTCCCTTGCGGATCCGTAGTTGTAGCCATCACAGTACAAGCGGCCGCATAGCAATTCGTAAATGTAGATGAACCCGCTCCATAAGTATCATCTACTTCGCCCGCAAAACCGCCGCCGTAAGCCATGCTCTTGATTGTGTTTTTTCGGCGGCACAGTTTATAAATGTACCGCCAGTGGAATAGCCCGCGATGCTTCCGGCACAGTTATTGTTGTTGTTGCGCTTGCTTTCCAATGTGGAATTGGTAACCGAGCAGTTTTGGATGGACGCGCCATAGCACACGCCTGTAATGCCGCCCACAAAACTGTAATCGTTTTCCGGTTGCCACGAATGTGGCGGCTTTGACGCAGATTTTGAACGGAACCAAAGACGACCCATCCAAATATTCCTGCGGTTGAAGAGTAATTACCTTCTGTATCAATGTCTGCTTTTCCTTCGGAATATGCGTTTGCGATGATGTGCCCGTCACCGTCGTAATTGCCTGAAAAGCATGTGCTGCCGGAATAGCCGATTGGTTCCCAAGCAACGCCTGTCAGGTCGATGTCGGCGGTCTGCTTAAAATAATAGCCCTTGCAGTTGTTATAATTCTTCGCCGCGTCGCCGGAGTTCAGAAATTCCGCCAGCGCGATCAGGTCTTTGGGCGAGGTAATCAGCCACGGGTCATCTGTGTGCCGGCTCCGCCGCCAAACTTCTTCTCGGCAAACGCCGCCACAGGAACGAGCGCCGCCGCGAGCACAGCGCCAGAAGAAAACCAGAATCTTCCTTTTTCATTTTCATTCCTCCCAAGTGTTTTTCCGTCCGCTGACAGCTTCCCACCGGCGGCGGGCGCATCAAAGGTACGCCATAAAAACGAATAAACCACTCGATAAGTATAGCACAAAGTTATCGAAAATCAAGCGATCACTAAAAATTAATTCCCTCTATTTTTCGAAAATTTTTTCGAAAATAAAAACGCGCCCGGCGCGGTGAATGGAGCGGGATTCTGCGCTTACGCCTCGTGCCCCGGCATATTGAACGGCACATTCAGCTTGTCGCAGACGATGCGGCCGAAATCCTCCATATAGCGGGTCAGATACATGCCCTTGCGGTAACAGAAGAAGAAATGGCGCTCGTAATCGTTGTTCTTGATGGGGTGGCACTGAACGCGGTATTTCAGCTCCATCGAATTGACGACGTAGACGTGGGGATGAGCATGACGGCGTTGGAGCGCGCGGCGACGTGCTTGGCGGCCTCCATGTTATCGGATTCCAGAATGACGTTGGGCTTGAAATTGCAGCGCTCAAAGAGCCTGTCCTGAATGGTGCGGACGCTGTGGCTTTCCGTCATGCAGACGAATTTTTCGCCCATCGCGTCCTTGATGTCGATGGGCTGGCCATCCTCAAAAGCGATGCGCCAGCTCGGTGGAGCGCGCGGCCATCAGCACGACCTGCTCGTTTTCGATGAGCACGTAGTTGAGGCGGTTGGGCTTGACGGCGGTGGTAATCAGCCCCAGATCGCACTGGCCTTCGGCGGTGAGCCGCTCGAGGGTGTCGCTGCCGTATTCCAGCAGCTCGATTTTTGACATAGGGGTAGCGCTTGATGAACTCGGGGATGATCAGCGGCAGGAGCTGGATGCCGCGCTGGCTGGAAATGCCCACGCGCATGCGGCCGTGCACCTCTTTCTTGGTTTCGGCGATTTCCGCGCGGAGGTTGCGGTCGATATCCAAAATGGCCTGCGCGGCTTCGACGTAGCGCTGCCCGGCGTGCGTCAGGGAGATGGGGTCGGTGGAGCGGTCGAAGATGGGCGCGCCCAGATCCTGCTCGATGAGCTTGATCGTCTGCGAAAGCGCGGGTTGAGACGAACAGCTTTTTGCTCGCCGCGGTGATAGAGCCCTCGGTCAGGACGGTCAGCACGTAGTTGATATGCTTAAAATTCAAGGAAATCCCCCCGCAGTCGATCAGAGTGAAGAGGCTGAAAAAGAAATAAAAAGGAGAAACAAAACGAAAACAGCTCAAAAACAAGTAAAATCAAGGGTTATAACCGAAGGCTTATGTATTTCATAGAAAAACGGTATTTGCATTATGGACAGATTTATATTATCATGAATCCATCAAAAGCGCAAGAACTTCGGGGCGTTTCCTTGGAAGGTTTGTCCCGTTGAGCGCTTTTACGCCGCGTTGCCCGTCAAGGGAACTTTATCAAGGCAACTTGAGCCGGAGACGAAAAACCGGCTTAGGAATAAAAGGAGGTTAAACCTATGAAGAAGCTCGTATGTCTCGCTGTCGCTCTCGTGATGGTGCTGGGCCTTGCGGCCTGCGCCAGCGCCGAATTCAAGTTCGAGCGCAAGATTGACTTGGTCTGCCCGTGGGGCGTTGGCGGCGGCGCTGACTCCACCCTGCGCCCGCTGGCCACGCTGCTCCAGGATATCCTGGGCGTGCCGGTTGAGGTTGTGAACGTGGAAGGCGGTTCCGGCGTGAACGGCGTGGAATACACCTACAAGCAGCCGGCCGACGGCTACACCTTCATGCTCGGCACCCAGTCCCTGTACATTCAGGACATGCTGGGCAACACCTCGATGGACTTCAAGACCGAGTTCGAGTGCGAAGACGTGCTGGTTCACTCCATTAACGCCATCGTCGCTTCCAAGATCTCTCTTGAGAAGTTCGGTGTGACCAACTGGGCGGAGCTCCAGGCCTACATCAAGGATCATCCGTTTGAGGTTTCCGTTGCGATGCTGACCGCGACCGGCGTTGACGGCGCGTCCTCGCTCAGGCGACCGAAGGCCTCGACCTGCTCGAAATCCCCGTATTCCTCCGGCTCCGACGCGAACTCCGCGCTGGTTGGCGGCCACTGCGACCTGTACGTCTGCGGCTGGGATGACATCGCCGGTCTGGTTGAGTCCGGTGACATCGTGCCGATTCTGGCGCTGTGCGAGAAGCGCATGAGCATCGCCCCCGACCTGCAGTGCTCCGTTGAGAACGGCATCGACTCCGTGATGGGTCCGTGGCGCGGCATCTTCGCCAAGAAGGGCACCCCGCAGGAAGCCATCGACACGCTGGTTGCCGCCATCGAGGAAGCCAAGCAGTCTGACACTTGGAAGGAATTCACCCACAATGCGGCGTATGACGAGCGCCCGATCCCGGCTCCGGGTGAGGAGACCGTCGAGTTCTGCCACAACGAGTACAAGGATCTGCACGACTACATGGTCGAGCAGGGCACCCTCGTGAAGGATTACGACGATCTGAAGTAATCGTCCTCTATCCGCTGAATCCGTCGGGCGATTCTGAACGGATTCTGACCTAAATCAACACGGAAAGAGGGGAAAACGCTTCCCTCTTTCTCAATCACAAAAGGAGTTGCGGCACTGTGTTTTGAACTGATTATCAACATTCTGCTCTTCATCTTCCTTGGCTTCACGTTCTTCACCCATGTGCTGGAAGCCGCGGTTCCCGCGAGTGTCGCGAGAAACCCCTACGCGCTTCAGCCGGACGTTTGGCCGAAGACGATCATCATTCTGCTTGAGATCTGCCTGATTGTGAACATCATCAAGATCATCAAGAAGAACAAGGGCAATCCGGATTTCACGCTGGGCGCTTTTTGTGGGGAGTATCCCCGGCTTCCTCAAGAGCAAGCTGTTCCTGGGCATCGTGATCATGGTCGCTGCCTCCTTCATCTTGGAGACCGTCGGCTTCATTGTGACCGCGCTGTTCGTCCTCTTCTTCTACGGTTTGCTGCTGGGCGAAAAGAACATCGTCCGCCTGCTGATTGCGTCCGTGTGCATCACGCTGGTGCTCTACATCGTCTTCAGCGGCATGCTCAGCGTCAACCTGCCGCGCGGCACGGTCGGCTTCCTGCGCAACTTCGCGCTGTGGCTCGAATCCGTCGTGGCTGCGGTCAAGAACATCTTTTAAGGAGGCGACAGCATTATGAGTATGGGACAACTTCTGGCCTCCGGCGCAGCCGCAGTATTTAATCCGGGCATGTTCCTGATGGTCTGCGTCGCCATCATCCTCGGTACGATTTTCGGCGCGCTGCCGGGCGTTTCCGCGACGATGGCCGTCGCTCTCGGTCTGACCTTTACCTACACGATGGAGCCGATTCCGGCCATCGTCTTCCTGACGGCGATCTATTGCTCGTCCATCACGGGCGGCTCGATCACCGCGATTCTGTTCAAGATTCCGGGCGTTCCCTCTTCCGCGCCGACGACGTTTGACGGCTATCCCATGGCGCAGCGCGGCGAAGCGGGCAAGGCGCTGGGCGTGGCGCTGCTGGCTTCCGCCATCGGCGGCCTGTTCTCCGCCATCGCGATGTTCCTGCTGTCTCAGCCGCTGACGAAGGCCGCGCTCCAGTTTGGCCCGAGCGACCTGTTCGCCGTGACGTTCATGGGTCTGTCGATCCTGACGTGCCTGGACAGCGACCACATCCTCACCTGCATCATCTCCGGCCTGCTGGGTCTGCTGATGGCCTGCGTCGGTCAGGATAAGATGTACGCGGTGCAGCGCCTGACCTTCGGCAGCCGCAACCTGCTGGCCGGTATCGACATGATTCCGGTGCTGATCGGTCTGTTCGCGGTGACCGAGGTCTTCAAGCAGACCGACCCGAAGAAGAAGCGCCTCTCCGCGGAGGACGGCGTTTCCGGCGGCAAGGTCAACACGAAGATGCCTTCCCTCAAGGAAATCTGGTCGATCAAGTGGACGATGCTGCGCTGCTCCATCGTCGGCACGGTCGTCGGCATTCTGCCGGGCGCGGGCGCGACCATCGCTTCCTTCATGTGCTACACGATGGAGACGAAGCTCTCCAGGCATCCGGAGAAGTTCGGCACCGGCATCATCGACGGTATCGCCGCTTCCGAGGCTTCCAACAACGCCGCGACCGGCGGCGCGATGGTTCCGCTGCTGTCCCTCGGTATTCCGGGCGGCAACGCCGCGGCGGTGATGATGTCCGCGCTGACGCTCAAGGGCGTCCAGCTTGGACCGCTGCTGCTGACGAACCAGCCGACCTCCATCTCTCCGCGACCTTCATGTCCATGATCGTCACGAACATCCTGATGGTTATCGTCGCGATG
>VOFE01000353.1_pt1 | contig 34001 bp, 55 predicted proteins | sample 5384071 | NCBI WGS metagenome assembly VOFE01 (sample SAMN12384724, study PRJNA508395) | human gut metagenome | isolation source: healthy gut D | host: Homo sapiens
TTTCCCCATCTGAGCTGCCGGCGAGTATGCAAGCCCCATGAATAAGGGGGCTTTCGTCAACAAGCTGATTCTTGTTAAAATGGCTTAATCCGCGCACTATCTTTTTCGCTCTGACTTTGCCTCGTTCCGTTCAACGTACCTCCAGTACGCCTCACTTCACTTGGCTTCGTCAGAACAAAAAATCTGATGCGCTCTGTTAAGCATTTTAACTGCGAATTAGTATAACGATACCTCCAACATCCCATACCATTGGAGTTTCCCCATGATAGCGGAACGGGCGCGGGCGGCGAGCTTCGCGCCCGTTTCGTTTTGGCGAATGCCGATACGCCCGTTCAGAGCCTGCAAAGGAAAGCGGCAAAGCCGTTAAAGCGATTTAACACGATCAAATAACGCGAAAAATAATCCAGATATTGCTGAAATATAAGGTTAAGATTATTCTTAACATATTTTTTTCCCTATTTGCATGATTTCCCCACGTATATTATGATGGGATCAAAAAAAAAATCCCTTCTGCGGGGGGTAAGGAGTGACGGCACTGTGTTTGAACTGATTATCAACATTCTGCTCTTCATCTTCTTTGGCTACACGTTTTTCACCCATGTGCTGGAAGCGGCGGTTCCCGCCAAAGTGGCGAATAACCCCTATGCGCTCCAGCCGGACGTTTGGCCAAAGGCAATCATCATTCTGCTTGAGATCTGCCTGATCGTGAACATCATCCAGATCATCAAGAAGAACAGGGGCAAGCCGGAATTTACGCTCGGCGCGTTCGTCGGAAGCATCCCGGCGTTTCTCAAAAAGCAAGCTGTTTTTCGGCATTGTGATCATGGTCGTCGCATCCTTCATTCTGGATACGGTCGGCTTTATCGTCACCTCGCTGTTCATTCTCTTCTTCTACGGCCTGCTGATCGGAGAGAAGAACATCGTCCGCCTGCTGATCGCGTCCGTCTGCATCACGATGGTGCTTTACATCGTCTTCAGCGGCATGCTCAGCGTCAACCTGCCGCGCGGCACGGTCGGCTTCCTGCGCAACTTCGCGCTGTGGCTCGAATCCATCGTGGGCGCGGTCAAGAACATCTTTTAAGGAGGCGACAGCGATATGAGTTTGGGTCAACTTCTTGCCTCCGGTGCGGCCGCCGTGTTTAATCCGGGCATGTTCCTGATGGTCTGCGTCGCCATCATCCTCGGTACGATCTTCGGCGCGCTGCCGGGCGTTTCCGCGACGATGGCGGTTGCCCTCGGCCTGACCTTCACCTACACGATGGAGCCGATTCCGGCCATCGTCTTCCTCGTCGCGATTTACTGCTCGTCCATCACGGGCGGTTCGATCACCGCGATTCTGTTCAAGATTCCGGGCGTTCCCTCTTCCGCACCGACGACGTTTGACGGCTATCCCATGGCGCAGCGCGGCGAAGCGGGCAAGGCGCTGGGCGTGGCGCTGCTGGCCTCCGCCATCGGCGGCCTGTTCTCCGCCATCGCGATGTTCCTGCTGTCTCAGCCGCTGACGAAGGCCGCGCTCCAGTTCGGCCCGAGCGACCTGTTCGCCGTGACGTTCATGGGTCTGTCGATCCTGACGTGTCTGGACAGCGACCATATCCTCAACTGCATCATCTCCGGTTTGATCGGCCTGCTGCTGGCCTGCGTCGGTCAGGATAAGATGTACGCGGTGCAGCGCCTGACCTTCGGCAGCCGCAACCTGCTGGCCGGTATCGACATGATTCCGGTGCTGATCGGTCTGTTCGCGGTGACCGAGGTCTTCAAGCAGACCGACCCGAAGAAGAAGCGCCTCTCCGCGGAGGACGGCATTTCCGGCGGCAAGGTCAGCACAAAGATGCCCTCCTTCAAGGAAATCTGGTCGATCAAGTGGACGATGCTGCGCTGCTCGGTGATCGGCACCATCGTCGGCATCCTGCCGGGCGCGGGCGCGACCATCGCTTCCTTCATGTGCTACACGATGGAGACGAAGTTCTCCAAGCATCCGGAAAAATTCGGTACCGGCATCATCGACGGCATTGCGGCCTCGAAACGGCGAACAACGCCGCGACCGGTGGCGCGATGGTTCCGCTGCTGTCCCTCGGTATTCCGGGCGGCAACGCCGCGGCGGTGATGATGTCCGCGCTGACGCTCAAGGGCGTCCAGCTTGGGCTGCTGCTGCTGACGAACCAGCCGACCTATCTCCGCGACCTTCATGTCCATGATCGTCACGAACATCCTGATGGTTATCGTCGCGATGGCGATTGCGAAGGTGTTCGCGCAGATTCTGGCCATTCCGTATTCCTACCTCGGCCCGATTATCCTGATGCTCGCGCTCATCGGCACTTATGGCGACCAGATGTCCGCGACGAGCGTCCAGATCATGGTGCTGGCCGGTGTGCTGGGTCTTGTCGTTCGCGCCTGCCACCTCAACAGCGCGGCCATCGTGCTGGGTCTGGTTCTGGGCAACATGTGCGAGCAGAACTTCTCCCGCGGCTACCTGATGGCAAGGGCGAGCATCCTCACGATGTTCAACCCGACGCTGCACCCGATCGCCTTCGTGCTGATCATCGTGTGCATCGTGCTGCTGGTCAGCCCGATCTTCATGGCCATGAAGAAAAGAAAGCCGCATCTTAAAACAGCCAGTACTGCAACTCCTTATGTATATGGCAAACGGCGCCCATCCGAAAGGATGGGCGCTGTTTGTTGCGGCCGCGGTTACAGCAGCATGCTGACGAAAGGCACGGTGACGAGGGAAAGCAGCGTCGAATAGGCGATGGCGCGGGCAGCAAAGCGCGCGTCGCCGCCGTAAAGCTCGGCCTGCATGGCGGACAGCGTGCCGCAGGGCATGGCCGTGAGCAGGTAGAGCGTGCTCCACACGGCGGGATCCAGATGCAGCGGAAGCAGAAGGACATAGAGGATCAGCGGCAGAACGATCAGCCGGAGCGCGGCGGTGATGTGATAATCCTTATCCCGCAGTTCGCTCAGCCGGATGCCGCTGATGCGCGTGCCGAGCAGCAGCATGGAGAGCGGCGTCGTCAGCCCGCCGATGAGCGACATCGTCTGCGAAAGGATATCGGGCAGCGTGATGCTCAGGCAGAAAACCGCAAAGCCGAGAAACGCGGCGATGACGTTCGGGTTGAGCAGCACGCGTTTGAGGCTGACGTTCTGCCGCCCCTGAAACAGGCTCACGCCGACCGTCCACGAGACGAGAAGATAAGCGATGTTGTAGGCGACGGCGTAGATCATCCAATCCGGATTGATGGCCAGAATGATTGGGTAACCCATGAAGCCGCAGTTGGAGAAGCCCGCCATGTTCAGCAAGACCGCGCGCTTGTCGTGCGGGCGATGACGGAAGAGGAGGGACGCGCCGCCAATCGACGCGAGAATGGCGGCGAGCGAGAGAAGCAGCGTCAGCAGGAAGTTGATCAGCACATGCATGTCAAACGGGCGCTGCATGTTATAGACGGTCAGCACGGGCAGGGTGACGTTGACAACCAGCTGCGTGACCCCGCGGATGGTTTCATCTGTAAAATAGCCGAGGCGGCGGCAGAGAACGCCGACGAGCACGACCAGAAAGAGAATGGCGACCTGAGCGGCAATGGACATGGAAAAGTCTCCTTTGCAGACAGAAAAAGGAGCTGTCAAGCCCCAAAACGGATATTTCAAGAATGCAATAAAGCAAATTAAGCAGGGGAAATGAGCAAATCCGAAATTTTGCGCAAATTCTTATAACGGGCGCGCAATGCGCGCCCCTACAACGTTGCGAAAAAAGCAACCGCGCATTGTACTGCTGTACTCGTAGGGCGCGCATCGCGCGCCCGCGTTTTGTGCAAAATTCGCTTTTTTGCTCACTTATTTATTTCTTGAAATGTTCGATTTAAGTATGACAGCCCCGGAAGTTTAATCCTTGAGCGGATGGATGAGGATGAACGGGGTCAGTTCGTCGCCCTGGCCGGAGGGATTATCCGCCATGGCGTCCTGAATCTGCTCGTCGGTCAGCGGGAAATGCGTGCCCTTGCCGAGCTGATTTTGGTCAAAGTCGTTCGCGTCCATCACGACGGTCGGCACGCCGGTCGCGGCTTCCAGCGCGTCGCAGAGCTCGACGGGGTGCTCCGGGTTGATGACGCCCATCGTGTGATACACCTCGAAGGACGAATCCGGATAGAAGCCGTCGATGCCCGCCCACCGTGGCCGCAGATTTTGTAAAACAGGCCGCGGATGCCGAACGGGCGAGTGACCGCGGAGACCGCCGCCGCAAAGAGCACGCGCGGCAGACCGCAGATCTCGATGACGAGCTGCATCTTGTAGGGCTGATGCATGCCGATGCCGGTGGAATTGTGCCCGGCGAACGGCGCAAGCGTTTTGGCCCAGAAGCCGGGGTGCGTATCCGCCAGCGTGCGCACGTTGTTGGTACACATGCCCATCACCTTCGCGGTGAAGGACAGGCAGTCGCCCGGCTGATACAGCGGCAGCACATAGCGGCGGACAAGCTCGGCCTGATCCTCGCCCGGCTGAACGAAATGCGTCTTTATGGCATAACGCTGGTAGCGGCGGCCGTCTTTGCCGGTCAAAATGCCGCGGTCATAATAAACAACGCCGTCTTTTTTCCTGACGGGTGGATTCCTGATTGCGTGAAGCGCCCATTTGATTGCCTCCTTGGCTGATGGTTAAGGCTATTTTGCCCATCGAGGACAGGCTTTATCAGCACGGCTCTCATTGTACACGATGACGGGGAGAATGTCAATTTTACTGGAATAAAGAAAAAACGCCGAAGCGCAAAGAAAAAAAAAAGAAAAGAGGTTGCAAAAACCCGCGCTTTTGGGCTATAATATCCGCATACATCGGCGCGCCTTCGGGCGCAGAAAGAGAACAGACCGTTTGATCCGTTCAAGAGAGCCGCCGGTCGGTGCGAGGCGGCGCGGAGGAGGGTCGATCCGCTCTTTCCATGCCGCGGGTGACGAGCTCGCGGGCAGACGGCCCTTATCCGTCAAGAGAGGCCATGAAAATGGCAATTTGGGTGGCAACGCGGAGCACTTCGTCCCATGCGGAAGGAGCGCTCCTTTTATTTTGGCGTGCAATCTCCGGGAGGAATCCCCGCAAGGAAGAAAGGAAGAACTGTCGTGATTGATATCAATTTGATCCGCAAGACGCCGGACGTCGTGCGCGAAAACATCAGGAAAAAGTTTCAGGACAGCAAGCTCCCCCTCGTGGACGAGGTGATCGAGCTGGATCGCAAGAACCGCGAGGCCATGCAGCAGGCCGACAGCCTGCGCAATCAGCGCAAGGTGCTCTCCAAGGAGATCGGCGGCCTGATGAAGCAGGGCCAAGAAGGACGAAGGCCGAGGCGACCAAGGCGAAGGTCAACGAGATGGCCGGAGCTGGCGCGTCTGGAGCAGCTGGAGGAAGAATACGCCGCCGAGATCAAGAAGCGCATGCAGGTCATCCCGCAGATCATCGACCCGAGCGTGCCGATCGGCAAGGACGACAGCGAGAACGTCGAAATCGAGCGCTTCGGCGAGCCGGTTGTGCCGGATTTCGAGGTGCCTTACCATGTGGACATCATGGAGAAGCTGAACGGCATCGACATTGACGCCGCGCGCCGCACCTCCGGCAACGGCTTCTACTACCTCAAGGGCGACATCGCGCGCCTGCACAGCGCCTCCTCTCCTACGCGCGCGATTTCATGATCGACCGCGGCTTCACCTATTGCATTCCTCCTTACATGATCCGCAGCAGCGTAGTAACCGGTGTTATGAGTTTCGCAGAGATGGAAGCCATGATGTACAAGATCGAGGGCGAGGACCTCTACCTGATCGGTACCTCCGAGCACTCCATGATCGGCAAGTTCATCGACACCATCCTCACCGAGGACGAGCTGCCGCAGACGCTGACCAGCTATTCGCCGTGCTTCCGCAAGGAGGTAGGCGCTCACGGCATGGAGGAGCGCGGCGTGTACCGCATCCATCAGTTCGAGAAGCAGGAGATGATCGTCGTCTGCAAGCCGGAGGATTCGATGGCGTGGTATAACCGCCTCTGGCAGAACACCGTCGATTACTTCCGCTCGCTGGATATCCCGGTTCGGACGCTGGAGTGCTGCTCCGGCGATCTGGCTGACCTTAAGGTGAAGAGCTGCGACATTGAGGCTTGGAGCCCGCGTCAGCAGAAGTACTTTGAGGTTTGCAGCTGCTCCACGCTGGGCGACGCGCAGGCGCGCCGTCTGGGCATCCGCGTCAAGGGCAAGGACGGCAGCAAGTACTTCGCCCACACGCTGAATAACACCTGCGTGGCGCCGCCCCGCATGCTGATTGCGTTCCTGGAGAATAACCTCAATGAGGACGGCTCCATCCGCATTCCCGCGCCGCTGCGCCCGTATATGGGCGGCAAGGAAGTCCTTTGTGCCGGCGAAGTAAGAAAAATCCATCGAATTAAAATGGGCTGTCAAGCTTGTTGGCTTGACAGCCCATTTGGCGCGTGGAAAACTCAGTGATGGATCACGTCCGCCGCGGCCTGAATCCGCCGGAGGACAGCCTGCCCCGCGTCGCCGGTCAGATACGCGTAGGTCGTCTCCGGCACGAGCGGGCGAATCGCTTCGATATGGCCGTCGTGGATGAGCTGACGGACGTGCGACGCGCTGATGGCCTCGCCCTGCGCCTGCGCGCGGGGAATGACGACCAGCTCAACGCCCGCCTTGGGCAGAACCGCCGCGAGCGCCTCATTATACAGGCTTGTCGTGTGGGAGAACGGTTCCTCGCCGACGTAGCGCCGCGTCAGATTCAGCGCGGCCGCAATGCGGGTGAAGAGCGTTGCGTCCAGCTCGGCGTGGGTGCGGGTGACGACGTCCGCATCCTTTAGGAAATAGGAGGGGAACGTCGCGGAGGAGATCATGTAGCTGCCGGAGGAAACGACCGAAACGTTGCCGTATTTCGCGCAGGCGGCCTTGACCATCGCCATGCGATCCGAATACGGCACGAGCGAGCGATCCTCGCTGAGCACAAACAGCACGACGCGCTCGGTTTCCTTCGCCGCGCGCGCCACCAGCGTCTCGTGGCCGAGGGTGAAGGGGTTCGCGTTCATCACCAGCGCCGCGCCGGGGCGCTCGCCCGCATAGGGCGCAAGGCTTTTCAGGTAGCGGGAAAAGCCGTCGCGCCGGTTTTCCATGAACACGAGGCGGCCGTCCACGCGCGCGATTTCCGTAAAGCCCAGCGGCGCAAAGAACTTCGCGCTGTCCACCTTCGTGTATAGAAACAGGTGCGTGTGGCCGCGCTCAATCTGTGCCTGAACCAGGTGCGCGACGATCAAGGCCATCAGCCCTTCGCCGCGATGCGCGCCATCCACGGCGAGGCAGCGCAGCGTGTTTTCAAACAGCGAGCCCGTGGCGATCATCTGCCCGTCGTCGTCGTAAATCGCGGCGGAATAGGTCAGGTTTCGGTCGCGCTCGATGCCCTCGCGCGCGAGCAGCGCGTCCATCTGCGCCATGGCGCGCTTGTTGGAAGGGGAAATCGGAACGGCAAAATATTCATCCATCATGGCGGCATCTCCTCAAATCAACTGAATAGCCTGATTATACCATGAAACGCCGAAAAGGGATAGAGAGAAGCGGGCGGCTTGCGCGGCGGGCATAATTCTGATAAAATAAAGGTCAAAATGCGGACGAAAGCGCAAAACGGAGGACAAAGCAATGGCCGAACGGGTGACGGTATCCGATATGATGGACGCAAAGGGAGGCGCGCGCACAGGCGCAGCGGGCGCTGCTGGCACGGTACCCCGGCGCGTCGGTGGTATGTCTGTGCATGAATATTGCCGGAGCGATCAAGCGGACGGAGAACATTGAGCGCGCATTTGCGTGGGGCTTGCGGAACGTGAAGGCGGTGCTCGCGCCGTGCGAAACGCTGTTTGACGCGGCCATCCACGAAAAGACGGGGCCGGAGGCGATGCTCTGCGTTCGCGCGGACGCGCGGGCAATCAAGCGGCGGCTTTGCGCGCTGGAGGACGGCGAGGCGCTGGGGCGGCTGCTGGATATCGACGTGATCGCGCCGGACGGCGGCAAGATCTCGCGGACGGAGATCGGCCTGCCTGCGCGGCGCTGCCTGCTCTGCGGCAACCCCCCTGCGCCGGTCTGCGCGAGAAGCCGCGCGCACAGCGCGGACGCGCTGTTTGAAAAAGGCGAACGCAATCATCGACGCGCACTTTGAGGCGGCGTTCGCGAAACGGACGGCGGAAAACGCCCAGCGCGCGCTGCTCTTTGAGGTGGCGGTGACGCCCAAGCCGGGGCTGGTGGACAGGCATAACGCGGGCGCGCACCGGGATATGGACGTCTTCACGTTCATCGACAGCGCGTGCGCGCTCAGGCCGTATTTCGAAACCTGCGCGCGCATCGGCCTTGCGCACCGGGGAAAAGACGCGCGGGCGTGCTTTGACGCGCTGCGCGTGCCGGGGCTTTTGGCGGAGGACGCCATGCGCCGCGCGATCGGGCGGCGTGAACACGCACAAGGGCGCCATTTTTTCGCTGGGCATTGCCTGCGCGTCGCTGGGCATGGGCTATGGCGCGCCGCTCTGCGTACACGAAACGCTGGCGCGCTGCGGCGAGATGACCGGCGCGCAGATGCGCAGAGAGCTGGAGGCGGCAAAGGCCGGACAGGCGCGCACCTTCGGCGAGGCGATTTACCAAAAGGCGGGCGTGGGCGGCGTTCGCGCGGAGGCGGCGAGCGGGTTTGCGAGCGTGCGCGAAATCGCCATGCCGAGGCTAAACGCGGGGCTGAAGGCCGGGCTTTCGCTCAACGACGCGGCGCTTTGCGCGCTGACCGCGCTGATGGCCGACACGCAGGACACGAACGCCGTCCGCCGTGGCGGCGAGGCGGCGCGGCGGCGATGCGCGAGACGGCGCGGGCGCTGGACGGCGAAATCGCGGCGGCGCTGGAAGCGGGCGAGATGAAACAAAAAATCGGCCAGTTCAAAGAGAAGCTGACCGATTGGGACGGGCAAATGAGCGCGGCGGGAATCAGCCCGGCGGGTGCGCGGATCTGCTGGCGATGGCGCTGTTGATGGCGTTTTGCGAAAGGGACGCGGCGGAGGCCTGATGCGCTGACCGCCGTTACCCCAGGATCATCGCTTCCAGCGCTTTGGCGGCGATACTCAGCGCCTGCCCGCTTCGGCGCGCCATCAGAAGCTGGCGGGGCGGAATGGTTTCCGCAAGCGTCAGCCGTCCGATTTCGCCCTTTGCAGCGCGGGCGCGGCGAAGGCTTCCGGCAGGAACGCCACGCCGAGATCAAGCCGCACGAGCGGGAGAATCTGGTCGGACGTGGCGACCTCGATATCCGGCGAGAACGCCGCGCCGTTTTCGGCGAACAGGTTATACGCAAAGGCGTAGCTCGCCGTTTCGCGCCCAAGGCTGATGAAGGGATAGGCCGAAAGATCGGCAAAGCGTCAGTTTTGGCCGCACAGATGCATCAGCGACGGGCCGCAGACGGGCACTTCCTCGAATTGGCCGAGCGGCTCGATGTGCAGGCCGCTGGTGTCCCGCTGTGGGGAGGTGACGACGGCGACATCCACCAAGCCGTTGCGCAGGGCGGAAAAACGCCTGCGGCGTGGAATGGTTGGCGATGCGCAGGCGAATCCCCGGATAGGCGCGGTGGAACGCGCCGAGCACGGGCAGAAGAAAGCCGTGCAGCGCGGTTTCGCTCGCGCCGATGGAGACTACGCCGCTTTGCAGGCTGCGGTCGCTGGCCAGTTCCTCCTCGCCCGCCTGAATCTGCTCGCAGGCGACGGAGACGCGCGCAAACAGCTTTTCGCCCTCCGGCGTGAGCACCGCGCCGCGGTTGCTGCGCACAAAGAGCGTACAGCCGAGCGCCGATTCCAGATTGCGGATGGTTAGGGTGAGGTTGGGCTGGCTGGACAGCAGCGCCCCGGCGGCTTTGGTGAAGCTGCCGAGCCGGGCGACGGTGTAGAAAACGCGATAGGCATCGTAGCTGATGAGCATGGGGACAGCTCCTTCCGTTGGGGAAACTCCTTCCGTCACGGCTTTGCCGTGCCAACCTTCGGCGTTTTCCATCGTCAAATTCCGCCACCGGCGGTGACGCTGGAAAACGTCCCTCAAAGTACGAGATCACCCTGATCTTCATCGCCTTTGCCCTTGGCTGCAACATCGGCTGCTCGGTCATCGATCTACATCCTCGGGCTTCCGTTCGTGTTCCTCTACAATGTGGCGACGGGCATCTTCTCCGCGCTGGGCGATTCCAAAACACCGTTTATCTTCCTGGCCGCATCCTCGACGAGCAACATCTTCATGGATATCCTGTTCGTTACCGCGTTTAAGATGGGCGTTGCGGGCGTGGCGTGGGCGACGTTCCTCTGCCAGGGGGTGAGCTGCGTGCTGGCGGTGCTCTTTGTGCTGCGCCGCCTGCGGGCGTGAGACGGACGAGAAAAAGCGCGCTGTTCTCCCTTCCCGTTGTTTTGCCGCATCGCGTCGATTGCCGTGCCGAGCATCTTGCAGCAGAGCTTCATCTCCGTCGGCAACATCGTCATTCAGGGCGTCATCAATTCGTTCGGCTCGAGCGTGATGGCGGGCTACTCCGCCTCCGTTAAGCTCAACAACCTCGTGATTACCTCGCTGACGACGCTGGGCAACGGCATATCCAACTTCACGGCGCAGAACATCGGCGCGAGCAAGATGGAGCGCGTGCGCAGCGGCTTCAAGGCAGGGCTGAAGCTCGTGTGGATGCTCTGCCTGCCGATTGTCGCGCTGTATCTGCTCGGCGGGCGGATGCTGGTGAACATCTTCATGAACGAGCCGAGCGAGGCCGCGATGGCCTCCGGCGTGCAATTCCTGCGGATCGTATCGCCGTTCTACTTCGTGGTCTCCGCAAGCTGGTCTCCGACGGCGTTCTGCGCGGCGCGGGGCTGATGAAGGAATTCATGGCCGCGACGTTCACGGATCTCATCCTCCGCGTCGGGCTGGCCATCGCGCTCTCAAGGCGCTGGGCGCGGTCGGCGTGTGGTGCGCGTGGCCCATCGGCTGGAGCATCGCGATGGTGATGTCCGTGATCTTTACCGCCGCGGGCCGTGGGAAAAGGCATAACGCCGTTACAGCGGGCGGACGTTCTCCGTCTTCAAATAATCCTCAATGCAATCGCATAGATCGGCGAGCAGCTCGGGCATATCCAGCGGCTCGTCTTTCTTTTGCCCGCCGGAATGGGCGTGGTGATCCACTCCGGAAAGATATTCGAGCTGAGATGCAGATAGCGTCCGCTGCGGCTTCTATAAAGATAGGCGTATTCATCCCGCGCGTTCGGCCCCAGATCATCACGTCGCCGTCGATGGTCTTGATGCGCCCGAGAAAGGGTTTGCCCAGCGGGTATCCACCGTGGCGAAGGCCGCATAGAGGGAATCGACGGTAACATCCGGCGGGCAGGCGAGCTGCTTTTGATCCGGGCAGTTGCGGTTGACGCTCTGCGGCGAGGCGGAGATGCACAGCGTCAGCCCGCGATGAGCAGCAGCGTGCCGAGGACGACCGAATCCCGAACGATTAAAACCAGCCCCAGCGCGCCGAGCAGAACGCCTCCGACGCGGCACAGGAAATAGCGCGCTTTGCTGCGCTCATCCAGCGAGGCGATTTCCGCCAGCTCATCCTGAACCCACCAGACGGCATACTCCGCCCATGTCGGCGTATCCTCCGGCGCGACGCCATCCCGAAGAAGGCGCACCGTGTCGCGGACGCAGGCGTATATCCACCAGACCAGCACGACAAACGCCAGCGGGAGCGCCAGCCAGATGCAGACGGTTGCAATCAGGCCGCTGCCCGTCCGGTTGGTGATATCCAGCGTCAGCAGGAAAAACAAAACGGCGTAGAGCACAAAGCGAAGCCGCTTGAGACAAACCTTGCCCAACATCAAAAATCCCCCTGAAAGGAAATGACTGTTTTTTTCGATTCGACGGCGCGCGGCGGCCTCGGCCCGTTTATTTTTGCCTTTGGGTTGCCGTTGGCGTATTCGCACCACGCGCGCAGGGTACAGCTTTCGCAGGCGGGCTTTCGGGCGGCGCATACGCGGCGGCCGTGATAGATCAGCCAGTGGTGCGCGCGGCTCCATTGGCTTTGCGGAATGTTTTGCATGAGCTGGCGTTCGGTTTTGAGCACGTCGGGCGCATCGGCCAGCCCCAGCCGGTTGGCGACGCGGAAGACGTGCGTATCCACGGCGATGGCGTCCGCGCCGAACGCGCAGCTCATCACGACGTTCGCCGTCTTGCGCCCCACGCCGGGCAGGGATTCCAGCGCGTCGTGGTCGGCAGGCACCTCGCCGCCGAAGCGGGCGGTCAGCTCCCGCGCCATCAGCACGAGGTTTTGGCCTTGTTGTGGAACAGGCCGCAGGTTTTGATGATCGGCTCGATTTCCGCCGGCTCGGCCTTCGCCAGCGCCGCCGCGTCGGGATAGGCGGCGAAGAGCGCGGGCGTGACCATGTTCACCTTGACGTCCGTACACTGGGCGGAGAGCATCACGGCGACGAGCAGCTCAAACGGATTGGAAAAGCGCAGCGCGGGCCGTGCGTCGGGGTATAGCCGCGCCAGCTCGGAAAGAATCAGGCGGTTTTGGTCTTTTCTGTCCATGGTGATTTGTCCTTCGATATGCTGAATTTTGAAAGAATAAAATGATTTTCTGCCCGAAGGCAAACGATATGCGCATGAGTAGTATTCACGCCCGCGGGGAAGAAATCCTGCTGAACGGGCGGATTTCTTTTTGTGACACATCCCCAATCTGCCCGACGCGCTTTAAATGTGAACCGCATAGCATATATGATGCGGGTTTTAAGTGGGCGAATGCGGAAAAAGATGGCAAAAGCGCGAAAAAAGAAAACGATTTCCGTCATAATCAAGGAGATATGCTGCAAATAAGAAAAAATTTATGGTCATTTTTATGCTAACCGGTTGACATATAATTAAAAGGCCGATATACTAAACGCAGCAACAGGGGAGAGCCGGAAGGGAAGGCTCAACCCCATACCCAAGGAGCATTAAAGGAGGAAACCCAAGTGAAAAGTCCATTTCTCTGCTTCTGGCGGCCATCATGGTCTTCGCGCTGGCGGCAATTGCCTGTGCGGACGCTACGACCTTGACCGCGTGGATCAGCGATGGCGCTGAGACGGTGATCTACACCAGCATGTTCGATGATTTCAATTCGAAGCATGACGACATTCAGGTGGATTACCAGTTCTTCGCGCAGGATGAGCTGCTCAACAAGCTGCAGACGGCGCCGATCGTCGGCGATACCCCGACCTCATCGTGATCGACGGTTTGCAGATCCCGTATTTCCAGGATCTGGGCATGATCGCCTGCCTGGATAATTACATCGACGAGGATATGAAGAACGACGTTCTTCCGTCTGTCTGGTCGAGGTGACCTACGACGGCGGCCTCTACGGCGTGGCGCAGTTTGACTCCGGCATGGCCATGTGGACGCGCAAGAGCATTCTCGAAAAGATCGGCGCGCGCATTCCGACTTCCTACAAGGACGCGTGGACGGTCGAAGAGTTTGAGGATATCCTCGCCAAGTGCAAGGAAATCGGCTACGAGTATCCGCTCTACATCCGTCAGAACAAGACCAGCTCCCTCTACTTCACTTGGATGCCGGTTATCGCTTCCTTCGGCGGCGATTACCTGAACCGCGATACCATGCTTGCGACCGGCACGATGGATGGCGAAAACACCGTCGCGGCGTATGACTGGATGAAGAAGATGCTCGACGAGGGCTATATCAACGCGGCCTGCGATTACGAGGATGCGTTCTATGGCCGCGACGAGGCCGCCTTCTCCGTGCTCGGCCACTGGAAATACAGCGAGCATGTCGGGGCGTTCGGCGACGACGCGATCATCGTTCCGCTTCCGGATTTCGGCAAGGGCGTGTTCACCTGCTCCGGTTCTACGGTTGACGTGATGACCACCGCGGCGGTTGACCGCGGCGTGGCGGATCAGGCGTGGACGGTTCTGCAGGCGATGATGAGCCCGGAATACATCCAGATGGTTTGCGAAGTGAACGGCGGCGTTCCGGCGCGCAAGAGCGTCATGGACGGCATGGAGCAGTGGCAGGAGGGCGGCCGCCTGTACCTGTACCGCGAGCAGCTGGAAGCGGGCATCAGCTACCTGCGCCCGATCACCCCGGCGCATTCGACGGTTTATGCCCAGATGGCGAGTGTCGTGACCAACATTCTTGCTGGCGGCGATCCGGCTGAGCTGCTGCATGATGCGGCCGAGTACGTCGATGAGATCATCGTCGAGAACGACTGGAACATCGAGTAAAAATCACATCGCGCCCGGCCGGCCGAACGCTGACCGGGCGCTTCTTTTGCCCTTTGAACCCGAAAACCAAAAAGCCAAAACAGGGAGAGCCGTCATGCTGACGGACAACCGGCATGGCGATAGAACGGAGCATTGCGTATGAGTGAAATCACTGTCAAAGAGAAGCGGGGCGAAGCGGAGGAGCCAGCTGTCCCGCGCGCAGGCGAAAGCGGCGTGGGGTTTGTCCGCGCCGGCGATCATCATCATGTTTTTGTTCATGATCCTGCCGTTTTCATGTCTGTTTTCTATTCCTTTACGGATCGCAGACTGGTGCTCAACCCGAACAAGCCGACCAAGTTTGTCGGTTGGGCAAATTACATCAAGACCTTCACCAACAAGACCGCGCTTCAGGCGTTCTGGAATACGTTTGAATACACGATCATCCTCGTGCCGGTCGTGCTGATTCTGGCGACGCTGCTGGCGCTGCTGGTCAACCGCAAGGCGAAGGGCGTGACCTTCTTCCGCATGATCTATTTCTCGCCGCAGGTCGTAACCATGACGGTTGTGACCGTCATCTGGGGCTTCTTCTTCTCCAGCACGGCGGACGGCCTGTTTAACTCGATCCTGCGCGTGTTCGGCGTTCCGGCGCAGAAGTGGCTTCAGGATACGACGCTGGCGATGCCGTCCATTGCGATCATGTCCATCTGGCAGTGCGTCGGCATGCAGATGATCATCATGCTCGGCGGCCTCCAGTTCATTCCGGGGAGCTGTATGAGGCGGGCACGATCGACGGCGCGAACACCTGGCAGCAGTTTGTCTACATCACCATTCCGCAGCTCAAGAATACGCTGGTGTACGTCTTTATTTCCAACACGATTTACTCGCTCAAGATGTTCACGCAGGTGTATATGCTCACGCAGGGCGGCCCGGCGGGCTCGACCACAACGCTGGTCTACCTGATGTATCAGGAAGGCTTCACCAACAACCGCGTGGGCTACACCTCCGCGATGGCTGTCGTGTTCTTCCTGATCGTGCTGGCGATCTCTTTGATTCAGAATAAGCTTACGGAGGGCGACTGAGGATGAAAGTGGAAAATAAGACGAAAAGACGGCCACGTCCGCCCTGTTCTACGTGCTTTATATCGCGCTGGCGGTCATTTTCTGGCGCCGCTGCTGTTCCTGTTCGTTTCCTCTGTCAAGAGCGAGACGCAGCTCGTTTCGGATATGGCGACGCTCAAGGCGTTCATTCCCTACGGCAACCTGACGCTTGAAAACTATGTCGCCGTGTTTGAAAAGCTCGACTTTCTGCATTACTTCCGCAACTCGGCCGTCAACGCCATCATTCAGGTGTTCGTCGGCATGTTCATCAACGGCATGATGGGCTACGCGCTGGGCATGCTGGAATTTCGGGGGCAGAAGCTGCTCGTTTCGCTGATGATCGCGCTGACCATCATTCCGACCGAGGCCGTCATCATCAACCGCTTCATGGTGGCCTTTAACCTGGGCATCATCAACACCATCTGGGCGCTGGCCATCCCGAATCTGGCGACGCCGATGTATGTCTTCCTGTTTTATCAGCATTTCCGCGGCATGCCGAAGGATCTGCTGGAGGCGGCCATCATCGACGGAGAAAGCTACACCGGCGTGTTCTTCAAGATCATGACCCCGCTCTCCAAGCCGATTTATGCGACGGTCGCCATCATGTCCTTCATTCGCGCGTGGGGGCGATCTGCTCTGGCCGACGCTCGTGACCCGCGATAACACGTGGCGCACGCTGCCGCAGGCGCTGCGCGGCCTGAACGACTCGGTGTATACCTTCTGGGGACAGATTTTCGCGTTCAGCGCGATGATCACCCTGCCGATTCTGATCATCTTCCTCGCGTTCCAAAAGCAGTTTGCTGCAGTCCGTCGCGATGTCCGGCATCAAGGGATAACGCGCAAAGAAAGGGGATTCGATTGGCCGTGGAGTATCAATATCTGGGAACCGGCGCGGCGGAGGGCATGCCCGCCACGTTTTGCGCCTGCCCCGTCTGCCTGCGCTCGATGCGGGAAGGCGGAAAAGAGCCTCGCGCATGCGCGCCTGCACGCTGCTGGGCGACGATGTGCTGATCGATCTCTCGCCGGATATCCATGCGCAGAAGCTGAGATTCGGCTTGCGGCTGATCGTCTCGTGCATCGTTTTCACCCATTCGCATCCGGATCATCAGGATATATACGCGCTTCAAAAACCGCGGCACGCCGTCCTGCGCGCTTCGCCCGGTGTGCCGGAGGAAGAAAACGTGCTGGATCTATACGGCAACCTGTGGGTGAAAAGCGCTTCCTTTCGGCCTGCGCCGGTGCGGAACGGGCGAGGGAAGAGCGCTTCCGCTTTCACGAGGTGAAGCCGTTTGAGCCGTTTGAGGCCGCCGGGTATACCTTCTACCCGCTGCGCGCAAACCATCGGCCGATTCAGGTGGAGGACTGCCTGATTTACGCCATATCGGATGGCGAAACGGCGATGCTGTATGCGAACGATACCGGCGAATTGAGCGAGGAAAACGACGAATATCTGAAAACCACCGGCCTGACATTCTCCGTGGTCAGCATGGATTGCGCGCGCGGAACGCTCAGGGGCGACGGGCACATGGGTTTCGCCGAGGCGCTGCGCCTGCGGGAGCGGCTGAACAAGGAGGGGCTGGTGAAGGCGGATACGCGCTATATCCTCAACCATCTTTCCCACATGAACGACATGACCCATTCGGAATGGGAGCGGTTCGCCGCGCCCCATGGAATCGAGGTGGCCTACGACGGCATGAAGGTCGTCTGCCGCCCCTGATCACCAGCAAAGGAGAACGAGCCAATGGCGACCATTAAAGAAGTAGCGCAGCGCGCCGGCGTTTCAGTGACGACGGTTTCCCGCGTGCTCAACAAACGCGGATACATCAGCCAGGAAATGCACGACAAAATCTACGCGACGATGGAAGAGCTGAACTATCAGCCCAACGAAGTCGCGCGGTCGTTGACCCGGCGCAGAACGAAAATCATCGGTCTGCTGGTGCCTTCTGTCGATAATCCCTACTTTAGCGAGGTCACCAACCAACTGATTCTATCCGCCATGCGGCACGGATACAAGGTGATGATCTACGCGTCCGACGGCCGGAACGATCGGGCGCTGGAGTATGTCGGGATGCTCAAGGCCAATCAGGTGGACGGCATCATCATCTGCCTGCGTTCCCGCGAGCTCGACGCGCTGCTGGACGACAACCTTCCGGTCGTCTCCTTCGAGCGCATCAAGGTCGGCCGGTTGCCGACGGTGCTTTGCGACAACCATGGGCGGCCGCATGGCGGCGGAGGAACTGCTCGCCAGCGGAAGCAGGCGCCCGGTGATGATCGCGGCCGTACACGACAAGATGCTCCCGGCATATGACCGATTTTGGGCTTTTGCAGCGTCATGCGCGAGCATGGGCTGGAGGAACGCATTTTTTTGAAACCAAGGAGAACGACAGCCTGCACGGCGATTACCCGAGCTGGCGCGGCAGGCGCTCGCCACCTTCCCGGATGCGGACGGCGTGTTCTGCACCAGCGACCAGATTGCGGCTTCCGTCGTGCGCTGCGCGGTGGCAAGCGGGCGGCGCGTGCCGGAAGACATCCGTGTGATCGGCTTTAACGACAATTATCTGGCGGCCTACCTGTGCCCGCCGCTGACCAGTATCCGCCAGCCGATTCCGGAAATGTGCGAAATGGCGATAGAGTGTTTGATCAAACAGATTCACGGCGAAAAGGTGCCGGTTGATATGGTGTTTCCTGACGTTGAGCGCGAGAGAAAGCACGCGCGGCCCAAAGGGCAAGGAGGAAAAAGACCATGATTCAGCGATTTGAGCGCTGCCTGCCGGAAGAGGTGGGCATTCCCAGCGAAGCGATTGACGCGTTTCTGGACGAGCTGGAAAACGGCGGCTTTACCCAGATGCACGGCCTGATGATTATGCGCCACGGCAAGGTCTGCGCGGAGGGATGGTGGGCGCCGTTTGCGCCCGGCCTGCACCACTGCGACCATTCCCTGAGCAAAAACCCTACACCGCGACGGCCATCGGTCTGGCGGAATATCAGGGCTGCTCAAGCTGAGCGACAGGGTATGCGATATCCTGCCGGACAAGATGCCCGCGCAGATGAGCGACAGGCTTTCAAGGCTGACCATCCGCGATTTGCTGGTGATGGGCGACGGCTCGGAGGAAGAGGAAACGACCTATCCCGCAGATTGGCTGGAGCGGTATTTCGCCCGGCCGATTGCCCACGAACCCGGCACGTTCTGGCGCTATAATTCCCACACGACGGCGGTGCTGTCCGCGATCATCGAGCGGCTGACGGGCGGGAGCATGCTGGATTATCTGGCCCAAAACCTGTTCGATTTGATCGGCATTGACGCGCAAAACGTCATGTGCCGCCGCGGCGCGGACGGCACATGTCTGGGCGGCATGGGCATGTTCACCACGACGGAAGACAACCTGCGCCTGATGAAGCTGTGTATCTGAACGGCGGCGTCTGGAACGGTGTGCGCCTGCTGAGCGAGACCTTTTGTGCACGACGCGACCACCGAACGGATGGACACGTGGCCCGCGCACGCGCACACGCCGTATATCTACGACAACTGCGTGGGCTACGGCTACCAGATTTGGATGTGCAGGCCGGAAGGCTCGTATCGCGCGGACGGCGCGTTCGGCCAGTTCTCCGTCGTCGTGCCGTCGCTGGATTTGATCGTCTCCATCAACGAGGCGGGTTTCCTCGGCGAACTGATGGGGCATTCGGATCTGCATCTGCTCAAGGAAGGGAGAATCACCCGATCCACGGGCCGCAGGCGACGCTCAACGCGCTGTTTGACATCCTCGTGCCGCAGATTCATGCCGATGTGGAAACGCTGCCCGCGGGCAAGGCGGCCTCCATGCTGAAAGAGCGCCTGAGCCGTTTGGCCGTGCCGCATCCGTATCCGAACGGCGCGGATTTCTCTGCGCACGATCTGGATATAACGCTCGTCCCGAAGGAGGGAAAGCTGTCCTTCGGCGTGCTTTATTCCAGGCGCAAGCAGCGCATCGCATATCCCGGCGCGGACAAAAATGCGCCTGCGCGCGCACGACGGCAAGCTCGAAATCACGTGGACGGAGGATGGCGAGCAGCGTGCGCTGACGGCGGATTTGCAGGGCGCGCGCACGGCGGGCGAGCTGGTCTACCGCTATGACCGCGAAATCATCACCAAGACGAGCAGCAGCGCGTGGTGGGACGAGCGGGGGCGGCTTCAAATGTCCGTCCTGTGGGTGGAATCCGAGGCGGAAAACCGCTATATGTTCACGTTTGACGGCGACGAGGTGCGCGTGGATAAATGGTTCACCTTCGGCACGTTCAAGGGGCTTGAAAAGGACGAGTGCGTGTATCGCCGCGCATGAGAAAGGAATGAGCCGATGGAAGAACTGTACAATGGGATCAGGCTGCCGGACGTCTGGCCGCCGAGGGACATGGATGACATGTCTTTGAGCGAGCTGCCCGTTCCGTATCTGGAAAACCGGCCGGATGTGGCGAAGATCGACGTGGGGCGGCAGCTGTTCGTCGACGACTTTTTGATCGAGGAAAACTGGCTGGAAAAGCGCTTTCATCAGGCTGTGCTGATGAAGCGCCCGTGCTTGCGCCCGAAACGCCGATGGAGTGGAACAAGGGCGTTGCGCCCGTCGCCGCGCCGTTTACCGACGGCTGCTGGTATGATCCCGCGGACGGCGTATATCGGCTGTATTACCACGCCGGTTGGTTTGATGGAACGGCGCTGGCGGTTTCCGCCGACGGACGGCATTTTACGCGGAAGATGCTGGATAATCAGGTGGGCACCAACCGCATTTTCGTGCCCAAGCCCGGCTGGCAGCGGGACGGTTCCTGCGTGTGGCTCGATCAGGAGACCGAGCATCCGGAGGAACGCTATAAGATGTTCCACTATTTCAGGACGCCGGAGGGCGACGTGGCGCAGGTGGCCGTCAGCGCGGACGGCATGCACTTCGGCGACCCGGTGACGACGGGCTTTGCGGCGACAATACGTCGTTTTTCTACAATCCCTTCCGCAGAAAATGGGTATTTTCCATTCGCACGGGCCTGCCCTTCGTGGTACAGCCGTGGCCGCAGCTACTACGAGTGCGACCGCCATGGAGGGCGCGTCGTGGGCAAGCGACCAGATTGCCTTCTGGCAGCGCTGCGATGTGCGCGACCTGCGCGAGAGCGAGCCGGGCACGATTTACAACAAAATCTGCCGCCGCAGCTCTATCACCTGAACTGCGTGGGCTATGAGAGCGTCATGCTCGGCCTGTTTGCCATCATCAAGGGGTTCGATCAGGCGCATAACGCCGTCTGCGAAAAACAGCGGCGTGCCCAAGCACATTGATCTCCACGCGGGCTTCAGCCGCGACGGTTTCCATTTCAGCCGCGATAACCGAAGCCCGTTCATCCGCTGCACGGATCGGCCGGGCTCGTGGGCGCGGCTACCTGCATGCCTGCGGCGGGCTGTGCCTTGTCTCGCCGGAGGAACTGGCTTTCCCGATTGCGGGATTCAGCGGCGCGTCTTCGGCGGAAAACGGAAATCTGTACGGCGGCGCGGCGACCGGCTTTGCGCGGCTTCGCCGGGACGGTTTCGCGTCGCTCCACGCCAACGGAACGAGACAGTTCATGCTGACCCGCAAGATGCGCTTTGAGGAAGGACGGCTGCTGTTCATCAACGCGAACGCGTCGGAGGGCTTTGTCCGCGCGCAGATTGAAGACGAGGCGGGCGGCCGATTTCCGGCTATTCCTTTGCGGATTGCGTGCCGATGATTGCCGACAGCACAAAGCGCCAGCTCGTCTTCCGCGGCGGCGACCTTTCCGCGCTTCGGGGTCGGGTTTTCAGGATTCGGTTTGAACTGATTGCGGCGGATCTGTTCGCTTTCTGATTGCCGGGGACGAGCAGGGGCATTCCGGCGGGTATGTCGCGGCGGCGGCAGCGCCTATCCGGGGCCGAAGGACGAGTAAGAAAGGACGACGAAAGCCGATGCGTTTATTGATTCTTCCGATATTCACGCTGAATATCGCGGCGCTCCGGGCGATTGAAAAGGACGCGGGCGCGGTGGACGCCATCTATTGCGCGGGCGACTATGTGGATTACGGCACGGATCCGCACGAGGCGATCGGCTGGGTTCGGGGAACACGGCGCGCACTGCGTCATGGGCAACCACGACAGGCATCTGCTCAACATCCTGTTTTCGGGCGAGGTGGATGCGTTCCGGGGACGAATCGCTACAAATGGGTACATGACAACTGCGAACGGGTGACGGATGAAGATATCGCCTTTCTGGCCGCGCTGCCGCAGCACATGGCGAGCTTTTGAAGCGGATGGTATAGCGTACCTGATGCAGCACCAAATGCTGGATAACAGCTACGACATGCCGGAGAGCGATGCAGACATTCGACGCATTCTGGCGCGTGTGGCATGCGGGCGAGAGCAGGCCGGAGCGGCGCATGATCTTCGGGCATACGCACCGCAGGCTCGTGCATCGGCTGGATAACGACCGCCTGTGGCTCAATCCCGGGTCGGCGTCCTATCGCAGGCCGGATGACCGGGATAAAGCGCGCCCATTACATGCTCATCGAGGATGGCGACATCCGATTCGGGGGCGGTGGAATACGACCGCAGCGCGATGCTGGCGCGCGCCATGGACTCACGTCAAAAAAGGGCACGATGCTCGAAACCGACTTGCAGGATGCGATGTTCTTCTTCGGCGATGCGCCGACGAGCCGGGGAACCGTTGCCGAGGTAAATGGATATGAACGACAGAATTTCGTCGCCGCGCACCGTGGGCATTTTGGCGGCGGCATTGTGGAAAACACCATCCCCGCGTTTGAAGCGGCTATTCGTTGTGGCGCGGATATCGTAGAAATGGATATCCCGCAAGACGAAAGACGGTCAGCTGATTCTTTTCACGATCCGTCGCCGATGCGCCTGCTGGGTCTGCCAGGGCAGACGGAGGGATATACCTGGACGAGGAACTGACGCGTCGCCCGCTGCTTAACGTGATCGGCGAACTCTCCACCTCTTACGTATGCAGGCTGGGAGATGCGTTGGACGCCCAAAGGGGCGCTGCTTCATCAACTTTGACCAGTGTTGGGGCTTTGTGGACGAGGTCTACGAAGCTGCGCGGCAGAGGGCATGGAGGATCAGGCGCTCATCAAGGGGCGCGTGCCTTACGACACGGCGCTCCGCTGGCTGGAAAAGAACGATTATCGGCCGGCGTTCATCCCGATCATCACCTGCGCGGAGGAAATCGCGGCCTATCGCGCGCTGCCCGAAAAGGTGCGTGTGCCGATTGTCGAGGGTCTTTGCGCATACGGACGACGACCCGGTCTGGGACGCGGCGCTTGTGCGCGAGATTCGGGAAAAGGGCGCGAAGATCTGGGTGAACAGCCTGTCGCTCAGCGGCCGGTTCACGCTCTGCGCGTGGCACGACGACAACCGCTCTGTGACCGGTGACCCGGAAGGCGGATGGGGCTGCCTGCTGGAACGCGGCGCGGGCGTGATTCAGACGGACTGGGCGGGCGAACTGGCCGCATGGCTCGCGCAAAAACAAATGCGATAAGGGGGAATTGCGATGCAGATGCTGAGGACGCTCGACATCGATGCGCTCGATGTGCCGGAGCAGATTCCGCACGGCGATATGCCGGGGGACGGCGTCACCATCGGTCAGGATAATATCGAGCGGGCAAAGACCGTGCTTTCGGCCATTCAGGGGACGCTGGAGCGGCGGCTGAAGGAGAGCGCGGGCGGCCGCGTGGTCATCGGCGTATGCGGCGGCAGCGGATCGGGAAAAGACGGTCATGGCCTCCGTTCTGGGCTACGCGCTCAATCAGGCGGGGATTGGCGCATATATCATGAGCGGCGACAACTATCCCCGCCGAATCCGGCGGCCAACGACGCGGAGCGGCTGCATCTGTTCCGCATGGGCGGCCTGCGCGGGCTGCTGGCCAGCGGCGAATACAGCGACGATAAAGCCGTTGTGCTGCGCGAACTCTGGCGGGCGGATGCCGACGCGGAGCCGGAAACGGCGCGGAAGCTGCCGTGGATGCAGACGTATCAGCAGGCCGGCGCGCAGGCGCTGAGCGGCTATCTGGGCACGCCGGAGGAAATTGACTTTGACGAGGTCAACGACATCATCGCGCGCTTTAGGCGCGGCGAAAACACATTCCGCTCAAGCGGATGGGGCGCGAGGAAACCGCGATTTGGTATGAAACGGTGGATTTCACCGCGACGCGCGTGATGGTGATCGAGTGGACGCACGCGAACAGCGACTTTTTGAAGGGCGTGGATATCCCGATTTACCTGAACAGCACGCCGATGCAGACGCTGGAACATCGCCGTCTGCGCAACCGCGACGCGCAGACGGACAGCGCGTTCACCACGATGGTGCTGAACATCGAGCAGCGCAAGCTGGACAGCCAGGCGTGGAAGGCGCAGGTGATTCTCTCCCGCGAGGGAAAGAAAATCACCTATTCGGCGTATCGGCGCGAGACGGAATGAGCGGAGGGAAAAGGCCATGAATGGCGGAGCAATGCTCAACGCATATCCGGACAGCCTCGGCGGCACGTTATCCGACATTGCGCAGCTATTGGAAAGCGAAGCGTTTGCGGATGCGTTCGGTCGTTTTACATTTTGCCGAGCGTGTTCAACACGGATTTGGATCGCGGCTTTTCGGTCATCAGCTATGACCTGAACCGCATGCTCGCCGCGCCGGAAGACGTGAAGCGGCTGAAAGAGAACGGAATCGATCTCAAGCTGGATTTTATATTGAACCACCTTTCCGTGCTTTCGCCGCAGTTTCAGGATATATTAAAAACGGCGACGCGTCGCCGTATCGCATTTTTTCATTGATTGGAATCAATTCTGGGCGGGATGCGGCGAAATGACCGACGCCGGATACATCCAGCCGGAAGAAAAATACATTCGTGGCATGTTCTTCCGCAAGCCGGGGCTGCCGATTCTGATGGTTCGTCTGCCGGATGGGCGCGATGTGCCGTATTGGAACACGTTCTATCAGCAGGTTCGCTATGACCCGGTCGATGCGCAGGATTTGATGCGCGTTTCGGATATGCAGTATGGCGAGGCGACGGTTTTGGCCGCGCGGCTTGACGCGGGGCTGGAGGCCGGACAGAAGCCGCAGGAGCTGGATTTTACGGGCTTTGAGCGCTACCGCGAGGCGTGCGTTCAGCTGCTGGAAACGCGGCGGAAATACCTCGGCCAGATGGATTTGAACCCTGAGGAACGAGCGGGTATGGGCGTATTATGACAGCGTGCTGGGCAAGCTGGCCGAATACGGCGCGGCGATTGTGCGGCTGGACGCGTTTGCCTATGCGCCCAAAAAACGCCGGGGCTGCGCAATTTCATGAACGAGCCGGACACGTGGGATACGCTGGAACGCATTCGCCAAATGGCCGATTCGCATGGCCTGACCCTTTGCCGGAGATTCATGATCCTTATGCGGCGGGAACCTATGAAAAGGTCGCTCGAAAGGGCTATATGACCTACGACTTTTTTTCCTGCCGGGGCTGGTGATTGACGCGATTGAGAACCACGACGGCACGCGGCTGATGCGCTGGGCGGAGGACTCAGGGAAAAAACATCCGCACGGTGAACATGCTCGGCTGCCATGACGGAATCCCGATGCTGGATTTGAAGGGGCTGCTCAGCGACGAAGCGATTGAAAAGCTGATCGCGCTGATTGTCAGCCGCGGCGGCATGATTAAGAACCTGCACGGCGCGAAGAACGTCTATTATCAGGTCAACTGCACGTATTTCAGCGCGCTGGGCGCGGACGAGCGGAAAATGCTGCTCGCGCGCGATCGATTCAGCTGTTCATGCCGGGCAAGCCGCAGGTCTGGTATTTGGTTGTTTGCGGGCGAAAACGATCTGGAAGCCGTTCGACGCGGCGGCGAAGCGGCGCATAAGGAGATCAACCGCACGAACCTGACGCGGGACGCGGTGGCGGACGCGCTGAAAAGGATGTGGTGCGCGATCAGCTTGCGCTGCTTCGGATGCGCAACACCTGCCCGGCGTTCGATTTCGACGCGGACATGACCGTGCGTCAGCCGCAGAACGACCAACTGGAAATCATCTGGGAAAAGGACGGGAGCCGCGCGAGCCTGCGCGCAAACCTGACGACATACGAATTCGCGGCGCAGACGGATTGCGGCGCGGCGCGGACGATCCTGACCAGCCGATGAACAGGGGGAAAAGCGATGACGATGTGGACGATTGACGACCAATACGAAACGATGCCGTGGAACGAGCTGGACGCGGTGGTTTTGACGTGGGCAACGTGCTGCTCTCCTATTCGCCGGAGGGCTGGAGGCTTTTTCCCGGGGGAGACCGAGCTGCACGAAGGCTGATGGAAAAGATCATCAAAACGCCGTATTGGAACATGATGGATCGAGGACGCTCTCCGTTCAGCAGGCGATCGGGCATATGACCGGGCGCGACCGGGCGCTCGAACCGATGATTCGCCGCTTTATGGAAAACTGGCTGGATTTTACGCGCCCGATCGACGAAGGCGTTCAGGCGGTCAAAAGCTGTCTGGCGCACGGCAAGCGCGTGTTTGTGCTCTCCAACTATCAGAAGGAATCCTTTGCGACGGTTGAAAGCCGGTTCGATTTCTTTGACCTGTTCGAGGAAAGGTCGTTTCTGCGCGCGAAGGGCTGCTCAAGCCGAACGCGGACATCTATAATTCCTGACGAACACCTATCATGTTGAGCCGAGCCGCACGCTGTTTATCGACGACACGCCCGCCAATATCGAGGGCGCGATGTATGTGGGGTGGCAGGGCTTCTGCTTTAACCGGCCGGGAAAGCTGGCTGCATTTGTGGACGATTGAAAGGGGTAACGATATGCAGAAGATTTATGCGCATCAGGGGCGCGTCCGGCTATGCGCCGGAAAACACGCTTCGCGCGTTTGCGCTGGCGGCGGATATGGGCGCCGACGGCGTGGGCTGGACGTGCAGATTTCAAAGGACGGCCGCCTGGTCGTCTTTCACGACGACAATTGAGCCGCCTGACGGGCTTTACCGGTTCGGTGGCGGATTATACCTACGCCGAGCTTTGCCGGATGCCGGTGATTCACGCGGTGGATGCGACGGAAAGAGACGTGGCGCCGCTGCTCGAGGATGTGCTGGAACTGCTGCGCGAGCGCGGGCTGTCCGTCAACATCGAGCTGAAAAACAGCCGCGCGGCGTTTCCGATGCTTGAGGAAAAGACGCTCGAGGCAGTCGAAAAGGTGGGCATGAGGGAGAAAACGATCTATTCCTCCTTCAACCATTACAGCCTGCTCAAAGTGCGCAGGCTCGATCCGAATGCGGTCTGCGGATTGCTCTACGACGCGATGCTCTATCAGCCGTGGGATTACGCCAGACAGCTTGGCGTTCAGGCACTGCATCCGCATTTCAGCGAGCCGACGTTTGTGACGGGCGAGGTGGAAGCGGCACACAGGCTGGGGCTTTCGGTCAACGTGTGGACGGTCAACGAGGAAGCGGATTTGCGCCGGATGGCAGAGATGAATTGCGACGGCATCATTTCCAACTACCCGGATGTGGCGCTGCGCGTTTTGCGGGAAGTGCGCGGCTGATCGGAGAAGCGAGGAATGCGATGACGGGGCGAGAACGTCAGGCTGCCGTAGATATGACGCATGGCAACCCGGTGAAGCTCATCTTGCGGTTTACGCTGCCGCTGCTTATCGGGCAGATGATGCAGCAGATTTATACCTGACCGATACGATGATTACAGGGCACTTTATCGGCGACGCGGCGATTGCGGCGATTGGCGCGTCCACGTCGCTCAATGATCTGATGATCAATTTTGCCAACGGGATGTGCAACGGATGCGGCATCATCATCGGCCAGCTTTACGGGGCGCAGAAGATTGACAAGCTGCGCCGGGCGACGGCGGTGATGCTGATGTTCGGCGTGGGGCTGGGGGTGCTGCTGACCCTCGGCGTGACGATCGGCATCGAGCCGCTGATGCGCCTGCTCAATACGCCGGAGAGCGTCTTCGGTGAGGCGATGCGCTATGCGGCCGTTGTCTGCGGCGGCGTCGGGGTGACCATTTTGTATAACATGTGCGCCAGCTTTATGCGCTCGCTGGGCAATGGGCGTATGCCGCTCGTCTTCCTGACGATTTCCTGCGTGCTCAATATCGCGCTGGATACGCTGTTTGTCGTTGTGCTGCACATCGGCGTGGTGGGCACGGCGCTGGCGACGCTGATTGCGCAGTGCATTTCGGCGCTGCTGAGCATGGCGTATATCGCGCGCGCGTTTAAGCCGTTCCTGCCCCGCAAAGCGGATTTTCGCGCGCCGGCCGGCTTGTGGACGCAGATGGCGGCATCCGGCCTGTCGATGGGGCTGATGAATTCGGTTTTACGCGCTTGGCTCGCTGACGATGCAGCGCGCCATCAATACGCTGGGCGAAACCGTGATGGCGGCGCACACCAGCGCCAGACGCATTCTCAGCCTGACCGGCGCGCCGATGAGCAACCTCGGCACGGCGGGCGCGGTCTTTATCAGCCAGAACTGCGGCGCGCAGGCGTATGACCGGGTGAAGCGGGGGCTGAATCGAACCGTCCTGATGGCGCTGATCTGGGAGGCGGCGGCCATGGTCGTCATGGTCACGCTTGGGCCGGAGCTGCTGCGGCTGCTCATCGGCACGAGCAACGCCAATTGCTGCGCTATGGCACGATGTCCCTGCGGGCGAGCGCGGCGCTGTTTCTGCCGCTGGCCTACCTGGTCACGATGCGGCAGGCGATGCAGGCGCTGGGGATGCACGTTGTGCCGGTGGTGTCTTCGTGCATTGAGCTGGTGATGAAGATTGCGGCGGCGTTTGTCGTTGTGCCGCGCTTTGGCTATGCGGGCGCGTGCTGGGTGGAACCGGCGACGTGGCTGGCCTGCTGCGTGTTCCTGATGATTCAGTATATGGCCAAACGGAAAGAGATTCTGCATTTATAAAGAATGAAGGGGGCTGTCAAAACTTGACGGCCCCCTTTTGCGCAGCCGGAAAACCGGCTGCCCATCGCCCCGAATGTTTGATACTAATTCTTGTTAAAATGGCTTAATCCGCGCACCATCTTTTTCGCTCTGACTTTGCCTCGTTCCGTTCAACGTACCTCCAGTACGCCTCACTTCACGGCTTCGTCAGAACAAAAAATCTGATGCGCTCTGTTAAGCATTTTAACTGCGAATTAGTATGAAAACCTGCGCGGATTGTTTTTTAGATGGGCTTTTCAACCAGCGGCGTGAGCGTCAGGCGGCGTGTGCCGTAGCCTTCCACGCGGTAAAAGCCGATCAGCGCGCCGGGCGATAAGCGGCGATAGACCTGCATCACCTGCGGGGTCTGGGCCAGGTCGAACCGAACGGACAGCCCGCAGCCGATGGCGACCTCGCGCGGTGTGGCGATCACTCCGGCGGATAGACCGGCGCGGTGCAGCGCGTCCTCCATGCGCAGCACCTGCGTGCGCGAACGGAAGGCGGCAAGCCCAAAGGAATCATTCATGCGCGGTTCCTCCTCTCATATACTCCACTGTATGAGCAGGCGGGAGCGGCGGTGAGAGAAAGGGAATGGGCTTGATTTATCTGGATAACGCGGCGACGAGTTGGCCAAAGCCGCGCTGCACGGTGCAGGCGATGGCGCGGGTGCTGGAGGAAAGCGGGGCGAATCCGGGGCGCGCGGGGCACCGGCTTTCGCTGGAGGCAGGGCGGATTGTCGAGCGATGCAGGCAGGCGCTGGCCGACATGCTGGGCGAGACGGACGCGAGCCGCGTCGCCTTTGCACAGAACGCGACCGACGCGCTGAATATGGCGATTCACGGCGCGGTGCGGACGGGCGACCACGTGGTATCCACGCTGATCGAGCACAACTCCGTGCTGCGCCCGCTTTCGGAGCTGGCCAGAAGCGGCGTGATTACGCTGACGCTCGTGCCGCCGGACGCGGACGGGCGGATGGACGCGCGGGAGATTGAGCGCGCGCTGACCGCGCGGACGCGGCTGGTCGCGATGACGCACACCTCAACGTGCTGGGGCTGGAGCAGGACGTCGCGGCGGTCGGCGCGGTGTGCCCGTCGGCGGGGCGTTCTCTTTCTGGTGGACGCGGCGCAGACGGCAGGGCATCTGCCGCTGGAGCCGAAAAATGGGGCTGCACCATGCTGGCCATGCCGGGGCACAAAGGGGCTGCTCGGCCCGCACGGCACGGGCGCGCTCTGGGTCGCGGACGGGGTGGCGCTCGCGCCGCTTCGGCAGGGCGGAACGGGTTCGGCTTCCGAAAGCATGTTTCAGCCCAGAATAATGCCCGACAGTCTGGAGAGCGGGACGCTCAATCTGCCGGGCATTGCGGGTCTATATGCGGGGATGCAGTTTGCGCTGGCGCATCAGCAGGAGGCGCGCGAAACGACGGCCGCTCTGTGCGGCATGATGCGCGACGCGCTGCGGGAGATGGCCGGCGTTCGGGTATACACGCAGGCGGATGCGTCGCTGCTCAGCTTCAACGTGGCGGGAATCGCCTCGCAGGTCGTCGCCTCGGCGCTGGATGAGCAGGGCATAGCGGTGCGCGGCGGGCTGCATTGCGCGCCGGGGGTACACCGGTTTTTGGGCACGCTGAACATCGGCGCGGTGCGCGTCAGCCCGGGACTGATGAACACCGCGGCGGAGGCGGGGAAGCTGATTGACGCGGTTTGGAAAATCGCGAAGGCGCGTTAATTCTCAGCGTTTTCCATGGCGGGAGAAGAGGGCGACGATGGCGTCCACCTCGTCGCGAAGCTCGGTCATCGAGCTGGTGAGGACGTTGCCGGCCTGTAGGCGCTGCTCGGCGGTATCCAGCGTGGCGATGCAGGCGGTGAGCATGGAGCCATCGACGATGACGGTTCCCGCGCCGTAGATGTTGGCGGCCAGCGTGTTGAGGCATTGCAGCGCGTACATGTGGCTGCGGACGTTGGAAAGCAGGGTCATGGTGTTGGTGCCGCTGGACTGCGTGAGGCGGTAGACGGCGGTTTGCGCCTCGTTGGCCTCGTTGGTGGCGCGCGCCATCAGCGCGTCGCTGGTTGTGCGGCTGACGCCGGAAGCATGCAGATAGGAAACCGTTACGCCGATGAGCGCAATCGCCAGAACGAAGACGACGACGCTCAGGATGCGGACGGTTTTCTGCGCTTTGCGGCGGCCTGCGCCGGTTTGAAACGAATACATAAACAACCTCCTTGTTCAAAGAGAAAAGAGCTTTGTCACGCAAAACCATTATAGCACATCATTCGAATGGGGTAAAGGGGCGAAAAAAACATCGATTTTGAGCAAAAAGTGGAGCGAAAAAGATTTGAAGCTGTCGAAATGTGTATAAAAGTGGAGAATCACACCCAAATCCGGGCTGGGACTTGAACAGAAGCGGGCTTGTAGCGTATAATAAAAAAAGACGGCTGAACAAGCAGCCATACGGGAGGAAAAAGAGATATGCCGATGAACATTGCCATCGACGGCCCGGTGGGCGCGGGGAAATCCTCGATCGCCGATCAGGTGGCGCAAAGGCTTCATATTCTGCATCTGGACACGGGCGCGATGTATCGCACCGTCGCGCTGTACATGCTCCGAAACGGGATCGACCCGCAGGATGAGCAGGCGGTTTCCGCGCGCTGCGGCGAGGCGGATGTGCGCGTGGCGTATCGGGACGGCGCGCAGCGGACGATGCTGGGCGGGAGGATGTGAGCGACCTGATCCGCACGGGCGAGGTTTCCGCCGCGGCGAGCGCCATTTCAAATGGCCGGCGGTTCGCCGCCGCATGGTGGCCGCGCAGCGCGAAATCGCCGCGACGGCGGACATGCTGATCGATGGCCGGGACATCGGCACGCGGGTGCTGATCGACGCGCCGGTGAAGATCTTTCTGACGGCCACGCCGGAGGAACGCGCCCGCCGCCGCTATCGCCAGCAGATCGAGAAGGGCGACATGACGCCTTACGAGCAGGTGCTCGCCGAGCTGAACGCCCGCGACGCGCAGGACATGAACCGCGAAACCGATCCGCTTCGGCAGGCGGAGGACGCCGTGCTGGTGGATTCCACGAACATGACGCCCGAGCAGGTGGTCGATGCGATTATCGCCGTGGTGGAGGACGTATATGGAAAACGAGCGTAACGCGCAGGCCGCCGCACAGCCTGCGGAAGAAAAGAAGTCCGTGGAAGAAAAGAAGTCCGTGGAAGAAAAGAAGCCCGTGGAAGAAAAGAAGCCGGGTTACCCGATGCACAAAGCGCAAATACACGCCGCTGTACACGATCATCGTGTTCCTGTACGGGCTGCTGGTGAAGCTGCTGTTTTTTTATGAAGATCGAGGGCAGGGGAGAACGTGCCCAAGGATCGCAACTGCATCCTGATGGGCAACCACCAGTGCCTGCTCGACCCGGTGACGCTGGCGCTGTGCGTGCCGGACAGGGAAATTCACTTCATGGGCAAAAAGAGCTGTTTGAAAACAAGGCGCTCGGCTGGGCGTTCCGGCAGGTACACGGCTTCCCGGTGGATCGCGGCAACATGGATATGGGCGCGATCCGCACGGCGATGGGCGTGCTCAAGGCGGGCGAAACGCTGGGCATTTTTCCGGAGGGCACGCGGAGCAAGACCGGGCACATGCTGCCGCTGCTGGGCGGCGCGTCGCTGCTGGCGCTCAAGAGCGGCTGCGACGTGGTGCCGGTGTACATCGAGGGCCGTTACAAGCCGTTTCGGCGCATGGTGGTGCATGTCGGCAAGCCGATTGAGATGGCCGACCTGCGCGCGGGGCGCATGAACAAGGAAACCTGCGACGCGCTGACCGAACGCATGGAGGCCGCCTTTGCCCGGCTGAGCGGCGGAAAATCGCTTCCGCCCGCGGAGAAAACGCCGGCATAAGCGGAGTTAAGGCAGGAAAGACCGGCGCGAAAAAATATTTTCAAAAAACTTGAAAATTCGCCGCGCTTCGGCAGGAAAAACGAAAAGACCTAGAATGAATAAAGATGGGCAATATGGAGTAATGGGTCAAAAGGCCCTCTGGAAACGGGAGCAGGTGCGTATGAAACTCACAATCGGAGAGCATGCCGGGTTTTGCTTCGGCGTGCGGCGCGCGGTGCTCAAGGCTTTCGAGTGTGCCGAAAAGCAGCTCCCCTGCGTGACGCTGGGGCCGCTGATCCACAATCCGCAGGAGGTTGAGCGCCTGCGCCGTGCGGGTATCCGCAGCGTGGAGACGCTCGACGAGGTGAAGCCGGGCGAGACGGTGATAATCCGCAGCCACGGCGTAACGCCGGACGTCTATCGCCAATGCGAGGCGCGCGGGATTCCCGTGATCGACGCGACCTGTCCCCACGTGGCGCACATCCACCAGCTCGTGCGGCAATACAGCGAGCACGGCGACGCGGTGGTGATCGTCGGCGAGGCGGATCACCCGGAGGTGGTCGGCATCGCGGGCTGGGGCGCGCGGAAGGGTTTTCATTTTGCCCGACGCGCAGGCCGCCGAACAGGCGGAGCTGCCGCAAAAAGCGCTGGTTGTCGCGCAGACGACAATCCGGCGGGATCGTTTTGACTCGGTTTTGCAGGTGCTCAGGCGGCGCGTGCCCGACCTGACGGAGCGCATTACCATTTGCGCGGCGACCAGTCAGCGCCAGCAGGAGGCGGAAAAGCTCTCCGGCGAGGCGGATGTGATGGTGGTCGTCGGCGGCAGAAACAGCTCCAACACGCAGAAGCTGCTGGAGACATGCCGTCTGCGCTGCAGGCGATCCGTTCTGGTGGAAACGCCGGAGGATGTGCCGCCCGATCTGGCCGGAGCGGATGACCGCGTGGCCCTGACGGCCGGAGCATCCACCCCGCAGTGGCTGCTCGAACAGGTGCGCGCGCATCGAGGAAAACGCGAAAACAAGATAAAGTCACGCAAAAAACAAATCAGTGTTTCCCGGTGGTCCCCTGCCGCCGTGATTCAATAAAGTATGTATCATCGCCGGCCAAGCCGGATAGAGATAATTTTGAGGAGGTTGTACCCGCATGAACGACATGGAAAAGAATCAGGTTTCCGAGAGCGAAGACTTTGCCGCGATGCTCGAAGAAACGATGGTCAAGTTCCGCCCCGGTCAGGTTGTTAAAGGTGTTGTCGCCCAGGTGAGCGACGACGGTGTTGTCGTGAGCATTCCCGGCAAGGCTGACGGTTTCATCAAGAAGAACGATCTGGTGACCACCGACTGCAAGGTGGACGACGAGCTGGATTTGGTTGTTGTCTCAACCAATGACCGAAGGCTTGTGCTCCTTTCCGAGCGTGTCCGTTTGAAGCCCAGAACTGGGAGAAGGATGTTGCCGAATACGACGAAAACGGCACCGTTATGGAGGCGACGGGTCATGGAGGCCGTCAACGGGGCCGTTGATCGCCAACGTCATGGGCGTTCGTGCGTTCATTCCGGTTCTCAGGCCTGTCCATGCCGCTTCGTCGAGGAACATCGGCGAGTTGGTTGGCCAGACGTTGACCGTCAAGATCACCGAGGTGGACAAGGCCGAAGCATCGTCGCCAGCCGCAAGGTTATCTGCTGACGAGAAAACAAGGCAAAGGCGATGAGTTCTGGAAGAACGTTCAGGAAGTTGACCGGCACACGTTCGTTGCCTGACCTGACTTCCTACGGTGCCTTTGTTGACATCGGCGGCGTGGATGGCCTGTGCCACATCAGCGAACTGAGCTGGAACAACATCAAGCATCCCTCTGAGGTCGTCAGCGTTGGCGAT
>VOFE01000355.1_pt1 | contig 34001 bp, 55 predicted proteins | sample 5384071 | NCBI WGS metagenome assembly VOFE01 (sample SAMN12384724, study PRJNA508395) | human gut metagenome | isolation source: healthy gut D | host: Homo sapiens
TCGGGATGGCGATGGTTGCGCCGTCCGGGATGGAATCGAGGGCGATTTCCTTCGCCGGGTTGACGTACAGGCCCATCGGCTCGTAGTGCACCGCGCCCGCGCTCACCAGATGCGTGCCGTTGTCGGCGTTGAAGTTCTCCAGATACGGGGTGTGCTGGAAGTAGTTCGCGTCCAGATCGCCCGCTTCGAGCTGGAGATTCGGCTGAACGTAATCGTCGAAGACGACGATTTCAAGGTCGATGCCTTTTTCGGCGAGAATCGGCTTGGCCGCTTCGAGAATCTCGGCATGCGGGGTGGCGGATGCGCCGACGACGAGCTTGGTGTTGGCGCTGGCGACGCCGACCGCGGCGGTCAGCGCGAGAGGAAAGAGCGAGCGTAAGCAGCTTTTTCATGGCATTGTCCTCCTAAAGATCAAAGGGTTTGATTTGTTGTTGATTTTGGGAATGTATTCAAAGCCTTTCGGCTTCGAGTCGGAAAGTGGGGAGCGCCGTTCTCAGTTTCGAACGCGCTTGTCCGTCTTGCGGAAATCTTCATGCCGACGATCTGGATGACCTGCATCAGCACGATCAGCAGGGCGACGGTGACGAAGAGCACGTCCGTCTGATAGCGGTTGTAGCCGTAGCTGATGGCAATTTGCCCCAGACCGCCGCCGCCAATCGCGCCGGACATCGCGCTGTAGCCGAGAATCGTGCCGCAGGAGATTGTCGCGCCGACGATCAGCGATGTTTTGGCTTCCGGAATGAGCACCTTGAAGATGATCGTCGGGATGTTCGCGCCCATCGACTGCGCCGCCTCGATCACACCGGGATCGACCTCGAGCAGCGAGGATTCGATCATGCGGGCGACATACGGCGCGGCCGCGATGACCAGCAGAACGATCGTCGCCGTGGAGCCGTAGGCCTTGCCCGCAATCGCGCGGGTCACGGGGATGACCAGAATCATCAGAATCAGGAACGGGATGGAACGGAAGATGTTGACCACCGTATCGAGCAGGCGGTAGACCAGCTTCTGCGGCTTGAGGCCGCTCGGGCAGTCAGCACCCAGCAGAATCGCAATCGGCAGACCCAGCAGATACGCGAACAGGGTGGAAACGGTCGTCATGTACAGCGTGTCTTTGATGCCGCCGAGCATCAGCGGAATCAACTTATCCATGGACATGGCCGTTCACCTCCTCAACGCGCAGCCTTGTTTTGCAGGAAGTAAATCGCCTTTTCCTGCTGCAAATGATCCTCCGGGAGCTGCAGGATCATCTGGCCGAACAGCTTGCCGCTGACCTCGCGGGTGTCGGCGTAGCGGATGTTGACGGCCACGTGGCACTGCATCGCCAAATCGGAAATCGTCGGTTCGTCGGCCGAGCTGCCCTCAAACACGATGCGGATCATCCGTTCGCCCATCGCGCCGCTGTCCGCGCCGGCGGTGCGGAAGATCAGCTTCTTGGCCGCCGCGGATTTCGGCTGGCTGAACACCGATTCGACCGTGCCGCACTCGGCCAGCTGGCCGTCGTCGATGATGGCGACATGGGTGCAGGTGCTCTCCACGACGCTCATCTCGTGGGTGATGATGACGATGGTGATGCCCATCTTGCGGTTGATTTCCCGCAGAAGGTTGAGAATCGAGGTCGTCGTCGTCGGGTCGAGCGCGCTGGTCGCCTCGTCGCAGAGGATAATCTTCGGGTTGGTCGCCAGAGCGCGGGCGATCGCGACGCGCTGCTGCTGACCGCCCGAAAGCTGGCTGGGGTAGTTGTGCTGCCTGTCCGTCAGGCCGACGATTTCGAGCAGCTCGTCGATGCGCTTTTTCAATCTGCGGGCGCTTCATGCCGGCGATTTCCATCGCGAAGGCGATGTTGCCGCGCACATCCCGCTGAGAGAGCAGATTGAAATGCTGGAAGATCATCGAGACCTGCTGGCGGAGCTGGCGAAGCGCCTTCGGGCTGAGCGAGGCGAGATCCTTGCCGTCGATGACGACGCTGCCCGAGGTCGGCTGTTCCAGAAAGTTGATGCACCGCACCAATGTGGACTTGCCCGCGCCGGACATGCCGATAATGCCGAAAATGTCGCCCTGCTCGATGTGCAGGTTGATGTCTTTCAAGGCGTCTACCGTTTGGGTTTTCCCCTTGAAGGTCTTTGTCAGGTGGTTCAGCTCAATGAGCGCCAAGATGGAAGCACTCCCTTCAACATGCATGTGGAATCAAGTCACGTCCTTGTGACGAAATGTATTATATACGAAATGCGCCATATAGGCAAACATGGATATTATATGATTGGCCATAGGGTAAAAGCTATGATATGGATTGAAAACGGGGAGAGGGTATGGTAGAATTGGGGAGACGAACGCCTACTCCTTCAGTCATGCCTTCGGCATGACAGCTCCCTCGGGAGGGAGCTCGGACTGTCAACCAGTTCTCTCTTTGAGGAATATTTTTCAGGAACCTCGGGTTCTTGGCGGGGTTTGGGGCAGAGCCCCAAGAAAGGTTTTCTTATGACGCTGCAACAACTGAAATACGTCGTCGAGGTCGCCGAGCGCGGCTCCATCACCGAGGCCGCAAAGGCGCTGTTTATCGCCCAGCCCAGCCTTTCCGCTGCCGTACGCGAGCTGGAGGAGGAAGCGGGCATCACCATCTTTCTGCGAAACAGCCGGGGCATTCTGCTCACGCAGGAGGGCGCGGAGTTTTTGGGCTACGCGCGTCAGGTCGTTCAGCAGGCCGCGCTGATCGAGGATAAATACATCGCGCACTCCGCGAGCCGCCAGCGCTTCTCCGTCTCCACCCAGCATTATTCCTTCACGTCCAGCGCGTTCGTCGAGCTGGTGCGCGCGCAGGGCGGCCAATCGTATGAATTTGTTCTCCGCGAGGGCAAGACGTATGACACGATCATGGATGTGCGCCATCTGCGCAGTGAAATGGGCGTGATCTACCTGTGCTCGTTCAACGAGGCGGTCATCCGAAAGACGCTGCGCGAATCGAACCTCGTCTTTTCCGAGCTGTTTTCCGCAAGGCCGCACATCTTCATCGGGCGCAACAACCCGCTCGCCGGGCGCAAAAGCGTCAACATGAAGGATCTGGAATCTCTGCCGTGCCTGACATACGAGCAGGGCGACCAGAACTCGTTTTATTTTTTCCGAGGAGATCCTCTCGACCCTCAACCATGAAAAAGAGCATCAAGGTGACGGATAAGGGCACGATCATCGACCTGATGACCGGCACGGACGGCTATACCATTTCCTCCGGTATCTGCCCGTCGTACCTGCGCGGCGACGACATCATCTCCATCCCGCTGGAGGTGGAGGAAATCATCCGCATCGGCGTGATTACGCATAAGGATTATCGCCCGACCGCGCTGGGGCAGATGTATCTGGATATCCTCCACCGCGTCGTGGGCGATATGCAGGGGAATAAGAAAAGCGAAAAAAAGGCAAAAAAGAGACTGTCAAGCCGACAAATCTGACGTTTTTGAAATAAAATTAACACTTTTCGCCCGAAGGTTTCCAAAGGGCGATGCGCCAAACAGGCGCCGTAAACGTTCGGAAAGCCCTTTGGTGGGGCGATGGGGGCAAAGCCCCATATTCTGAAAATGTTTAGTTTTTGATTTCTGAACGATCTGAATTGTGCTTGACAGTCTCTTAAAATGCAGGCGAGGCGCGGCGGCCGCCGTCATCCCCTCAAAAACCCGATGACCGCCGGAACGTATTCGCGCATGACCGTGTCGTCGGACATGTAGATTTCGTGCTTGGCGTCAAACGCGCGAAGCTGCGCGTGCGGCAGAAGCGAAACAAATTTGTTCTGCTCGGGCAGGCGAACGACCGTGTCCCGCGCGGCCTGACAGAGAAGAAGCGGGGTTTCAATCTGCCGATCCAGCTCCCGGTTCAGCAGCACCTTCGTCACGCCGATCGCCTCCCTGACCCAGCCGTAGGTCGGCGCGCAGTTTTGCAGATGCCGGTTTTCAAAGCCGCTTGCGCTCGTAATAACCAAACCGCGCGCGGCCCGTGCCGAAGGAGGCCTCAAACGTTTCGTTTGGGGATCAAACGGCTTGCCGATGAACGCCATCTCCCTCGTTTTGCCGATGGCGCACATGAATTTCGCAATCGCCGCGCCTGCCCATGACGGGAACGGCGCGCTCGACGGCGCAATCATCGGCGCGGTCAGAACGGCGCGCGCGAACATCTTCGGGTGCCTTTGCAGCATCATGCCGCCGACCGCGCCGCCCATCGAGTGGGCGTAGAGGCAGAGCGGCCGATTTTGGGCGCGCGGCAGAACGACGCGATCCATAAACGCTTCCAAATCGCGCACATAATCCGAAAAATGATCGACGTGCGTGAGCCACGTTTCATCCACCGCGCGCGCGCTCCTGCCGTGGCCGCGGTGGTCGATGGCGTAGACGTTGAAGCCCGATTGCAGGAAATACCACGTCATTTCGCGGAACTTTTCGCCGCTCTCCGTGTAGCCGTGCAGCACGACGACCGCGCGCGTGGCCGTCGGCTGCTCGTACAGCTCGGCGTGCAGCGCGCCGCCGTCCTCAAGCGGCAAGGAAAGCTCCTCGCGGATCGAGGCCAGCTTCGGCTCGACGGTGTTCTCCATCGTTTCGCGGTAGTTGGTTTCGAAATCAGTTCAAGCATAAAAAATCCCCTGCCGTCTGTGATACATTCAGTATATCAGAATCGGCGGGGAGATACAAGGGACAGCGGGGCGATTTTGTCCGGGCGTTAAAGCTGTTTGCCGTAGATGTGCGCCGCAATGGCCTTGCCCGCCGCGCTGAGCAGGAGCAGCGCGGCGCCCAGCAGCATGTAGAGCGTGTCGCCGCGAACCGTCGCGACGACGAGCATCGCGCACATGGAGAAGGTGACGCACAGCGCCAGCACGCTCTGTGCCTTCAGCGCGATCAGTTGGCCGCGCTCATCCGTGGCGGCCAGCTCGCTGTCCTTGGCGCGCGCCTCGCCCAGCAGCCTGCGGCGCAGAAGCACGACCAGCGCAATCGCGACGAACGAGCCGCCCATGCCGCTGAAAAATCCGGCGATACGCGAAAGCATGTGCGCGTCCTCCGGCAAAACCAGATTGAAGACGACGCCGCCAATCAGCAAAATAAGGCCGACCGCCAGCAAAACCGCCATGATCTTTTTTTCTCCCCATTTACAGGTCATCACACATTCCTCCTTGACGTTAAAGCCCAATGTCCGCCCCGGAGCGGGGCGCGAGGTTCGTCACTGCTGCAATTTCGCGTCGGGGGATTCGTCGCTGTCGTCGAAGATCGCTTCGATGGGCAGGCCGAAATAGCGCGCGAGCTTGAAGGCCAGCGCCAGAGACGGGTTGTACTTCCCCTTTTCCAGCGAAATGACCGTCTGCCGCGACACGCCCAGCGCCTGCGCCAAATCCTCCTGACGGATGGCGCGCTGCTTGCGCAGTTCTTCGAGTCGATTCTTCATGAATGAAAACTCCTTTGATCAAAAGTAAAGCTTGCTTTACACGAATAGAATAGCACGACCGGCAAAAATGTCAAGCACACTTGACATGCAAAAGCAAAAAAATTGAGAAACAATGCAAAACAGCTCCGCGCCTTGACGCGGAGCTTGCTCATCTCGTCCGCTGGACGGACTCGAACGCCTCCCTCGGCGATTTGAAGCCGAAGAGCACTTGAGCAGACCGTCGCCGAAACGATCCAGCATCAAAAACGGAAGCATGACGGCGAGCCGCGTCGCGCCGCGATCCGGCCGTCCGCCGCCGACGTGAACGTAGGTCTTGAAGCGGATTTCTCCGGTCTCCATATCCAATTCAAAATTGCCGTTTCGCATGTTGAAATTTACGCGCGTCAGGTATTCCGCGACGGCCAGACGGCTGTTTTTGTCGGCGGCGAGGGGGATGGCGGTCAGCGTGGAAAAATTATCCTCGCGCACGAGCACGGTCATCTGCGCCGTCTGCATGCGGCAATGCAGCTTCGTGCGGAAGGTGAAAACGCCGCAGCCCGCCTGTTCCTCAAAGCCTGCGTCGATATTGGAAAGCACGAAAAACTCGCGCAACACGTCTGCGATGGGCTGAGAATACGCCATGGTGATGCCTCCGTTCGCGTAACGATCAATCATGCTGTGAACAGTATACCCCGAAGCGAAGAGCGATGTCAAACCCATACAAAAATGACGGAAAACAATATAAACTTTCATAAACCGGTAGAATCAAGCTGATTTTGGAAAGAAATCGAAAGAAAACGCTTGACAGCTTCATGCGGATGCGCTATAATCCCATCCATCAAAAAACAAAACGGCAATGAAAGAGACGAGTACCCCGCGTTTTCAACCAGAGAGGCATGGCCGCCGGCTGAGAGCCATGCGCAGAAACCCCGCGGGCGGAAAGAACACTCCCGAGCCGGTGCGCCAACGCAATCGCCCAGGCGCATCCGATTGATCCGCGTTAAGGATGAGAGGGGCTGCCGGGTGATGGCCGCAGGCAGCAACTGGGTGGTACCGCGGGGTATGCGTATAGACGATCCCGTCCCGAGCAGAACGAATCTGTTCGGGACGGTTTTTTTTGGAAAAAAGCGAACCGAACAGCCAAAGGGTTGCCCATGCGGGCGAAAGGAAGGCTGATGACGATGCAGGCAATGACAGGCAAAACCGAAGGAAGACACAGCACGCTGGATGAGGTGCTGGCGATGGAAACGGGCGCGCAGGCGACGGTGCACGGGCTGGTGCACACCCTGCGCGACTTGGGCGACGTGCGCTTCGCGCTGCTGAGAATGCCGCAGGGCGTTTTGCAGTGCGTGCTGGGCGCGGGGGGAAGACGTTCGCGACGGCGACGCGGTGACGGTCAGCGGCGAGGCGGTGCGCGACGAGCGCGCGCCGGGCGGCGTGGAGCTGCACGCACAGCGCGTCAAGGTGCTTTCCCGCGCGGCGGAGGCCATGCCCGTGCCGATTGGCAAAACAAGATGAACCTGTCGCTCGACACGGATTTGTCGCTGCGCTTTGTGACGCTGCGCAACCTCCGCAAGCGCGCGGTGTTCAAGATTCAGGAGGGCATTGTCCGCGGTTTCCGCGAGGCGCTGCAAAAAGAGGGCTTTACGGAAATCCATTCCCCGAAGATCGTCGCCCAGAACGCGGAGGGCGGCGCGAACCTGTTCCGCATGGAATACTTCGGCCGCCGCGCGTATCTGGCGCAGAGCCCGCAGTTTTACAAGCAGGCGATGGTGCCGGTTTACGAGCGCGTGTTTGAAATCGGCCCGGTGTTCCGCGCGGAGAAGCACAACACGCAGCGCCACCTGAACGAATACACGTCGATGGATTTCGAGATGGGCTTTATCGATGGGTTCGAGGACGTCATGCAGATGGAAACCAAGGTGCTGCAAAACATCATGGCGGTGCTGAAGGCGGATTACGCGCCGCAGCTGGCCGCGCTGCACGTCGCCCTGCCGGATGTGACGCGCATCCCGGCGGTTCGGTTTGACGAGGCGAAGCGCATGGTCAGCGAAAAATACGGCCGCGCGATTCGCGATCCGTTTGACCTCGAGCCGGAGGAGGAGCAGCTCATCAGCCGCCTGTTCGCGGAGGAATACGGCAGCGAGTTCGTGTTCGTCACGCATTACCCGAGCAAGAAGCGCCCGTTCTACGCGGCGGACGACCCCGAAGACCCGCGCTACACGCTCTCCTTTGATCTGCTCTTCCGCGGGCTGGAGGTGACGACCGGCGGCCAGCGCATCCACGATTACGACACGCAGGTGGCGAAGATGCTGAAAAAGGGCATGAATCCGGAGGATTTCGCGGGCTACCTGATGATTCACAAATACGGCACATGTCCGCACGGCGGCCTCGGCCTCGGTTTGGAACGGCTGACGGCGCGCCTGCTGGGCGAAAACAACGTCCGCGAGGCCTGCCTGTTCCCGCGTGATCAGCAGAGAATCGAGCCGTAAAGGGGGATTAGACGATGGAAATCAACGATAAATCCTCGTTTCGTATGTCGCCGAGCTGGCGCACCTGAAGCTGGACGACGACCAGCGCGCGCAGGCCGCGGCGGATCTTTCCCGAATGATCGGGTATGTGGATCAGCTTGCGGAATTGGATACCGATGGCGTGGAGCCGATGAGCCACGTGTTCCCGCTGGTCAACGTCTTCCGCGAGGACGAGGTGAAGCCCAGCATGGCGCGCGAGCTGATTCTCCAAAACGCGCCGAAGCAGAAGGACGGCTGTTTCCTCGTTCCCAAGACGGTTGAATAAGGAGGACGCACGATGGATTGGTTTGATTTGACCGCCCTTGAGCTGGGCGCGAAGATACAGGCGGGCGAGGTCAGCGCGGTCGATGCGGCGCGCGCCTGCCTTGCGCGCATCGAGGAAAAGGAACCGACGGTGCATGCGTTCGTGACCGTCACGCCGGAGGCGGCGCTGGCGCGCGCGGAGGCCGTGCAGAAGCGCATCGATTCCGGCGAGCTGACGCATCCGCTGGCGGGCGTGCCGATGGCCGTCAAGGATTTGATCTCCACCAAGGGCGTGCGCACGACCTGCGCATCCAAGATGCTTGAAAACTACGTGCCGGTGTTCGACGCGACCGTTGTGCAAAAGCTCGACGCCATCGGCGCGGTCTGCCTCGGCAAGACCAACATGGACGAGTTCGCGATGGGATCCTCGACCGAATCATCCTATTTCGGCGTGACCCGCAACCCGTGGGATGCGTCCCGCGTGCCGGGCGCTCCTCCGGCGGCTCGGCGGCGGCGGTTGCGGCGCGCGAGGTGTTTTACGCGCTGGGCAGCGACACGGGCGGCTCCATCCGCCAGCCCGCGTCCTTCTGCGGCGTGACGGGCATCGCCGACGTATGGCGCGGTTTCCCGCTACGGCCTGCTGGCCTACGCATCGTCACTGGATCAGATCGGCCCGTTGACGATTGACGCGCGGGACGCGGCCGCCGTCACCGCTGCGCTGATGGGCAGGGGACGAGATGGACGCGACGAGCGTGGACGCGCCCGCGCCGACCCTGCCGGAGAAAACGCGGCTCGACGGCCTGCGCGTCGGCATTCCGCAGGCGTATTTTGGCGACGGACTTGACGAGCAGGTGCGCGCGCGTGTGATGGATGCGGCGCACGAGCTGGGAGGCGCTCGGCGCAACGCTGGTGGCGGTCGATATGCCGATTCTCCGCTACGCGATTCCGGCGTATTACATCCTGGCCTGCGCGGGAGGCGAGCAGCAACCTCTCCCGCTACGACGGCGTGAAATACGGCTTCCGCCCGGCGCATTTCGAGGATCTGCACGACCTGTATCTGACGGCGCGGAGCGAGGGCTTCGGCGCGGAGGTCAAGCGGCGCATCATGCTGGGCGCGTTCGCGCTCTCCTCGGGCTATTACGATGCGTACTATAATAAGGCCCTGCGCGTCAAGGCACTCATCAAGCGCGGGTTTGACGCCTGCTTTGAAAAGGCGGATATTCTGCTGACCCCGGCCGCGCCGACGACGGCGTACCCGCTGGGCGCACACGCGGACGATCCGATTCAGATGTATCTGGGCGATATCTACACCGTTTCCGTCAATATGGCGGGTCTGCCTGGCATGGTCATGCCCTGCGGCTTTGACGGGGCAGGGCTGCCGGTCGGCGCGCAGATGATCGCGCCCGCGTTCGGCGAGCAGCGGCTCTTCGACGCGGCCTGCGCCTATCAGGCGCGAACGGCGTTCCACCGCGCCCGCCCGAAGGAGGATTGAGTCATGGCAACGTATGAAATGGTCATCGGCCTTGAGGTTCACGTCGAGCTGGCGACAAAGACGAAGATTTTCTGCGGCTGCACCACGAAATTCGGCGGCGCGCCCAACACGCACACCTGCCCGGTCTGCACGGGCATGCCCGGAACGCTGCCGGTGGCCAACAAGAAGGTCGTCGAGTTCGCCGTGGCGGCGGGCTGGCGACGAACTGCGAGATCACGCGATACAACAACAAGTTCGACCGCAAGAACTATTTTGACCCCGACCTTCCCAAGGCGTATCAGATCAGCCAGCTCTATCTGCCGATCTGCCGAAACGGCCATGTCGATATCGAGACGGCGGCGGGCAAAAAGGCCGTCGGCATCCACGAAATCCACATGGAGGAGGACGCAGGCAAGCTGGTGCACGACCCGTGGCTGGATGAAACGATGGTGGATTACAACCGGTGCGGCGTGCCGCTGCTGGAAATCGTCTCCGAACCGGACATGCGCTCGGCGGAGGAAGTGATCGCCTACCTGACCAAGCTGCGCCAGACGCTGCAATACCTCGGCGTTTCGGATTGCAGGATGCAGGAGGGTTCTCTGCGCGCGGATGTGAACCTCTCCGTCCGCCCGGTCGGCCAGAAGGAATTCGGCACGCGCACCGAGATGAAGAACATCAACAGCTTCAAGGCGATTGCGCGCGCGATTGCGGGCGAATACCGCCGGCAGGTGGAGCTGATCGAGGACGGCGGGCAGGTGAAGCAGCAAACCCGCCGCTGGGACGACAACAAGGATGCGTCCTTTGCGATGCGCTCCAAAGGAGAACGCGCAGGATTACCGCTACTTCCCCGAGCCGGATCTGCCGCCGATGGAGATTTCGCAGGCGTTTATCGACGCGGTGCGCGCGCGCCAGCCGGAGCTGGCGGAGGCGAAGATCGCCCGGTATCAGCGGGAATTCGGCCTGCCGGAATACGACGCGCGGATTTTGACGGAGGAAAAGCCGATGGCCGAGCTGTTCGAGCGGGCGGCGGCGGTCTGCGGCCGGGCGAAGGAGGCCTCCAACTGGATCATGGGCGAGACGATGGCCATGATGAAGGAAAAGGCCGTTCTGCCCGAAAACCTGACGCTCTCCGGCGACGCGCTGGGCGCGATCATCCGCGCGGCGGCGGACGGGCGCATCAGCCGCCAGAGCGCACGGGAGGTCTTCGCCTATGCGTTTGACGGCGGCGAGGACGTCGAGGGCTATATCAAGCGGCACGGCCTTGAGATGGTCAGCGACGACGCGGCCTACGAGCGCGTTCTCAGCGAGGTTCTGGCTGCATGCGAAAAGGACATCGCGGCGTATCGCGCGGGCAACGAAAAAGGTGTTCGGCTTCCTCGTCGGGCAGGCGATGAAAGCGCTGCGCGGCAAGGCCGACCCGAAGAAAATCAGCGAAATGCTTGGAAAAATGCTGTAACTCCTTCAGTCAGCTTCGCTGACAGACCTTCGGCATGCTGTTCTTGCCTGTCTCCCGCACAGCGGGCGGCAAGCTCCATGCCCTCTGAGAGAGAGCCTTTTTTGGCGTTAAGCCATAACTGGAAAGTATAAAGCATCCTTTCTTGAGAGCGTTTGAAATTGTCGCCGCCTGTGGCAGAATCCGACTTCGGAAATGAACTTATATGCAAAAAGCAACGCGATTTTGGATTGAAATGAAAGAAAAACGAAAACTTTATCAAAAACACTTGCGAAAATGCCCCGGCCTGCGTATAATGTAGAAGCTGAAAACGAAGCTTATGACATTCAGACATATTTCAAGCCAAGGGGGATATTCATCCATGTCTTACGTTGATGAGGTCTATGCGCGCGTGGTGCGCGAAAATCCCAGCCAGCCGGAATTCCATCAGGCCGTCCGCGAGGTGCTCGATTCCCTGCGCGCGGTGATCGAGCGCAACGAGCGAGAAGTATCGCCGGGAAGCGCTCCGAGCGGCTGACCATGCCGGAGCGGCAGATTCTCTTCCGCGTCCCGTGGGTGGACGATCAGGGTCAGGTGCAGGTCAACAACGCCTTCCGCGTGCAGTTTTCCAGCGCCATCGGCCCGTACAAGGGCGGCCTGCGCCTGCATCCGAGCGTCAATCTGGGCATCATCAAATTCCTCGGCTTCGAGCAGATCTTCAAGAACTTCCCTGACAGGCCTGCCGATCGGCGGCGGCAAGGGCGGCTCCGATTTCGACCCGAAGGGCAAGAGCGACCGCGAGATCATGGCGTTCTGCCAGAGCTTCATGACCGAGCTGTATAAGTACATCGGCGCGGATACGGACGTTCCGGCGGGCGACATCGGCACGGGCGCACGCGAAATCGGCTATCTCTACGGCCAGTATAAGCGGCTGACGAACCGTTAATCGAGGGCGTGCTGACGGGCAAGGGGCTTTCCTACGGCGGCTCTCTGGCGCGCACGGAGGCGACGGGCTACGGCCTGCTGTATCTGACGGAGGCGATGCTGGCGGCCAACGGGCACGGAAATCGCGGGCAAGACGGTCGCGGTTTCCGGCGCGGGCAACGTCGCCATCTACGCGGTGCAGAAGGCCGAGCAGCTGCGGCGCGAAGGTCGTCACCGTTTCGGACTCCACCGGCTGGATTTACGACCCGGCGGGGATCGACGTGGCGCTGCTGAAGGATGATGAAGGAGGTGCGCGCGCGCGCTGACCGAGTATGCCGCCGCCCGCGAGAGCGCGGTGTATCACGAGGGGCGCGGCGTGCACGGTCAAATGCGACGTGGCGCTGCCGTGCGCGACGCAGAACGAGCTGCGGCTGGAAGACGCGAAGGCGCTGGTTGAAAACGGCTGCATCGCCGTGGCCGAGGGCGCGAACATGCCCACCACGCTGGAGGCGACCGATTACCTGCGCGAGCACGGCGTGCTCTTTGCGCCGGGCAAGGCGGCCAACGCGGGCGGCGTGGCGACGAGCGCGCTGGAAATGAGCCAGAACTCCATGCGCCTGAGCTGGTCGTTTGACGAGGTGGACGCCAAGCTCAAGCAGATCATGACGAACATCTTCCATAACATCGACGCGGCCGCGAAGGAATACGGCATGCCGGGCAACTATGTCGCGGGCGCGAACATCGCGGGCTTCCTCAAGGTGGCCGACGCGATGGAGGCGCAGGGCGTGGTCTGATTCTGCGAATTGCACAAAAATGAACGGTCTTCCGCTTTCACGCGGGAGGCCGTTTTGGGCGCGAAAAATGCCGATAAAGTGAGCCGGACGCTCAAAATTTCATAAAATTTAGACAGAAACGGTTCGAATCTGTCATAAAAAACGAAGGATTTCCGTTGACTTTGCGGCCAAATGTCGATATAATAACGAACACGCGGGCAGGAAAGGCGATGCGATTGCTTTTTCGCCCACAGAATCTAAGGAGGAAGAACCATGAACAAGATCAAGCTGATCAGCCTGCTGGCTGCCGCCGTCGTGATGACGGGCAGCGTGGCGATGGCTGAGACCTATTCGGCGACGGGCAACGGCTATCACGGCGAGATGACCGTGAACGTGACCATCGAAGACGGCAAAATCACCGATGTGGAGCTGGGCGACAACCACGAGACGAACGTGGTGATCGACCGCGCGTTCCCGGTGATCCGCGAGCGCATCCTCGAGGCGAACACCGCGGATGTGGACAGCGTGACTGCCGCGACCTTCTCTTCTTACGCGATCAAGACCGCCGTGGCTGACGCGATGCAGCAGGCCGGTCTGGAAGCGCCGAAGGTTGCCATGCAGAACGCGGAGAAGACCGCGACGGAGCGCGCGGCGGAGAGCTGCGATATCGTGATCGTCGGCGGCGGCCCTGCGGGTTTGGCGGCTGCGGTCAGCGCCAAGCAGACCAACGCGGATAAGAACGTCATCCTTGTCGAGAAGCTGGATATTCTCAGCGGCAACGGCAAGTTCGACATGAACTTCTTCGACATGATCAACACCGAGGCGCAGAAGGCCGCGGGCAACGACGAGTGGGTCGGCGAGGCCGGTCTGGCGAAGTTCCTGGAGGGAAGAGCAGCAACGGCGAATCCGCCGAGCGCATTCAGGTCTGGGCGAACGAGGAATACAACCTCGACGCCTGGCTGCGCGCGATGGGCGTTGAGCTGAACTACAACTACGGCGGCACCAACCACATGGCCGAGGACAACCAGTACTCCGGCGAGGTCATTCAGGCCGGTCTGGAGAAGGCCGCGACCGAGCTGGGCGTGGATGTGCGCGTCGGCACCAAGGGCGTTGATCTCGTGATGGAGGACGGCGCGTGCAAAGGCGTGATCGTGACCAACAACGCGGGCGAGACCTACACCATCAACGCCGCGAGCACCATCATCACCACCGGCGGCTTCTGCTCCAACAAGGAGCTGCTCGCCAGTATGCGCCGCGGCTACGAGGTCTTCAACACCTCAACCAGATGGGCACGACCGGCGACTTCGTGAAGATCTTTGAGCAGAACGGCTTCAAGATGGAGAACATGGGCAAGATGAGCTTCTTCTCCAACATCATTGTGCCGTATCGCGATCTGACCGGCGGCGCGGACATGAATCTGCTGGCCAACAACGATCGCGGGGGCACGCTCCCTGCCGAACAATTCCCTTCTACCGGGTCCGGCTGCGTGGGCAAATATGTCTACGACCGCGGCCTGACCGACAAGACCGAGCTCACGATCGAGACGCGCGCCGGCATCAAGACGCTCTGGCTGAACGTGGTCGGCGGCACGGTCGAGACCGTGCGCGTGTGCATGGGCAGCCCGGAGTTCCGGCCGGAGAAGATCCCGGTCGCGGCGGCGGGGGAGACCTTCCTCGAGCAGCCGATCGACGTGCTGGGCGCGACATGGATCGTCTCGTCGGTCAATACCGGCAACCCGCACTGCGTTACTTACGTGGACGATGCCATGGCGCTGGACTTCCCGCGCATCGGCCCCGCGTTTGAAAATCACAAGCTGTTCCCGGCGCGGGCAAATATCGAATTTGTCGAGGTCGTGGACCGGCGCTGGTGGAGCACGCTGGGTGTTTGACGGATGAGCGGCGACGTGATGGAGGACTGCGCGGAGAGCGGCTTTGCGCCGGACGCCATCAGCCGGGACGAAACGGCGAAGCGTGTTGCCGCGACGGCGACGACCGCACGCGGTATGGGCGAAACCGACGCGTGGCGCGAATTTAGCGGCGTGGAGAGCCTTGCGCCAAAAACCGCGAAACGCGCGAATTTGACAAAATTCGCCGTTTCCTGTATCATAAACGACTGGTTCAGAGACGGTCTGCACAGGGGAAACGCGGTGCGGGCGCGTTTATCATGGCGGCTTTTGCCGCTTTTGCTTTGAAAGGGGTTGAACCTTCCATGGTCCGTGCGATTGTTGGCGCGAATTGGGGCGACGAGGGAAAGGGCAAGATCACCGATATGCTGGCCTCCGAGTCCGACATTGTGGTTCGTTTTCAGGGCGGTGCGAACGCCGGTCATACCATCATCAACGATTATGGCCGCTTTGCCCTCCATCTTCTGCCCAGCGGCGTGTGCACGCCCGGCGTGGTCAACGTGCTTGGCCCGGGCGTTGCGCTGGATATCGAGTTTTTCCTCAAGGAGCTGGCCGCCATCGAGCAGCAGGGGCCCGGCGCCGAAGATTCTGATCTCCGAGCGCGCGCAGGTGCTCATGCCGTATCACGTCGCGCTGGATTGCTATGAAGAGAGCGCCTGGGCAAGAACTCCTTCGGTTCAACCAAATCGGGCATTGCGCCGTTCTACGGCGACAAATTCCAGAAGATCGGCCTGCAGCTCTGCCAGCTGTATTATCCGGACGTGCTGCGCGAGAAGCTCGCCCACGCGCTGGATATCAAGAACGCGATGATCGTCAACCTCTATCACCGGGAGCCGGTCGATCTGGAGGCGCTGATCGTCAGGCTGACCGAGCTCGCCGAGCGCATCCGCCCGTATGGGGCGGATACCGACGCTTTACATGATGCAGGCGGTTCGCGAGGGCAAGAAGATCCTGCTGGAGGGTCAGCTCGGCACGCTCCGCGACCCGGATCACGGCATTTACCGATGGTCACGTCCTCCTCGCCGCTGGCCGGTTACGGCCCGGTGGGCGCGGGCGTTCCGGTCTGGAGCATCAAAGAGGTCATCGCGGTCACGAAGGCGTATTCCTCCTGCGTGGGCGCAGGCCCGTTCACGACGGAGCTGTTCGGCGATGAGGCCGGGAGCTGCGCAAGCGCGGCGGCGACCGCGGCGAATACGGCGCGACCACCGGCCGCCCGCGCCGCGTGGGCTGGTTTGACTGCGTGGCGACCCGCTACGGCTGCGAGATGCAGGGCGCGACGGAGGTGGCGATGACCAACCTCGACGTGCTGGGCTACCTCGACGAAATCCCGGTCTGCGTGGCCTACGAGCTGAACGGCGAGCGCGTGGATCATTTCCCCGTCACGCCGAAGCTCGAGCAATGCAAGCCGATTTACGTCAAGCTGCCGGGCTGGAAGTGCGATACCCGCGGCATCAAGAATTTTGACGAGCTGCCGGAGAACGCGCGCCATTACATCGAGTTCCTCGAAAAGGAAGTCGGCTGGCCGTTCAAGCTGATTTCCAACGGCCCGCGCCGCGACGAAATCATCTATCGCTGAGCATATCCCCCATATAAAACGCATGGAAAGAGATGGAAAGGAGGAAACGGCATGAAGCGCATCGGCTTTGCGAATTCGGGCATGATGGGCGCGCTGTTTCCCCTTTTTCCTGTCTTTTTGTCATTCCTTTTGAGAAGGCCGCCGTTTTGGGCGGCTTTCTTTTTGCACATCTGCTCGATTGACGAAACGGATGCGATTGCGTATAATGTGCGATTGTATACGTGAGAGATTCAATTTGTATTCATGGTAAAGGAGAGTGCGCCGATGGCAACATTGATTCTGGAGGACGGCACCCGCTACGAGGGAACGCTGTTCGGGCACAAGGCTCCGGTAACGGAGAGGTCGTCTTCACGACCGGCATGACCGGCTATCAGGAAACGCTTACCGACCCGTCTTACTGCGGTCATATCGTCTGCATGACCTATCCGCTCATGGGCAACGTGGGCATCAACGATATCGACAGCGAAAGCGCGGGCGTGCAGGCCGCTGAGTTTGACTAGGCGTGCCTGTCGCTCAAGGAGGAGGGGTACGAGGTCATTCTCGTCAACTCCAACCCTGCCACGATCATGACGGATACCTCCGTCGCGGACAAGGTGTACATGGAGCCGCTGACGCTGGAGTATGTGGCGCGTATCCTGCGCAAGGAGCGCCCGGACGCGATCGTCCCGGGCATCGGCGGCCAGACCGGCCTGAATCTGGCGATGCAGCTCGAGCAGAAGGGCGTGCTCAAGGAGTGCCAGGTCGAGCTTCTCGGCACGGACAGCGACAGCATCCGCCGCGCCGAGGACCGCGAGCAGTTCAAGGAGCTCTGCCAGAGCATCGGCGAGCCGGTCATCCCGTCGCAGATCACCTACAACCTCGAGGAGGCCAAGGCCGCGGCCGCGGCCATCGGCTATCCGGTCGTGCTGCGCCCGGCGTTCACGCTTGGCGGCACGGGCGGCGGCTTTGCCGACGACGAGGCGCAGCTCGTCGAGCTGGGCATGCAGGCGTTCAAGCTCTCGCCCATCCATCAGGTGCTGATCGAAAAAGAGCGTCAAGGGCTATAAGGAGATCGAGTTTGAGGTCATGCGCGATGCGTCCGACCGCGCCATCACCATCTGCGGCATGGAGAACATCGACCCCGTGGGCGTGCACACCGGCGACTCCGCCGTCGTCGCGCCGATCATGACGCTCAGCGACCATGACATGAAGATGCTCAACGACAGCGCGATGAAGATCATCCGCGCGCTGAAGATCCAGGGCGGCTGCAACGTGCAGTTTGCGCTCAACCCGGACAAGACGTCATCGAGGTCAACCCGCGTGTCCCGATCGGCGCTGGCCCCAAGGCCACGGGAACTTCGAAAACGCGCTTGCTCAAGGCCGCGCTCGCTGGAAATGGGCAGGGATAGCCTCGTGACCCGGCGCTGGAGGCGCTCAGCGACGCAGGAGCTGGAGAGCAAGCTGCGGAATATCGACACCGAGCGCGTTCGTCGTCGCGGAGGCGCTGCGGCGCGGCGTGACGATGGAGCCATCCACGCGGTACCAAGATCGACATCTGGTTCCTCAAAAAGGTGCAGAACATCGTCCGCATGGAGCAGAAGCTCCGCGCGATGGACGGCATCGCCGCGCTGGATCGCGACACGCTGATGGCCGCCAAAAAGATGGGCGTGGCGGACAGCGCGATGGCGCGCTTCGTCGGCTGCAAGACGGCGGATATCCGACACCATGCTGCGCGAGCGGACTGGATTCTGCTGCCCCTTCCGCATGGTCGATACCTGCGGCGGCGAGTTTGAGGCCGTCAGCCCGTATTTCTACAGCACCTACGGCACCGCGACCGAGGCGAAGAACAGCGGGCAGGCAAGACCGTCGTGTTCTCGGCTCCGGCCCGATCCGCATCGGCCAGGGCATCGAGTTTGACTACTGCTCGGTGCATTGCGTCTGGGCGCTGACAAGCCGCGGGCTTCGATACCGTCATCATCAACAACAACCCGGAGACGGTTTCCACCGACTTCGATACCGCGGATCGCCTGTATTTCGAGCCGCTCACGCCGGAAGACGTGGATGAACGTGCTGGAGATCGAGCAGCCGGTCGGCGTGGTCTGCCAGTTCGGCGGGCAGACGGCCATCAAGCTCGCTAAGACGGTTCGGGAAGCCGGATACAGCATCCTCGGCACTGATTTGGGCGACATCGACGCGGCGGAAGACCGCGAGCTGTTCAACGAGCTGCTGAACCGGCTGGGCATTCCGCGCCGCAAGGGCACGACCGTCTTTCCGCGGACGAGGCGGCGAAGGCGGCGGCGGAGCTGGGCTATCCGGTGCTGTGCGCCCGAGCTACGTGCTCGGCGGTCAGGGCATGGAAATCGCCTACGATGAAAACACATCCGCGAATACATGTCCATCATCAACATGAACGTGCAGGAGCATCCGATTCTGGTGGATAAGTACCTGCTGGGGCGCGAAATCGAGGTGGACGCGATTTGCGACGGCGAGAACGTGCTGGATTCCGGGCATTATGGAGCACGTCGAGCGCGCGGGTATTCACCCGGCGACTCCATCTCCGTCTATCCGCCGCAGCACTCGCCCCGCGCATTCAGCGCATGGTGACGGATTACACGATCAACATCGCGCGCAGCCTGCATGTGCGCGGTCTGGTGAACATCCAGTTCATCGAATACGCGGGCGATCTGTACATCATCGAGGTCAACCCGCGCTCGCGCACCGTGCCGTATATCTCCGCGTTACGGGCATCCCGATCGTCGAGCTGGGCGTTCGCGCGTCGCTGGGCGAGAAGGTGCCGGAGATGGGCTTTGGCACAGGGTCTATCCGCCCGCGCCGACCGTCGCGGTCAAGATGCCGGTGTTCAGCTTTGAAAAGCTGCCGGAGGTCGAGGTCAGCCTTGGGGCCGGAAAATGAAATCCACCGGCGAGGCGCTGGGTCTGGCGGAACGGCGGAGTGAGGCGCCTCAAGGGCTTTGCCTCCACAAAGATGGCGATTCCGAAGCCGGAGGAGGGCGGTGTGCCTTCCATCGCGGATCACGACAAGCGCGAGGCGCCTCGAACTGGCCGAAACCTTCGCCGCGCTCGGCTTTGAGATTTACGCGACGACGGGCACGGCGCACAGGCTCAACCACCACTATGTCGGCGCGCAGCCCGTGCCGCGCCCCCGGTGAGGATACGGATAAGCTGGCAGTTGTTCGATTCCGGCAAGATCCGCCTGATTATCGCCACGCCGACCCATGGCCGCGACCCGGATGCGCGCGCGGGCTTCCGCCTGCGCCGCATGGCAGTTGAATACGGCATTGCCTGCGGACGAGCATCGACACGGCGAAGCTGCTGATGAAGTGCGTCAAGCTGGGCAAAAAGGCGGAGGATGTGCCGCCGCTGGGTCTGCACGATCTGATTCTGTAATCTTTACTCCCTCAGTCAGCTTGCTGACAGTCCCTCCGGGAGGGCCTTTTGGTATTAAGCATCCTTGCAAAAAACGCGATTATGACTGAAAAAGTCACAATCGCGTTTTTTCTTTTATCCGTCTGTCAATCGCGTTACAGACAGCGACAAAATCACGGTCAATACAGGCATTTGGAAACCGCATGATTTCGACGGACATCGCGTTGAGATAGAGCGTTCGTTCTGCATCACGGTTGTGCTGGTGAACATCAACATAGTGTTGAGAGCCATCCAATTCGACAGCTAGTTTTGCCGCATGACAATAAAAATCGACAATCCATCTTCCGATTGTTTTTTGCCTTTGAAAACGAACGGGATGGTTCTTCAAAAAATCGTACCAGAGGTGACGTTCCTGCGGCGTCATTTCTTTGCGGAGCGTTTTAGCTTGCGGAATGAGTTTTTTCTGATAAGGAGAGACATGGATGAAGATTCCTTTCTTTGCGTAGCTGCTTATACCAAAAGCCTCCTCATTGAGGGAGGTGGCACGACGAAGTCGTGACGGAAGGAGTTACGCGCCCCACTAACCCAATCACGCACAGCGGCGCGAGCATTGGCGTGGTCAGGAAGAAACGGAAACCGTCGAGCTGGAAAGCACCGTACAGGTGGCGAGATGATAGGCAATCAGCATCGCCGGAAGCAGGAGCGCGGAGAGCGGCTGCCGACGTGCAAAAGCACGCAGCAGATCATCACCAGCATTAAACCAAAACCGGGGTTCCACGTCAGCCAGGCAAAGATCGGCCTTGCGCTCAGGCGGTTGACGGCGTCCATCAGCCGATTGAACCCATTCGGATGGATGGGCGAAACGCTGAATTCTGCGGTTGCGGCAGGATCGACGTAGGGAGAGATGCGCCAATATGCGTCGCAGAACGGCCAGAGGGGCATTTGCATCAGGTAGCCCAGCGCTTCAGCGCCAGCGCAGGTTCTTTGGCAGCGGCGCGAAGCGCAAAACCATAGACCTGCGGGAGCGTGTAGGGCTTATGCAGATACACGGTTCCGATCGCCCACTTGATATCGTTCCAGTCGCCGACGGAGTTGTTTTCCACATAGACCGAACGCGGCGCGACGTCTTCCAGAAACTCGACGGTCTCGCATCCAACGAATCCGGCGCCTGATCGTAAATGTTGGCGAGGATCGTCATCGGCACGCCGAAGAGCTCATCGAGCTGGCTGCGCTGGCGCTCAATGCCGAATGCGTGATACAACGGCCCGCGAATGGAAAGGGTCAGCAGCACCGCAATCAGCAGCGACGGCAGAAGGCGTTTCCATTTTTGGGCAGCGCAATCAGCAGCCACGTGCCCGCCGCCAGCGCCATGGCCACGCCGTTGTGCCGCAGAATGGCGCACAGGCTCAACGTCACGCCCAGCGCGGCACAGCGCACGGGGAGAGCGTTTCGCCGCGGGAAAAATGCACATCGAGAAGCTGCGCCCCCAGAAACAGCGCCGCGATGGCAAAGGCGCAGTCCTTCCACGGAAGAGCATGATGTTGACGATGGCGGGGTTCAGGCAGAGATAAGCGGTCAGCGCCGCAATCAGCAGCCTCGGAATATGCCACCGCGCCAGCACATCGGCAGTGAAACCACGGCCAGCGCATAGCAAAGCCCCTGCACGGCCAGCACAAAGGCGGGATGATCGACAATTTTCAGCAGCGCGGCCATCAGCAATGTGTGCAGCGCGGGGTGCCAATCCGTATAGGAAATCGCGCCGGTAATCTGCCGCCACTGGTTGACCGTATCCGACGAGAAGCCGCCGGGCAGATACACGAGCAGGCAGAAGGCCGATACGAGCGCGCTGAACGCCGCGGCGATCCCAAAAGGCGCGGCGGCCGGACGGAATATCCGGCGCGTCGGAAACAGGAAGCTGTATGCCGGAACAGCGTTTGGCAACGAACAGCAGCGCAGCCAGCGCCACGGCGGCGATCCCCGCGAAAACGGGGATCGGCATGACGTCGTGGCGCATCAGCAGGGCAACGAACGCGATATATGTCGCGACAAGCAGCGCCATTGTTCCGTAAGCGACGGATGCGGCTGCGTTACTGCTCGTCCTTGGTTTCATGATAGCGCTCCTCGGTATTGATATTCCACAGCGCGGCCTTCTCCGGGTCGCCGGTTCGATAGAGGCGGGAGGCCGTCAGCGCGGTGAGCATGGAGTGATCCATGTTGTTGTAGCGGTGCTGCCCGTTTCGACCGATGCAGTAGAGGTTGTCGATGCCGCAGAGCCAGTCGCGCACCTTGTCCATCTGCGCGTAGGAACCGAAGTAGGCCGGGTAGGCCTTCTTGACGCGGATGCGGATGCTGTCGTGTACCTCGCTGTTCGCTTCAAGAATCCCGATGCGCTCGATTTCCGAGCGCGCCATGCGGATGAAGTCCTCGTCGGACATGTTCCACATCTCGTCGCCTTCATTGCAGAAATATTCCAGCCCGATCCAGACGGTGTGCTCCGGGTCGGTCACCATGTAGGGCGACCAGTTGTTGAAGATCTGAATGCGGCCGATTTTGGCGCTGCGGTCGTGGATGTAAATCCAGCAGTCCGGCACGATGTTGCCCAGCGTCTTGAGCTTGGTTTCGTTTTTGATTTTCAGTTTGTCCACCAACAGGCCGACCGTCATGAAATCACGGTAGGGGAGCGCCGTGGCGACGTTCCTGACGTCCTGCGGCATATCCGCCATGGCTTCGGCCAAATCCTTGATGGGCATGCTGGAAAAGACGGCGTCGCAGGGGATTTCCGCGCGCGTGCCGTCAGCGCCCTCGACGGCAACGCTGACGATGCGGCCGCTTTCATCCCGCGTGAGACCGACGGCGCGCGTGTTCATTCGCAGCTCCGCGCCCATCGCCTGCGCGTCGGCGGCCATCGTCTCCCAGAATTGACCCGGACCGTATTTGGGGTAGCTGAATCGCTCGATCAGCGAGGTTTCCACCTCGCCGCCCTCCCGGCGGAAGGGCTTGGTGATCGCGCTGGTAAAGACCTTCATCAGCGAAAGCCCCTTGACGCGCTGCGCGCCCCAATCCGGCGCAATCTGGCTGGGATGCACGCCCCACAGGTTTTCCGTGTAATGCTCAAAGAACATCTCGTAAAGCGGGCGGCCGAACTGGTTGATATAGAAATTCTCCAGCGAAGTGACGGGCAGCTTATGCATCCGCGCCGCCAGATAGCCGAAGCCGGATTTCATCGTCCGCGCAAAGCCCATGTTGATGAACGTCTGCGGCTTGACGGAGATCGGGTAATCAAAAACTTTTGCAGATAGTAGATGCGCGAAACGCGGTGGCGGGAGAGCATCACGCGGTCGGATTGTTCGGATCGGGGCCGCCCGCGGAGAGCGGCACGTCGCGCGAGAGAATGCGGTCATCCATCGAGGGCGCGCCCTGCATCGGCATGATTTCCTGCCAAAGCGCATTGACCTGCTCGTTTTTGGAAAGAAGCGATGGCCGCCGAGGTCGATGCGGCATCCGTTGTGGTGAACCGTGCGGGAAATGCCGCCGATTTCGCCGCTTTCTTCCAGCAAAATGACGCGCAGCTCGTCTCCGCTCTGTTTTTTTGAGATCGTAGGCCGCGGTAAGGCCGGCCGGACCCGCGCCGATGATGACGACTGTTTTCATGGCTTTTGTTATCCTTACTCATTTTATCGTTTTATCGTTTTTGTTGCTTGTATCGTTTGAAAAACGGTCTTTGGTACTTAGCTGGAACGCGCGAAATATCGATAGAACAGATGATCTTTCACATCGCGGCAGATGAAATTATCTGTGTCCGCGTCCGGATGCAGCACCGTGCCGAACGGATCGGCGGTCAGGAAGATGGTGCCTGCCTCGCGCACCTTGTAAACGCCCCGGCGGAATTCCTCAAGCGGCGTGACCGCACCGATCAGCAGTAGCATGCTCAGCAGCGCGGCGGCGGCTTTGCTGCGCCTGCCCGTCCTTTTCTCCGTCAGAAACCGAATGGAGAAAACGCACAGCGCGCAGAGCGCAGGGATGGAGGCGCGCATGGAGAAATCCATATTGTATCCGATTTTGAACATCGGCGCGAGCACAAGAGAAACCTGTGTCAGCCAGAAGACGCGGCTTTTGAAAAAGCGCGGCCCCATGACCAGCGAGAAACACGCAAATTCAATCGCCTCAAAGAGCAGCAGACGCTTGACGGCGTGGCCAAGCCCCAGCGAGGCCGCGTAAATGGTGAACCGAAGCGGCGCGCTGCTGGAGGCTGCGTTGGCGGAAAAATACAGCGCGAAAACGGGGAAAAGGCCGAGAACCGCGAGCAGGTTGCGCGCAGTGAAGCATTCGCCCAGCAGCGCGGAAAGCCCGCGCGCAAACCCCTTGATTCGGATTTCGCCCGCCAGGCGGCAAAGCGCTGTGCCGATGAAATACACCATCAGCCCCATCAACGGCAGAGGAGAGAACGGGAACGCGGCCAGTCCGATGAGCGCGAAGGAGCCGATGTCCTCCGGCGAGGAGAGAAGCAGCATCGTCGCCAGCCACGCCGGAACGGCCTGATTGTAGACCCAGAACAGGCAGGTCGTGTTGGAGGAGAACTGATAGCACTGCGCCCACCATTCGATCTGGTGCCGCCAGGCCTCGGGGTTGAAACGCGCCATCAGCACATCCATGCCCGAAAAAAAAAAGCACGAACAGAACGAGCGACAGGCAGACTTTGCCGAGCGTCTGCACCTCTGCGACGGAGAGCATCAGCAGGAATATCAGCGTCAGAAACCAGAACGTCTGCACGAAGAGCGCCGCGTTTGCCGCGGGCCAGAGCAGGGAAGCGCCCATCAGCGCGGCGAACAGCTTGCCGACCAGCGCAGGCAGAATCCAGAAGCCGACGTAATAATCCAGCGCGTAAGGCGTTCCGTCAAAATACACCGGCCAGCTGTGGCCTAGCAGATCGTGAAAGATGGCGTTGCGCCCGTAATGATCTTCGTTTTGGTAGAAGCAGCCGCCGATGCCGGAGAGAAACGTCCATAACAGCGCGCAGAGGACAACGGCCAGCAGCGCCGCAAGCGGCAGGGTAAAGCAATCCGCCGTATCGCCGAAAAGGCCGCGCACGATACGCCTGATCTGACGGGTATAGAGAAAAAAGGCTGCGGCCACCGCCAAAACGCAGGGGACGGCAATCAGCGGGCGAACCCATGTCAGCAAAAAAAAAGCGACGGCAGGCAGCAGCAGCGTCGCCAGCGCGGCGCAGCGCAGACCGCGGCGGGAAATGTGTAGGATCATATCAGTTTCCTTTTGAATCTAAATCATATTGTCCCTATTATAACGCATGACGGAGCGGTTGGCAAGAAAAGAAGAAAAGCGAAAAGACGCGAATCTGAGCGCTCTTTCATTCGTCTAATCTGTGAAAGGACGTCCCGACGCACATAGAAGGAGGAAAGCATATGGATCAACGGGAGTTTGCCGAACGGGTCACCGCCGTGCAGGGCAGCTTGTACCGCGTCGCGGCAAGCTATCTGCGAGGGGAAAGCGACAGGCTCGACGCGGTGGCGGAGGCCATCGCCAAAGCGTGGGAGCGGCGGCGAACCCTTCGGGAGGAAGCGCTGTTCGCAACGTGGATAACACGCATTCTGATTCGGGTTTGCGTGGACATACAACGGCGGCAAAAGCGGGTGATTCCGGTATACGAGATCGCAGAGAAGCCGGCGGAGGATGAAAGGGTTGCGGCACTGCGCGAGGCCGTCGAGAGCTTGCCGCAGAAGGCACGCACGATGGTTGTCCTGTATTACATGGAAGGCTACGACGTGTACGCAGTTGCGAAACTGATGGGCGTGACGAAGGGCGCGGTTTGTGCAGGGCTGGCGCGGGCAAGGGAGAAACTGCGCGTATATATCGAGGAGGATGCGCAATGAAAAAAGCGGAATGGCGGGCGGTCTATGCGCCGCGGGACGATATGCTGGAAAAGCGTGTTCGTCAGACGTTGATGCAGCTTGAGGATAAGCCGACGCATGCAAGACCCAAGCGGATGGGTGGCTTGCAGCAGCGCTGATTTTAGTGCTGGCCGCAGCGGCAGCCGTGGCGGCGGGATGGGCACGCTCGACGCAGTATGACGCGAAACGGCTGGCGCATCACGCGCTGGAAGAAAAGTACGGCTTTACGCGGGATATGGACAGCTTTTTCCGCTGCACGGTGGAGGAAAAAGGGGGAAAATGGTCGTCACCTACAGCGCCGACGAGGACGTTGGAGATTTTGCGGGAAGCTGGGGGATTATATCGTCACGATTCGCGATGGAAAGGCGGAAGCGAGCTGGTCAACCGACGGCGAAGCGGTTAGCGATGATTTTTCCTCCGACGTGTGGGACACGGCGCTTTGGCGCGCGGCATCGAGCGGCGCAAAGCGGGCGAGGAATGGTATGAAATCACGGGAACGGCACTGGTGATGGACGAAGGATTGAAGAAAACGGAACGGGAAGATCCGCCTGCCGGAAGGGCTGGACGGCGCGCGGCTGACGGACAAAAGCGAACCCGACACGATGAAAGCCCGAGATGCGGTTCGGGAAAAATACGGCCTGACGGAAGAAAACCTTGCGCTGTTTGACACATGGGAGCGGATTGAAGACGGAAAGAAGCAGATTGTATTTGTGCCGAACATTCCGGCGGAGGACGATGGGATTCTGCTTGAAATCGACGACGAAACGACTGCCGATCAGGCGTTTTCCAGCCACAGCGAACGCATGGCGCTACGCGGCGGCATTTGACGGGAGCGGGACGATTCAGTCGGTCGGCTGGACGCACGAAGGCGAAGAACTGCCGGACGTGACGGAATCAACGTGGGGCAGAGCGAGCGTATACGGCGCGGAATGTCTGACCGAACTGGAAAAGCTGCTGGCGGACTTGAAGGCCATTCGGATGGAATATCCCTGACGACGGCTGGACACGCACACCGGCGGGCGACGCGCGGCTCGATGAGCGGATGGTTGCGGCAGGGTTCAGCGCGACACGTTAAATCACGTTCTGCCGGAATCCGGCATGTTGGGTGAACAGGATGCGCTTGCGCTGGCACGGCAGGCGTTGGCGAGTGACGACGGGGTATCCGCAGAATGGCCGAACGACCCGGAAAGTGTGACTTACGCGGTCTGCCAAAAGGAGGAAGGGAAGACGGTTTGGAACGTCTGGTTTCATAACGAGGAGGGAATCAGCGTCGTTACCCTTGACGCGGCAGACGGCACGATTCTGGATGTGATTGTTGACACGGGCATGGCTGGAAACGGCTGAACATGGGGAGCGAAAGCTCCCTTCTTTTTTCCCCGCCGGTTTCATACCTTCGACGGGGTGATGGCATGAACGGCGTTTTCTGTGCGCTGATGCTGGCGGGGCTTCTTTACGCGGCGGCGACGGGCGGGCCGGACGCCGCGCAGCGCGCGCTGCTTTCCGGCGGCGGGGAGGCCGTCGGGCTGCTGATGAGGCTGGCGGGCGCGTATGCGTTTTGGCGGGCTGCTCGGCGTTCTGCGGGAGAGCGGCGCGGCGGACGCTGGCGCGGGCGATGGAAAAGCCGCTTTCGCGCCTGTTCCGCTTTGCGCCGGGGGAGCGAGGCGGCGCTGGGCGACGTCAGCCTGAATCTGTCGGCGAACATGCTCGGCGCGGGCGGCGCGGCGACCCCGGCGGGGATGGCGGCGATGCGGAAATGGCGCGCGTTCACCCGGACGGGCGGGCGAGCGACGCGATGATTCTGTTTCTGGTGGTGAACACGTCGAGCGTGCAGCTTTTGCCGACGACGATGATCGCCCTGCGCGCACAGGCCGGGGCGGCGAATCCGGCGGATATCGCGCTGCCCACGCTGCTGGCGACGGCGGCTTCAACGCTGTGCGGCATTGCGGCCTGCCGCGCGTTTGCGAGGTGCGGCGCGTGAGCGCGCTGTTCCTGCCTGCGCTCTGCGCCGCGGTACTGACGGCGGGGCTGTTTGCGCGGATCGACGTATACGGCGCGTTTGTGCGCGGCGCGAAGGCAGGCATGGAGACGCTTTTGCAGATGGCGCCGTGCCTGTGCGCCGTCCTTACGCTGACGGCGCTTTTGCGCGAAACCGGGCTGCTGGCCGCGCTGACCGAGGCGCTGAGACCGGCGCTGGAGGCGCTGCGCCTGCCGGGCGAGGCGGCCGCCGTCGTTTTGCTGCGCCCGCTCTCCGGTTCGGCGGCGCTGGCGGCGGTCAGCGATGTGATAGAGCGCATGGGCGCGGACAGCCGGGCGGCGCGGCTCTGCTGTGTGATCAGCGGGGCGAGCGAAACGGTGTTTTTCACCGCGTCGCTCTATCTGGGCGCGGCGGGGTGAAGCGGTCGCGCTTATGCCGTCCCGGCGGCGCTTCTGGCTTACGCGGCGGGGGTGTGGGCGGCGGCATGGCTGGTCTGAGGAAGAAACGGTAAAGCGGCTGAAGCGCTGTCGGCGCTTGACAGAAATCGTCGAATCGAATACAATAATCCAAAGTGGTTTTATATGCTTTGACATCGCTATGCGGGCTTGCCCGCTTGTGAAGGGAGGAAGGGGTCTTTCGGCCTGATATCAACATGGATAATCGCTCAAGAGGGTTTCGCCTGGCCGCCGCCGCGGTGATGCTGGTGTTCCTGCTCGCCGTTTCGGCTTTTGCGATGGCGGAGGCCGACCCCATCCGCGTCTCCTCGCTCAGCGAACCGCAGTCCGTTATCTCCGAGCAGGACGTCTCGATCACCATCAAGATTTACAACAGCAGCCAGACGGATATGACCGAGGAAATTTTCGCTCTATGATCCGACCGGCGGCGTGCCCGTGAGCACCTACAACGGCTTGCAGGGCGAGCAGAGCGTGACCTATACCGGCACATGGCACGTGACGCAGGACCAGATCAAAGAAGGCAAAATCAAGTATTACATTCAGTACAGCTTTGATTCGGGCAACGGGCTGGAAAAGGTTGTCCGCGCCGTGCCGGTGACCATCCAGACCGAGGCCGCCGCGCCGCAGTTGACCGCGACGTATACCCTTTCGCCGACGAGCGCGCGCAAGGGGCAGAAGGTCGCGGTGGAATACACCCTCTCCAACACGGGCAACATCGAGCTGCGCAACATCGCCATCAGCAACGAGGGCGTCAGCAGCAAGAAGCTGACCGCGCCTTCCCCTGTCCGTCGGCGAAAAGGTGACGCTTCAGGATAGCTTCACCATGGGCGACAGCGAGCTGGTCAGCAAGCCGACCGTGACCTATCAGGCCAGCGGCGAGAGCAAGACCTACACCATTTCCGACATGGCGCGCAAGACCGTGACCCTGGCGCAGGACGGGCTGGAGGCCGCGCTGACGACCGACGCGGGCGACAACGTATACCCCGGCGAAAAGATCCATCTGAAGCTGAGCATCAAAAACACGGGCAACAACGGCTACACCGGCCTGACCGCCACGCTCAGCGACGGCACCGTGATGGCCTCCGACATTTCGCTGGCCGCCGGCGCGAATTTCGAGCAGACCATCGAGTGGGCGCCCGCGCAGAGCGGCGCGGTCACCGTTCAGGTGGACGGCATGAGCGACAACGGCGAGGCGGTCTCCGTCGCCTCCGAGGAGCTGACGATCACCACGCAGGACGCGAGCCAGGCGCTCGTGCTCGACGTGACCGCGCAGGCGCAGACCACCACCATTTACAGCGAACCGGCGGTCGTCCGTTTCGCCGTGCAGGTGAAAAACATCGGCCAGACGGACGCGGCAACCCTCACCGTGAAGGAAGCCGGAACGACCGTCGCCACCATTCCGTCGCTGCCTTCCGGCGAGAGCCGCACGCTGGTGTTTGATCTGGAAACGAGCATCGCGGGTCAGATTCAGTTCGTGGTTTCCGGCAAGGATGCGGCGGGCAACGACAAGGCATACGATTCCAACGTCATCGAGCTGGTTTACGTCGCGCCGACCCCGAACCGACGGCCACGCCCGCGCCGACGGCCGTGCCGCCGACGCCCAGCCCGGAACCGACGGCGACCCCCGTGCCGACCATCGGCGAAATCATTGCCCAGCGCGTGAGCCCCGTCGTGCTGTACACCGTGGCGGGCGTGCTGGCGGCGGTGATCGTCCTGCTGGTGGCGATGAGCAGCGTCAGCGGCGCCAAGCGCAAGAAGCGCATGGCGCAGGCGATCGACACGATTGAGCTGTCCCCGGATGTGCGCGATTCCTTCGGCAAGCGCCGCCGCCGCGCGCAGAACGCGGGCAGCGCCAAGCCGGAAAAGGGCGCGAAAAAGCCGGAGGAAAACCGGGCGGAGGCGCAGATCGTGCCGACCCCGGAGTTCAAGCCGGACGAACAGCCTTCTTCCACCCCGGCCAGGGACGCGCGGCGCAGGGCGGAGGGCGAGGAGAACCGCCGCCGCCGCGCCCAGCAGGAGGTGCCGACCGATAAGACGCTCCGCGTTGCGCCCGTCGAGGAGCGCCCGGAGTTCACGCCGCAGGGAAAGGTGGATGATTCCAAGACCCGCATCTTCGGCAGGCTCGACGTGGAGGGCGCGCTGAAGGAGGAGCAGGCCAGAGCGGAAGCACCGAAGGCCGACGAGGAAAAGACCGAGGTCGCGCAGGAGACCATCCGCCTGAGCGGCGAGGATGTGCAGAAGCTCAAGACGCAGGCGCGCGAGGATCACTTCGGCGTGAAGGGCAAAAAGCGCGAGGAGATCAAGCCGATGAAGAAAAAGAAGGGTCTCTTCGGTCTGGGCAAAGAAGGATGAGGACGACGATTTCCTGATCGACGAAAGCGACGACGATCAGGACGACGATGACCTGTTCGAGTAAGATATGCGAGGGGCTGTCAAGCTAACAACACCGATATTTCAAGAGTAGAGCTAAGTATTTTTGCCCGAAGGTTTCCAAAGGGCGATCGGAAAGCCCTTTGGTGGAGCGATGGGGCAAAGCCCCATATCCAAAAATGCTTAGATACTTGTTTCTGGAAATATTCGGTTTGAGCCTGACAGCTCCTTGTTTTGCCGTAGACAAAGAATGTGAAGCATGTTATAATCAATCGTGATTCTGCGGAAAGGAGCGGACATGTTCGAGGGCTTTTCTCAGGAAGCGCTGGATTTCCTGAACGATATTCGGTTTAACAACAATCAGGCGTTTTACGCAGCGAATCAGGCGCGCTACGAGCGCTTTGTCAAGCGGCCGATGCGCGAATTGAGCGACGAGCTTGCGCCGGTGGTGCAGCTCATCGACCCCAAGCTGGATACGCGTCCGGGGCGCACGATGTCGCGGATTCGCCGGGATACGCGGTACACAAAGGATAAATCCCGTTTCGGGATCATGCGTGGCTGGGCTGGCGCTATCCGGGCGAGGGGCGCGGCGAGGGCTTCCACATGTATTGGGGCTTCGGGCCGGATTGGCTCGGCTGGGGATGCGGTTGCTATTATCCCGATAAGCCGCTGATGGACGCGCTGCGGCTGCACATCCGCAAGGAGGCGGACGACGTGCGGCGGTGCCTGCGGGCGCTGGACGGACGGTTTGAGATGTACGGCGAGGATTACAAAAGCTGGCCGTTCCGGCGGAGCTGGCCGTTCCGGCGGATGTGCCGGAGGATCTGCGGGCGCTGTACGTCAAAAAGCATTTCGGCTTCGAGCATAACGGCACGCAGGCGGATTGGGCGCTCTGGCATACGCACGGCATGGCGGACGCGATTGCCGCCGATCTCGCGGATGGCGCCGCTGCATCAGTTGATGCGCCGGATGCGCGACGAGGCGGAGCATGCCGCGCAGGAAGCCGTTCGCGAGCGGGAGGCCAAGGCGCGCGTCGAGGCGCGGACGGGCGCGGCAAAGCCCGGAAAGCTGGTCGTCCGCTCGGCGGATGAGTTTGAATTTTAGGCAGTAAATGAGCAAATCCGAAATTTTGCGCAAATTCTTATAACGGGCGCGCAATGCGCGCCCCTACAACGTTGCGAAAAAGTAACCGCGTACCCGTAGGGGCGCGCATTGCGCGCCCGCGTTTTGTGCAGAATTTGCTTTTTGCTCAATTATTGTTTTAAGGGAAGTTGGGGCGAAGCCCCAAGAAGGAGCTTATGTATGAATCTTTTTGCTTGAGTCGCTGAAGGCGCTGCTTTTCGGCATTGTGGAGGGCGTTACCGAGTGGCTGCCCATCAGCTCCACGGGGCACATGATCCTGCTGGATGAATTCATTCAGCTTCAGATGACGGACGCGTTCAAATCCATGTTCGAGGTGGTCATCCAGCTCGGCGCGATTCTGGCGGTCGTCGCGCTGTATTTTTTCAAAGCTTTGGCCGTTCAAAAAGCCGAAAAAGGGCGAGGGCTTCGTCGGCCTGTTCAAGATGGAAACCATCATGCTCTGGCTGAAGGTCGTCGTGGCGATTCTGCCCAGCGCGATTGTCGGCATCCCGTTTGACGACTGGATGGACGCGCACCTGCACAACGCGCCCGTCGTCGCGGCCATGCTGGTGATCTACGGCGTGGCGTTCATCCTCGTGGAAAAGAAGCAGCGCGCGCGCCGCGCCCGCATCCAGAGCGTCGAGCTGATCGACATGCGCATGGCGCTGATGATCGGCCTGTTTCAGGTGCTCTCGCTTGTCCCCGGCACGAGCCGTTCCGGCGCGACGATCCTCGGCGGCATCCTGATGGGCTGCTCCGCGCGGCGGCGTCCGAATTCAGCTTCTTCCTCGCCGTGCCGACGATGGCGGGCGCGAGCCTGATCAAGGTGCTCAAGTTCGGCCTGTCCTTCACGAGCGGAGGAGCTGCTGATTCTGGGCATCGGCTGCGTGAGCGCGTTTGTCGTTTCGATCGTCGCCATCAAGACGTTCATCGGCTACATCAAGCAGCACAGCTTCACCGCGTTCGGCTGGTATCGCATCATCCTCGGCGCGCTGGTGGCGGTATATTTTCTGCTGAAATAAGGGGGATATGGAAATGAAGCATTGCATCATTGCGAAGTTTAACGAATCCGCGGCGGATAAGCAGGCGGCGCTGGCGCAGGTCAGGGCGCTGTTTGCGGGCGCGGAGCCGACCGAGGGCGTGCGCGGGATCACGATTCACGAGAACTGCGTTGCGCGCGACAACCGCTACGACCTGATGATCGTGGTGGAGATGGAGAAGGCCGCGCTGCCGAATTGGGACGCTTCCCCGGATTCATCACCAGTGGAAGGAGCAGTTCGGCGGGCTGCTCGAAAAGAAAGCGATTTTTGATTACGAAGACTGAAAAATGAAAACGGGTCACGCTGGACGCACAGCCTGCGGGACGCTGCAATATAAATGGACGAGGAGACGGTTACATCGGTTCCCTCGCTCGTTCTGGAAACAAAGAAAGCCGCTGATCGGAATTCAGATGATCGGCGGCTTATCCTATACCATGAAAACGCCGTCAAGGTACGCTGGGACAACGAAATTTTTTCGATTATACGTCTGTTCGTTGCCATGGCAACGGACAGGCATACACCTCATCCTGTACAATAACAAATAGTTAGTTGAGACTAACTTAAAAAATATTTCCCCTTTTTGAAAGGAGAGTTTTCCGTGAAAAAGATTTTGTCTCTGCTTTTTGACGCTTCTTGTGCTCTGCATGGCCGGTTCCGCGCTGGCTGATGGCACGCATACGGTCATCGATCATGGCGGCAACGAGGTCGAAGTCCCCAACAAAATCACCCGCGTGGTCATCGACCAGATTCCGATTCTTTCGACTTACATGTCCTACTTTGGCGGCGAAGCCCCGTATATCGTCGGCTTCTGCGGCTCGTTCAAGACGACCATCTCCGAAACGGTGCTCAAAAACATCGCGCCGGAGCTGATGGAGACTGCCGACACCGTTTATGCGCAGAGCGACCTCAACATTGAAGAAATCATGAAGCTTGAGCCGGACGTTATTCTTTACAATGCGAATAATGCCTCCCACGCCGAGATTCTCAAGGCCAGCGGCATTCCGTGCGTCGGCTTTGCGACCGTCGGCGCTTCCACCGAGGCCGACCCGATTGAGCGCTATGCCCAGTGGCTTAAGCTGCTGGAAGACGTCTTCGGCGAGTCCGGAAAGATGGATGCGTTTATCTCTGCGGGCTGCTGCGCTGGCGGCTGAACATCCTTTCACTGAGTGATGACGAGGCTCGTGCCAGCGGCATCAACATCAAACAGACCCGGATGCTGTTTATTGTTGCATCTACGCTGGTCACGGCTTCAGCCGTTTCCATGTGCGGTCAGGTGGGCTGGATTGGTCTGCTGATCCCGCACGCATCCCGGATGCTGGTTGGAAGCAACAACCGTTATGTGGTGCCCCTCAGTCTCAGTCTGGGAGCCAGTTTTATGATCCTGATCGATACCCTGTCCCGCAGCATCAGCATTATCGAGCTGCCTCTTTCCATCCTCACCGCTATCATCGGTGCACCGGCGTTTATTTCTCTGTTTAACAAAACAAGGAGCAATCTGCAATGATCTTGGAAGTGCAGAAC
>VOFE01000361.1_pt1 | contig 34001 bp, 45 predicted proteins | sample 5384071 | NCBI WGS metagenome assembly VOFE01 (sample SAMN12384724, study PRJNA508395) | human gut metagenome | isolation source: healthy gut D | host: Homo sapiens
ATCTTTCCAAGAGAAACGAACTGGTATCCGATAACTTCGTTATCTGCATCAAGTGCGATACCTGTTACATAGCCCTCAGCCATCTCAAGGTAACGAACACCCTTCTCCTTAGTTGCGTACATTGTACCAACCTGAGAACGAAGGCCCTTACCAAGATCCTCAAGACCTGCTCCAACTGCAAGACCGTCATCTGAGAAAGCACTCTGTGTACGACCATAAACAATCTGAAGGAACAGCTCTCTTTCAATACTTGCATTAAGAGCTGGCTCAAGCTTTGTCTGTTCTGTGATCTCAGTAATAGCATCTGATATGAAATTAATCTTATTGATACTTTCAATCATCTCATTTAGATAAACTCGTTATCATTCGACATACCGCTAATTATTTTTGATTTTTTTCCTAAAGTCTAGTGCAAATTGCACTTTTTTAGATCAACTAATTTTGCTTTTTTTCAATATGGTCATATCATTAATATGGTTTGCCGGAATCCTCCGCGGACAGAAGAAAGCGGATAGACAGCAACAATTCAACCTCAGAAGTTGCCTTCTGTGTACTCTCTGCCTGTCCTGAGCTCTACGATTGATCTCTGGATAGCCTCTGATACCTGATTCACTGTCTCTGTTGTTGATTACTTACATTTGAAATCTTCTGTGAAGCAGTTATAAGTACACCAGACTTTTCTTCAACACCCTTAATAAGTGATGATATCTGGTCTGCCATAACATTGTAGTTAGCCTCTGCCTGACCAAGCTCATTCTTGCTCTTTACATTAATTCTATATGTAAGCTTACCATTAGCCATCATATCCATAGCACTATTAAGTGTCTTAAGTTCCTTAGTAACCGCTCTTGTTATAATTAAAGCTATAACAATACCAATTATAATTCAATAATAGCAAGTTCAATTGTTGTCTGTGCAATCTTATTAACAACTGCCTGTGTCTCTGATTCACCGATAAATCCCATAAGTGTCCAGCCTGTAACAGCATCCTTTGAATGTTACAATATGTACTGACTCACCATTAATCTTTTTCATCGAAAGAAAATGTTGTGTCATACTTGTCTTCCGAAAGATTCTTAATTGTATTCCAGCACTCAAGTGATGTTACATTATTCTGGACATTAGTATTCTTATCATTATCTACAAGAATCTTTCCATCTTTATTAACAAGTATTACATATCCTGTATTAAGAAGTCCTATATTTCTTACATAATCCTCAACTTTGAGAAATCAATATTAAGACCTACGGCACCATAGTTAGAACCATCTGTATATTTAATCTCCTGTGAAACTGTAAATATAGTCTTTCCTGATGATGAATCAACATATGGATCTGAGAACTGTGAATATATAGTATTTCTTGCCTTAGAACCTATAGCTGCCTGATACCAGCTCTTGCTTGTATCGTTAACGCCTCTTGTAAGACCTCCCTTATTAGATGCCTTACCTGTCTCCAGATTTTAAATCTGCCCATCCATCAACTCTTAAACCTGTCTTAGTTGTAAAGAAAGCAAGTTCTGCTCCATTAGTCACCCTAACAGATGCAACTAACGAATCTTTTATTGCCTTAACATTATCATCAAGATTTCCCTGATCTTCCAAATGCTTAATCTCATTCTTACGTGTAAGAAGGTCGACTGGCTGTGACAAAGTCTTTAAATATGTTGTAAATGCCCTCTTGAACATTATCTAATGTCTGCTCACTTGTCACTTCTGTGTTTGCATTTATCGATGTCTTAGTTATCCTGATAGAACCAAGCGATACAAGAATTATTGCAACGCATACTGCAACGGCAAACGATAATACCAATTGGAAACCAATTCCCTTAAAAGCTTTCATATCTTTACCTCACCTTATTTTTTTATTATTTTATAAATGTTCACATTGTGTTCACATTTATACTTTTGACTTATAATAACATATACCTTAATATTTTTCAACCACTTCTGCCCTATTTTTATAGATTGAACCCGATTTAATACAACCTCTGACACTTGAAAGCGGATATATATTACTATTCCTTCAAAATTATAATACGATTATTCACACTTACCACATCCATTTCTCAACGTTTCAGAAAGGCTCCAATTTTTTAATTCCAGTGTTATATTTAAAACCGTCTGGTCCTTTTATTGTAGCTTCTTGTCAGACTTTACATTAGATGTAATTGAACCTGCACCCATATGTGCCTTATAGCCCAATATTGAATCTCCCACATAATTATAATGAGGAACCTGCACATTATCGAATAATATGACATTTTTTAACTCTGTTGAATTACCAACAACTGCACTTTTCTCCAACAACAGCCTTTCCTCTTATAAATGCACAATGCCTTACTTTTCCATTTTCATCTTTATCAGGACCTTATAGTTTTGCGAGTCAAACCTGTTGCCTTCCTTATGTATCCATATGTTGATCACCTCTTTGTAATATTCCTTTTGCGGAAGTGAATTACCAAGTTCAACAATATAATCACCAATCTTTGATAATACCTCCCAGGGATACAGCACCTTCTTGAATATTCCTGTGGCTATAGTCTTATCAAGACTAAATAACTCTTTGATTGTAATCTGTTCGTTCATAACTTTCCTCCTTATTTATAATTAATTGCAGTTTCATTAAATAATGTAACAAGCTGTGCCTGATTACGCAGGTCTTTAACCGCTAATGTTCTTCTTCCAACAAAGCCTGACAGCTTCTGCATATATTCGTCGGCAGTTATGCTTCCCTCAGCAACATATGTAAGCCCCTTTTCCCAGCTTGCTGTAAGTTCAGGATTTAACAACTGCTTAATAGAATTATCGACAACATCGTATATTATTTCACCAAGCAAAGTTGGTGTTATAATCTGGGTCTTTGTATTAGTGAAAATGTATTTGTTGGCATTAAGCTTTTTAAGTATCTCCGCTCTTGTCGCACTCGTACCAATTCCACTTCCCTTTATCTGCGCCCTTAATTCTTCATCTTCTATTAACTGCCCTGCATTTTCCATAGCAAGAATAATTGAACCCGAATTGTCACGCTTAGGTGGCGATGTTTCACCTTCCTTTATATTAAATTCCTTAAATGATATCGGCGAACCCTTTTTAAGCTTTTAAGACTTTCTATCAGTGATGTATCTGCATTTTCCTGCTCATCCTGATTTTTATCTGTATCTGCCATCTTATTCCTTCCGAATGAATTCTTCGCAACCTTAAGGTAGCCCTCATCTACAAGAACTTTAAATGTAGCATAAAGCTGTTCATCTTTTACAACTGAGGTAATGCTCACCTTCTGGTATATAGCCGCTGGATAGAATATGCTAAGAAATCTTCTGACAATTATCTCATATGTCTTCTGTGCAGTTGATGATAGCGATGACAAACTTCCAAATCCCTGTCCTGTAGGAATAATAGCATAATGGTCAGTTACTTTGCTTTATCATTGCAATACCTCGTCTTCTCTATTTCCTTTGTACATATTACTATCTAAATCTGCTGTGCATACTCTTTGGCTGGCGCATAATTCCTCAGTCCGCCTATATTCTTGTATATTTCCTTACAGACAGCAGTTGATAGCACTCTCGCATCTGTTCTTGGATATGTAACAAGCTTTTTTTCATATAACTCCTGAATTATATTAAGTGTCTGTTCAGGACTTATCTTGAATAATTTACTACATTCGTTCTGTATTTCTGCAAGATTATACAATAACGGAGGATTTTTGTTTCCTTTTTCCCTTGAAGCTTCCTTTACAACGCCCTCTGCAGGAGTGGTTCTGATAAAATATCCACAAGCTCCCTTACTTTATCCTTATCCTTAAACCCATTATCCTTATATAGATATGGTGTATTATAATATCTGCTTGCCTCACACACTCTCCACTCGGCGTCAAATGTATGCTCATTAATATCCGCTGTTCCTATAACCCTGTAGAATGGTGTCTTGACAAATTCTTATCTCTCTTTCCGGATCACAACCATTCCCAGAACACAGGTCATAACACGCCCAACAGACACAACTGCCCTGTCAAGATGAAGATAATTGCCGCAATATTTCTTCCATATTTTAATGTAAGAACCTCGAAAAATTGATACCCATAAGATAATCTTCAATTTTGCTCTTAATGCAGCATCACTTAGATTATCATATTCTGATATCGGATCTTTAGCGGTATTAATACCTTTAAGAATCTCTTCTTCTGTCTGGGAATCAATCCACCTGTATATATATATTCTCCCTCACGTCCCGAATCGGTACATACATATATTGTATCTACATCAGCTCTGTTTAAAATGCCTTTTACTATATCAAACTGCTTCTGAACAGCTGGAATAACTTCATATTTAAAAGTCTGTGGAATAAATGGAAGTGTATCAAAACTCCACCTTTTCAATTTCTCATCATAGGCATCCGGATAACTTATTGTAACAAGATGTCCAACACACCATCGTAACTATATGATTATCCGCCTCAAGATAACCATCTTTTCTTTTAAAATCCGTATGCAGTGCCTTGGCAAATTCCTGCGCAACACTCGGTTTTTCCGCTATATATACGGATTTTCCCATATCATCACTCCATTCTTTATACTATTTTTTCACTATCTGACAGATAGATTTTTGATATTAACGCTATCATTTATAAACCATAGCTATTTCGACTCATCTAAAGTCTTAAAAAATGCTGGTATATATTCTTTCATATAATAATCAGCTTCTTTTATCTTCATATCCCTAATAGAATTATATATTGTCTTTTTCTGCCTCAAGAAAATCGCAATTCCCCATTTTCTTTTCCTCTATACACTTTATATAAGCTGAAATTCTGTCAGCTGCTTTAACATACTCCCATAATCCTGCTTCATTTTCTGTTTCTAAAAGAAGCCCTTCATATCTTGCCCTTAGAACTTCTGGAAGTCCTGATAACATCTGCTCATTAGCCACCTGCTCGACTTCTCTATACGCATTTCTTATATATGGACTGTAATACTTAACAGGCGTTGGCATATCCCCTGTAATTATCTCTGTCACGTCATGATACATTCCAAGTACCGCAAGACGTTCTGCATTAATATCCCCGCCGAACACTTCATTATTAATAACACCAAGTGCATGTGCAATAAACGCAACTTCAAGACTATGCTCGGACAAGTTCTCATTGCGTGTATTTCTCATAAGCCCCCATCTGTTGATATATTTCATTCTTGACAGCATTGCGTAAAAATAATTATTCTTCATATTCCATACATCTCCACGCTTCCATATATTTATAATATTATAAGATATATTGTAAGTTTTTGCAAATTCCGTATAATTTTACAAATAAATAAGGAAGATAATCAGGCTCAACGCCTTTTCATCTTCCTTATATATTTATTAATCTTAATAACTATTAATTGATGGCTCACACTAAACCGCCTGCCAATATTATAGCCATTATATACTAATTATTCTGATATCTTATTTAGCTGTAATGTAACCCTGAGCCTTAAGAAGTTCTGCGCATAATACAGCTCCACCTGCTGCTCCTCTTAATGTATTATGTGAAAGACCTACAAACTTGTAATCAAATACACTGTCTTCTCTTAATCTGCCGAGTGAAATTCCCATTCCATGCTCGTAATTAACATCAAGCTTAACCTGTGGACGGTCATCTTCTTCAAGATACTGGATAAACTGCTTTGGTGCTGATGGAAGATCAAGCTCCTGTGGTGCTCCCTTGAAGTTTCTCCATTTTTCGATAATCTGTTCCTTAGTAGGCTTCTTACCAAAGTTAACAAATACTGCCGCTGTATGTCCATCAAGAACTGGAACTCTTAAGCACTGGCAAGTAATAACTGGCTCAGCAGCAGGAACGATTTCACCATTCTCAACTGTACCAAGAATTCTAAGAGGTTCTTTTTTCTGACTTTTCTTCTTCTCCACCGATATATGGAATTATATTTTCAACCATCTCTGGCCACTGTTCAAATGTCTTACCAGCTCCGGAAATAGCCTGATATGTAGTAGCTACAACAAGCTTTGGCTCGAATTCCTTAAGAGCTGCTAATGCTGGTGCATAACTCTGAATTGAGCAGTTAGGCTTTACAGCTATAAATCCTCTTGTAGTTCCAAGTCTCTTCTTCTGTGCCTCTATAACCTTAGTATGTTCTGGGTTAACCTCTGGAAGAATCATAGGAACATCTGGTGTCCAACGATTAGCACTATTGTTAGATACAACCGGAACTTCTGCCTTTGCATATCTTTCTTCTAATGCCTTAATCTCTGCTTTTGGCATATTAACTGCACAGAATACGAAATCAACCTTAGATACTATCTCATCAAAGTCTTTATCCATATCATATACAGGCATCTTCTTAACGAATTCTGGCATTGCTGTCTGCATCTTCCAGCGTCCCTCAACAGCATCTTCGTAAAGCTTTCCTGCTGAACGTCCACTTGCTGCAACTAACACTACATCAAACCAAGGATGATTTTCAAGTAATGTTATAAATCTCTGACCTACCATACCCGTACCACCAAGGATACCAACTCTTAACTTCTCGCTCATTATAGTCCTCCAATTATTATTATTCTAATTGCCTGAAAACAATTTGCGCGTTTTGTCTTTCTGTGACGTACATTTGTTTTTCATTGCTTTGACAATACTATCATAACTGTAATTATATTGCAAGGGCTTTTTAATGATAAATTGTATAAAAATCAATATTCAAATATATACCTGTCATATCCGTTAATTATAGTTGTGTTATTATACTGCTCCTCTCTTTGGAATTCCCTTGAATAATTCAAATGTACATGCCCGTGTATGAAATATTTGGGACTGTATTTGTCAAGTATATCAACAAATGCTTCAAACCCTTTATGTGGATTATCCTCACCATCACCAAGCCCTGCCGCCGGAGAATGTGTAAGCAGTATATCAATTCCTTTCTTTACCTTTATCTTAGGCCACATCATAGCAGCCCTTTTCTTCATCTGATTTTTGTATACTGGTTAATACCCTTCTTGTATCTGATTGAACCGCCAAGTCCCATAATTCTTATTCCATTGTATACATATATCTTATCTTCTATACATATACAGCCTTCTGGCTCTTTATCTGCATAGCCATCATCGTGATTGCCTCGCACATATAATATAGGCACTTTAGAAAATGAAGCAAGAAATGACAGATAATCTGCTTTTTAAATCTCCACAAGACAATATAAGGTCTATTCCTTCAAGCTTCTCTTTTTCAAAATAATCCCACAGGTACTTTGACTCAACATCAGCTAATACTAGTATCTTCATAACCTTTTAACTTTCCTCACTAATCGTTCACATCTATAATTCCCTGATTGATAACAAGCATTTTTGAATTATCATCAAGTTCTTCATATTCTGGTACTCTGCCAACAACATTATCAAGAAGCCAATCCATTTCAATAATCTCATCAGGATCAAGTTCTTCGTCTGGCTTATTGTGCACCTTTCCATCCTGATCCTTTAATTCACCCGTAAATGGCTTGAACTCACCTTTTACTATTGCTTCCCTTATAAGCGATGTAACCTTTTTCGTTTCATCAGGAACTGCACCGCCATATATTATGTCAATTGCACCAGCAGACATACCCCACCAGTAATTAAGTGCTGATACCTTATCTCCTTCTTCTTCCTTCCTCCACGAACCACTTAATATGCTCTGTATAAGCTTCTCGTAGAACACACCCCAGTGCCATACAGGCATTGCCAGATGCTTTACCATACCTGAGTCCGTTACATAAAGACCGAACTTTCTTGATGTCTTCTTAGGTGTTATCATATCCTGATCTGAAATACAGTTAATACCCTGTTCTGCAAATCTTGCTTCTATGTCATTGTCTTTAATGCCACTCCATTCAACATATACCTTAACATCAGGATTTACCGCCCTTGCCCCCATAGCAAAAAGCATTAACATTAGCCATAACACCATACAACGGACAGCTTGCAACATAACCAATCTTGTCACTCTTTGCCATAACCCCAGCTATAACCCCCGTCAGATACTTAGCCTCATACATTCTTGCATAATAAGTTCTTATATACTTATGCGATATATTAAGCGAACAGTTAAGTATCTTAGCCTTTGGATGTGCTATTGCCTGTTTTAAGACTTGCATACATCATAGATGGCGATGTTACAAATATAAGATCCGTATTATCATCAATAAGCCTCTGGATGGCATTATAATCATCTTCCTTTGGTCTTACATTAGTAATACTGACTGTTTCTATCTGGCTTCCAAAGGTTTCATCAATATACTGTCTTCCCAATTCGTGGGCATAACACCACTCAGATGTCTGTGGTGTATTCTCGTATATAAATCCAACCTTAAGCCTTTTATTAGCCTCTCCTCCTGACCTTGGGAGAAGATAACTTAATATATTCTTCTTGGCTGGCTGTGTTGTAACCGGATCCATTCTTAAATCTACTTCGCTGTTATCTGATAATAATTCAAATTCAGCCCCCAAGGTCTTAGCTACATTTTATCCATCTGCTCCGGTGTCATATGGCGTACTGTATCATATCCGTGAATATGAATAAATCTTAAAAAAGCATCTCCAACCGGATAATCAAATCTGTCACCGCCTCTTGATTCATAAGCTGTTCTAAAGTTAAGATAACTTGATACCAAATCCCTCTTGTCATCTTCATCCATTGGCTGTCCCGGAGTAATTCCAACAAGCTCCATAAATGTTATGAAGCTGCCCTCTTTGCTAAAATATATATCATTAATCTTGGTAGATTTATAAAAATCCATAAATTCATAATATATCTTAACATCAGGATTGTCAGACTTCCTAGGCACTTTACGGATAACCTGTGCATTTACCGTCACCGCATTAAAATATTTAAGAACACTAACTCTCTTGTTACCCTCAAGAACGTAGAATTTATTCATATATTCATATACTTTAATAGGGTCTCTTATTCCCTCATTAACCTGACTGTCACTAAGTGATGCCCATTTAGCTGAGAACTCACTTCCCATTCAAGAATAGGCATCCAGTTATCTGCAAATGCATTAGTTCTGCCTGCTGTACATAGTACCAACAACAAGCCTTTAAAGGTATCTGGTCTATTCCAAGACTTACTTGAATCTATCTGTTCTTCATCCATCATACTTTCCATAACTGGAAGATATGGATATTTACCCTTATTGACACACGCATTATATTCTCTTTTTCCAAGCTTAAGAGCACTCATATAATCCTGTACTGACATATTAATCCTCCATTCTTACATTACAACACACTTGCAATAACCTTAGTAAGTGTCATTATATAGTTCTTGTCTGATTCATTCCATCGAAAACCTTTATTGAATGTATCATACGATGTCAATTATATTATCTCCTGCCTGATTGGTAAAAGTAACTATATATCATTCCACCGATATTACTTTGAATTGTTTCATCATACAGCTTCTTGTTAAATGACTCTATATTCGATGTGTACACAATTGTCATATAGTGGTTCTTATCAAACATTCCTAAGAATTCTTTAGTATTAACTATATCATTAATGTCTGGAAGCTTCACATAATTACCATAATATTCAATAAGCCTGCCAGTTGTTCCATTATATATCCTTATGCCATCAATCTCAAATGCTTTACAGGCTCTCTGTAATACATTATCAAGTACACTGCTTCCATTCTTTATAAGATCAATAGACATATCAGCAACTTCCTGTGCCAATGTTTCACCTTTTTTAATAGGTGCCATAGAAAATCCTTTTCTTCCCATATCATCAAGGAAATCACCGTGTTTCTGTGCATCATATATAATATATCTGTTCTTTCCTTTATTCTTGGCAATATAAAGGCATTTATCAGCCTTATTAAATAATGAGTCATAATCACTTCCATTGTCTGGATATTTACATACACCCATAGAAAGAGTAACATCACAGCTGTTCTCTCCCTGACCTAACTCTGCCCTTACTATCTGCTTGATAAATGTAAGTATAGAACGCAGCTGGCTTTCCTTAGTTATCCAATTCGTAAATATAAAGAATTCATCTCCGCCAAATCTTCCAACAATACTGCCTCTTCCATTAAGTGCACTGTTAATAATAGCGGCAACTTTTAATATAACTTTATCCCCATACAGATGCCCATATGTATCGTTGACATTTTTAAAATTATCTATATCTATCATAGCCATATAATGTATATCTTTATTAGTTGCAATTGAGTCCTGAACATATTCCTTGCAGGCTCTTTATTAAGAAGCCCTGTAAAAAAATCTTTTCCCTCCTGTGTGGCATAATAACTGACCTCATTCTGCTTATCAATTGACTTGATAATCCCTAATTACAACCCTGTCTCTGTTATTCTTATATGTAAGCTTACAATCAATGTTATATACAACAAGCTTGGACATATCTGTAATAAGCGGTCCTGTATCTCACCATTAAACCCCTCATTAGCATTACGGACTTTATTAACAAAATCTGTAAAATCCTGCTTTTGTCTTGCATTATTTAGATATTCCATATACACCTTTTCGAATTTATCCAGTGTCATCTTGCATATTATCGTTGCCTTGAAGCTTCTGTATATATATAGGGAAAACATATCTGTTACGGTATCATAATCAAACATATAATCATTATACATTGACAAATATGTCCTGTATTTGTTCACATCATTATGAAGCCTTGTATATTTCTTTTCTCCATCATAAAAATATTAACTACATTCATATCTATAACCGGCTCTTCATTAATGATATTCCCATTATTGGCGAGGCACATATGAACAAGAAAATACTGTCCGTCACCACCTTTTATATACGTTATAATTCTCTGGGACTGACCTGATTCTTTCAGACTCTCACATACATTTTTAAATTCACCCACATAATCAGGATGTATCATCTCTGTGATAATAATATTAATAAGCTTTCCTGCATAATTATAAAAATAGTCATCTGCAAAAAGCACAAGATATGAAGAATTAAATGATGCCATACAATACATCATTGATGATTTGTTATTATAAATGTCCTCTGATATTAACATATGTCCCCATCCGTAAATTCCTATAAAAACCACTGCACCCTATAGAAATCCACCTCTTTATACAACCCAAGACCATACAGCATATAAACCATACAATCCTGATATAAATATTGTATTAAATCCGCTAATATTATATTAGTAATTTTGCACTCTATTTATATGAATAATAGCACATTTTTATTACTTGTAAACTAATTGTGTATTTATTAACATACATTTCAATTACAATTTGCATATGCCTTTAGAGCGTCGTATTATAATTCTTGTTACCAATATAGACATATAAAATGTATAGAAATGAGGATTTTATGAATAATTTACCTAAAGACCCGGTTATGCTTCTTAGCTTTGTTAACATGCAGTTAAGGGATAATTACAGCTCACTCACAGAATTATGTAAAACTTATATGGTTGACGAGAGCAGTATCACAGACAAACTCACCGCTATCAATTATGTATACAATCCTAAGACTAACCAATTTTATAATTATTAAAAAAGCTATATGAAGGCTATAACAAATGTCCGATTTATTCAAAACATTTATTACAACCTTACATATAGCTTTCTTTAAGTATATATATTAAATATACCGTCTTTAAGTTACCTAATGAAGTAAATTATGATTTCATATCTTTAGCAACTAAAGTACCATTTTCACAATCTATAAGAATCTTGTCCCCTGTCGATACATCGCCGGCAAGTATAAGCTTAGCGGCAAGTGTCTCAACGCTCTTCTGGACATATCTCTTAAGAGGTCTTGCACCATACATTGGGTCAAAACCATGGTCAACGATATAATCTTTAGCTGTATCAGATAATACAACCTTAAGTTTCCTTATCTTCGAGTCTTCTGTTGACATCATTAATAAGAAGGTTAATAATACTTCCTATATTATCCTTATTAAGAGGTTTGAACATAATAATCTCATCAAGACGGTTCAGGAATTCTGGTCTGAAGCTGTTACGCAGATCTCCCATAACAAGTTCCTCAACCCCCTCTTTAATATTACCATTCTCATCAATTCCATCAAGAAGGTAGGTTGAACCGATATTACTTGTAAGAATTATGATCGTATTCTTAAAATCTACTGTCCTACCTTGTGAATCTGTTATACGTCCATCATCGAGAACCTGAAGAAGCACATTAAATACATCAGGGTGGGCTTTTTTCAACCTCATCAAACAATACTACTGAATATGGTTTCCTGCGGACTGCCTCTGTAAGCTGTCCACCTTCATCATATCCTACATATCCTGGAGGAGCTCCGATAAGTCTGGATACTGAATATTTCTCCATATACTCCGACATATCAAGCCTTATTATATTATTCTCATCATCAAACAGACTCTCTGCAAGTGTCTTTGCAAGCTCTGTCTTACCTACACCAGTTCGTCCTAAGAATAAGAATGAGCCAATTGGTCTTGCTTGGATCTTTAATACCAGCTTTAGACCTGATAATAGCTTCTGTAACCTTGGTTACAGCCTCGTCCTGTCCAACAACTCTCTTATGAAGAGTTTCATCAAGATTAAGTGTCTTCTGCCTTTCTGACTCACTTAACTTGGCCACTGGAATACCTGTCCATCTTGATATAATCTTAGCTATTTCTTCTTCTGTTACATTCTCGTGTACTAAAGAATCATCGCTTCCATCTTTCTTGGCCTTGGCTTCTGCTTCTTCAATCTGCTTTTCTATCTGTGGCAGCCTGCCATACTGAAGCTCTGCTGCTTTTCAAGATTGTATTCTCTCTTTGCCTGTGCAATCTGGTTATTAACATTTTCAAGTTCTTCTTTTAACTTGCTGATATTATCAACCTTTGTCTTGTCAGAATCCCATTTAGCCTTCTGTATGCCAAATTCTTCCTTAAGTTCTGATAACTCTTTTCTTAAAGCTTCAAGTCTTTCCTTACTAAGATTATCAGTTTCCTTCTTTAAGGCTGCCTCCTCAATTTCAAGCTGCATAATCTTACGCTGCATTTCATCAAGTTCTGCCGGCATTGAATCAAGTTCTGTTCTTAATCATTGCACACGCTTCATCTACAAGATCAATTGCCTTATCTGGAAGAAATCTGTCTGTTATATATCTGTCTGATAACACAGCCGCACTTACCAAAGCACCATCATTAATCTTAACACCGTGGAATACTTCGTATCTGTCCTTAAGCCCCTTAATATAGATATTGTATCTTCAAATGTCGGCTCATCAACCATTACAGGCTGGAAACGACGTTCAAGTGCTGGGTCTTTTTCAATATACTGTCTGTGTTCATCAAGTGTTGTCGCACCTATACAATGCAGCTCACCTCTTGCGAGCATTGGTTTAAGCATATTACCAGCATCCATAGAACCCTCTGTCTTACCAGCACCTACAATTGTGTGAATTTCATCGATAAATAATATAATCTGGCCTTCTGACTTTTTAACCTCATCAAGCACAGCTTTTTAATCTTTCCTCAAATTCACCTCTGTATTTAGCACCAGCCACAAGTGCACCCATATCAAGAGCAAATAACTTCTTGTCTTTAAGGCTCTCTGGCACATCACCTTTTACAATTCTTTGTGCAAGTCCTTCAACAACTGCTGTCTTACCTACACCTGGTTCACCGATAAGAACCGGATTGTTCTTAGTCTTTCTTGAAAGAATTCTTATTACATTCCTTATTTCCTGATCTCGTCCGATTACTGGATCAAGCTTGCCGTCGGCTGCTCTTTGTACCAGATCCGTAGCGTACTTATTGAGTGTATCGTAAGTTGCCTCTGGATTGTCTGATGTAACTGTCTGGTTGCCTCTTACAGTAGCAAGTACTGAAAGAAAGCTCTCCCTGTTAATTCCATATGTCTTAAAGAGCTGCTTTATTGCTCTGTTAGGTGCTGCTATAAGTGCAAGCATCAAATGCTCAACTGACACATAAGAGTCGCCCATTCTCTTGGCTTCATCTTCTGCATTGACAAGTACCTTATTAAGGTCATTGCTTATATATAACTTAACATCACCTGATACCTTATTCTTCTGATTAAGAAGTTGTTCAATATTCTTTAAGAAAATATCTTTATCAATATTCATCTTCTCTATAAGGTTAGCTATAAGACTATCTTCAATAGTCATAAGACTATAAAGAAAATGTTCCTGGTCAATCTCCTGATTACCATAATCATAAAGCTATCTTCTCACAGTTATTAATCGCTTCGATTGATTTCTGTGTAAACTTCTGAATGTTCATACAATTCACCTCTTTCTTAACCCCAATTATTGTTCCCTTGGAAATAAAGATTATCAGATAACACTTTTAAAGACCAATTGTAATTCTTTGAACAATTTTTCATTACTTTTTCTTCTAAAATGCTCTTTTCTCATTTCCTATTACAGGTTATATCACTTGTTGTTAGCTACTGTCAACAGGTGAGTGCTAATTATTTTATAAAAAATATATAAACCCTGCGTTTTTTATAACGCAGGGTCTTTTACTCCATTAGCCTCAAATGCCTTAGCTCTGTCTATACACGTTCCACACACGCCGCAAGGCTTATCTGCTCCTTCATAACAGCTCCATGTATATTCATAAGGAACTTTTAAATCAAGTCCGATTTTTACAACTTGTGATTTTGTCTTATTAATAAATGGAGCTTCTATCTTTAACTGCTTACCACTTCCAAGATATATCGCTTCATTCATTGCCTTGTTAAATTCATCACTACAATCAGGATATGCACTTCCTGCCGCGTCATCACTGTGTGCCCCATAATATATAACCTCACACCCTTTAGAAAGTGCTATGCTTGCCGCACTTGAAAGGAACAAGCCATTGCGAAACGGAACATAAGTTGACACAGGACTTCCGTTAGTCTTTTTAATCTGTTCTGCATAAGACTCCTCTGGTATCTCTTTATCAGAATGTGCAAGCAATGAACAATCACTATACTGGAATATCTTTTCAAGATCAATGATATATGCTCAACACCATAATATTCAGTTACCTTATCAGCTGACTCAATTTCCTTTGTGTGCCTTTGTCCATAATATATTGACAGTGCCACAACATTTTCTGCACCATACTTATCGACTGCTATTCCAAGGCACGTTGTACTATCAACGCCACCACTGCATAAAACCATTGCTTTCATTAGAAAACCTCCCTCTTAATGTCTGTGTATATGTTTTTGTGTTGGTCTTTTTTATTCCTCTTGCTGTCATACAACTGTGACAGCCCTCTATGAATACAGCAACATCTTCTGAACCTGTTACTTTGCATATTATATCTGCTATGTCTGAACCTATGCGTTCCTGTAACTGCAATCTCTTTCCTACCATATCAGCTATTCTAGCTATCTTGCTAAGACCTATAACCCTGCCTTTAGGAACATATGCTACTGTCACTTTCATATCGTACATAAGTGCAATATGATGTTCGCAATAGCTGAATATATCTATATCTTTTACAACTACCATATCACCGTATCTTGATGTGCCCTCGTCATCCACATCTTCTGCAAATGTCTTATCAAACATAGCCGCTATCTCATCATTGGAATACTTCATTCCTTCAAAGACTTCTTCATACATTCTTGCTACTCTGTCAGGTGTTTCTTTCAGTCCTTCCCTGTCCGGGTCATCTCCTAATGCCTCAAGAATTCCTCTTATATGAAATCTTATAGCTTCTGTATCTATCTGTTTCAATTTATACTCCTTTCTTATCTGGCGACCAGATGAATTTGTGGAGCTGGAGCTGTACTCTTGCCCCATTAATCAAATTATTCTTCATAAAATCCACGATTGTTACAGGTTCAATCTTTCCAAATACAGGACTAAAATATACATAGCATTTTTCTGCAAGATTATATTGTCTTATTATTTCTAATGCTCTCTTTAAATCTTCTTCACTGCTTACAACGAATTTAACAGTGTCCTGACTTTGAAGGTTGTTAAAATTATCAAGCTTCATATATTGTTCCATATTGCTTCCAGCAAGCTTGTAATCTGCTGTCATTGATAATCTTCCCATTTCATTGTTAACCTTATCATAAATGTCGTTTATGACCTGACCATTCATAGCTGTAGTAAGGTTATCCTTAACATTTTCTCTTACCTTATTAATATCAACGCTTCCATTGGTTTCTATCTCAACGTTTCTGCCTCTAATCAGAAGCTGTGCTATGCTTGTCTATCCCTGCCTGAATAAGCGGTTCTCCACCTGTAAGTGTAACATTGTCAATCTTAACATCTTCCACTGCCTTAACAATATCAGACACACTCATCTTAGCTGCCTTAGCATTAACATCATTTGCCCATCTGGTATCACAGTAACTGCAGTCAAGATTGCAGCCTCTGAACCTCACAAATACAGCAAGTTCTCCTACTCTTACACCTTCTCCGTTAATACTGGCAAAATGTTCTACAACATTAAATATCTGTTTGCTCATATATTCCTCATTTCTGTGTATATTATATTTATGTATATACATCTAATCCTATTTCTATATACATTATATTTATGTATATAAATCTAATCCTATTTCTGCGTACCTTGCATTTATGTATATACGTCTAATCCTGTGTATAAGAGGCAGCATTATTTGGTGTCTCATAAACAGTTATCTGTTTCACCCTGTATCCTCTGCCGATCATTTTATCATAAAAATATTTCGCCATATTCTCTGCTGTTGGTCTGAAAGCAAACTGTATTATCCTGAAATTCTCATCCTGTAAAGCCTTCAGTGTTGTTTCCTTTAAACTGCCGGTTTCTATAATAAGGCAATGGTCTAAGTAATCTACGATTTCCTTTAAATCTTTCTTTAAATCTCCAAAGTCAACATACATTCCTCTGTTCTGTCCTGTTGTTTCAAGTTCATCACTTGATACCTCTGCTACAACTCTCCAGCGGTGTCCGTGTATGTTACTGCATTTGCCCTCATAGCCGTATAAGAAATGTGCGGCATCGAAGCTGTGTTCTGTTTTTAATGTGTACATATCTGCTCCTTAGATTTTCTATCAAAATTTCCTATTAAACAAAATGGCGTGCCAGTTACCTCACAACTGACACGCCATTTTAATGGTTCTATCTGATCACAACGCATATTATCATACATTGCATATTATACAGATTTTTTTAAGTTTTGAAGCCCTGGTTTTATTTTAAGACAGGATGGTACAAACGAACTGTCTTTTATTATTCATACGAAAGAATAACAGAATTATTATCTGTTGTCAACATTTTATAAATCTCTTAACATATCTGTCTTCTTCATAACTGGTCTTAAGGCAATATAAAGTATTGAAGCTACAATTACTGCTATAATAGCATTAACTGTTGTTGTTATCGCACCAATCTTTGCAAGTGCCTTAGCTAAATCCTGAGGTACTCCAAGAAGATATGTCTTGTAGAAATAACCAACCACCGGGTCTGCCACAATATTGAAAGCCATACCACATATGCTTGAAACTATTGTTGCTACAGTAATATACTTAGCAGAATGCTCCTTTGATATCTTGAATAACTTATGTGCTACAAATCCTACAATAAGACCAATGCATAATTTTAATATAAATGTCTTAGGTGCACTTGTAACATAGGCTGTTGTAAGATCACTTATTGTCATACCCACAGCTCCTGCAAGACCGCCCCATGTACCGCCTATAAGTAAAACTGCAAGAACGCAGAATACATTACCAAAATGAAACATAGTTCTCTCTGTTCCTACCGGAATATCAATCTTAATAAATGTTGCACCAACATAACATAATGCTGCACAAAGTGCTGCCTGTGCTATAACTTTGGCATCAACCGGCTTTTTCTCTGACTTGCAGAATGTATTATATAAGCCCGAGATTAATACTACTGCACCAATTATTGTGACGAGTAATGAAAATGCATATGCTTTATTACCCTTTACAACATATGTATTAACACAAAGCACAATACCGATAATCATAATAACTGCACCGATAACAGCCTGAATAATACTTTTGATTTTTCTTTCATAAAGTCCTCCAATCTGGTATGCAATATATATTAATCTGCATACGAGTCATTAGTAATAATTAACAGCTAAAACATACATATCTTGTATGTATTAATTGTTATTATGAAGAATAATCTTTTATAGGCATTATTAAAAGTGTCAATTTAATATTAATTTATAAGGTCAGTTACTGATACTCCCTTACTAAGAACATTGGCTTTATAGCCATTATCTCATCATATTCTTCCTGTTCAACTGCAACGCTTGAATTAAGTGCCTTTAAATCGCTCTTTAATACTTCGAGTGCTTCATCCGCTTTTACTGCTCTGCCTTCCTCAATAATATCAATCATTCTCTTAAGAACAACTGGATGAGCATACCACGCTGGAATTGGGAAGTCTGGATAATTGTGTATATATTCTTCCATATCCTCAACCGCACTCATAAGGTGGCTCTCTATGTATTTCTTATTATTCTTCGCTGTTGGAAGTACATTGGCACTTGAAAAAAGGAATATTGCCGCAAGCCCAAATAATAAGAAATATACAGCAAAACCGGCGTGTGTTATAAGAGCAAATATTCCATATATAAGAGCTGCTGCCCCAAGAAGTGTTATACTGAGTGCAACCCATTTGTAAGCAGGATTGCTTCTGTCATATACTCTCTTTCTCTTAGCTCCTGCACTTAACTGTATGCTTAACTCCTCATTACGGTTAAGATATTCCATACAGTTATTAAGCACTGCTACATTTGCCTTAGCTTCTTTACTGATTGCTACTGCTTTCTTCTGTTCTTTAAGTCTTTCTTTTTGTTTAAGACGTTTCTCAGCTTCTTCACTGTGAAGTCTTATATACGGGTGTGTCTGTTTAATATATGCAAGAAGAGAATCTACATTTTCTTCAAACTTGAAATTACACTGCTTCTCTTCTCCGTTATCATACTCAACAACAAGATAAGGAATTGTTGCAAATAATCCTTTGCCAGTAAATCCTCCTTTACTCATAGCAACTCTCTTAAATATTCTTTTTAACATTGGACAGTGGAATATAATATCTCCTGTCAAAATAAAAGCTATTAAGATATATAGCCTTTTCGCCAACACCACAGGGACCAAACTTTCTGCAATTCTTTCTGTCTTTTACAAGCTCTTCCTTGCTAAGTGTTGTTCTGGATAAACAATGCGGCTTAAAAAGCATAGCAATCAACTCCTTTTCAACAATATCATTATAATTATGATACAAATACATTATAATACAATTCATATTTAATAATAATTCACTTCATCTTCTGCACTCATATCATAATATATAAAAGGAGGGAATATATCCTGAGGACTTCCCTCCTTTTTATTCTAATAAGCTAACCTGCTTCATATGGCTGCTTATCATTATATTCTATTACTACTGTTATGTATTAAGCAGCTTCCTTTGTATGCTTTCTTGTTGCATACATAAATATTCAAAGAATACTGCGGCAATTATAATACCGGCTGGGTAAAGCTACCTTTGTACCAAGGTTAAGACACTCTTTTGCATAGAAGAAATATGTCATTGAAACAGCACTCATAAATGTTGCAGGAACTGCTGTAATCCAGTAATTCTTCTTTTCCTTGAATAAGAACATACTAGCTGTCCAGAGAACTATCATAGCAAGTGTCTGGTTAGTCCAACTGAAGTATCTCCATATAATTGTGTAATCAAGGTGTCCAACAAATGCACCAACTGCAAGTAATGGAACACAAAGCATAAGTCTCTTAGAGTACTTACCCTGATCAATCTTGAACCAGTCTGCAAGTACAAGTCTTGCACTTCTGAAAGCTGTATCACCAGATGTGATAGGGCATACAATAACACCTATCATAGCAAGTGCAACACCAACACCACCCATTGTCTTTGAGCATACATCATATATAGCTGCTGACTGTCCATTGGCAAGTATTGCACTTAAGCCTGTGCTTAAACCATCTGTTACTTCATAGATTGAACAGCCTGCTGCTGCCCATATTAAAGCGATAATACCTTCGGCAACCATTGCACCATAGAATACGAAATGTCCCTGCTTCTCTGACTTCATACAACGAGCCATAAGAGGTGACTGTGTTGTGGAAACCTGATATAGCACCACAGGCAACTGTTATGAACATTACACTCCATATTGGAGTTGCCTTAGGATGCATATTAGTGAAGTGTGACCATATCTCTGGTATCTGGTACTGTGAGTGAGTAAATATACCAAGTGCAACACCAAGTGCCATAATGATAAGACATATACCAAATAATGGATAAATACGTCCGATAATCTTATCAATTGAAATAAATGTTGCAATGAAATAGTATGCAGAATTATCCATAACCAGAATTCTGTACTGGTAACAATTCCTGATACGTTACCATTCTTGAAAAGAGTTACAATAAGTCCAGCAGGACCTACTGCGAATACTGTACCAACCATAACAAGAAGTACAACACTGAATACTCTCATTACATTCTTCATAAATCCCCGCCAAGGTATATACCACATACCTCTGAGATTGATGCACCATCATTACGTTCTGATAACATACCTGAGAAATAATCGTGTACACCACCAGCGAAGATAGTACCAAATGTAATCCATAAGAATACAACCGGGCCCCATAAAGCACCCTGCATAGCTCCGAATATTGGTCCCTAAACCTGCAATATTCAAAAGCTGTACTAAAAACAGTTTCCATTGTGGCATTACTACATAGTCAACGCCATCATTAATCTTAACTGCTGGAGTTTCTCTGTCGTCTGGTGCAAATGTATTCTCTACAACTTTACCATACACAAAGTAACCGCCAATTAAAAAGAAACAAGCAAATGAAAAAAACTAATCATAACCTTGTCCTCCTTTACTTTAGAATAAAATATTTAACTTATCACAGTACTGTTCCGTTAGCTTTATTATAGTATAATTAATAAAAATTTCAACTTTGAAAATAAAAAAAATGTGCCAAAAAAGCCTGGCACATTTTAGTATTTATTAACAAATTTTATTTATTTTTTATATTTCTTTTTGAATAACATTGACAAATCATCGTTTGTGTATCTCAACATCAGCTATTCATAATCATCATCTGCATTCTGTTTTCAACGTTAGCATAGCTTGTATCAGGGTCAAGATCAAGAGGCAGAATTGTAACATTTGGGTAGTCTTCTTTTATTCTCTTTATTACCCCTCTTCCGCATATATGATTAGGCAGACAGCCAAAAGGCTGTAATATAATAAATGACTTTACGCCTTCCTTAGCATAATGTACAATCTCTGCTGCCATAAGCCAGCCCTCACCACAGCTTAGGGTTTCAGGAATTATATTTTTAACTCCCTGATACATATCCCTTGGTCTTAATGCCTTTTTGTACAAAGGATGAAGAACAGCCGTCTTCTACAACGACTTCTGGACGTGGTCAAACAGCCAGTCAACAGCAAATGGATATGGGAATATATTTGCATTATAATCCTTTATCTCAGCCATAGATGCAAGAAAATCTTTTCTTAGCTGGTCTGTTATTCTTGGGAATATAGTTTCCATTCCATTTTCTTCCATATATCTTTCAATATTAAAGTTAGAGCCTGAATGATATGTAACAAGCAGTTCTCCTGTTATGAATACTTTAGGCTTTAAATGGCTTCTGTCATAAGGTATCGCCGCCATATCCTTCATTCCCTGTTCAAATGCTTTTCTTGCACTTCCAATTCCAGATTTAATAGCCTGTGAAAGATTATCAACACACTGCTGGTATACCCTGTCTGTTTCGCCTTTATTAATCTCATAAGGACGTGTCTTTCTGCATACATCAGTAAGCATATCAAGCATCATAAATGACCATACAGCCTCTAATACCGCACTAACTCCAAGTAAGAATACACCTGGGTGATTTCTTTTAGTATCATTAACATCAGTTGTGAGAATTGGCACATTACTAAAGCCTGCAGAATCAAGTCCTTTTCTAAGAAGTCCTGCGTAATGTGACATACGACAGTCACACTGGAATTTAACCATTCCAACGGCAACCTCGTCCTGATTATAACCGCCGCGTTTTAATTCACCTATAAGCTCTCCTATAACCATCTGGGCTGGGAAACATATATCATTATGTACATATTTCTTTCCAAGCTTAATCTGCTCTGTTGAACCTATTGGTATTCTCTTAACTTTGAAATTCTCTTTTTCCAATATACCCTCAAGAATTTTAGAAACCTCAACTGATATATTAGGCACAAGAATAGTTCTTATCTTCTTATCTTTCCTATAGAACTTGGCAGGACTTGGCTCTTTAAGCTCCTCATACATATGCTTCTTTATGAATTCTTCATCTTTAATCCCACGTCTTATCTGTACAGACTTTATAAACGACTGTATTCTTATTCCAAGTGCTCCTGTCGCATCACTTTCATCAACTTTTAGAATAAGGGGCGGCTTATGTCCGCTCTCATTCATTATTCTTATAATCTCATCTGAAAGTATTGCATCATGTCCACAGCCAAAACTTACAATCTGCACATATTCAAGCTCTGGTGTCTTAGCTGCTATCATCGCCGCTGACAACATTCTTGTATGGAAATTATTGGTTATCTCTGCCCTTGTATTAGAAAGCACCTGCTCATTAAGCTTGTCAAGACCATCAACAGGAATAACAGCAATTCCTTTCTTTGCAAGCATTTTCGATATATTCTTGCTTACAAATGGGTCTGTATGATATGGTCTTCCTGCAAGCACAACAGCAAATGTATTATTCTTCTTAGCATTATCAATAGCCATATTGCTAAGTCTTATAAGTTCACCCTTAAATCCATTTCTTGCATCTGCTGCCTGTCTATAAGCTTCCTCTGCCTCACTCTTTGATACTGAAAGTTCATTGACAGCATATTCTATTATCTGGTGTCTTCTGTCTTTCTTTGAGAACCAGTGGAATATAGGTGTATCAAACTTAACCCCGTACTGTTTCTCTGGGTTCTGTGAGTTTCTTACAACCATAGGATATCCCATAACAACAGAACACACATAAGGACTCAGCTTATCAGTTCCTTCTGGTGGCATATGCATAACATATGGCATAAATATTCTATCAACATTCTGGCTGGCAAGATCCTCTATATGTCCGTGGACAAGCTTTGCCGGAAAACATATTGTATCTGAAGCTACATATTTAAGCCCTTTCTCATACATTTTCCTGTTGCTTTTATGAGAAAGCTTGACATTATAACCCAATGCCTTAAAAAATGTTGTCCAGAACGGCATACTGTCAAAGAATTCAAGAACTCTTGGTATTCCGATTGTTATATCCTTGTGCTTTGAAACTTCTTTGTAATCATACGCCTTAAATAGCATTTTCTCACGCATTGCAAACACATCGAGCACGGCGTTCTCTTTGCTGTTTTCTTTAGTATCCTCAAGTACCGCCGCTGTTTCATCAAGTATAAGTCCATTTTCACACCTATTGCCTGTAACCCATCTGCCGCCGTCAGGGAATGTAAGAACATTTCTTAAGCAGTGATTGCCGCAATGCTCACAACGTACTCCCGATTGTGTTGTGTATTCAAATTTCTTCACAGCCTCAAAGCCTATAAATGATGAGCTTTCACCATTCGCATAGCCTTCTTCTTTTATATGTTTCTTGGCTGCAAGTGCCGCACCAAGTGCTCCCATCTCACCTGGGGGAATGGTGCGAGAGTAACATTCATATCAAGATATTCTTCTATGGCACGAAGAACAGCCCTGTTTCTAAAAGTTCCCCCCTGAACTACTACTTTTTCACCAAGCTCTTTTGTATTGGCAACTCGCACAACCTTAGTGAACACATTTTCAATAATCGAACGGCACAGACCTGCCATAATATCATCAGGGTTCTTGCCATCTCTCTGTTCATTAATTATTGTACTGTTCATAAATACTGTGCATCTGCTTCCTAAATGTGCTGGACTAACTGAGCTGAATGCCCTTTTAGCAATATCCTTAACATCTATGTTTAGATTGGATGCAAAGTTCTCAAGGAATGACCCACAGCCTGATGAACAGGCCTCATTGAGCATAATATTAGTTATTACGCCGTCATTAAGCCATATTGCTTTCATATCCTGACCGCCAATATCCAGCACAAATGTTGTATCAGGATAGAACTTCTGACAACCTGTCGTGTGTGCGACAGTTTCTACTGTATGGTAATCAGCCCTGAATGCCTTGGCAAGAAGATGTTCTCCATAACCTGTTGTTCCCATTCCCTGCACACAAGCTTAATTCCTTTATCAGCATATTTATCATATATCTTTGTTATACCCTCTTTAACCACTTTTATAGGGTCACCGTGGTTATTAGCGTAAAATGTATCTATAACTTTTTCTTCTTCATCTATAAGCACGAATTTAGATGTTGTACTGCCTGAGTCAATTCCAAGATATACATTCAGTACACCATTCTTAATATGTGGCTCACTCAGCTTATAAAGCTCTTTATCGTGTCTTTGGGTAAACTCTTTATAATCTGCCTCATCTGCAAAAGAATGGCTTGCTGACTGCTTTATGCTCTTTTATTAAAGACCTGTCAAAAGTATCAATTCTATTAATAAGCTCGTCAATAGTGACATATGTATCATCATCAAATAAATTATCTATCGCAACTGCTGTTCCATATGCAACTATTGTTTCTGCATGTTGTGGAACTATATAATCCTTATCTGATAGTCCAAGCCTTTCTGCAAATACCCTTATAAGTGTAGAATTAAATGTAAGAGGTCCTCCCTCGAATATTATAGGTGCTTTTAACTCAAGTCCCTGTGACAATCCACCTATTGTCTGCTTGGCTATGGCGTGAAATGTTGACAAAGCAATATCAGCCCTGTCAGCTCCCTGTATTAATAATGGCTGTATATCTGTCTTTGCAAATACACCACATCTTCCTGATATGTCATATACAGTTGTACCTTTTGCCGCAAGGCTCTCAAATTCTTCTGTCTTAACGCCAAGCAGTGTTGCTATCTCGTCTATAAATGCACCCGTTCCGCCTGCACAGCTTCCATTCATACGCATATCAGATGTCATAAGCCTGCCTGTATTATCATCAAAATAAAAGAAGATTACCTTAGCATCCTGTCCACCAAGTTCAATCGCTGTTCGTATATCCGGATACAGTCTTTTGTACTGCCGCCGCATTAGCAACAACTTCCTGAATATAATGTATTCCCAATGCCCTGCTCACCGGCTTTCCACCTGAACCGCATACTGCTGCCTTAAAGTTTTTCCCACTAAGGAGCTCCTTTACCTCACTAAGAAGAGTTCTTGCTGTGTCAATCTGCCTTGCGTTATGTCTTACATATTTGGAATACACAACATCATTGGTATTAATATCTGTTATTACAAGCTTAACTGTTGTTGAACCTACATCTATTCCTACCCTTATATCACTATTATCTGATAATCTGTTCTTTACAAGTTCTTCCATCTTCATTGCCTTACCTTTTATATATACTTATATATTTATATATATCATTTACATTTCATCAAGTGTAGTAATAATATCCTGCACATTCTCAACTATGTAATCTGCTCCTGCATTCTCAAGCTCATTTTCTTCAGCAAATCCATATCTGACACCGATAGACTCTATTCCGCAGTTCTTAGCTCCAAGAATATCATCTTTTCTGTCACCAATCATAATTGAATCAGCCTTGATATCATTTAAAATATCTGCTGTATCTGATACATTTGTTGTATCCGAAGCATTAGTAATATCCGCGTTATCAGCTTTATTTAGCTTTATAATCTGGTTAAATACCTCATTAATCACATCATCCTTATGTCTTCTTGCACCGCCCTCTAATTCACTTCCTACAGCTATATCAAAATATTGCTCTATATCAAAATACTTAAGTATCGTAGGAACATATATTTCAGGCTTACATGTTGCAAGTGCTGTTATGTAACCTTCTTTCTTTAAACTGCTTAACAGTTCTTTTATTCCATCAAATAATCTGTTCTCATATATTCCTGTATCTTTATATCTTTCCCTGTAATAATTAACCGCCTTTAACGCATCCTCTCTACTTAAGCCGTGAAATTTAGCAAAGCTTTCATCAAGCGGAGGTCCTATATATCTTTTAAGCACTGCCTCGTCATTCTCTGTTATCCCAAGCTTATCAAGTGCATACTGCACACTCTTTGTTATTCCCTCACTTGAATCTGTAAGTGTTCCGTCCAAATCAAATAAAATATATTTCTTTCTCATAGATTATCCTTTCAATTCTTTATATGTTATACAAATACAAAAAGAGGTGCACCTTTTACGTCCACCTCTTTTGATAATCAATTATACTATTTTAAATTAATTTGACAACTCTGATTTGTCATTGTTTATAGTAATATTAGAAACTCCGTCTACACCATCAACAGATATATTTCTGTCTGTCTTTGCCTGTATTGTATTAGCTTTCATAACATCTGTTATATCAAAGCCTGTTGTTTCTTTAATAGATTCTATTGTCTTTGCAAGCACCGATGGAACATAACCGCCCATCTGTCCTACACCAGAGCCATTAGAACTATCTGTGCTGTCAATAATTGTAACCTTATCTATGCTCTGAAGCGGCTTAGCTACCTGTTCTGCCATCTGTGGAAGTACCTTTACAAGCATTTCCATCATAGCTGCCTGACCGTACTTCTCATAAGCTTCTGCCTTCTTCTCCATGGCTTCAGCTTCTGCTATACCTTTGGCTTTAGTTGCCTCAGCCTCTGCTATACCTGTCTTAGCAATAGCGTCTGCTTCTGCTTGTGCCTTAATTGCAATCGCTTCTGCTTCTGCCTGTGCTTCAACTTTCTTGGACTCAGCTCTCGCCTGTGCCTGTGCAATCTGACGGTACTTTTCTGCATCTGCATCTGCCATCTGTTTTGCCTTCTCAGCATTAGCTGGTTCAACTATAGTAACCCTTAAACTCTCTTTAGTTCTTTCAGCCTGCTTCTGTGCAAGTTCTATATTCTTCTGCTCTGATGCAATCTGAACCTGAATCTGTGCTTCTGCAATCTCTTTTTGTCTTTGCTGTTTAAGAAGCTCTGCATCCATCTGTGCCTGTATTACATCTTTCTGTGTAATATTAGACTGGATATCGTGTGCTAATTCTGCTTTAGCCTGTGCTGTCTGCTGTTCCTGCATATAATTGGCTTCAAGGACTGCCTTATCCTTAGCCGCCTGAGCTATATCTGCCTCTGCCTTTAACTTGGCTGACTCACCTTCCTGACGTGCCTGTGAAGTCTTAATCTGCATATCTCTTGCAGCTTCTGCCTTCTGGATTTCAGCATCTTTCTTTCTCTGGGCAATCATACCATCACCAAGTGCCTTGATATATCCGTTCTCATCAGATATATCTGTGATAGTGAAGTTCTTAACCTCAAGACCCATATTGCCAAGCTCTGTACCTACAACTTCCTGTACCCTTGAAGAGAATTCTTCTCTCTTCTGATAAAGCTCCTCAACTGTCATAGTTGCAATAATCTCTCGAAGCTTACCTTCAAGAACTGCTATTGCTGTACCCTGAATGTTATCAATAATCTCTTTCTCGTTACGTCCCGTAAACTGTTCAATTGCTGTAAGAATACTGTTCTTTTCATTTCTTACTTTGATAACCGCTGTTGTAATTACACTAATTGGTACACCCTGGCTTGAAAGACTGCTTCGTGTCGCAACACTGAGCGGTATATTTCCAAGCGAAATATAATCAATTCTTTCAAATACTGGAATTACAAGTCCACCACCACCGGTGATGACCCTTTTCTTCATACCAGTTACAACTCCTGCCTTGTCCTGTGGTACTTTTTTCCACATTCTAAGTACAACTGTGAGAATTAATACAATTCCCAGTACTGCAGCTACAATGCCAAATAGACTTGACTCTGTGCCATATCCCATATAAACCTCCATTCTGCCATTCCGGCTTCTGGCTTATCTGCCAGAATATTTATCTTCAAGACGTGATGTGCTCTCTACTATTATATAATCACCATCAAATCTTAAGATATTAACTTCTTTATCCTGCTTAATAGGCTCACCATCTTCTGCCTTGGCAGGATATGTGACATTTGAGCCTGTGCTTAATAATATGCTCACAGCCCCGACACCACCTTTGGGAATTGCATTACTCACTGTTCCCCTGCTTAACAATATTTCACTCTTCTCTGCGGCAAAATTCTCAACCTTTTTCAGTCTTTTAATAATTGACTGTAATATAACAGCACATATGTAGCCTGCCACAATGCCAATCACAATAAGAGCCGGTTCAGAAAGCTTTCCATTAAATATCATTCCTGTACAACCAAATACTAACGCCCATAAACACAGGCTGTTAATTGAAAATGGCAGAAAATCAAGAACCATATCAGAGCCGAATTCTAACTGAAATATATCTATTGATATAAAATCAACAAATCCATCAAACAAATTAAGCACTATACTACAAAATGGAATAAGAATTCCAATTATAATACACGCTATACATATCGTATTAAACATAGAACCTCCCCTCATATAAAGGTCAATCCAATCATCTGATTACAACAGTATTTCTTAAATGCAAGGATATTACACCTTTTACATTGTCTTATATTTTATATTGTCTTACGCATATTCAATTTAATTAAAATCTAATATACTTAATCAAAATCTGATATACTTAACTAAAATCTGTTATATATATCCACCTGCATACTGTCAGTTATATTAGAAATATATTCTGAATATTTGTTGTTAAGTACATTTGACGCAATTGTTTCATCTGATGAACCATCATATGACTTATTAATAAAATACAGTACATAATAACAGCCTGATGATGAATTCTCTATAACTGTTACATCGCCAGCCTTTCTGTCATCTGAAAGAAGCCAGTCTGATGTTCCTGTGTCCATATTAGAACTTACTACCTTGCTAAAGAGCGAACCATTGATGTCATCATATTTAGTGTCACCATCATCTGCATATCTCTTACATAAATCATTAAATGCCTGCTCACTCACAGCTCCTGCCGCAAACTCATCTGCCTTTGCCTTGGCTGCCTGCATCTCACCGTCAGTTGTATCTACAGCTTTTATTGTAAATTCACGATAATCAACCTGATCATATGTATCCTTATGTTCTTCATAATACTGCTTAACTTCATCATCTGTAGCCTTTAAGCTGTCTGTAAGTTCTGTTCTATAAGCATCTGCCTTAAGATATTCCATTAAATAGCTCTTTATATTCTTCTTGGTAGCATAATTACCAAAGTTCTGCTTATAATATGCCTTTTCATCTAATGATGCGGCGGCAGCGGCACTTTCTGCCTGTTCTACAAGCTTGTTGTAATCCTCATCTGCTGTTGTGTATTCGTAATTATTGTCAGCAGCATCCTTTAATAATGCCTTAGTTTCCTTAATTGTATTAACTGCATTATCCGCAAAATAAGCATACCAGGTTCCACCTGTCTGTGAATTAGTCTGTGACTTATCATTCTCAGAGCTTTTTATATCCCATATAAGAGAAATAGTCTGCCATTGTCGTATTTCCGTAAAATGTCTGTGATAACAGTGCATTTTTAGAAATATTATAATACATATCAAATTCTATCTGGCTTATATTCTCTGAATCAACTTTTATAAACTTGTTATGTATTCTTGAATATCTTGTTCCCAATGTTATTACTAAAGCTAATACTATTCCAGCAAGAACGCCAATTCCTACAACCTTAAATATAAAGCTTTCTCTTTCCTGTTTTCTTTGTTCAGCCTTTCTTTTAGCCATCTTCTTATCGTATTTTGTAACTATCTTCTGTGTGCTGTCATTCTTTGTATTGTTATTGCCAGCCATTTTTAATCCTCCTGATTATTTGATTATTAAAATTTATATATATTATTAAATATTATTCAAAGCCATTAGCTTCTTTAATTCTGTCAAGCTTTTCCATCCATGCAGCAGGACTTGCATCACTTGGCATTCTTAAATCTCCTCTTGGAGATACTGCAACCGAACCGACCTTTGGTCCGTCTGGCAGGCAGGAACGCTTGAACTGCTGTGCAAAAAATCTCCAGGTAAATGTTCTTAACCATTTGTATATTACAGCAGGGCTATAATCATTTGCAAATGCAATATTAGCTATTCTGAATAACTTTTCTGGTCCGACTCCAAACCTTAACATATGATACATAAAAAAATCGTGAAGTTCATATGGACCTACAAGATCTTCTGTCTTCTGATGTATTGTTCCATCTTCATTAGGTGGAAGAAGCTCTGGACTTACAGGTGTATCTAATACGTCAATAAGCACCTCTGATAATTCTTTATTAGCACAGGTATCAGCATAATATCTTACAAGATGTCTTACAAGTGTCTTTGGTACAGAAGCATTAACTCCATACATTGACATATGGTCGCCGTTGTAAGTTGCCCAGCCTAATGCAAGCTCTGACATATCACCTGTTCCTATTACCATTCCGTTAGTCTGGTTGGCAATATCCATAAGAATCTGTGTTCTCTCTCTTGCCTGTCCATTCTCATATGTTACATTATGAACATCTTCATTATGTCCGATATCTTCAAAATGCTGTCTTACAGACTTCTTTATATTAATCTCTCTTAATGTACAGCCAAGCTTTTCTGTCATCTTAACTGCATTATTATATGTTCTGTCAGTTGTTCCAAAGCAAGGCATCGTAATACAGTTAATGCCATTTCTGTCAAGATTAAGAATATCAAATGCCCTTACAGTTACAAGAAGTGCAAGTGTTGAATCAAGTCCCCCTGATATTCCTATAACTGCACTCTTACAGTTAGTATGCTCTAACCTTTTTTTTAGTCCATATGTCTGTATGTCAAGTATTTCCTCACATCTTGCATCTCTTTCCTTCTTATCATCTGGAACAAATGGTGCTTTATCAAAATATCTTTTTAATTCCAAAGTACGTTTTTTTTTTAATTCAGGGCAGGTAACATATTTATATGCTTCCTTCATATTTTCATCTACATTCACATCAAATGTAGACATTCTTCTTCTTTCCGAACATATTCTGTCAACATCAATATCCGCATACACTGCTTCATTGGTGAACTTCTTAGCCTCTGCAAGCACTGTGCCATTCTCGCATATTAGATTATGTGCACCGAATACTATATCCTGTGTCGACTCTCCATCACCTGCTGTTGAATAAATGTATCCGCATACAAGTCTTGCCGACTGTCCTTTAACAAGCTCCCTTCTGTAAGCTGACTTTCCTATAGTCTCATTGCTTGCAGAAAGATTGACAATAATTGTCGCTCCGTTAAGTGCGTGTCTTATGCTTGGTGGTGCTGGTGTCCACAAATCTTCACATATCTCAATTGCAAGTTTAACTTTATTACTGCTTCCAAACTGACATATCAGGCTTCCACCAAAATCAACATCTTCTCCATCTATATTAACAGACACATTGCCCTTTAAAGCCTTCTTTAAATTGTCTTCTCTCGTAGAATTCCGCATAATTAGGTATATTCATCTTAGGCACAAGTCCAATAATATGTCCATTCATAAGCACTGCCGCCACATTATAAAGCTTTTCCCATATACATATATGGAAGTCCGACAACAACAGCCATTCCTTCATACTGTCCGGTATATTTCTTTAAATCAATCAATGAATTATATGCTTCATCTATCAATGTATCCTGTAAGAACAAATCATTGCAAGTATATCCTGTAATACACAATTCAGGAAAGCCTACAATTGCAGCTTTATTATCATATGCTTTAGTGATAAGTTCTTTAATCTGCTCTGTATTATAACGGCAATCTGCAACCTTTATCTTGGGTGTCATTGCCGCAGCTCTTATATATCCATCCTTCACTGGTATAATTCTCCCTTATACAATTTTTAATTAGTATATCAAAACTAACAACTATTTACAACGCAAAAAAGTCCAGAGACCGACATTTATAATGCTGATTACACGTCTGCTGGACTTTTTGACACCGTATTTATTATTCGTGGAATGCTGATGAAATCTCTGTTGCGATTTCCTTCATTCCATTTTCTGCTGTTGACATCATCTCTTTTGCACCAGTTGCCGCTTCTGTCATCATCTCTTTTGCTCCTGTGGCTGCTTCTGTCATAAGATTTTCTACTGTACTCTTGTTATTATTTCCTGAACCAGAATTACTCCCGCTTTCAGAGTCATTCTTTGCTCCACAGCCAACAAGAACTGCCATAACTGTAACCATCATAGCTCCGATAATGAACCATTTTAACTTAGACATAAATCCTCCATTCTTATGCCTGCCGCATAATATTATATTTATGAAATAAACCAATATAAGCGTATACAGCCATTGATAATGGTATCATTAATAATGGTATATACGCTTATATTCATATAATATTATGTCCCTGTTAAAATCTATTATTCATCATCAGGCTTTTAACTGATGACTTAAATACTTGTATAACACAACTGTTATAACGCCGTCAATAACAGCTTTAATCACATTAAATGGTGCAACCGCCAATGCGACAAATGAGAATACATCTTTAATTGAAGCATTAACCTTTGTTCCCATAGCAATCAATGTATCCATAGGAAGACCGTAAAGTTCTGAATACTTAGGAAGCAGATACCACGCATTAAGTGCCATACCAGCTATTACAAGTATTATTCCACCTATTGCAAGTGATACTACAGCCATCTTTCTTGTCTTTTTAATGTGATAAATTATAGAAGCCGGCACAACATACATACAGCCAAGTATGAAGTTAGCAAAATCGCCAACAAATGCTGTTGTAGTTCCTTTCATACAGAAATGAAGTATTACCTTAACTGCTTCTATAACGACTCCTGCACAAGGTCCAAGCATAAATGAACCTATAAGCACAGGCACTTCGCTGAAATCAATCTTATAAAAGCCCGGAGCTATAATTGGAATAGGAAAATCAAAGTACATAAGAATAACTGCTATTGCTGACAGCATAGCCATAATAACTGTTTTATTAACTTTCGTATTCTTTGAAGCGAATTTAACTCCGTTTCTTTTCTCAATAAGCACTTCACTTGCCCTTGCAATCACAAATACTATAATCATAAGAAGAAGTGATATACCTACAAATTCAATATTCTTACGAATGACATCTAGTAAGTTACTCATTATTGTTCTCCACTCTTAAATAATATTTACACATATACCAACAGTTATTTAAGATCCGAAATATTACCTACATCCTCATCGTTGTAGAGACGAGGCTTAACCATCTCGATATACCAGTCACAGAACTCCTCCCAGATGAAGTCGTATACCTTGGATACAGCGATACCAAGCTCGAACTTCTCCATGTTGTCTGTCATCTCTTTTGCAAGTGTGTTGACCTTGGACAGGATCCAGCGGTCAGCTATTGTCAGGTCTGACAGCTTCACATTTGTGAAATCTGCCTTCTCCATGTTCATCATGATGAAACGTGTTGCGTTCCAGATCTTATTTGCAAAGTTTCTGGAATTCTCAACTCTCTCCCAGTAGAAACGCATGTCGTTTCCAGGAGCATTTCCTGTTATAAGTGTCAGACGAAGGGCGTCTGCACCGTACTTATCTATAACCTCAAGCGGGTCAATACCATTTCCAAGTGACTTACTCATCTTACGTCCCTGGTCGTCTCTTACAAGTCCGTGGATCAGCACATGCTTGAACGGGCTCTTGCCTGTCTGCTCAAGTGCTGAGAATACCATACGGATTACCCAGAAGAATATGATGTCGTATCCGGTTACAAGCACGCTTGTAGGATAGAAGTATTCATACTCAGGTGTCTTATCCGGCCAGCCAAGTGTTGAAAATGGCCACAGTGCAGATGAGAACCATGTATCGAGCGTATCCTCATCCTGTGTGAGATGTGTGCATCCGCACTTTGGACATACTGTAGGTGTCTCACGGCTGACGATGGTCTCGCCGCACTCGTCACAGTACCATGCAGGGATTCTGTGTCCCCACCAAAGCTGTCTTGATATACACCAGT
>VOFE01000943.1_pt1 | contig 34001 bp, 39 predicted proteins | sample 5384071 | NCBI WGS metagenome assembly VOFE01 (sample SAMN12384724, study PRJNA508395) | human gut metagenome | isolation source: healthy gut D | host: Homo sapiens
CCACTTTCTCATAGTCATATTCTCCTTTTCTCAGAATCACTTCTGTTTTCAGGATAGTATGACCCTGGCGCTTTCCTTTTATTCCCGCAGCCGATGTTTTTCTTTTGAATTTTATTTTTGAAAATTCAATCTTAAGATTTGTAATAGCCAAGCTCTCTCGACAGTTCTTCCTGTACTTTTTTCACATCCACCGCAAGTTCCCTGACGCGCTCTCTCGTCATGCGGCTGGTCGGTCCAGAAATACTGAACGCGTATTTTACCTCTTTCTGGTAGCCGTGCAGGCAGGCTGCGATGCAGCGGACGCCCTTTTCGTTCTCCTCATCGTCCAGCGCGTAGCCATTCTGCCGCACTTCATCCAATACTTCCTGCATCTGCGAGAAATCCGTGATCGTCTTGTCCGTTTTTTTCTCAATAATGCTCTCATTCCAGATCTTTTTGACTTCCTCGTCCGGAAGCGTCGCCATGATCGCTTTGCCGACACCAGAGCAGTACATCGGATGTACCATTCCCACATGGGACACCATGCGGATTGTTCCGACCTTCGCCTCGATCTTGTATATATATAAGATATGGTTGCCCTCGCGCTGCACCAGATGCACCGCTTCCCCGGACAGGTCCGAGAGACGTTCCATATACGGCTTTGCCACCTGCAGAATATCCATCCGCTCGAGGATCTTTCCCGCCATGTTGACCACCTTATAGGAAAGCATATATTTCTGCGTCGCCTCATCCTGCTTTGCGTATCCCATATAAATAAGAGACATTAACAGTCTGTGTACAGTGCTCTTGTGCAGATCCAGCGCCGTGCTAAGTTCCATCAGTCCCATCTCCCCGTGGTCCGCAAGCGTCTCCATCACCTGAAAAATACGCTCTGCCGACTGTACCGGATTTTTCGCTTCTCTCTCTTCTGCCATAGTATCTCCCATGCTGTATCTCAGTCAGTTTCATCATTCAATCTGTCGTTCCGTATTGCGGAACTGCCTTGTTATCATACCATGACCGCTGTCCGAAAGTCAACTCTGGAATCTCTGCTGTCCCGGCGTTTTGTTTTATGGAAAATACACGATTTTGTTTCTTGAATCGGTTGACAAGGTTTTTCCACATGTTATAATAATTTTGTACCATTACATGAAACATAGTTCCGCATTATGGAACATGAATGATAAGTAAAAGGAGAAGAATCATGAACAAAGTATTAGAAGAGTTTTCCAAGATTGGTATTATCCCGGTCATCGCACTGGATCATGTAGAGGATGCCGCACCTCTGGCAAAAGCTTTATGTGACGGCGGTCTTCCGTGTGCTGAGGTTACCTTCCGTACCGCTGCTGCTGAGGAGTCCATCCGCATCATGTCCGAGCAGTTCCCGGAGATGTTAGTCGGCGCAGGTACCGTTCTTACTACCGAGCAGGTTGACCGTGCGGTAAACGCAGGTGCGAAGTTCATCGTCAGCCCGGGCTTAAACCCGAAGGTTGTAAAATACTGCGTGGACAAGGGTATTCCGGTAACTCCTGGCTGCTCAAACCCGAGCGATGTGGAAGTTGCAATCGAGCTTGGTCTTGAGGTTGTAAAATTCTTCCCGGCAGAGGCTGCTGGCGGACTGAACATGATTAAATCCATGGCTGCTCCGTACACCAAGATGAAATTCATGCCGACCGGCGGTATCAACGCTAAGAACCTGACGAACTATCTTGATTTCAAGAAGATCATCGCATGCGGCGGTTCCTGGATGGTAAACAAAGACATGATCGCAGCAAAGGACTGGGCAGGCATCACCGCTCTCACCAAAGAGGCAGTTGCTACCATGCTTGGATTCAAGCTCCTGCATGTAGGTGTCAACAATGCATCTGAGGAAGTTGCTTCCACAGAGTCCGCAAAGTTCGCAACTTTACTTGGACAGGATGTCAAGGTTGGCAACAGTTCCATGTTCGTTGGTTCCTTAATCGAGATGATGAAGAATCCGGGACGCGGAACACACGGTCACATCTGCATCCAGACAAATTATCTGGATCGTGCCATCTATCATCTGGAGAAGAGAGGCTTTGCTTTCGATGAGTCTTCCTTCAAATACAATGACAAGGGTGAGCTTACCGTTGCTTACTTAAAGGATGAGATCGCCGGATTCGCTGTACACTTCAACCAGAAATAAGGAGAACATCATGACAGATCAGAATTGCGCATATTGCATGGAAGGTGATCTGGTAGCCGCATTCGGCATCAAGATCTGTGAACTTCCTTCCTCCAAGGTATATCTTTTTAAGGAGCAGAGCCACAAGGGACGTGTCATCGTTGCACACAAGAAGCACGTGAGTGAGATCACGGAGCTGACCGCCGAGGAACGTGCCGCTTACATCGAGGACATCAACCATGTTGCCGAGGCACTGCATCAGGCATTCCATCCGCAGAAAGTGAACTACGGCGCTTATGGCGATACCGGTCATCACCTGCACTTCCACCTCGTTCCGAAGTATACAGACGAGTATGAGTGGGGCGGCGTCTTCGCTATGAATCCGCAGCAGAAGTTCCTCTCGGATGAAGAGTATACCGCACTGATCGAGGAGATCAAGAAGTATCTGTAGGATATGTATTTCCGTTGGATTTTATGAAAACGAGGCAAACCGCAAAGGTTTGCCTCGTTTTTTGCTTATGCTGGCACTTGCAAGAGAAAAGCGCATGAAAACGGTAATGGCAAATCATTTTCCACCCTTGGCATCCGGCATTTTACCGGCGTATTCCTGCTCCAGTTCTTCTGCCAGATACGCATCGCTCATACAGTGCATATCCGATACGCCATCACGGATCAGTTGATATACCTCGGAATGATAAAAGAACTCCAATGCCACATCCAGTGAAATTCCCTGCCGTTTTGCAAAACACGCAATGACACGGCTATATTTTTTTGAAGTAAAATCGGATTTGCTGTCATACAATTTCACTCCCTTCAAAATGCAGGAGAGACAGTGCTCTCTCTGTGCGGAAACAAATTTGCACATTCGGTTTTTCATAACGAAGACGTTTGATAGCCTCCGCTTTATCAATCCATCCATCAAAAAACAATTCCACCGTATTGAATACCTTATCATTGGCAACACCGCCAACAACGAGATCATAATCTGTCGCGTCTTTTCCAAAAGAACCATGGTAGAGAATCATACTTCCACGCCCCTTTCTTTCATCACATCAATAAGATCATCTACGATATATTCCCGGCTCTGTGTATGCAGCACTTCATATTCCGGCACAATATAACCACTTAGAATATCACTTTTTTCGGCAAACGCCTGATACACACGCTCTGCATCCATCCCCAGTTTTGCCGCTACATTTTCGATACAAAATACAACAAACTCGAGTTCACTGGAATTTTTAATTTTTTCATCCGCCATCATAAGCAAGCTCTCCTTTATGACAATATGAAGAACAGCCTTCTCTTCTTATCACTGTTAGTATAGCACTTCATATCCATATGCTCAATCAAATTACCTCTAAAAAAGGCACCCGGGTCATTACGACCCAAGTGCCTGTATATCCTGATCCTTTTGCGTAAGCCCCTACCGGTGCGTATCCCACAGTCCGCAGTAGGCATCCACCGGATCCTCTCCGATAAATGCGTCGCTGCCGCTCATCAGCTTCTCAATGAGCGCATCAAACGTCTGATCCGCGCTGTCGTAAGTATTGATATACGTTCTCGCCTGCGGAATGTCTGCCAATACGAACGGCTGTCCGCATCCGATCACGATAACCGGAAGTTCATGAACATACCACGGGATCTCTCCGCCGCCCTTGCTCATGCCGAAGCCCGGTCTTGCCACCGGCTGGAAACCGCCTGCAATGTCCACCAGTGTGATGATCAGATCCTGATTTTCGACGAAATCCTTGATCGGCGTCTTTCCGGCAAAGTACATATTGATGTCCACTTTTTCTCCTGCTGCTGCACGCTTTGCAAGTGCGTCGAGCGGGCTCTCGTAGATAAATGCGTCAAAGCCCTTCTCGATCAGCTTGTCACGCAGACGCTCTGCCGGGCTCTTCTTGCCGCCGCCCATATATTTTGCCATCATGGTTCCCATCACGCCCGCGGATAATCCGCTGACGGAGACGATCATGATGCGCTTGTAACGGCTCGGGATCATCGGAAGCACATCCTCGTCCTTGTATTTTACGAGAGTGATTCCTTTCTCGGAGATTTCTCTTGCCATCGCCTTGTGCTCTTCGCAGCCAACGACCTGCTCCATCACCTCCACCGGAGGAACGATCTCATTTTTCGCTTTTTTGTGCAGTCCCATGTGTGCTTTCAGAGCAAGAATGCGGTGCAGGGCGTCATTTAAACGCTCCTCGGTGATGATGCCGTTCTCATAGCCCGCCATCATGCTTGCAAAATCCTCATCCATCTCATTGAAAAAAAGGAACATATCGACACCGGCTGCAATCGTGTGCGGAAGCATCTCGCTGCGCTTCATACAGCAGGTCAGTCCGACCATGTGGGAAGCATCGGTCAGCACCATACCATTAAAACCAAGCTTTCCGCGCAGAAGTCCCTCGATCAGCTCCGGCGAAAGGGTTGCCGGCATGATGTCCTCATCCTTGATTCCCGGGTTAAAATGTCTGGTGTACGCAGGCTGCATAATGTGTCCTGCCATGATGGCTTCCAGACCGTTGTCAATGAGGTTCTGGTATACTTTTCCATAGCTTGCATCCCACTCCTCACAGCTCATGTCATTGACGCTGTCTGCCACGTGCTGGTCGCGGAAGTCCAGTCCGTCGCCCGGAAAATGCTTCGCAGCACAGCAGAATCCCTCATTGGTGTGTGCGCCGTCCATATATGCCTTCGTCATCTCGCACACGCGGTCCACATCGTTTCCATAGGTGCGCAGTCCGATGACCGGGTTCTCCCAGTTGTAGAGGATGTCGCTGACCGGGGCAAAGGAGAGATTACACCCGATCGCCGCCGCCTCTTTGTTGGACATACGGCCGAGCTCGTACGCGTATCTGGCGTCTCTTGTCGCACCGATCTTGGTCTGCTGGCCGATCATGGTTCCGTCAGTGCAGGCGCCGTTGCCGCCATTCTCCGTGTTGCACGCAATGATAAGCGGAATCTTGCTGTTCTCCTGAAGAATCCGGTTCTGCTCACGCACCTCGGCACCGGTTGCCGGGTTGTAGCGGATACCGCCGATGTGGTACTTGTCCACTGTCATCTTCAGATACTCTTCGTCTCTGGAGGATCCCATATTGAAAAAAAGCTGACCGATCTTCTCCTCGGTCGTCATACCCGCGATGGTCTCTTCCACCCATTTACAGTCCTCATCGGACAGGTAAAACGGTTTTGCCTTCATATCTACCATATTAAAATATCCCTCTCTTTCTCACTCCGAATCGGCATGAACACCGAGATTCTGCTCGAATGCCTGATTCAGTTCCTTTTGATATTCCGCATCAAAGCTTCCCGCAAGAAGTTTTGGAAACGCTTCCTCTAAAAGACGTTTCCAGCTCTCCCCCTCATGTCCAACCAGAATCGGATAGAACCGGACGCCGTTTTTCTCTGCCGCGTCCCGGTCTCCCGGTGCATCGCCGACCATCAGAATCCGCCCGGGCTCATACCCCATTTTTCTCAATTCACCGATGCAGAAAGCCTTGGTTCCCGCCTCCTGCGTCAGAAGCGTACTGCAGTCTTCGGCAAGATGATGTCTGCCCCATTCCGCCTCGACCGCCTCCCGGTTCGCGGACGACACCGCCGCCAGATCCGCCTGTTTTGCCATCGCATCCATCGCAGACTTCACATTCGGAAACGGCCGGTCCTCTGCCGGAAGCGCATGGATCGCGCGGTTGGTGCGGATGCTCCAGAGCAGCGCTTTTTCAAAACACGGGTTATCACTCTTCTGCGTCACCGCAAGCAGCGCCGGGTTGGAGAGCTCCTTCGCCTCTTTTGTCCATGCCTCGTACTCCGCAAGTCCCTCGATGTTACCGAGACCTCTCTTCTCCACCTCCGCGAGCGCCAGCGCCAGTCCCTTGAACCGGTTGATGCCGCGCGTGATGGAGTAGAGGTTGATAGAAAGCCAAAGCTCCATGCACTCCGCTTCATGCTCCGTCAGTCCGAATGTTTTGATCCACTGCGGTCCGAAGCAGGTTCTGTGCTTTACCTCCATCGTGTCCATCGCACAGCCGTCGCTGTCAATGCACACGATACAATCACTTTTTTTCTGAAAATCAAAATACCCCATTGTTCCACCTCATGTATTGCCGCCTCTTCCGGCTCCTTTGCAAGCTTTTATACGCCGGAGTATGCCGCAAATGCTCCGTCGATCGGAATACATGCGCCATTGACAAATCCGCTTGCCTCCTCACATGCCAGGAACAGGACGGAACCGATCAGTTCCTCCACCTCACCAAAACGATCCATCGGCGTATTGTTTAAAATCTTGCCGGTTCTGGCTGTCGGTGTCCCATCCTCATTGAACAGAAGCTTTGCATTCTGCTGTGTGGAGAAAAATCCCGGTGCGATCGCATTGCAGCGGATACCCACCTTGGAAAAATGCACTGCAAGCCACTCGGTAAAGTTGGAAATTGCCGCTTTTGCACCGGAGTATGCCGGAATCTTCGTCAACGGGGTGTAAGCGTTCATCGAGGAAATATTGATGATGCTCGCACCTTTTTTGTTGACCATATCAAGCGCAAATACCTGTGTCGGAATCAGGGTACCCATGAAGTTCAAGCTGAATACAAAAGAGACACCGTCCGCATCCAGGTCAAAGAATGTCTTCATCTGTCCGAGATCCTCCGGCACAAAATACTCGTCGTCGGTCGTCGCTTTCGGGTTGTTGCCGCCGGCACCGTTGATTAAGATATCGCAGGTTCCGAAGTCCGCAGCGATCTGGTCTCTCGCCGCCTGTACGCTCGCTTTCTCAAGCACGTTGCACTTGTATCCCTTTGCAATATAGCCCTTTGCCGTAATGTCATCGGCATGCTTTTTAGCTGCTTCCTCATTTAAGTCGAGCAGCGCTACCTTCGCGCCGGTCATTGCCATTGCCTCCGCAAGCACGGAGCAGATAACTCCGCCCGCACCTGTCACAACAACCACCTTGCCTGTCAGATCAATCTGAAATGGTAACTTCATGTTCGTCTTCCTCCTGATTTCTATTTTTCTGATATTTATTTTTCCTTTGAAGCCTTCTCCACAGCCTCAAATAATCCGTTGATATAGGTTGCTCCAAGCGCACGGTCATAGAGTCCGTAGCCCGGTCTTCCGGTCTCTCCCCAGATCATTCTTCCGTGATCCGGTCTCACATATCCGGTAAATCCATTGTCATGCAGCGCTTTCACAATCGCATACATATCCAGAGAGCCACAGCTGGAGAGATGTGCACGCTCCTCAAAACCATTCTCAAGCACTGCAACGTTGCGCAGATGTGCAAAATGAATTCTTCCCATTGCCGCATATTTTGCCGCCATCTTCACCACATCGTTCTTGTTCGAGCAGCCGAGGGAGCCGGTGCACAGTGTGATGCCGTTGTGCGGATCATCCACAAGACCGAGGAAACGATCAATGTTTTTCTCGCAGGTGATGATGCGCGGAAGTCCGAAAATGCTCCAGCACGGATCATCCTCATGGATCGCCATGTTGACGCCGCACTCCGCCGCAACCGGAATGACTCTCTCCAGGAAATACTTCAGATTGTCCCAAAGATCATCCTCAGACATTGCGTTGTACTCTGCAACCACCTGCTTTAACTCTTCTCTGGTGTAGCTTGCATCCCAGCCCGGAAGTGTCAGATCACTGTCGCTCTGCAGCGGATTCACAGCATCCACCTGCTCCTGATAATATACCAGGGAGGTCGAGCCGTCCGGCAGCACGTGGTCAAGCTGTGTTCTCGTCCAGTCAAATACCGGCATAAAATTGTAGCAGATGCACTTTACTCCGGCTTTTGCCACACGTCTGATGTTCTCGCAGTAGTTCTCAATGTAGCGGTCACGGCTCGGCTTGCCAAGCTTGATGTCCTCATGTACCGGAATACTCTCGATAACCTCAAAATGAAGTCCGGCATCCTCCACCTGCTTTTTCAGTGCTGCGATGCTCTCCTCGCCCCACACCTCTCCGACCGGAACGTCATACACAGCCGTTACGATCGAGTGCATTCCCGGGATCTGACGGATGTTCTCCAGGGTCACCTTGTCATCTGGTCCATACCAGCGAAATGATAATTTCATAGTTTCCTCCATTCTGCGGAAGCTTGTTTCCGCGCATGTGATATTTACTTGTATACATGTCTATGATATTGCTCCATGTACGTTTCTTTGTTTCTTTTTCTTGACTATATCATGCTTGTATACAAGCGTCAACATCCATCTTTCTTTTTTTCTGTTTTGTATAATTTTTTGTATCTGTTTTGTCTATTATTCACAATTTACACCGGTTTTTCCGCAGGTTCTGCTTTTTCTCCTGTTGTATACAAGCGGGTATTTCCCGGCAGATTTTCCTTGTTTCATCTTCTTGCGCCGTGTTCCGCGCGTCTTAAGTTCCAGAAGGACTTTTTATCGAAATCCGCCAGAATTCCGTCTACTGTCCTGCACCATTTTTCATCCTGCCCCAAGAAACAGCGTTCCCGTTTTTTCCCGATCCTATGTATACATATGTAAGGTGCATGTCCCAGGCTTTTGAAAAATAGATTGTAATTTGTTCCATTGGGATTTATATTAGAAATATGTTCACATTTTGAATGGTAAGAATGGACACCAAATTGTCCACAGAGGAGCATGTTATGAACGGAACCAGACATACCGGCACATCCGTTGCCGTTTATAAAGATTTAAAAGAACAGATTCTTCATCTGGAACTTCCGCCGGGATCTGCCATCAGCGAGATCGACACGGCCGCCGCGTTCCATGTATCGCGCACCCCGGTACGGGATGCCTTTAAAATGCTTGAGCGCGAGGGGCTTCTGGAAGTCCGCCCGCACATCGGTACATTCGTCTCCCTGATCGACCTCAACATGATCTCCGACATTCTCTATCTGAGGGAGACCTTAGAGCAGGCAGTGTTAAGAGATCTGACCGCAGGGTACGATAAATCCCAGGAATTCCGCATCCGTCTGCTGTTACAGCGCCAGTGCGGACTTCTGGAACAGGATCTGCCCGCCGAGGAACTCGGGCGTGCCTTCATCATTAACGATAACGAGTTCCACACAACGCTCTACGAGCTCGCCGGGAAACGCACCGTCATGGATTTTCTGACCGGCGTGAGCTCTCAGTACGAGCGCTTCCGCACCTTTTTGAATCTGGGCGACCGCGATAATCTGCTGCGGCTGTACAACGACCATATCAAAATCTGGTCGTGTATCTCCTCGCGGGATTATGAGGGGCTTTCGGATGTAGTTTCCCATCACATCTACGACGGCTTTAATGCAAGCACCGAGATCATCTCCAGACATCCGGACTATTTCTGTCCGTTTCACTAGAATATTTTAGAGCCGGCTCACAGAATCCGGCAATCCGCAGGCAGGCTACGCCTGCCGGATTGTCTCACAGACGCGGTCCCACTCCTGTTTTAATGACGTCATTTTCTCCTGCAGTCCTTCGCGCGTTCCTGCACGTAAGAGCGCAACAATTGCCGCGCTCTGCTCAAAAAGTCCCGTAATCCCCAGCGTTCCGGTCAGTCCTTTTATGGCATGCACCTGTTCCAACAGCTCCGCATCATCCTGCTGCTCTAATGCCGTCCAAGCCGCATCCATGTGTGCATCCTCCGGCAGCTTTCGCAGATATTTTTCATAAATCGCCTGCTTTCCCATAAAACGTGCCAATGCGGCATCGTAATCGATTCCGGCTGCGCGCAGTGCGTTCTCATCCATGGCAGTCTCCCCCTATCACGCTTTCTATGGTTAAAATTCTACTACCAGATGCACCAATACGCAAACATTTATTTCTTCATTTTCGGCTGGAAAATCAGGCTTGCCAGATAGCCAAACACCAGCGCTGCCGATATGCCCACCGCGCTTGCCTGAAAGCCTCCCATGAAAATTCCAAGGAAGCCATATTGATCCACCGCCTCTTTCACGCCCTTCCACAATACATTTCCAAATCCGAGCAACGGCACACTAGCGCCGGCTCCCGCAAATTCTACAAACGGTTCATAGACCTGTATCGCTCCAAGCAGTGTGCCAAGACACACCAGAAGCACCATGATGCGTCCCGGCATCATCTTCGTTTTTTCCATTAATATCTGCACCAAAGCACAGATCAGGCCGCCCACCCAGAATGCATTGACATAATCCATAGCATTTTCCCCCTTTCTATCCCGCATGCTCGATGACGACCGCATGCGCAATTCCCGGCACCGTCATTCCCTCATTAAAGGAAACGGTGGAGAGCAGCGCTCCCGTCGGGACAAACAGGATTCTTTTCCATTTCCCTTCCTCGATCTGCCGCATAAAATGTGCCGAGAGCGTCACTGCCGCACACCCGCAGCCGGAACCGCCGGCGCCCGTTCCCTGTTTGTCTGCATCGTAGATCTCAATCCCGCAGTCGGTGTGGATGCTGCTGATGTCATACCCTCCAGTCCTCGTCAGATCCCAGAGAATTTCCTGCCCGACTTTTCCGAGATCGCCGGTAATAATCTTATCGTAATCCGTCACGTTCCTTCCGAAATCTGACAGGTGGCGGCAGATCACATCACTGGCAGCAGGTGCCATGGCCGCTCCCATATTCATCGAATCCTTGATGCCGTAATCAACGATCTTACCGGTCGTGATCCCCGTGATGCGCGCCTTGCTTCTTTTTTTCCCAAGCACGTAAGCACCGCTCCCCGTGACCGTCCACGTCGCTGATTTTGGGCGCTGATTGGCATATTCCAGTGGAAAACGGAACTGCTTTTCCGCGCTGGCAAAATGGCTCGACGTCATCGCCACAACATAATCCGCATACCCCGCCGCCACGCACATCGCGCCCAATGAGAGCGCTTCGCCACAGGTACTGCACGCTCCATAAAGTCCGAACAGCGGCACCTGATAGTCCATGAGCCCGAAGGATGTCGCAATGTTCTGCCCGAGCAGATCCCCCGAAAACAGATAACGGATGTCCTCGGTTTTCAAGCCTGCTTTTCCGACCGCCAGCGTAAATGCTTCCTTCTGCAGGGTACTCTCCATGCTCCTCCCAGGTGTTCTGTCCGAACTTGTCGTCCTCGCCCACCACGTCGAAGCGGTTCCCGAGCGGTCCTTCGCCCTCTTTTTTCCCCACAATACTCGCACTGCTTATGATGTAAGGAGCCTCCGCAAACGCGAGGCTCTGCTTCCCGACCTGTATCTCCATATCACTGCTTCCTTTCGCAAGACTTTTCCTTAGTATGCGGCGCACAAACGTGTATTATACCGGTAAAATATCATTTTCGTTTCCTTCTGTTCACAAATTTTCCGGCTGCAGTTCGACTTTTTCTGTTGGGAATATGGTTCGTTATTTCGGAAAATTTCCCGCTGCCCGGAAATTGGGGCGGCTGGGCAGAAAATTGGTTTGACTGTTCAGAAATGTTTCGCATGATCTTGAAATGATCGGACTGCTAGTCAAAAACGAAATTTCGCCGGCAGACAAAAACAGAGGGTGCATGCGGGTGCCGGATTTCCGGCACGCATGTGCACCCTCTGTTTTATCGTATGACCATTGGTTGTGTTATCACTGACCTCTGTGATCGTTGACCGTACTGTTATTGTCATCGATCGCGCTGTATTTTATCAAATTATGGATGATGTTTCAGCTGTCTTAAAAATATGCTCTTCTAGAAATCTACCTCTGTATCGTAGTAGCAGCACTTCAACAGTTTTTCCATCTCCTCCTGGCTCGGCTGACGCGGATTCGATCCCGTGCAGGCATCCAGAATTGCATTTGCTGCAATCTCCGGCAGTCTCTCTAAGAATACTTCCTCCGGCACAAATCCCTGCTCGGTCGGATAGCTGTCCGCGCCGTAATTCTTGATACAGTGCGGAATCTTAAGATCATCATTCATGCCGCGCAGATATGTAATGAGGAGCGCCACTTTTTCATCCAGCGTATCTCCGCCCAGTCCCATAAAATCTGCGATCTCGCCGTAGCGCTTTTTCGCAGTCTCATCCTTGGCGTTGAATGCGATGACCTTCGGCAGATACATGGCGTTTGCTGCACCGTGAATGATATGTGCGCCGTAATCTGCAAATGCAGCACCCGTCTTGTGAGCCATCGAATGAACGATTCCAAGCAGTGCATTGGAAAATGCCATACCCGCCAGACACTGTGCATTGTGCATGGAATCACGTTTTTCCATGTCTCCGTTATAAGAGCCCACAAGATCTCTCTGGATCATCTTGATCGCATGCAGGGCAAGCGGATCGGTAAAATCACAGTTCGCCGTGGAAACATACGCCTCGATGGCATGCGTCATCGCATCCATACCGGTATGTGCCACCAGCTTCTGCGGCATTGTCTCTGCAAGCTCCGGGTCCACGATCGCCACATCCGGAGTAATCTCAAAATCTGCAATCGGATATTTGATTCCTTTTTCGTAATCCGTGATAATGGAAAATGCGGTCACCTCCGTCGCCGTTCCGGATGTGGAAGAGATCGCGCAGAAATGTGCTTTTTTGCGGAGCTTCGGAATTCCGAATACCTTGCACATATCTTCAAACGTAATATCCGGATATTCATACTTGATCCACATTGCTTTTGCCGCATCAATCGGAGAGCCGCCGCCCATCGCCACGATCCAGTCCGGCTTAAATTCTTCCATTGCCTTGGCACCTTTCATCACCGTCTCCACCGATGGATCAGGCTCAATTCCCTCAAACAGACAGACTTCCATTCCTGCTTCTTCCAGATACTGCTTTGCGCGATCCAGAAATCCAAAACGCTTCATGGAACCTCCGCCGACACAGATCATCGCGCGCTTTCCCTCAAAGTCCTTTAAAGCCTCCAGCGCTCCCTTTCCGTGATACAGATCGCGCGGTAACGTAAACCTTGCCATATGCTCCTCCAATCCGCCACTTCCTGTGGCAACCATTTTTTACAGCCTTTGCCCGCCGTTACTATCATACCCCAAATCCGGCGTCGTTTCTGCATATGTTAAGTATAACATATGGACAACCGGCGTGGCAATTCTTTCCGTTTCTATTCTGCACATTTTCACAAGAGATTTTCGCATCGTGTTCTGATATGCCGTTCCCATGTTCCGGCGTGGCAGGTTGGGGTGGATTCCAGGGGCTTCACATCTAAAGCAGATGACTTTGTTTTTAGGACTCTTACTGCTCGAGTCCGGCGGGGCTTTCTGACGACGGTGTGATTCGGAGCACCGGAGGCTTCACACCCTTGGGAAACAGCTTGGTTTTATGGCACGTTCTGCTTGAGCCTGGCGGGGCTTTCCGACGGCTGGATGCTTCGGAGCACCGGAGGCTTCACATTTCTGGCAGATGACTCGGTTTTTTAGTTCCCCTACTGCTCGGGCTTGGCGACGTTCTTTCTACCGGTCACTTTCCGCTTCATACCACGCAACATTTCTTTGTCTTCCGCACTTACACGATATGACTCCAGCATTTTCTGAATTGCCTTATTATAGGTATAATCATCCAGTTCATTTTCCAGCAGAAATGCCTGGGTCTCCTGCGGAAATTTTGCATAAGCAGTCGCAATTCCCCATGCGACTCCCATTTTGCAATAATAGCCCTCATGCTTTAGGCTGTTATATACGGCAAGCACACGGCCGATATATTCAGGCACCAGAAAATGATCCATCAGCATCACTGCCACCACCCGCTGCTCAAATTCACTCTCAGACGCGCGGTATTGCATCAGAAAATCCCACACCTCTGCCCGGTGCTTTCGGACAATCTTAAATGTAGAACAAAACCCATCATTGACTGACCAGTCGTGGATTTTCGGAATAAATGCTGCGGCATATTCCAAAAGCTCCTCCATCTCCGCTTTCACGTAGCCAATCACAAGTCCCTGCAGCATAATCTCCTCGTAGGTGTCATCACGTCTTGCCTCCTTGAGATAAGTTCTCCAGTCTTCCTTTGCGAGCTGCTTCGCCAGCGAGCGCAGCACCGGAAGCCGCACTCCCAGAATCGAATCTGTCCCCGGAATCGAGGCTGCTGGTAAAATCTTTAAACTGCTTTTCCGCATGTTTCTCTAAAAAATCACGTATCTGTTCGTTTGTCATTCTTTCCTCTCTTTGCACTGTCAATGAATTACTGTAAATGCGATTCTGTGTCTGCGCTGTTTTCTGCGCACAATATGAATCTGTCAAGATTCATTATATCATACATCAACGATACCCCGGCAAAAGGAATTATCGCAATAAGCCTAGACCTCTTCTGGGTGATGTGTAATATTATTACAAACACACTTGGGGATTTCTAATAATATTACTTATCAAAGCAGGGCGCAATATGCTTATTGCGGCAATTCCATGCAAGCGCGTTCGCATGGAACATATCCGTCCGCTGCACGTAAGCATGCGCATCCGTCTTTGCTTCATGCTCACTTTTGTCTCCGCGAACATTATGTTACAAACCGTGGATTCGGGTCTATGCACGCAAAAACGTGCTCTCAGACCCGCAAAATGACAGAATAGTTGACATAACAACAGTATAAAAGAGTAGAACGGGTCTCAGACGCAAAAAAGCAGCTCTCAGACCCGCGAAATAGTCAAGAACGGGTCTCAGATGGCAAAATGTATCTCCCAGACCCGCCACGACCCAAAATGCAGTTTTTATAACCTCATTTTCTGCTGCATCCTCCCAAAATCAGTTTTTTATAACCTCATTTTCCTACTGCAACCGCTCTGGAATCAGTTTTCATAGATCTCGCCGTCCACAATTCTTACCACACGACCCGCATGTTTTGCCACATTCAGATCATGGGTAATCATCACAATGGTATTTCCCATCTGATTCAGATTTTCAAAAAGCTTCAATACCTCTTTTCCACTGTTCACATCGAGCGCGCCTGTCGGCTCATCTGCAAGTAGAATAGCCGGTTTTCCGACCAGCGCACGCGCAATGGCTACACGCTGCTGCTGTCCGCCGGAAAGTTCATTGGGCTTATGTCCGATACGCTGTGAGAGCCCGAGCATGTCAATCGTATCCATACTCGTCTCCTGCGCTTCCGCAAGCCCCATTCCGCGCATCAGAAGCGGCATAACGATATTCTGCAGCACGTTGTAGGTCGGAATCAGATGATATTTCTGAAAAATGAAACCTATTTTCTGATTCCGGATTTTTACCAGTTCCTTTTCCTTCGCCTGTTCGATTGCCACGCCATCCAGCAGATAGTTTCCGCTGTCCATCACATCCATGCACCCGATGATATTCATGAGCGTACTTTTTCCGGAACCGGAAGGACCCAAAATGGCAAGATATTCTCCCTGCTTTACGGTCAGCGACACATCTTTGAGCACATGGAGGGACTGCGTTCCCATGCGGTATGATTTGTTGATATTTCTCATTGTGATTACGTCTGTATTTTCTATACTTTCTGCTTTTGTGACCGCGCAGATCGCCGGCTCCATATCCATCACTGCATCCATATCTCTATAATAACCTCCTCACCGTCTTCGCTGGTCTCTATCAGAAGCTTCAGCAGATCGCCAGCCGCCAGCCGCTGAAACGTCGTCTCGGTACCTGCCGTGGTGTGCACCACCGTGCTGACCGGAATCAATGTTGTCACACTTTTACCACTCATGCCGCCATTTCCGCCCGGTGCTCCTCCACCGTTACTTCCTGTTCCGTCCGATGTTGCATCGCCCGGCATGTCGCCATTTTCTTCCTGCGGCATCCCGTCCGACATCTCCGTGCTATCATTTGTTCCGGAAGTTCCCTGCGACATCCTGCCAGGCGCCCCCGATCCATCTCCCGGCGCCCCTGAACCATCACTTCCTCCTGGCGCTCCTGAGCCATCTCCGCCTTTTTCTGTATTCTCGGTGTCTTCCGTGCTGCTTGCAAGATATGCCTCCACCACCGATTCATCGACTTCCATATATGTCAATTCATTTCCCTCGATGCTGGTCACATAGGCATACACATATTTCTGATTATCCGCCAGTGTCTCCGTGTCTGCCGTCCTGCGGGTCCATGCGAAAATGCCTCCGCCGCCGAGCACTGCTGCAAGCGCCACAATGCCGCCCGCCACCGCTTTCTTCTTTATCATGCCAAACCTCTTTTCAATTATTTATTCTGCGCCAAGTGCCTCCACTGGAACCAGATTGGACGCCTTATAAGCCGGATAAAATCCGAAGATCGTTCCTGTTCCCACCGCAAACACAAGCGCAATCAAAAAATGCTAACGCCGACAGTTCCACACGGACGCCGAGGTACTGTACAATCGGCGCCACAGCCAGCGATGCCAGATTCCCCAGCACACCACCGATGAGACTGATTGCCGCCGCCTCCGCGAGGAACTCCAGCAGAATGTCCCGCTTGGAACAGCCGATCGCTTTTAAGATACCGATCTCATTGGTCCGCTCTTTTACAGATACAAACAATACGTTCATAATGCCGATTCCACCGACCACGAAGACGATCGCCGCCATCGCAATGAGAAGCATCGTCAGAATCTGGTTGGAAGCCTCCGCCGCCTCCATCTTGCTTCCTGCATCCTCAAATGTGAACTCAGCGTTCGGGTAACTGGTGGCAAGCACTTCTGTCACTTCCTCGATCACGCCTTCTACATTATTCACATCTGCCGCCAGCACCGTGATCGTCGGGCTGACCGATGATCCGACCAGATATTTCACACCGGTCGCATAAGGGATAAAAATGGAATCATCCGGGCTGATACCGGACGCGACCGTTCCCATGCTTTCCAGCACACCGTTTACCACATAAAGCCGGTCGTCGATATAGATCACGCTTCCGTATGCCTCAATGGCACTGCCGAAAATCTCTTCGGCAACGCTTGCGCCGAGCACGCAGACTTTTTCTTTGTTCTCATCATCATCGTCGGTGATAAAGCTTCCGACCGCGAGGGAGAGGTTACTGATCGTCTCGTAGTTACTTTTCACTCCTGCGATGGTATAGGTATCGGCTTCATCGAGATCTCCGCCATCCACACTGGATTTTGTGGTGTAGGAAATGGTCGCTGCCGAGATGCCGGACGCAAATGTTTCGATGTCATCCACATCATCCTCGCTCAGCGTGATATTTTCCTGATTCATGCGGTCTTCCATATCGCTCTGTCCGCCGAAAAAGCTTCCCATATCCGGCATACCGCCGCCGTCACCGGAAGGCATCTCTCCCCCCGGTGATCCGCCCGGCGCCTCGCCTCCCGATAAGGAACCGCCTCCCATATCGCCGGAGGGTGCTCCGCCAAAACCGCCGCCAAAGCCTCCGCCGCCACCCGGCGCCATCATTGCCATGTCGGAATCCGAATCATCGCTGCTTCCTCCGCCGCCAAAATCTGTCCCGCCGTCATAGGAAATGTCCACCGCACCGGCATTTAAGTTTTTAAACTGGTCTGCCACGTCCGCCTGACCGCCTTTACCAATGGCAATGACCATCACGATGGTGGCCGCACCAACGATAATGCCGATCGAGGTCATGATCACCTTAAATTTGTTCTGTGTGATATTGATCCAGACCAGTCTCAATAATTCTTTTGGCTTCATTCTGTCACCTGACTTTCTATCAGCACAGTTTCACCTTCCGTGAGCCCGGACGTGATTTCCACGTTGACCCCGTCAGAAAATCCCGTCTCCACATCCACCATGCGGATCGTTCCGTCCGCATCCTTCACCTTGACATAGGATGTCGTTCCGTCCGACTGGACCGCCTTGTTGGATACATATAGCACATCCGTCACCTGCCTGCTGATAAATGTGACGTTTCCTGTCATGTCCGTGTATATTCCAGTGATGTCCCCGGTAAACGCGGCAGTCACATTGTAAGACACCGTGGAGGAACCGCTGGAAGATGAAGTGTCAATGCTCTCCACCTCCCCCGCAAACGTCTGATCCTCATAGGCAGACAGCTCGATCTCCACGACATCTCCGACTGCAATATTCGTGATGTCCTCCTCCGACACGGAGACGGTGATCGTCACCGCATCCGTATTGGAAAAAGTGGCAACCGTTGCGCCGGAAGAGATGGTATCCCCTTCCTCGTACTCCAGATCGGTAATGGTTCCCGTATACTCCGCATAGATCGTACCGTCATCCCCGATGGCTGTCTCAAATTCCTCAAGTGCCTCCTCCGCGTCGGACAGCGTATCTTTTGCATCGGTAATGTCATTGTCCGCCCCGGAGACATCCACACTGTACTGACTGGATGCATTTTTTGCCGAGAGTTCTGCTTCTTTCAACGTTTTCTCCGCCTCAATGGACTTCGTGGTATAGTTGTTTTTCGCTGCCACAAGCTTTGTGTACAGTTTGTCGTAATTTTCCTGCTCCTCGGTAAGCGATGCGCTTAAGTCCACGCCCGCATCGATCTGCTCCTGATAGTAATTGATCAGGGACGCCGACGTATCCACCGCTTCCTGCGCGTCATCCACAGCCTCCTGCAGCTGCTTTATGGCAGCTTCGTAGGTCTCCTGTGCAACAGATCCCTCCGCCGTGCTCAGATTGTAGGAGTAACTTGCCGATACTTTTTGCTTTTCTGCACTTAAGCCCGCCTCGCTGACGGCTGTCTTCGCCTCCGTCACCGCTTCCTCAAGATCTTTTTTGTAGGATGCCACGCTCTCCTCCGTGAGCTTTAAGATGGGATCTCCCTCCTCGACCGACTGCCCTGCGGTAACGTAGACCATTTCCACCTCAAGGGTCGATGCCGTGCTGGTGGACGAAGTCGCATTTCTCCCGCACTGTTCTGCGCGGACGAGTTGTTCTGCGTGCTTGCAGAGGAAGAATCCTCTGAAAAATCAAGAGTCTGATCCAGCGTGCCGATCGTTACACTGCCGCTCTCCGTCACGCCCGCCGTCAGATTTCCTTTCTCCACGGTTACTTCCTTATATACGGTCTGCTCTTCACTGTCACTTCCCGACTGATATGCAAAGGTGACGGTTCCTGCGGCAAGCACTGCCGCCGCAGCCACTCCGGTCACCAGCCAAAGCTTTTTCTTCTTCATTCTGTCTTTCCTCCTGCTTCCTCTGTCTCAGACGCTCCGATCGTCTCGGTTTTTCCTGCGGTCTTAGTCTCTTCCATTTCTGTGGCTCCAGTCGCCTGTGTTTCAAACTTCACCGTTGCCTGTACGCCAGTAGTAAGTGTGCCATCTGTATTGTCCACGGCAACAATGACCGCATACGTCACATTGGACATGCTTCCGCCGGATGTTTTTTCCGATGCGATGGAATAGACGGTTCCGTCGATTGCTCCCATTCTGCTTCCACTGATCTGTACCTGCACGGTGTCGCCGACCGCAAGTTTTGCAATATCGTTCTGTGATACCTCCACAGAAATCAGAATCGTATCCAGATCGTAATAGCTTGCAAATGCGGTATTTTTAATCAGGGTATCTCCCGCCTCGTAAGTCACCGATGCAAGCGTTCCGTCACGGTCCGCACATACAACGCCGTCCTCGATCGCTAAGAGTGCGCTCTGCTGTTCCTTCAGCTCATCCAATGTATCCTGCGCTTCGTCCACAGCACTCTGCAAGGTTTCCAGCGAAGCTTCATACTCGGTATCTGCATATTTTCCCTCCAGAACCGCCTCTTCATACTGCTGCAAAAGCGCCGGCTGCGCTGTCGTCTCATTGCGCTCCGCCTCGTCGCAGGCGTCACTCAGTTTCTCCAGCTCATCTGTCAGCTCCGCAATTTTCTCATTTGCCTCTGTCACCTTCGTGTTATATTCCTCAACCGCTTTCTGGAATGTCTGATTGGCTAGCTGCAGTGCACTGTTTGCGCTCTCCGCCTCTGTCTGGCTCTGCGACAGGGCGTCGGCTGCCTCCTGCACGGCGGTATAATCCGCAGCCAGCTGATCTGCCAGCGCCGCAAGATCCGTGTAGGACGCTCCGGCTTCAATCTGTGTTTTCAGATTCGCCATATCCGCGGCGTATGTCTCTTTTGCCGCCTGGCTGCTGCTCTGTGCATTGGAAAGCTGCGTCTGCTTTTTCCGTGAGCGTCGCCTGCGCCGTATCGACTGCCGCCTGTTTTTCATTGATCCCGACCTGTGTGTAGTAGGTGCCGTTGTCGATGGCATCCTGATAATCGGAGATCTCCTCCACCGCCTCATCGTACGCTTCCTGCGCCTCGCTGGTCTTTACCGACAGCTCGCTGACTGCCGCATCATAAGTATCCTGCGCGGTGTCCGCTGCAAGTTTTGTGGAGGAAAGCTCGCTTTCCGCCTCCAGCACGCCGCTCTCAAAATTGATCTGTGCGGATTGCAGTGCAGTTTTCGCATCCGAAATGGCATCCTCGTAGTACGCTTTTGCATCCGCCATGCTCTCGTCGTCGATCTTGAATAAGGCGTCGCCCTCTGCCACGGTGCTTCCCGCTTCCACGTAGACTTCTTCCACCGTCATGGTCACCGCATTCACAGAAAAATCAGGCAGCTGGCTCTCCGTTTTCACCTGTGTGGTTCCTGTCCCGGAAAAGCTGCCGTCTTCCTGTCCGTCTGTCTCATCTATCTGTGTGTCCTCTTCCGTCTGATCCGCTGTGCCCGAAGCCGCTATCACATGATAGCCGACTCCGCTTCCCGCAACTGCGGCAGTCAGAATCCCGGCAAGTATTCCGTAAAATTTTTTGGAATGTTTTCCCAGGAGTTTGTGTAACCACGCTATTTTCATTGTTTCATCCTTTCCCTTCCGGCATTTTATCCTCTCTCATGTTTCACGGTAAGGATAGCATCGCTTTCTAATGGACAGCTGAATGTAATGTGACGGTTATGTGACGGAACCGTTAAATATCTGTGTTTCACGGTGGACAGAGCGCGCATCCTTTGACAGATTAGGTAAAAAGTATTACAATACTTCCGTTTCTATAGATCTGTTACATTGGAGATTATTCATGAAGAAAATTGCTTTTTTTGATATCGACGGAACACTGACTTCCGAGATTGACGGTTCGATTCCGGAAAGTGCCGTCTATGCTATACGGGCTGCGCGGGCAAACGGGAATCTGATGTTCATCAATACCGGGCGCTGTTTTCAGAATGTGGAACAGCGTTTCCGTGATGTGGGTTTTGACGGCTTTGTCTGCGGCTGTGGCACAGATATCTACTGCGACGGCACCGAAATCCTTCATGTCGCACAGACGCACGAGACCGTAATGAAGCTGCTTCTTGCAGCCAGGGAATGGGATATCGATATCCTGTTTGAATCCAGGAACGAGGTTGCTTTTGATCTGACAAGACCGCTCCGGCACCCGGATGCCAGACGGCAGTATGAGGCGTTTGAAGAACGCGGCTATGAGATGCCGGAGCACCTTGAGAATCCTAATTTTTTCTGTGATAAGTTTGTCCTATGGTTTGAGCACCCGAGCAGCTTGCCGGTTTCCGTACCACAAGCGACCGCTATTTTGAATGTATTGACCGCGGCGGCAATTTCCGCGAATTTGTTCCGCTCGGCTGCTCTAAAGCCACCGGACTTAACTATGTGCTTGATTATTACCGGATAGACAAAAAGGACGCCTATGCCTTCGGCGACAGCAACAATGACCTTCCCATGCTCACTGCTTTGACAAACAGTGTCGCCATGGGCAACGCCTCTCCTGCCACGCTTTTTGACAAGGTGTCCTATGTAACGGAAAAAGCCAGCGAAGACGGTATCCGCCTTGCGCTGGAACATTTCGGTTTTATCTAAAGTCTGCGGTTATCCCGCACGAGCACCACAGCCATCACGATGGCTGTGAGAAGCTCGGATGCCGGGAACGACAGCCACACGCCATTGATGCCGAATGCTGCGGCAAAAAGCAGCGAGCAGCCGATTATGCAGACAAATCCTCTCATAACCGATGTCACAAACGATTCCCGCGCACGTTCTGTCGCGCTTAAAAATCCCGCCCCCACAATATTGATTCCGGCAAACAGAAAGCCGATAAAGTACAGCCGCATTCCCGTGTGGGCATACGCTGCCAGTTCCGCAGAATGTTCACTGTTAAACAGACTCACCAGCGAATCCGTAAATCCGTAGACGGCTCCGATGAGCACTACCGCGATGCCCAAAGCCGTGGCAAGTCCGAGATTTCGTATTTTCCGGACAGATTTCACATCTCCTTTTCCGTAGCAGTCACTCACGATCGGCTGCGCTCCCTGTGACACTCCATTAAAGATTGCCATTGCCACAAGCGCAAAGTTCGCGATCACTCCGTAAGCCGCCACACCGATATTTCCCACAAGACCGAGAATCAGGAAATTGAACACGGTCGTGATGACGCCGGAAGAAATCTCCCCCACAAATGCCGGAACGCCAAGCTGGCACGCCCCGAATAACTGGGCGATGGACGGCGCGTGCAGCCGGAACCGCACAGTATTCTTTTTTCCAAAGAAATGTGCGCTGCAGATCAGAATGCTGATGATCGGTGATGCCGCCGTAGCGAGCGCCGCTCCCTCTAACCCCATGCCGAGCGGAAACATAAAAATATAGTCAAACAGGATGTTGGAAAAACTTCCCGCGAGGGTTCCCGCCATCGCTAAGGACGGCTGGTTATCGTTGCGCACAAATGCCATGATGACGTAGTTCATCATGAAAAACGGCGTAAACAACAGAAAGATCCTCGTATACCCGGTTCCAAGCGCCACAATTCCCGCATCGCCGCCCATCAGCGCGATGATTTTATCCGGGATAAAAACGCCCGCAAGTGTAAACAAAATTCCAATCATCCACACAAAGCAGATGGCATTGGAAAAATAGCCGTGCGCCCGCTCCTCGCCCTGCGCCCTTAAGATCGTAAAGCGCGTCGCAGAACCAACGCCGATCATCGAACCGATGGCAAAAATCAGATTGTAAATCGGCAGCACCAGATTTAAGACCGTGATTCCGTCCGTTCCCGCCGCCTTCGCAATAAAAAAGGTATCAGCGATGATATAACAGGAGATACCTAACATTCCGAATATATTCTGTGTGACATACCTGGCAAATTGTTTTGTGACTGACATTTACTTTTCCCCGCAGTTCTTTTTTCATACTCATTGTTTCTTATCTTACATCCGGAGCGAACCGCATGTCAAGCTGTGGAGACGGCAGAATGCGGTGCTTCCCGGCTTGATATGAGATGGTATCTTTTTCGGTTGTTCGCTTTACTTTTCTTTTGTAGTATGATTTAATAGAAACCATTATAATATCTTTTTGCGTTGTTTTCTGCGCATCCGAAGTTCCGCAGGAACTTCTAATATGAATCCGTTAGGATTCATTATATCATAACCATTTTTCTCTATGTTCTTCCATGAATTTGTTCATTCGATTGCAGACACTTTTCACCCAGAGCACCCCAGCGATACCAAATTCATAATCTTTTCTCATTATATGCCAACGCTCCTTTTCCACCTGTACTTAAAACAGCAGCGGGCATTTTAGCACATAAAAGTATACCGGATCCTCTTAACACACACCATCTATAGAACAGGAGAATACCATGACACCTTTACACACACAAATCCTCACTGCCCGCGACCGCAACGGGCAGGAACTTCGTACCATCCAGAACCAGCTTCAGAAGCTTCCTCCCGGAAAACTCATCTGCTCACGCAACGGAACCACTGTCAAATGGTATCAGGGCGACGGTCACTCCAAGACCTATATTCCGAAAGCAAACCGCGCTCTCGCCGAACAGCTGGCGCTGAAAAAGTATCTGCAGCAACAGGAGCAAATACTCTTGCAGAAACAGGCAGCGATCACCGCATATTTAAAATATTACCCGGCGGACAGCCTCTCTTCTGATGATCCGCATCTTCTCTCTGATCCCGCCTGTGAAGATCTGCTTCGTTCTTATTTTTCCACCGCCAAAAATATTCCAGCCGTCTCGAATATTTCAGATATCCCGAATATTTCGACTAATTCCGCTGTCGAATGGTCTGCCGCTTCCTACGAACGCAATCCGCTCCATCCCGAGCAGCTGCTTCACAAAACCGTCTCCGGCGAGAGAGTGCGTTCCAAATCGGAAGCCATAATTGCCATGCTGCTCCACCTAAACGCCATTCCTTACCGCTACGAATGTGCGCTCTCCCTTGGCGGCGTCACTCTGTTTCCGGATTTCACCATACGCCATCCCGTAACCGGCGTTCTCTACTACTGGGAGCATTTCGGGCTGATGGACGATCCCGCCTACGCCAAAAACGCCGGCTCAAAGCTTTCTCTCTATGCCGCAAACGGCATCATTCCATCCGTTCATCTGATTACCACGTACGAGACCAAAGCATATCCCTTAAACGCCGGCATGATTGAACATCTGATTTCCTACTATTTTCTGGATTCCGCGGTCTGAATCCGTGTTTCTCTCTTCCACTGCCGTTTCCTGCTTTTCGTTCCCTTCTCGGGTCTGGAAGAACGTTTTTTCTCTCCCAGACCCGGAATCCACAATATTTCGGGTCTGGAAGAACATTTTTCCTCTCCCAGACCCGGTCGGCTTCTTTTTTTCTCTTCTTTTTCCTTCTTTTCGTTCACTTCTCGGGTCTGGAACGGCGTTTTTCCTCTCTCAGACCCGAAAATCACAATATTTCGGGTCTGGGAGAACGTTTTTCCTCTTCCAGACCCGGGTGGCTTCTTTTTTCTCTTCTTTTTCCTTCTTTTCGTCCACTTCTCGGGTCTGGAACAGCGTTTTTCCTCTCTCAGACCCGAAAATCACAATATTTCGGGTCTGGGAGGACATTTTTCTTCTTCCAGACCCGCACGGAAAAGGCACTACACCATTCCCCACCATTTTAATACCCAATAGATCAATCCGAGCACCCAGCTTGAAAATATTCCGTATAAAATGACTGGTCCGGCAATCGTAAAGATCTTGCAGCCAATTCCGAAAACCTGTCCTTCTTTCTGGAACTCTATGGCGGGCGCGGCCACACCATTTGCAAATCCGGTAATTGGCACCAGCGCGCCCGCGCCTCCCCAGTTTGCAATCGAAGGGTACAGATTCAGACCGGTGAGCAGTACAGACAGCAGAATGAGCAACATAGAACACCAGCTTCCAGATGTTTTCTGATCCAGTCCGTAATTCTCACACACGTTCAGAATAAACTGCCCGATGCAGCAGATGATCCCGCCTGTCACAAACGCCTTCGCCGTATTCCACCAGAGATTATGGGTGGGCGTCACCTGCTTCACATAATCATTGTATTTTTTTTTTGTAAACGTTCTTTTTTCCTTATCCACTGCGCAACCTCCGTCTTTTTTGTCAGTATGCGCATTTTATTTATTTCTATTCCTTCGGCAGCTTCTTCCACACCATTTCTCCTCTATGATGCCTCGACTTTATACGTTCTTACGCCCCTCCAACCTCTTCTCCCGCCATTTTCCCTCTGTAATGCTGTGATGCCCAGGCTTGCTATGATGCACAAGCTTGCTATGATGCCCCGGGCTTTATGCGTTCTGCCAGTCATCCGGCAATGTGACCGTCCAGAGATATTTTTCAGTGCGTCCCCAGTCTAAAAGTTCCCGCATCTGCTCATCATATACATCTTCGGGACGGTAGTCCGCCACCATCCCGAACAGATACTTTTCCTTCTCATCCGCTGGTGTCAGCGTCGGTATCTTCTCCGACAGAAGCGCGAGCAGTTCCTCCGGCTTGATGTCCTCCGGGATCTCAACTCCGGAAAGGTTGGCGATAATTCCCGCAGCATAATAAAATTCATAATTTCCTGTCAGAATTGACTTCTGCATATTGCACTTGATAATCACGCTCTGGCGTGCGATGGATGGCACCATAATTTTCCTCCGTAAAAAAACAATCTCCCATCATTGTACTACTGTGCCTTAAAATTTCCAAGGAAATAGTACAGCGATCCTGCCACTTTTCCTGCCGCCATCGCAAGCATGACCCAGAAGAGTCCGACCTTTAAGCCCATGCGCCGGAATGTAATCGGAAATGTATTCAGGATCTCCGCGAGCGCCACCGCGATGCTTCCCACAAATATCCCGGCAGAAATACCGTACACGCACAGAAGCGCCGGTCCGAACGGAATCCGGATCTGCAAAAAAACAGACGCCAGATTTCCACAGATTCCGCCCAGAATCACGGCATTTTCAAAATGCAGTGTCTCTGCCGCGCGGTTGCACTTTCCAATCATACGCGGAATGACACCGATGACGATCAAAAACGCAAATGTTCCCGCAGAGACGGCAAGTCCCGCGGCAAGCCCGCAGAAGCCCAAAAATATATGCTCAATTAACATCGATGCTGTGTCCCTTTCTCTCCGCGTTCTCTATGAACGTAGTATCTATGTCCTTCTCATATTTGCGCATCTCCACCTGCATCGGCGTCGGATCCGGCGTGATCTTCTTACTGCCCACATGATTGAAAAACAGCGTAATGCCAATGGCAAGTCCGATGCTGTAACAGATTTCAAGTTCTGTCACGCCGCTTGACTCCTTTCCCATCACCTGCCGATAGAATTTGGAAAAGACATCTCCCACGGATACATCGTTGTTGAACGCCATAATCGTGAACGCCGCCCCGAAAAAAATGACCACGCAGAGCGCGACGGTCTTTAACGCATTGATCCACTTCGGTTTCTCGGGATTGGGAATGTATTCAATGATAAAATCCTTCTCTCCCTCATTGCTGATGTCCACATTCGGATATTCCTCATGAATCAGTTCGACGATCTTTAATATGGAAAAAACCTTCATCTGGTTCTTCTGTTTGCGCGGATTCATCACCTCCGCAAACGTATAGATTTTTTTCTGCTTCAGCTGGCGCACAATCGAAGCATCCGGGCACTCCATTTTCGCAATGTCCCCAAGCGTCACATGCCGGTCTGTCACGATTGTATTCTGGTCAATCTTAAGATACAGTGTCTCACTCTTTGCACTCATGCCGCAGTTCCCGCTTCCCATGTAGAATTCCGTTCCACCAGCACGCCGTCCACCGGGGTCTCCCCTCTCTCCGTATTTCAGATATAAAAGTGCCCCGCAGATCAGCGCGATGGCCAGCACTCCCACAAGGCATGCTCTGTATTTTCTGCAATTCATATTCCTGTCCTCCTGTCCGTTTTTACATCACTTGCATGATTTATGCATTATTATGCCTGTCCTCACAGATATTATGTACAGGACAACTGACAAAAGTACCAGATTGCTTTTTTTATAAAAACGTGTTACTTTTTCATATGGACATTTTATTATCAGAAAGGCGGACATCCAAATGGCTGTAACCAAGGAAATTCTGGCTCTCGCCGTGGAAATCGGCGATGCACTGCTTCGGAATGGTGCCGAAGTCTACCGCGTCGAGGACACGGTCATGCATATTCTTGAGGCATACGAAATTGAAAATTATGATGTTTATGTGCTTTCCAACGGAATCTTTGCAAGTGCAAACGAGGATCGTGAAGATGCCTGCAGCATGATCCGCCACATTCCGCTCGGCACCACGCATCTCGGGCGCATCGCTGCATTAAACCAGCTTTCCCGCGAGATCTGTTCCCACGAATGTTCGCTGATCGACGCCTGGAACCGTCTGGAAAGATGTAAAAATATTTCGTTCGGTAAACCTGTCGTCCACATCTTCTTCTGCGGACTAGGTTGTGGCTGTTTTTCCTACCTTTTCGGAGGTACAGCCCTGGACAGCATCGTCGGCTTTTTTATCGGCATGCTGCTGCAGGTATTTCTGTTTGCCTTAAAGCGCCATAAGAATTCCAAGTTTATCACGAATATCCTGGGAAGTGCATTCGTAACGCTGCTGTCGCTGATTGTACTCTCCTTTGGTACCCCCATCCTCTACGATAAGGTCATCATCGGAGACATCATGCCGCTCGTCCCCGGAATCGCGCTCACTACGTCGATCCGCGACTTTTTTAACGGAGATTATCTGTCCGGTGCCATTCACATGATTGACGCCATCCTGACCGCATTTTGTATCGCTGTCGGCGTCGGCACCGTCATTACGATCTATCATTTTGCAAGGGGAGGTGCAGCGCTGTTATGATTATCCAGTTTATTGTGAGTTTGTTTGCCACACTCTCTTTTGCGGAACTGTTTGGCGCGCCGAAAAAGGAACTGTTTTTCTGCGGTCTGACCGGTGCCATCGGCTGGGTCGTCTATGTGATCGGCTTAAACAGCAATATGGGCACGGTGCTTGCGAATCTGACCGCCACCTTCGCACTCACCGTATTTTCGCGTATTCTGTCCGCGATCCGCAGAAATCCGGTAACCGTTTACCTCATCGCCGGTATTTTTCCGCTGGTTCCCGGAGCAGGTATTTACTATACGTCCTACTATTTCATCATGAACGATATGACGCAATTCTCCAACTATGGCATGGAAACCATCAAGGTGGCAGGTGCCATCGTGCTGGGAATTGTCTTTGGCTTCGGTCTGCCGCAGAGCTGGTTTAACGCGCTGCAGCGAATAGAAAGAAAAAAGACGGCTTTGTAAAATGAAACGTTATATTCTTCATTCCTGCCCCGCAATCTTTGCCGCCAGTTCTTCCAGATACTCCCAACGCTCCATCTTTTTCTCGAGCGCCCGTTCTGCCGCTTCCTTTTCCGCCAGAAGTTCCCCAAGCTTCACTGAGTTCGTGGCGTTTTCCGCCATGTCGGCATCCAGCTGCTCCACTTTTGCTTCCAGGTTCGCAATGTCATCCTCGATCGTCTCGTATTCCCTCTGTTCCTTATAACTGAATTTCAGCTTCTTCTCACGTTTCCAGGTGTTTCTGGAATCCGCCTGCTCTGCTGCATCCTGCCCGGATGTCCCGGTCACACCGCCGGCCTCCTGTGCGCTTTCCGCCTCCGAGACTCCGCGTGCTGTCATTCCCTGAACTTCCGCCGTTTCGCCCGGCTTTCTGCCTTCCTCCGCCAGTCGGTTGACATAATCTGTATAACCGCCTTCATACTGCCGGATCTCTCCGTTTCCCTCGAAAGCAAAAATACGCCGCACCACGCGGTCGAGGAAATACCGGTCATGCGATACCACAATCACGATTCCCTCATAGCTGTCCAGGTAGTCTTCCAGAATCGCAAGGGTCTGCGTATCCAGATCGTTCGTCGGCTCGTCTAAAATCAGTACATTCGGCGCCTCCATCAGCACGCGCAGCAGATTTAATCTGCGCCGCTCACCGCCGGAAAGCTTTCCGATCGGACTGTACTGCTGCGCTGCCGGGAACAAAAAACGCTCAAGCATGTTCGATGCCGAGACCAGACCGTCGGTCGTCCGCACATACTCCGCCGTGTTACGGATATAATCAATCACTTTTTCCTCCGGGTCCATGTAGGCGATTCCCGCTTCGCGGCCCGTCTCAATCTCCTGCGTATAGTAGCCGATCTTGATCGTTGCCCCAACTGTGATCGTGCCCGCATCCGGCTTGATGCGCCCCGCAATCATCTTCATCAGGGTCGTCTTGCCGCTTCCGTTTGCCCCGATGAATCCGATCCGGTCTCCTTTCAGAAAAATATAGGAAAAGTCCCGCAGCAGCGTCCGTCCGTCATATCCTTTGGTGATGTGATCCAGCTCGATCGTGGTTTTTCCCATCCTGGAATAGACAGAACTCATCTCCACCTGGCTGTCGCGCTCCGGCGCCTTCTGATTCTTGAGTTCCTCATAGCGCTGTAAACGCCCTTTCTGCTTGGTTGTGCGCGCTTTCGCCCCGCGTCTGACCCATTCCAGTTCCTTCCGCAGTACGGACTGGCGCTTGCGCTCACTCGCCTCGGCGCTCTCCTCCCGCTCCGCCTTCCGCTCCAGATAACCGGAATAATTCGTCTCATAGCTGTAGATTGCCCCCTTGTCCACCTCGACAATACGGTTGCATACGCTGTCCAGAAAATAGCGGTCATGTGTGATCATGACCAGCGCTCCGCGCCATTTTTTCAGGAAATTCTCCAGCCAGTCCGCCATCGCCGAATCCAGATGGTTCGTCGGCTCGTCCAGAATCAGCACATCACACGGCACTAAAAGTGCTGCCACGAGCGCCAGACGTTTTCTCTGTCCGCCGGAAAGTTCTCCGGTCTTCTGTGTAAAATCGGTAATGCCGAGGCGCGTCATCATGCTTTTTGCATCGCTCTCAAGACTCCATTTCTGTTCCTGTGCATGCGCATGCGCATCTGCATCGGTGCGCTCTGACCTCTCGCTGCCGACAAAATTTAAGACACACTGTGTCAGCACGCTGTCAAGTACCGTCATCTCCGGATCGAACACCGGATTCTGCGGCAGGTATCTCACCACGATATGGTTGGCGCAGGTCACCTGGCCTTCATCCGGTTCCTCCAGCCCCGCAATAATTTTTAACAGGGTGGACTTTCCCGTCCCGTTGATACCGATTACCCCGACTTTTTCTCCCTCCTGCAGATAAAAGGAAGCTTTGTCCAAAAGCTTCCTCTCTGTGTATGATTTCGTTAAATTCTCCGCGTTAATAATATTCATGTCTCTTCTCTTTCTTTCCTGTTTCTGTATGACTCAAATGGCTCTCACCGGCCGGCTTCCTTCTGCGTTTCTCCTGAAACAGCCGCCTGCTGCCTGTCGTTTTGCGCTTTCTCCTGAAACGTGCGGATATACCGCAGGCACTCCTGTTCCGGCAGAGGTCTGCCATAATAGTATCCCTGAATACATTCCACCCCAAGCTGTTCCATTGCTTCGCTCTGCTCCCGCTCTTCGATTCCCTCGATAATCAGCGGAATCCCCAGCTGTTTGATGGTGTGAATCTCATTTTCAAGCACGATGCGCGCCGCCTTGTCGCGGAACGACGCCCACACGATCTCCTTGTCGATCTTGATCTCCTGGAACGGGAAACGGATCAGATAGGAGCAGTTCGCATTTCCGCTTCCATAATCGTCAAGTGCAAACGACACTCCCATTTTTCCCAGCTCATGCATATGCCACAGCATCCGTTCCGGGGCACTGATCGCCGTGCGCTCCGTCACCTCCAGCGTCAGCATGGACGGCGGAATATGGTAACTCTCAAGCACCGGCCGGATGGTCTCAGTCAAATTCTGGCGCAGACACTGCACCATCGAAATGTTCACATGGATCGTACGGATTCCAAGCGAGCCGTTCGAGAGCACATGCTTTGAAAGAAACCGGCAGCACTGCTCCAGCACCTGTTCCCCGATATGGATGATATTGCCATCGCGCTCCGCAAGCGGAATAAACTCCTCTGGCGAAATAAATCCCAATTCCGGATCCTTAAGCCGCACCAGCGCTTCCAGGGACACAATCTGCCGTTCCTTCAGGGAATATACCGGCTGATAGTAGACCAGAAATCCCTTCTCCCGGATCGCCCTCGCCACGGCAATCTCCACTTTTCTACGGCGGCGGTACTGTGCGATCATGTCCGCATCCGCCTCCACAATGACCTGCGCGCCGGACTTTCCCGCATTTTCAAGCAGGAACTCCCGCATTCCGTAATATTCCGCCATCGCCTTAAAGTCCGTCGGATAGTGCTGCACCACCATCTCCATATCCAGCGCAATGCGGTTCTCCTGCACCACCCAGTCACTTTCAAACCGCTTTTGTATCTCACATTTTAACCTTTCACACTGCTCTTTGGTGTCTGCAAACACCGTAAATGCATCTCCTGCCGTGTGAAACACATGAAATTTTCCACACAGATCATACAGATACGCCCCGATCTCGCGCAGCAGTTCATTGCTGTTCTCGGTACCCAGAATCGTGTGGATATGATAAAACTTGCTCAAATGAATCGTGAGCACATAGCCCTCGCCCTTTCTGCGGAGCCGGTCCTCCAGCTGCGATTCAAATGCCGTCCCGTTCCCGATTCCTGTTGTCGTGTCCAGAAACACCACCGGATTCTGAATCTGCAGATAGAGCATTATGAGCACGACCGTATTGCTGACGCTGGTGCAAAGCATCTCCCTGTGCCAGTATTGCAGCCCGATCATGGCGGCTGCCACAGCCGTGTAGGCGCACACGATGACCTTCGTGCGAAGCGTGGTATATTTATGCTGCCGCACGACAATCAGAAGCCCCAACAAAAAGAAGATCACAATATACGCATATCCGTAATCCGCGCCGACGCCCTGATAATAACTGCCATCCCTAAAGTAATAAAAAAATCCAGTCACCGGCGTCACTGCCACCAACACAAGAAACACGGCAAACGGAATCATGCCGGCAGCCGCAAATACCGTTCTCTCCCTGCCGCGGAGCGCACATGCCGCCATAAAATACCGGTAAATCAGATATGACGAAGCCCCCTCCAGCACAAAAAAAGCAAACGCCAGTACCTCGTTCAGACGCTGCGGAACGAGGGCTGCATTTGCTAATCCCACACATGATAGAATGTTCATCAGACACTCTGCTTCACACACAAACAGAAGCCAGCCGAATACCCGTGTCTTCTCCCCGGGAAACTGGCGCACGAATACAAAGTGCAGTAATATAATTGTCATAATTAAGAGTGATGCGATCTCAAAATCATAATTATACTGCACCTGTATCTCCCTCCTGCTCTTCCTGTGCCGCCTTTGCCTCCAGAATTGCCTCATTGAGCTGGAGCATCTTTGCGTCCAGCATGGAGACGATTCCCGAACACTCGCGCAGATCCCTGCTGATGTAATCCGGCGCATTTCCCTCAAACTTATAGTAGATCTTGTGCTCGAGGCTCGCCCAGAAATCCATCGCCATCGTCCGGATCTGAATCTCCACCTTCGTGTCGATAATGCGGTCCGACAAAAAGATCGGTACCGTCACCAGCATGTGATAGCTTTTGTATCCGCTCTCCTTTGGATGCCGGATATAATCCTTCACGGAGATTACCGTGAGATCATTCTGCTTGCCGATCATCTCGGCAAGGCGGTAAATATCCGATGTAAAAGAACAGACTATCCGGATTCCCGCAATGTCGTTGATGTAATTCACCATGTTGTCGATCGATGAGTCATAGCCATACCGCTTCAGCTTTTTGACAATGCTCTCCGGCGCTTTGATGCGCGACTTGATATATTCAATCGGATTGTACTGATGTACCTGTTGAAATTCGTCATTTAAAATCTCGACCTTTGTTCTCACTTCCTTGAGTGCCGAGTTATACAGAAAAATAATGGTATTCCAGCTATCTACGCCTTCACCCAGGGTCACTTCCCCTAACGCAACCGGCTTGTCCATATGTTCCCCTCCAGATGTCTCCCCTTATCATTTATTGCAATACGCTCCGGCAAAAGTCCGGAAAACCTCCGGCTTCCCGGACTCGCGGGCGCGTATTTCGCAGTACACGTCCAAGAAATCACAGATTTCTTGGACTACCGGGCAGTCGCCCTATCAAAATCGTGCCAGCGAAAATGTGCTCTGCAAGCAGGCAATTTTTGCTGTTACGATTTTGGCACTGCTCATTGCTTATGTACATTATACCATATTCCGGGTGAATTAGGCAAATCGAAACACAGCCTGCTGAAACCGTTTTCTTATTTCCTTCCATAACTTATACCGCTTAATCCTCCTCGATAACCTGCATTTCCAGAAAATCAAAATCAATCTGCTCGATAAAGGAATCCTGCGTGAAGCGCGTCTTGGCATGGCGCTTGAATTCATTCACATTCGCCTCCAGCCAGATCGGTTTTCCGAGATCAAATTCATAGCACACTTCCTCAAGCGCATGGAAGACCTTGTGTGTTCTTGTCTCATCGGATTCATCCGTGATCGTCGTATCCCGCAGCAAGTGGTTGTTCTTCATCATCTTAAACCAGATTCTCATTTTCCGTTCCTTCTCCTCTGCCTGTTGGTCTCATACATAAGCAATGCTGCGGATACTGCCGCATTCAGGGATTCCACACTTCCCTCCATCGGTATCCGCACGTAGGTATCTGCCAGCCCCGCGATCTCATCGGACAATCCGTTCCCCTCGTTCCCGATCAGAAACGCCGTTCCTTTGCAGTAGGACGGTTCATCATAGTGCATCTGTCCCTTCAGATGCGCCGCGTATATGCCAACCTTCTGCCGTTTTAATTCACCGATCGTCTCTGCCAGATCGTCCGCAATATAGTA
>VOFE01001079.1_pt1 | contig 34001 bp, 53 predicted proteins | sample 5384071 | NCBI WGS metagenome assembly VOFE01 (sample SAMN12384724, study PRJNA508395) | human gut metagenome | isolation source: healthy gut D | host: Homo sapiens
CTCGCCGTAGTGGCGGCGGAATTCGATCTTATAAAAAGCGAAATTTTGAAGCCCCGATGACGACCAGCGCGACCATCGTTCGGCGCATAGCCCCACCGCCAGCGGATGATCCAATAGAGCGCCAGGCACAACCGTGACGACGTAGATCGCCGGGGCGGCCAGCCCCAGCAGGGGAAAAACCACCCCCGGCATCGGATCGAAACATAGGGGACCAAATAGGTGACGACCATCGTGGCGCCACCACGCGCCGTCAGGAGCGTCATCAGCAGATCGAGCAGCCAGACGAGCAGGACTGCGCCGCGGGTTTCGGACGGCCGCTGTCGTAATCGTTCTTATAGAATTCGCCGGACATCGGCTCAGAAGCGGATTATGCCCCGCTGCTTCCACCATTGAAGCAGCAGGAAACCCCAAAACATGCCTCCCACGTGGGCGAAATGCGCCACATTGCCTACGCCGCGCCAGCCGAAGAAAAGTTCGATCACACCGTAGATGACAACGAACATGATGACCGCATTGGGGTGCATGACGCCGAAAGCAGCAGCAGTCCGAACACGGCACCCGAAGCGCCGACCAACCACCATCAGGGCCATGGGCATACCGAATTCGCCGAACGCCAGCGCCGACCAACAGTTGCTGGAACACCGCCGCGCCGATGCCGCACACCATGTAGTAGGTCAGAAAGCGCTTCGACCCCAATTCGTATTCCAGCGTACGCCCGAACATCCACAAGGCGAACATGTTGAAAAACAAGTGGGAAAATCCACCGTGCAGAAACATATAAGTCACCAACTGGTAGGAATGGAACAACGGACTCTCGACGTTGAAAAGCGCCAGCGCCCCGACGATTCTGTTCCCGACAGGCAGCAGCTCGGTCGCAAGAAGCATCAACGCATTGATGATAATCAGGTTCAGCACTACGGGAGGCGTCGAAGAAAAATAGCGGCTATTATTCATAGACAAAGTAAGATTTAGATGCAAATGTAACGATTATATCCCTTCCGGCAACCTCTCAACCAAGTTTATTGCGGATTTCTTCCAGTGTGATTTCGGCCATGACCGCCTTGCCCGAAGGCGTGAAGCTGACATTCCCGCCTTCGCAGAGCTGCCCCAGCAGAGATTCGGCCTCCTCCGTCGAAATCGTACGGGACATGCTGCGGGCTCCGCTGCAAGCCATGACAGCGGCGATCTTCTCGCGCCGCAATGCCTGAACGTCCACAGGCACGGCGAACTCCTGCAGCAATTCGTAAATCAACCGGTCGATCGTATCGTGCGGAATGTCGGCCGGAACGCCCTTTACCTCGACGGCTCCGCCGCCGCAAAACTCCAGGTCGAAACCCAACGCCGCGAAATCGACCGCATTCTCCTCGAGCAACGCATATTCGTTTTCCGAAAACGCGAGACGCTCCGGGAAAAGGAGCTGCTGGCTGACCGACGATCCGTTGGTCAGGAGCAGCAGGTAATTGTCGTACAACACCCGTTCCCGCGCCCGGCGCAGGTCCACGACCACCCACTTGCCGCCGTACAGCGCCGAGGCATACCCGTTGCCGAGCACCGTCACACCGCTGAAACAAGCCGCAGGATCGTCCATCAGCCGTTGTTGCTCCGGTTCCCCGGCAGAAGGAATGAACTCCATTTCGGTCGGAGCGAACCCGGCAGAAGGGATCATCTCGTCGTATCGATCCTCCGCCCCCCACACCCTTTCCGGCAGGCATCTCCCCGTCGTAAGGAGCGTCGAAGCCCGAAAAATCCACGTCGGGCATCCGTTCCGACACATCGGAAGCGTAATCCGCACGAAAAGGGTTGTAACTCTCGTTCGACATCGCCTTGGGTTCACGGTAAACGGCCCCTTTGGTCAGCACCGGAATCTCGACGCTGTCCGTCTGATCGAAATCCATGAGCGGCACCGCTCCCGTCTTGGCGAGAGTTTCGCGCACGGCGGCGTTCACGATCTGCCACACGGCCTCCTCGTCGGCGAATTTCACCTCGGTTTTCTGCGGGTGGACATTGACGTCGATGCGCGACGGGTCGATCGTCAGGTAGAGGAAATACGACGGCGAACTGCTTTCGGGAATCAGCTTCTCGTACGCCTTCAGGATCGCCTTGAAAAAATAGGGGGAGCGGAAATAACGCCCGTTCACGAAAAGATACTGTTCCGAACTATTGCTCTTCTTGGCGGCAGCGGGACGGCCCACGAAGCCCGTCACCCGCACGATCGAAGTGTCGGCCTCGACTTCCAGCAGGTTCTGCTTGATATGGCGTCCCACCACGTCGACGATACGCGAAGCCAGCGAAGCAGCGGGCAACCGATAGAGCGGCTGATCGTTCATCAGCAATTCGAACCCCACCTGCGGATTGCAGAGCGCGACCCGCTGAAACTCGGACTTGATCTGCCCCGTGGAAGTCGTACTCTTTTCGAGGAACTTACGGCGGGCAGGCACGTTGTAGAACAGATTGCGCACATAAAACTGCGACCCCACAGGACAAGCCGCGAGGGTCTGCGAAACGAACTCACCGCCATTGACCGTCGTGAGCGTACCCACTTCATCCTCCGCCTGGCGCGTGCGCAGCTCGACCTGCGACACGGCGGCGATCGAAGCCAGCGCCTCGCCCGCGGAATCCGAACGTCTTGAGCGCATAAATATCGTCCAGCGAAGAGATCTTGCTCGTAGCGTGGCGGTCGAAGGCCATGCGCGCGTCGATGGGCGACATGCCGCAGCCGTCGTCGACGATCTGGATCAGGTCCTTGCCGCCGTCGCGGAAATTGACCTTCACGGTGCGTGCGCCGGCATCGATCGCGTTCTCCATCATCTCCTTCACCACCGAGGCGGGACGGTTCACGACCTCACCCGCGGCGATCTGGTTCGCAACGACCTCGGGCAGTAATTTGATACGATCAGCCATTACTCCTCATAATCGTTAGGGACGACCGTAATCGGAGTGTAGGGATTGAACTCCTCGGTCTGCGGGGTTTTGGGTTTCTGCATGTCGGAAATGAACGCGACCACACGCGGATAGCCGAACACCAAGAACAAAAGCACCAGCACGACCAGTACGACCATCATCCACATACGGCCGGAGCCTCGCGACATCTCTTCGCGGCGGCGGGCTGCCCGGGCCTGGCTTTGCGTACGGATATACTGTCCCGGCTTATACTCTTTGCCCGCATCCTCGGCCCGTTCGCCGCGCAGCTCGGCACGACGCCGGTCGCGCTCCTCTTTCTCGGGATCGTAGTAGCGCGGCAGGTAGTTGAATTTATTGGCGTGTTTCTTAAACGGCGTAAAACCGGACATAAAATTCTGTTTTTTAAGGTGAAGACAGCAGCGGCCCGGGCGAGGCTCCGAACAGACGAATTGCATCGGCCCGCTTCATCGTCATCCGCAAAAAATACGGGGCCCGCAACACGTCGTGTTACGCCCGATCGGAATGCAGCCGTCCAAACCGGTTATTTCTTCGGTAAAGATACGAAAAACTCCCGGAATAACCAGCCATGTCACTCCGGGAGCTCTCACTTTTCGACCGGAAATTACCGGAAGAAACTCTTCATCCTGCTCGAAAATGTTGTGTCCTTTGGACGCCTCGGCCCGCTGGAAGGAAGGCTGTGCGGCCAGTTGCTCCACCAACCGCTTCTCCTCGGCATTGAGCTTCGAGGGGATCGTAACATCCACCACGACCAGCATATCGCCGCGGCCGTAACCGTTCACGTCGGGCAAACCCTTGCCGGCCAGACGCAGCACCTTGCCCGCAGGCGTACCCGGTGCGATCTTGATCCGCGCCCGGCCGTCTACCGTCGGCACCTCGACCGTACCGCCAGCAGAGCCGTCGGAACCGTGATATTGAGGTTGTGAATCAGATCGTTGCCGTCGCGCATCAGTTCGGGGTTCGGCTCCTCGTCGATCAGCACCAGCAGGTCGCCGTTCACACCGCCCTGACGAGCCGCGTTTCCCTTGCCCGACACGGTGAGGACCATGCCTTCGCCCACACCGGCCGGAATCCGAATCTCCACGACCTCGGAGCCTTTGATCGTCCCTTCGCCCTTGCACTCGTCGCAGGGATTGGTAATCACCTTGCCCGTACCGCCGCAGGTCGGGCACACGCCCTGCGTCTGCATCCGGCCGAAAAAGGTATTTTCGACGCGCGTCACATACCCCGCCGTTGCAGGTCGAGCAAGTCGAATAGGAATTGGCGTCCCTGGCGCCCGAGCCTCCGCACTTATCGCAGGCGACGGTCTTGTTGATCTTGAGTTTCTTCGTAACTCCGGCAGCGATCTCCGCCAGGGAGAGACGGACCCGCACACGGATGTCCGAGCCACGGCTTACGCGACGGCCGCCGGACGAAGAGGAACGATAACCCGCCCCCGCCGAAATGTCCCCCGAAAATATCGCCGAACTGTGAGAAGATATCCTCCATCGAGAACCCGCCGCCGAAGCCGCCGAAGCCGCCTCCGCCTCCTGCCGCGCCGCTCATGCCGGCATGGCCGAACTGATCGTATCTGGCGCGCTTTCGGGATTGGAGAGCACATCGTAGGCCTCTGCGGCCTCCTTGAACTTCTCCTCGGCCTGCTTATCTCCCGGATTCTTGTCCGGGTGATACTGAATGGCAGCCTTGCGGTAAGCCTTCTTTATTTCGTCGGCGTTAGCGTTCTTCGCAACGCCAAGCACTTCGTAGTAATCCCTCTTTTCTGCCATAGTATTCGAATGCCGGACTTCGATTCCGGCTCAATATTCTTTTTCAATAGTCGTATTTTCACACTCTACGCTCGGCACAATAGTGCGCGACGGAGCAACTCCGCGCCCGTTAAACGAAAACGCCCGTTACTCTCCGACGACCACTTTCGCAAAACGCAACACCTTGTCGCCCATCTTGTAACCGGGCTGTACCACATCGACGATCTTGCCCTTCTTCTCCTTCCCGGCATCGAAACGGGCAACCGCCTCGTGGTGATCGGTATCCAACTCCAGTCCGAGCGCCTCGATCTCCTTCACATTCTGTTTCTTGAGCGTTTCCCTGAACTTCTGTGCGATCAATTTCACACCCTCACGAAGCGCCTCCAGGTCATTGCTCTTCTCGATCGCTTCCAGCGCCCGCTGCAAATCGTCCATCAGAGGCAGGAAATTCTTCACGCACTCGGCGCTTCCGCTCTGCACCAGCTCCATCTTCTCCCGCAGCGTGCGCTTGCGGAAATTGTCGAACTCGGCCTGCAAACGCAGGTACTTGTCCTGCCACTCCGCAATCTCCGCCTCCCAGTCGCGCGAAGGCAACTCCTCCGAAGCCGCTTTCGGTGTATTCCTATCCCCTGCCATTGTGTCAGCATCGGCAGAGCTTTCATCTGTCACATTGGCACACGGCTCCCCGTCGCAGGAGGGATACCCATCGCCCGCCGCGAAGCCTTCGTCGCCGCCAACCGCTTCATTATAAACCTTTTCCTTGTCCATATCTGATGTATTATTTGATTTTCCACTCCTCTATTGTCCAAAATATATACCAACCGGCAGAAGCATCAGCCCAAAATGAAAATTGCAGGCCGTTTATCCATTTCCGGCAGCAGGGCCGAGCGCCACTCACGAACCGTCAGCGTGCGGATATACTCCTGCGGCGAGGTAATATCGACGGCCAGCGTAAGCCGCGTATCGGGGGCGCATACCTCGAGCAACTGCCCGAGCAGCTTCGCATTCCGGTAAGGAGCCTCGATAAAAACCTGCGACTGCCTCTCGCCGGTCGCACGCCGTTCCAGCGTCCGGATCGCCCGGGCCCGTTCGGGCGGTTTGACCGGCAGATAGCCGTTGAAGGCGAACGACTGTCCGTTCAACCCCGACGCCATCACTGCCAGGATGATCGACGAAGGACCGATCAAAGGCACCACGCGGATTCCGAGCCGGTGACACCGGGCCACCGCCAGGGCCCCGGGATCGGCCACTCCCGGCACACCCGCCTCGGAGATCACTCCGGCAGAACGCCCCGCAAGAATCGGACGCACCATCTCGTCCACAGCCCGGGCATCGGTCGTATGCTCGTTCAGCTCCCGGAACTCCAGGCTGTCGATCGGACGGCCGAAGCCCGCCTTCGACAGAAAACGCCGCGCCGAGCGGACATTCTCCACGATGAAATAATCCAGCGAGTCGATCACGGCCCGGTTCGCCGCCGGCAGCACGTCCCACACGGGCGTATCCTCGGCGATCGGACACGGAATCAGGTAAAGCGTACCCGGCTGTCCCGGTTTTCGTTCCTGCGACATATCTTCATTCCATTTATCGAAAACCCCGCCTCTGCCACCGCCCCGGCATCCGGCTCCGTCGGGATTCTCTTTTTTACTCTTTGCTGTAAATCCGTTTCACACGGCCCGACACGGAGGTCATCACCTCGTAAGGGATCGTATCGAGTACGCGGGCCATATCTTCGGGCGTATTGCCCGGCACCGCGGAGAAGATCACCACCTCGTCCCCCTCCTCCACGCCGGGAATGTCGGTCACGTCGATCATGCAGCTGTCCATGCAGACGCGGCCCACGATCGGCGCGGGCCGCCCCGCGACCAGCATCGACCACCGGCCGCACCCCAGATGACGGTCCAGTCCGTCGGCATACCCCATCGGCACGGTGGCCGTCACGCTGTCACGCGTCAGCTTCCCCGCCCGGCCGTAACCGACGGCTTCGCCCGCCGACAGGTGCTTGAGCTGCACGATGCGGCTTTTGAGCGTCGAAACGGGTTTCAGCTCGTCGTTATGCTCGAAGCCGAAGCCGTAAAGTCCCAACCCGAGGCGGCACATGTCGAACCGCGCTTCGGGGAACCGCTCGATGGCGGCCGAATTGGCCGTATGGCGAAGCACGGAATAAGGAAGCGCGGCAGCTACGGCCGCTCATACGGTCGTAGAGGGCGATCTGCTCCCGCGTATAACGATCCTCCTGGGGCATATCGGAACAGTTCAGGTGCGAAAAGATCGTAGCGACCTTCACCGACGGAGTTTCGCCCAGCGTTTCGGTCAGCATATCCAACTCCCCCTCCATGAATCCCAGCCGGTGCATGCCCGTATCGAGCTTGATGTGAACCGGGTAGCTCTCCTCTCCGACCCGTTCGACGGCTTTCGAAAAAAACGCCAGCGAACGGAAATTGTATATTTCGGGCTCCAGCCGGTGAGCGACCATCTGGTCGAAACTGCCCTCGTCGGCGTTCAGCACCACGACCGGCATTCGAATTCCCCGCTCGCGGAACAGCACCCCTCGTCGGCGAACGCCACGGCGAGGTAGTCGACGCCCTGATGCTGGAGCATCTGCGCGACTTCGAAATCGCCCGCGCCGTACGAACCCGCCTTGACCATCGCCACGAGCCGGGTCCGAAAGTAGGCTCAGCTTCGAGCGGAAATAATTCAGGTTGTGGATCATGGCATCGAGATCGACCTCCAATACCGTCGTGTGGCTCTTGCGTTCGAGCGCATGACTCACCCGCTCGAAGTGGCTGTCACGGCTGCCCTTGATGAGCACCACGCGCCCGGCCACATCGTCGCGGGCGATGCGGGCGAGCAGCTCGTCGGTCGAGGCGTAAAACTCCCTGTCGCAGCCGAACAGCGCGGCCGGCATTTCGAATACGGGACCGATGCCGATCAGACGGCTCGACGCCGGCGGCGGCGACCATCCCGCCACGCGGCCGTAAAGTTCGTCGTCGTCGACGCCGCTCTGCTCGATATCCGAAAGAATAAGTGTCATGGGACGGCCGGCGGCCATATTGTGCAGATAGTCGAGCGCAATGGAAAGGGAGTTGATATCCGAATTATAAGCGTCGTCGATCAGCAGCGACCGTTGATTCCCTCTTTCAACTCGAGGCGCATCGCCACGGGCCGAATCCGGCCGAAATCGGGGTCGGGAAAGCCCATCACCGCGACAGAACGCCCCGACCAACTGGGCATCGACACGCCCGGCTCCGCTCTCCAGAACCCCTTCGGGCAACTGCTCCGGCAGCGGATACTCCGCAGCGTCCTGCAACTGCCGGCCGCCGTATAACGTGCGGATCATCCGTTCGAGCAGGGAGGAGCCACCATGATAAATAATGGTTCGCGCACCCGGGCCAGAACCATCTTCTCGTCGCATTTCTGCTCCAGATTGAGGAAATTCTCCTGGTGCGCCTCACCGATCGAGGTAAAAACCACACGTATCGGGACGGATGATCCGCTCCAGACGCGCCATCTCCCCGGGTTTCGAAATCCCCGCCTCAATCAATGCCAGCTGCTCGTCCCCTTCGATCATCAGCAGCGAGAGCGGCACGCCCAACTGCGAATTGTAGCTTTTGGGCGACCGGTAATATTTGATGCCTTCAGGCAGCTGCTGGGCGATCCACTCCTTGACCACGGTCTTCCCGTTCGAGCCCGTAATACCGACCACGCGTACCCCGGAACCGAGCCCGGTGATGGGCCGCAAGCTGCTGAAGGGCAGCGATGGCGCTCGGAACCACTACGCAGCCGCAACCGGTCGGAAGCTGCGTCTTCCGCTCCGCAAGAAATGCCTTTACATCCCGGCGAATCATCTCGCCGATAAAGGCGTGGGAATCGTGATTGGTGCCTTTCATGGCCACGAACAGCGGCTCCTCGCCGAACGAACAGTTGCGGCTGTCGGTAAGCACCCGCGCCACCGGCAAATCTTCAGCCCGAAGTTGCCCCCGCAAATGCGGGCGATTTCCGATAACATGTATTTCATGTCGTATCTTTCCTTTACATAACTGCCGTCAATCCGGAACGCCGCGAAATATCGTCAGTCCATCTTAAAAGTCACCATCGTAATGCCTGCTCCGCCGCGGTCGGCGTGCTCGTCCTTGGCGCTTTCGACCTCAGGCACCGTGCGCAGGTAGCGGCGGATCTCCTCTTTGAGCGCCCCGTCCCCTTGCCGTGCAGGATCGTGACCGAACCGACACCGACCATGAGCGCATCGTCGATGAAATCCCGAACGGCCTCCAGCGCATCGGCGGCCCGCATGCCCCGCACGTCGATATGATCCTTGAAATTGAGCTTGCGGGCCGACACATCGACCGACACCACCGTGCGCGGCTGCACGGGCCGGTCGCCTCGCGGTTTGAATTCGGCACGACACCACGTCAGCGAACTTCTATCCACCGTCGTAAGAATCTGCCCGAATGCCACCTGCGCCTTCCTGCCCTTGATCGAAAGCACCACGCCGGGAATATCCTGCCCGGCGATCTTCACCTTCGAGCCGACCTCCGCCTCGCGGGGTTTCTCCGGCACGGCAGGCTGTGCGACCTCCGGAGTCTCGCCGGCCTGCTGTCTGCGCTCGGCACGGCGCTGGCGGCGGCGTTCGAGTTTCTCCATTTCGCGGGCCACCCGTTCGTCGTGCGCCGCATCCGCTGCGTATCGGCCTTCTCGACCGTCCGCGAAAATCGTTCAACTCCTTACGGGCCAACTGGGTAAGCTCTTTTTCGGCCTGCGCTTCGCGGATGGTCCTGATCGTATTCTCGATCTGCTTGTTGGCGTCGGCGATCAGCTGCTGGGCCTCCTGCTTGGCCTTTTTCAAGATTTCCTGGCGCTCCTGACGCTGATCTTCGACAGCTGGTCGGCATAGTTCTGCTCCAACTCCTCGACCTTGCGGTCGGCGATCCGGATGCGGTCGCGCTTCTGTTCCCAGTAATGCTTGTCACGGGCGATCTCACGCAACTGCTTTTCGATGTTGATATGGTCGCTGCCGGCCTTCTCGCCCGCACGGATAATCTCCTCCGGCAGGCCGATCTTGCGGGCGATCTCCACGGCGAACGAACTGCCGGGCTTGCCCGTCTCGAGCCGGAACAGCGGCCGGATGTGCTGCACGTCGAACATCATGGCTCCGTTGGCGATTCCCTCGGTGTTCGACGCATAATACTTGATATTGGCATAGTGGGTCGTAATAACGCCGTAGCACGCCTTGGCTGCAGCAGGCGCTCGAGGATGGATTCCGCGATCGCGCCGCCGATGGGCTCCGTTCCCGAGCCGAACTCGTCGATAAGCACCAGCGTGCGGCCCGAAGCGCCCGCGAGCATGTGCTTCATGTTCAGCAGGTGCGACGAGTAGGTCGACAGATCGTCGTCGATCGACTGCTCGTCCCCGATGTCGATGATCAGGTTGCGGAACACGGGCAGCTCGGAATTTTCCGACGCCGGCACGAGGAATCCGCACTGGAACATGTATTGGACGATGCCCGTAGTTTTCAGACACACCGACTTGCCGCCCGCGTTGGGTCCCGAGATCACCAGGATATATGCCGTCGGTCCAGCTGCATGTCCAGCGGCACGACCTCGTGCCCCGCAGCCCGCAGCGTCTGCTGCAGCAGCGGGTGCCGCGCGTTTGCGCAGCATCAGCCGGTCGTCGGTCGAACGATCGGCTTCACCGCATCCGTTCCGAGGCCCAGCGGGCTTTGGCCCGCAGCATGTCGATCTCGGCCAGGTAATCGCCCGAATCGGCGATCAGCCCCGCATCGGGACGCACCGATTCGGTGAACTCCGAGAGGATGCGCACAATCTCGCGCCGCTCAGCGTATTCCAGTTCGCGCAGTTCGTTGTTGATCTCCACGACTTCGACCGGTTCGACGTAGAACGTTCGGCCCGTCGCCGACTCGTCGTGAATAAAACCGTTCAACTTGCGTTTGTTGCCCGCGGAAACCGGGATCAGGCCTTGCCGTCGCGGATCGAGAGATCGCGTCGGCCTCCACGATGCCGGCCTCCTTGGGGCAGACAACACGGTTGCAAGCGCTTGGCGGCCTGCCCCTCCCGCTCGCGGACGGCCGCCGGATCTCCAGCAACTCGGGCGAAGCGTTATCCCGGACGTTGCCGTACTGATCGACGATGCCGTCGATCCGCTGGACGATTTCCGGGAAATGCCTCGATCCCCCGGCTGCGGAACCGCAACGCCGGACAATTGCTCCTCGCGGCCTGAGAATGAACCCGACGATGCCGCCCCGCCGAAGCCAGCGCCCGGCGCAGCAACGACCTCCTCCACTTCGAGGAAGAACCTTCGATCTTTAGTTTGGCGAGGATGTAATCGACATCGACGAACTCGCCCCCCGGGAAATCATGCTCCATCTCCAGCAGCGGCGCATTTCGTCCGCGAGCGCCAACCTCCGCTCGATCTCGCGCGCAGAGGTCGAAAAATTGCCCTCCGCGGCAGAGCCGCTCCCGGCCGCCGCGAATCGTACAACGTGCCGCGACCTGCTCGCGGAGCCGGTCGAAACCGACTTTCTGTTCAAAGTTCGCCGGATAGATCATCGCACAGAAAAACAAGGGCGCCGGTTCGAAACTATCGGGCCGCTTTCAGGGCCTTGAGCGAATCGCGCCGGGCATGTTTCGCCTCTTTTTTCTGCTGCTTGCGGTCGGCCTTTTCGGGATCGCGGCCGAACAGCGAGAAATGGACGTAACGAGCGGGATGGGCTCGCAAGTTGGCCAGCAGCGACGCCAAGTTCGCAGTCGCCTCGTTGAGCGATTCGTAGAGCGCAGGATCGTTCATCAGTTTGCCCACCGTGCCCTCGCCCTGCGCGACGCGGGCCAAGATCGCATTGAGGTTCATCAGAGTCGAATCGAGCGCCCCGCCTGCGGGCGAACCCTCGTCGGCCAGATTTGGTCGGAAACCCGGTTCAAATTGCCGATGATGCTGTCCACGCGCTGGAGAGTTGTCGCCGAGCATCTCCGAAAAACGGGTCAAATTCGTCGACGGCGCTTTCAGGTTGTTTTTCTCGGCGCAACATACCGCCATGTCGCCCGTAATGGCGTTCAGGTGCGACATCGTACCTTCGATATTCGCGGCGTTGGCCTCCATCAGGCGATTGAGGTTGGTCCAGCGTGCGCAGAGGTCGCCCGTCACCTGCGAGACCTTCTGCTTGAAGAAATTCCAGCTCCGAGCCCGCCATGTCCATCAGGTCGCGGTCGCGGCTCGCCCGCAGCGTATCCCCCTTGTGGAGGTAGGTGTCGGCCCTGCCGTAGGTTATTTCGATCGCTTGCGCCCATCAGCCCGTTGCTGTAAATCTTGGCTTCCGAGTCGGTCGGAATGTGATACTGACGTTTGATGGTGAACTGCAGCACGACGTTGTCGCTGCGCTGCGGATCGAACGAAATGCCCGTCACCGTACCGATCTTCACGCCTTTCATCATAATCGGCGACGCCGCCTGCACGCCGTTGATCTGGTCGTAGGCGGCGTAATAGACCGAATTGCGGCTGAAAATGTCGAAACCTTTCAGAAACCGAATTCCGGCCCATGCAACGCCGATCATCGCCACGGCGAATATTCCGATCTTAACTTCCCTTTTCATATCTGTTTTTTCGTGTTTTTATTTCACGATCCGAGTCTCCCCGGCAGCTCACGACAAAGGCGTCGGGGAAGACCTTGCGCACCGCCGCCAGCTTGTTTCGGCGGCCGCAGCGCGGGTCTCGTATTCGCCGACGCAATACTTATAACGGTATTTGCCGTCGGCCGTATATTGTTTCACCTTGCCGCGGTAGGCTTTTGAACTGCGCGGAGGCGAGGCGGCACGGTCGACGCCGCTGGCCAGCACCTGCACGGTATAGCGCAACGGTCGGTTCTCCGGGGTTCGGTTTTCCCGGTTTTGACGGCCTTTCCCTCCGCGGCTTATCCGCTTTTTCAGCGGACTTTGCCGCAGGCAGTCACGGGCTTTGGCGGCTCTTTTCGGCCTTTCCGCCGGCCCCTGGCCGCAGGCTGCCGACGACCGGCCGGTTGGCATCGCGGCCTCATCGGCAAGCGCGTTTCCCGAGCACATAGGCCGAATAGTTCTTCACGCCCTCGTAAATCGAGCGGGCGATCTCGGTCTGGCCCTTATCGGACTTCATGTAGGCCAGTTCCTGCGAATTGGAGAGGAACCCGATCTCGGTCAGCACGCCCGGCATGTCCGTCGCATAGAGCACCGCAGCAGCTGCGGTTTTATGCCCGCGCGAATGGCGGCCCGCCTTGAGGTAGCTGTTCTGAATGCAGCGCGCGAAAGCCATGCTGTATTCGCCGTAGGTGAACTGGAGATTCTGAATGTAGGCCCGCACGATGGCCGCCGTCCGCTCGTCCGACATGTCGATCAGATCCTCGCGGTTGTTCTCGAACAGGGCGTTCTCGTTGTAACGCTGCTCCTTCGAGCTCTCGCCCATGATCAGCGTCTCGACGCCCCCCGTGCCGACGCCGATGGCGCCGCGTTGACGTGGATCGAAACGAAGAGGTCGCCCCCGGCCTTGTTGGCAATGTCGGCACGCGCCTGCAGGTCCGGGTAAGCCAGGTCCCCAGCTCCTTGTCCGTCTTGCGCGGTATAGACCACCTTCACGCCCGGCATGCCCTCCTCGATGATTTTGCCGAGCTTGAGCGCCACCTTCAGCGTCAGGTCCTTTTCATGACCCCGCCGTAGTGCGCGCCGGGGAATTTTGCCCCCGTGCCCGGCATCGATTACGACGACTTCGCACGCCCTGTGCAATATTCTGCGCGGCAACGTTCGTTAAGAAAGAAGCGGCCGCAAATGCAAAAAAGGGCAACAAAAAAGTCGATTTCCGCATAGCAAAAGTGGCTGAAAATTTAACGGTTCTGAATTTTTTACCTATATTTGCCGGATGTTAAAACCCCGGCGGGAGGGCTTTCGGGACCTGATTCGGGCGGTTTTGCCGACTTGTCGGCAAAGGTATGATTATTTTTGGGATTTTGGATAAAATTAGGGTAAAATATCTCTTGTCGGCGACGCTGATCTGCTGCTCTTCCTCTTCCAGTACTGGTGTTCGGGCATGGCCTGCCGGGTGTTCGAGTGCAGCATCCCGCGACACCCGAACGCCAAACACCGCCCGACAGCACTCCGACACAAGCCGTACAAAAATCCCGCCGCGAAACCCGCCGGGAGATTCGGCGCCTTCAGCGCGGTCGCGCGCCGGCGCGCCCCCGACCGCCGAAACACGTACGCCGCCACGCCAGGATTCGCTTTTTCGCACCAAGATCGACTCGATGTTGGCGCAGAAAGGTCGATTCGCCGATCGCCCCCCGCCGGCCGGCTCCCACCGGCAACGACTCGCTGCTACGCGATTCGTTGCGTCAGGACACGACCCGCCGCGCGCAACGACCCGGGGGCCTTCCTCGACGACATCGATTTCGGGCAAGAACAACGACTCGCTGGTGTACGACGTGCGCAACAAGCTGGTCTACATCTATAACAAAGGCGACGTCACCTATCAGAACAGCAACCTCAAGGCCGACTACATGCGGATCGACATGGATTCGAAGATGGTCTACGCCTACGGCAAGCCCGACACGCTCGACGGCAAGGATATTGTCACCAAACCCGAATTCACCGAAGGGTCGGCCACCTACCAGATGGACACGATCACCTACAACCTCGACTCGAAGAAGGCCAAGATCAAGGGCGTGGCCACACAGGAGGGCGACGGCTGGCTGATCGGCGGCAGCGTCAAGAAGATGCCCGACAACACGATCAACATCCAGGACGGCAAGTACACGACCTGCGACCATACGGACCACCCGCACTTCTATCTGGCGATGACCAAGGCCAAGGTGATACCGGGCAAGAAAGTCATCACCGGTCCCGCCTACCTGGTGCTGGAAGACGTTCCGATCTACTTTCTGGGCATTCCCGAGGGCTTCTTCCCGCTCAACCGGTCCCAAGTCGGGCCTGCTGATGCCCACTTTCGGCGAGGAGTCACCAAGGGATTCTACATTCGTGACCTGGGCTATTACTTCACCCTCGGAGATTACGCCGACCTGGCCGTGCGCGGCGGATTCTACACCCTGGGTTCGTGGGAGGCTTCGGCCGCCTCGCGCTACATCAACGCTACAAGTACAGCGGCAGTTTCAACATGCAGTATTCGAATATCAAGACGGGAGAGAAAGGCGAACCCGACTATCTCAAGCAGAGCAACTTCCGCATCCAGTGGACGCATTCGCAGGATCCCAAGGCCAACCCGGGTCCACCTTCTCGGCCTCGGTAAACTTCGCCACCAGCGGTTACAGCAAGTATTCGGCGACCAACCTCAACGACATTCTCTCGACGCAGACCAACTCGTCGATCGCCTACTCGAAGAACTGGCTGGGAACACCTTCTCCCTTTCGGCCAACATGGCCGTCTCGCAGAACTCGCAGAGCGGAACGCTCTCGGTGACGCTGCCCACGCTCGTCTTCAACGTCTCGCTTCTACCCCTTCAAACGCAAGGAGAAAAAAGAGGGCAAGGAGCGGTGGTACGAAAAGATCTCGATGCAGTATACGGGTAAAATGACCAACTCGGTGAGCACGACCGAGGCCGAGGTCTTCTCGAAGGAGACGCTTGACAACATGAAGAACGGCATCGAACACTCGATCCCGGTCTCGGCGTCGTTCAACCTGTTAAACTACATCAACCTCTCGCCGTCGGCCAACTACAACGAGAAGTGGTATTTCAAGAAGGTCGAGTTCGAGTGGAATCCCGTCACGAACAGCACCGACACGCTGCCCGCACAGTACGGCTTCTACCGTCTATACAACTACAACTTCAGCGTCTCGACATCCACGACGGTGTACGGCATGTACGACTTCACGACCAAAAGAGCCGCGACCGCAAGATTCAGGCAATCCGCCATACGCTGACGCCCTCGATCGGATTCTCCTACGCCCCGGACTTCGGCGATCCCAAATACGGCTATACAAGACCCGTCCAGACCGACTCCACCGGCCGCTTCCGACCTATTCGCCCTATGCCGTCAACGCCTACGGCGTACCCTCGTCGGGCCGCTCGATGTCGATGAACTTCTCGCTGTCGCAGACGCTCGAAATGAAGGTCCTCTCGAAACGCGACACCTCGGGCGTGAAGAAGATCAAGCTGATCGACGAGCTGCGCATCGGAGCGGTATCCTACAACTTCCTGGCCGATTCGATGGGGCTCTCGAACATCCCGGTCTCGTTCCGTACGACGCTCTTCCAGAACTTCGGCATCAACCTCTCGGCTGACGCTCGACCCCTACCGCGTCTCGCCCGAGGGCAAGCGTTACAACAAGCTCTTCTTCCCGGGCCGCGTCGTCTCGACGGGCTGGTCGTTCGGCTACACCTTCAAATCGCGCAACGACCGGAGTACGAAACGCGCCATCAACGACATCACGAGCATTCCGCCCGAATACATGAACCCGTTCTACGACCCCTACGGGCAGATGAACCCGTGCCCTGCGAAGACAATACATGACCCAAGCTACTACGACTTCTCGCTACCCTGGAACCTGGGATTCAACTACGCGGTCAGCTACTCGATCTCGTACACCAACAACGGCACGACGGGCTACCGGAAAAACGTCACCCAAACGCTCGGCATCAACGGTTCGCTGAACGACTGCATTTTACCCCAAGATGGGTGTCACGTTCCAAGGCGGCTACGACATCAAGGAAAACAAGCTGACGACCTCGTCGGTCACGATCACGCGCGACCTCCACTGCTGGCAGATGTCCTTCTCGTGGATACCGTTCGGCTTCCACCGTTCGTGGAGCTTCAACATCGGCGTTCTTCATCTTCTCCATGCTGCTGGGCATGTCGTTGCAGATCACCAATGCCTTCGCCGACGGATACATCAAAAGTTTCGGCGACACGGGCATCCACGGCGCCAAATATCTCGGCACCTTCGGCGTCGAACACTCCACGATCCTGATCTCGCTCTCGCAGATCTCGGAAACGCTCTGCATTCTGCTTATCCCATTCTTTCTCAAACGGTTCGGCATCAAGCGCGTCATGCTGATCGCCATGTTCGCATGGGTATTGCGTTTTGCATTGCTTGGCGCCGGCAACCCCGGCCCGGGCGTCTGGATGTTCATTCTCTCGATGATTGTCTACGGTGTGGCGTTCGACTTCTTCAACATCTCCGGCTCGCTCTTCGTCGAAAAGGAGACCTCGGCGGCAATCCGTTCGAGCGCACAAGGCGTATTCATGATCATGACCAACGGTCTGGGCGCGCTAATCGGCTCCTATCTCGCCGGATGGGTCGTCAACCACTACGGATGGCCGCTTTCATGGTATCTGTTCGCAGGGTTCTCGCTCGTCGTAGCGATCGTATTTGCAGTCATATTCAAATACAAGCACGATCCGAACAGAATATGAAACGACACAAGCGACCTATGAAGAGAGGAGAGCTGTCGGACAGCTCTCCTCTTTTCATCTGCATCATTGGAGCCTACCGGTCGAACAGTGCGTTGAGCACCTTGGCCAGCCGATACCCCCGACAGCACGAGCTGATACTCCGCGAACGGGGCGTGCGCATTGTAGAACTCCTGCCCCAGCTCGTCGCCGGGCTGCACCCAGTCGTAAATCTCGCGGCAGCGCCGCGCCGACTCCTCGAACCATTCGACGGGCGTCCCCTCCGTCATACGGGCGATCTCCTCGTCGGTGTAGTTGTCCAGCGCATGACGGTAATCCTGGAATCCCCAGAACTTATGGCGGCTGTCGAGCAGCTGTCCATCCCAGATCTTGTGGAGTTGGTCTCGACGCCATGCAGCTTGACCGGAAATTTTCCGAGCGTCATGTTGTCGGGATAATAATAGACATGCGTCGGACAGTGCATGTCGCCGAGCAGATGCACCAGATATTTGATATGCACCAATACCGTCGAGTCGTCGAGCTTGTCATATTCGGAGAGCAGCGCAATCGATTGTTCGACGGCCACGACGCAGTCGCCCTTCGCGCCCGACGCCTCGCGCACGGCCGGCGTGCTGCGAAACTCCGCATCGACCGTTCCGGCGTGCCAGTGCGTCGTGAACTCATAGCCTTTCGAACGGCGCCACTCGTCCATCCACGAGGCGTAGTAGACGATCGAACGGTGGTCGGTGTAGCGCATGATGTTGGCTCGGGCGCGCGGCGTAAGATGATGTTCGGCGATGCAGGCGATCGCCGCATGGCCGGCCAGCCCGAAGGCGCGTATCTCGCGCGCGGCCAGCAGGAGGAGGAAAAGGATCAGGATAAATCTCTTCATTCGTTCGGTTGTGTTTTTCGGAACACGTCGCCGACGCGATCTCCGGCCCACTTGTAACCGTAATAACCGGCAGCGTATCCGCCCGCAAAGATGTGGCCGAAAGCGGGATTCATCGCCGTACCGTCCAACGACGGGGGCAACACCTGCGCAGGTGCCATCGACCTCGAAGGCCTCGACATCGCCCGCGAAAGGCTCGGTGATCGTATGCCATGCCATATCGGTCAGGCCGAACGACAGCTGACGCACGTTGGGGTAGGCAGCCAGATAGTTCTTCGCGGCGACGATCTTCTCGACGATCTCGGCGGGAATCTTCTCTCCCGTCTGGTAGTGCTCGGCCCACAGATCGAGGCACTGCTTTTCGGTAGCCCAGTTCTCCATGATCTGCGACGGCAGCTCCACGAAATCACGGTAAACGCTCGTTCCGGTCAGCGACTCGTATTTGCCCTCGCCCAGCATGCCGTGGAGCGAGTGGCCGAATTCGTGGAGGAAGGTTTCCACCTCGTCGAAGGTCAGCAGCGAAGGCGCGGTCTCGGTCGGCTTGGTGAAATTCATCACCAGCGACACCAGCGGACGGGTCTCCTCGCCGTCCTCGATCTTCGTGCCGCGGAACTCGGTCATCCACGCACCGGAACGCTTCGATTCGCGGGGGAAGAAGTCGAGGTAGAGTACGGCCATGAAACGTCCGTCTCGTCCGTCACGTCGTAAGCCGTCACCTCGGGATGGTACACCTCGATCTTGTCGTCGGGCGTGAAATTCAGCCCGTAGAGCTTGTTGGCCAGCATGAACACGCCCTTCTTGACGTTTTCGAGCTTCAGGTAGGGCTTCACGACCTCGTCGTTGAGCGCATATTTCTCGTCCTTGTATTTTTCGTTGTAATAGCACCAGTCCCAAGGCATCAGCTGTCCCTTGAAGCCCTGCGAGCAGGGCATACTCCCCGATCGTGCGGTAGTCGGCGTCGGCATAGGACTTGGTCGCGGCCAGCAGTTCCGCGAGGAAGTCGTTGACCGTTTGCTCGTATTCTCGGCCATGCGGCGTTCGAGCACGTAATCCGCATACACTCGGGTAACCCAACAGATTGGCGATCTTCAGACGCGTATTGGCCATTTTCTTCATGTTCTCCGTATTGTCGAACTCACCGCCCAGCGCCCTCGAGTTGCTGGCTTTCCAGAGCTTCTCCTTCAGTGCGCGGTTGGTCGAATACTCCATGAACGGCACATAACTCGGCGCCTGCAGCGTCACGGTCCATCCCTGCTCGCCACGCGCCTTGGCTTCGGCGGCCATGCCCTCCCGGACGAATGCGGGAAGCTCGGCCACCTGCTTCGGATCCGTGATATTGATCGTAAATGCATTCGTGGCGGCCAGCACGTTGCGCCTGAACCGGAGCGAAAGCTCCGAAAGTTCGGTCGAATATTGTCGGTACAGCTCCTTGTCCTCGTCGGAAAGGTTCGCACCGCTGCGCACGAAACCGTTATAGGTTTCCTCCAGCAATTTCTTGTCCTCTTTCGAAAGGAACCAGCCGGGATTTCATAGACGGCCTTCACCCGCTCGAAGAGCTGCGGGTTGAGCGATATGTCGTTGGACAGTTCGGTCAGCTTGGGCTGTACGTTCTCGGCCACCTGCTGCATCTCGGGCGTAGCATCCGCTTCGAGCAGGTTGAAAAAAATACCTTCGACCCGCGAAAGCAGCCGGCCCTGACGATCGAGCGCCACGATCGTATTGCCAAAGGTGGGTTTGGCTGGATTGTTCACGATCGCGTCGATTTCGGCACGCGACAGGCGATCGCGGCATCGAACGCCGGTTCGTAATCGGACACCCGGATCCGATCGAACGGCGGGGTTTCGTGCGGCGTATTCCATTCCGCGAGCAAGGGGTTGTTCGTATCAATTTCAGGCAGTTGGGCGACGGGCATCGTATGGTCCGCGCATCCGGCTGCCAAAGCGGTTAAAAATGTCATAACAATCTTTTTCATCGGTTAATTAGATTTTAGGCTTTTCATTCGGTTCGAGAGTTTTCACGACGGGCATGCCGGCAAGGCTGTCGGCAGGTTCTTCGGGCAGCTCCTCCATCAGGCCGCAGGCCACGAGCATCGCCCGTTTATCGGGATCGGCCCCGCGAAAATCCCGGTAGAGGCGTCATACCGTCCTCCGAACCGCCCCGCGAGGATCTTGCTTGGCGCGGAAATCGGCCGGCGATCTTCTTGTTAAACAGGTCGCCGCTCTCGCGAAAGCCCGAAAGCATCCTTGTCGAGGACCTCGGCCCACGTATAGAAGTAGTATCCCGACGCGTAGCCCCCATCGAAGATATGCAGGAAATAGGGGTAGCGGTAGCGCGGTTCGATCTGCGGGATCAGCCTCGCTTCTCGGTGAGCGCCTGCCGCTCGAATACCATCGGGTCAAACGGCTCGTATTCGGTGACCGAGTGGATGTCCATGTCCGAAAGCGACGCGGCGATCAGCTCCGTGGTGGCGAAACCCTGGTTGAAGAGTTCGCTCCGGCGCAGTTTGTCGACGAGGTATTTGGGAATCACCTCGCCCGAACGGTGATGCACGCCGAGTGGTTCAGCACCTCGGGATCGAACGCCCAATTTTCCATGAGCTGCGACGGAAGCTCCACGAAGTCGCCCTCGACCTCCGCGTGAGTCCGCGGTACTTCACGTCGTGGAACAGGAAGTGGAGCGCATGGCCGAATTCGTGGAACAGCGTTTCGGTCTCGTCGAGGGTCAGCAGCGCGGGGGATTGCCCCCCGTTCGTCGGGCGCGTGAAGTTGCAGACGACCACACACCACGGGAGCGACGCGCTGCCGTCCCGGTAGGTCTGTTCCACATAGTTGCCGCACCACGCCCCCTGACTCTTTCCGTCACGCGGAAAGAAGTCGAAATAGAGCACGCCCAGATGCGACTGGTCGGCGTCGAGCACCTCGTAAGCGATCGCATCAGGATGGTAGAGCGGCACGACGATCGGCTGGAAGGTGATGCCGTAGAGCCGGTTGGCGAGGTAAGAAGATGCCTCCCTGCACGTTCTCCAGCGAGAAATAGGAACGCAGCATCTCCTCGTCGAGGGCATAATTCTGCTTGCGGAGCTTCTCGGCGTAATACCACCAGTCCCACGATTCGAAGGTGGCACCCGGGATGTCCCGCTGCAAAAGCGTAGTCATCTCGGCCAGCTCGCCCTTGGCGCTTTCGAGCGCCGGGGTCCAGATCTCCTCCAGCAGGCCGTACACGGCGTCGGTCGTCCCGGCCATCTCGTCGTCCACGACATAGGCGGCGTACGACGGATAGCCCAGCATCTTGGCCTTCTCCGTACGCAGACGGATGAAGTCGTTGATGAGCTGCTTGTTGTCATACTGATCGCCGTTGTTGCAGCGGTTGAGGTAGGCCTTGTAGATCTTCTCGCGCAGGTCGCGTTTTGGCCGAGTAGGTCAGGAACGGGATCAGGCTGGGCTTGTGCAGCGTGAAGACGTACTTGCCCTTCCGGCCCATCGCCTCGGCCTTTTCGCGGGCTATGATCGCGGACACGTTGCAGGAAGTCCCTCCAGATCGTCCGCCGTCAGTTCGAGCGCGAAGTTGTTGTTCTCGGCCAGAATGTTGTTGCCGAACTTCACGGGCGTAAGCGACAGCTCGCCGTTGATCTCCTTCAGCCGGGCCTTCCGCTCGGCGTCGAGCAGCGCTCCGGCGCGCACGAAACTGCGGTAGGTCTTCCTGAGCAGACGGCTCTGCTCGGCGTCGAGTCCCAGCGCGGCGCGACGGTCGTAGACGGCTTTGATCCGTTCGAAAAGTTTCGTTGAGCGGATCTTGTCGGCGGTGCGCCGCCAGCAACGGCATCGCCTGCTCCTGCAGCAGCCTGCAGCTGATCGTTTGGTCGGCCGAACAGAGCATGCCGAAAATCAGCTCGGTCTGCGCGAGCATCTGCCCGGCGTTGTCGTAAGCGAGAATCGTGTTCTCGAACGTCGGCGCGTCGTTGTTCGACGTGATGGCGTCGATCTCGGCCTCCTGCATCGACATGCCCGCTGGAAGGCAGGCATAAAATGTTCGGGCCGGATCTTGTCGAAAGGAGGCACGCCGTAGGGCGTTTCCCACTCCTCGAAGAACGGATTCTCCCCACGGTCTTTTGCGCTGGTTGCATCCCAAGTGTCATAAGCAGAATCAATGAAATTAAAAATAAAGAATATCGCTTCATCGGTTCGTTGTGATTTTATTTACCTTTGCTTTGAAAAAGGTAAACAATTTATAAAAAATGCAACTGTTTTACGCCCCCGATATCGTTCCTCCGAATATACGCTCAACGAGGAGGAGTCGAAACACTGCGTGCGGGTACTGCGTCTGGGCCGCGGAGATACCCTTCATATAACTGACGGGAGGGGCAATTTATTTTGCTGCGAGATTACGGACGACAATCCCCGGCGCTGCACCGTGCGGGTCGTCACGACACCAACAGCGAATTCGGCAGCTGCCCTACCGCCTGACGATGGCCGTTGCGCCGACCAAAAACGCCGAGCGGTTCGAATGGTTCCTTGAAAAGGCCACCGAAGTGGGGGTCGGGCGCCATCGTCCCGCTGGAAACCGAGCATTGCGAACGCCGGGTCTTCAAGCCCGAGCGGGGCGAACGGGTCATCACCGCGGCGTTGAAGCAGTCGCTCAAGGCCTACCGTCCCATGCTGCATCCGCTCACGCCCTTCGGCGAAGCGGGGCCATGCCCCCGAAGGGCGCAAGTTCATCGCCCACTGCGCCCCGGCGCAGTCGCCCGCCGGGAAGGCCTACCTGGCCCGCGCGCTCCGTCCGGGCGAGACGGCCACGGTCTTCATCGGTCCCGAAGGCGACTTCTCGCCCGGCGAAATCGCCTTCGCGCTGGCCAACGGTTTCGAAGAGATCACCCTCGGCGACAGCGGCTGCGCACCGAGACCGCGGTGCCCTCGTCGGCGGTGGTCATGGCATCGGTGGTCAACGGTTAAGAATACGCATAAATTTCTGAAATATGCTTTTTCTCTATTCCTGCTAATCGCCCTGACGGCGGTGGCGGCGGCCATTTTCGCCACCGCTGCGGCGCAAGGTCTGGACGCGCTGGCCCTCGCCGCCTGGGGCGCCCTGTGGTGTCGGCGCGCGCCGTCGGCGTGCTGGCCGGCGGACAGCGGCCCCGGTTGTGGTCGGTCCCCGGCACGCTTTTCGGCGGCGACACCGGCTCGATGGACGGGCTTTCGGCGCTGTTCGCGTGATCATCTCGGTCGGCGCCGTCGCCGCCGTGCTCTACTCGCGGGGCTATCTGGCGCACTGCCTTGCAGAGAAATCCCCGGCCCACATCTCGCTGCACTACACGGCGCTGGCGGCGATGTTCTACGCCATGCTGGGCGTAGTCCCTCGGAAGGCGGATTTCTCGTTTCTCTTTTTCTGGGAACTGATGACCGTGGCATCGTTCCTGCTGATCCTGTTCGACGCCCAGCGCCGCGAAGTGCGCCGCGCCGCGCTGGCCTACGTGATCATGATGCACGTGGGATTCGCCCTGCTGCTCATCGGCTTCGTGCGGTTGCAAGCGTCTGGGGATCGGCCGACTTCGCCCTATTGGCGGAATATTTCCGCACGCAGCCCGCCCTGCCGCTGTTCGTGGTCTTCCTCGCGGGCTTCGGCATGAAAGCCGGCATGTTCCCGATGCACGTCTGGCTTCCGGAAGCGCATCCCGCAGCCCCGTCGCACGTCTCCGCCCTGATGTCGGGCGTGATGATCAAGACGGGCGTCTACGGCATCCTGCGCGTGACGGCGCAGATCGCCGACGCTGCCGACGCTCCGCTACGGCAGGCCTCATCCTGCTGGCGGCGGGCGTCGTCACGGGCCTCTGGGGCGTGCTGCTGGCAGCGGCGCAGAACGACGTGAAACGCCTGCTGGCCTACTCCTCGATCGAGAACATCGGCGTCGTCCTGATCGGACTGGGCGTCGCCGCGCTGGGCAAGAGTTCGGGCAACCAGCTCGCCGCGATCTGCGGACGTCACGGGCGCCCTGCTGCACACGCTCAACCACTCGCTGTTCAAGAGCCTGCTCTTCTTCGGAGCCGGCAACATACTCTCCCAAACGCACACCACCTCGCTCGACGCGCTTCGGCGGCGTGGCGCGCCAGATGCCCGTCACGGCGATCCTCTTCCTCACGGGCACGGCGGCGATCTGCGCACTGCCTCCTCTGAACGGCTTCGTCTCCGAACTGCTGATCTACCTCGGGATGCTCGACGGCATCGCTTCGGGCAGCAACGTGCTCGCGTCCGCCGCCGGACTGGCCGCACTGGCGCTGATCGGCGGAGTCGTGTCCTGGCCTTTACCAAACTCTACGGCACGGTGTTCCTCGGCTCACCCCGCACCCACGAAGTCGCCGAGCCTCCGAGGCCGATAATTTCCGCATCGCCGCCATGGCCCTGCCGCTCGCAGGCATCCTCTTCATCGGGCTCTTTGCCCGGACGGCCGTCGCGCTGACGTAACCCGCGCCGCGGGCTGCTTCCATCCACCGCCCCCGGCAACCGCGGCCGACTGCCTGTCGGGCCCACGCTGGCACGCCGTCGCACGGCATGGCTGCTGATTCTGGTCGTCGGACTCTTGGCTGGCTTCGCAGCCGGCGCGCCCTGCGCCGCGCAAGGTCGACCGACGGCCGACATGGGGCTGCGGCTTCACGGCGCCGAACGTCCGGATGCAGTACACGGGCGAATCCTTCGTCCGAAGGACTTCAGTCTATCGCCACGTCGCTGACGCAGAACAGCGGCGAAGGCAGCGCCGTCGGCAAAGGCGAGATTTTCCCTGCCGCGCACAACTTCGATATCCGCACAAGCGACCGCTTCGACAAACTTTTCGCGGCGTGGTGGGTCGAACTGCTGCGCGTGATAAACCAGCGCGTGATGCGCCTGCGTACGGGCAAGATCAACCATTACGTGCTTTTCGCACTGGCGTTTCTGGTCCTGATGTTCCTGTTGTCCATCTTTAACCTGATCTGACGATGACTGTTGAACTCAATACTGCTCCTTCTTCTGTTGGCGGCCCTGGCGATTCCGGGACTGATAAACCGCACCCGCGCGCTGCTCGCGGGCCGCAAGGGCATCCGCTTCGCCCAGCACCTTTACGACGTGCGCCTGCTGCTGCTGCGCAAAGGCGCAGTCTATTCGACGACCGCTTCGGCGCTGTTCCGCGCCGTGCCGTCGGTCTACCTCGGCTCGGCGATCGTCGCCGCGCTGTTCGTCCCGGTAGGCGACCTGCCGTCCGCGCTGTCGTTCGAAGGCGACATCATCGCCTTCGCCTACCTGATGGCTCTGGGCCGCGTCGCGCTGATCCTGGCGCGATGGACACGGGCAGCTCGTTCGAGGGCATGGGTGCAAGCCGCGAAGCGCTGTACGGCGCGCTGGTCGAACCCGCGCTCATGCTCGGCCGGCACGCTGGCCCTGCTGGCGGGCTACACCTCTTTCGACGCGATCTTCTCGGGCGACGCCGTGAACGGCGTTGCACTGGTCGTGGTGCTGCTGCTGGCGGCCTACGTGCTCGTGAAGATCGTCTTCACCGAGGCCGGGCGCGTCCCGGTCGACGACCCCCGCACCCACCTCGAACTGACGATGATCCACGAAGCGATGTGCCTCGACTACGGCGGCGCGGATCTGGGCTATATCAAAATGGCCGGGTGGCTCAAGACGGCCGCGCTCGCCATGCTCGCGGCCGACGCCGTGACGGCGGCGCTATGCCCCCACTGGTGGGCCGCGGCGCCGCTGGCGGTACTCCTCACCGGACTCTCGGTCGGCATGGTCGAATCGACCCAGGCCCGCAACAAACTCGCGCGCAACACCACATTCATCCTCACCGTCGCGGCGCTGGCCGTCCTCGTTTTCTTCACGGGCTACCTGCTGCAACTTAACATCGGTCTGCAATGATACTTCCCGCTGATCATCCTCTACGTCATGACGCTCGTCTATCTGGCGATCACCGAACGTTTCCGCAACTTCGCCTCGATGATCGGCCTCAGGGGTGGCTTCTGTTCGCCGTCGCCCTGCTGCGGCTGCACGCCATCAATCCGCTGGAACTGACCTTCATCGCCATCGAGACGCTGGCGTTCAAGGCCCTGCTGGTCCCGGCCACTCCTCTTCGCCATGATCCGCCGCACGAAGATCAACCGCGTACTCGCGCTCCGGCTCCACGCAGTCCGGTTCGCTGCTGCTGTCGCTCGTGGCGCTGGCGGTCAGCGCCTCGATCACCTACTACATCGCCGACACGGCCATCGACCTCGTGTTCTTCGGCGTGGCGTTATACGCCCTGCTGAGCGGCCTGATCCTGATCGTCCATGCGCTCGCCGGATCTTCTCCCACATGGTCGGCTTTCTGGTGATCGAGAACGGCGTGTTCCTCTTTTCGACGGCCATAGGCGTCGAATGCCGCTGCTCATCAACTTCGCCATCCTGCTCGACATCCTGATCTCGGTGCTGATGCTGGGCATCTTCTTCACCAAAATCGACGGCAAGATACATGCCGACGACGCCGATTCACTCACCAACGTAAAGGACTGACGCCATGATATATTACCTGATCGCCAGCATCCTGATCGCCGGTCGCGGCCTTCCCGGTCCGCCGCCGGACCAAACGTGCGGTTCTCGGGCGCGGCCTTCTACGCCGTTCAGAGGTCGCTGGTCGCGGTTCGGATCGTCGCCGGAGGGCTTTACGGCGACGATCCTCGGCCGCATTCTTCACCTTCGACGCGCTCGGGCACGCTCTTCTACTGCCTGCTCTGTCATCGTCTCCGCCTTCGCCTTTTTCCACTCGAAGGCCAGCCTACCTGCGCGACCTCCGCTCCTACCGTCTCTATTTCGCCCTGCTGATGCTCCTGACCACAGCCATCGCGCCGGAGCCTATTTCGCCTCGAACCTCGCCGTAACGTGGATCTTCCTCGAAGCGACCACGCTCTGCTCGGCGGGCATCATCTACCACCGCCGCACGGCGCAGGCGCTGGAAGCGGCGTGGAAATACGTCTTCGTCTGCTCGACGGGCATCGCCATGGCCTACCTGGGCATCCTGCTGCTGGCCGCCGCGACCAAATGCGAAACGCTTTCGTACGAAGCCGTCGCCGAAGCGGCCTCGTCGGGCAACCCGCTCTACCTGAAGACGGTCCTTTCTGCTGATTCTCAGCGGATACAGCTGCAAGGCCGAGCTGTTCCCGCTCTACACGATGGGCATAGACGCCAACTTCGCAGCGCCCGCGCCTGCTTCAGCGCTGATCTCGACGGGAGTGGTCAACGCCGGATTTCTCGCCGCTGGCTGCGGGTCTACAAACTGCTCGCCGCGACCGAAGTCTTCCCATGGGTGAAATCCGTGCTGCTGCTCGTCGGCGTGCTCTCGCTGGTGGTCGGCGCGCTGTTCCTGCGGCGCACGAACAACTACAAGCGCTTCCTCTCCTACTCCACCGTCGAGAACATGGGCATCGCCGCGATCGGACTGGGCATCGGCGGCATCGGCGTATGGGCGGCGCTGTTCCACGTATTCTGCCACACGCTCGTCAAAGAGCAGTCTCTTCCTCCAGATGGCCGTCGTACGGCAGGTGTATGGCAACTACCGCATCAACCGCATCGGCGACTACATCCACATCAACCGCGTCGTGGGGGCCGTCGGCCTGCTGACGGGGATGGTCGTACTGGTGGCTTCCCGCCCTCGCCGCTGTTCCTCTCCGAGCTGATGATCCTCAAGCAGGTCATCACCGACGGCCGCTGGTGGCTCGTCACGGGCATCTGCTGCTGCTCTGTGCATCGTCATCTACTCGGTCGGATACCGTCTGATCCAGGCTCTGCTACCAGCCCAATCAGGACTCTCTGCACCCCCTCGGCGACCGCAACCGCGCACTCTCGTGGTCGGCGCTGTCGCTGCTCGCCGTCGCCATCGTGCTGGGCATGTGGCAGCCGGAACTTGCTGCAACGGACTCATCGACCGAATCGCATCGCTATGAATTACTACGTAACCGACAATACCGGCGCCTCCGTCGCGCTGAACGACATCCCCGAAGTCTCCTACGCCGCCTTCTACGAGGACCTCGCGTAAAAGCGCCTCTCCGACGCACGCTACCATGCGGCCCACTATTTCGCCCTGCCGCTCGGCGACCGGCTCCGGTTCTTCTGCTGCTGCTCGACGACGCCGAGCGCCAAGGTGCTGATCACTTCGCACGCCACGGAGTACTACGACGAGACGGAACTCCCCTCGCTCACAGCCCTGCACCCGCAGATGCATCCCTTCGAGCGCGACATCTCGGAACGTTACGGTGTGCGTTTCGACGGCATGCCGTGGCCCAAGCCGCTGCGCTTTTTCTTCGACCGCTTCAACCGCCGTAGTACGATGGAGAACTACCCCTTCTACACGATCGGAGGACGCGTTCGCTGCATGAAGTGAACGTCGGCCCGATTCATGCGGGCGTCATCGAACCGGGCGCGTTCCGCTTCATCTGCAACGGCGAGCAGGTGCTCCACCTCGAAATCGCGCTGGGATACCAGCACCGCGGCGTCGAGATGACTTCGAAACTACCGCGAACCGCCTGCGGCAGATGTGTCTCGCGAAGCCGTCGCGGGCGACAGCGCCGTGACACACGCCGCCACGTTCGCGTCGGCGGTCGAGAAACTCACGGGCGGCGTCCCCTCCGCACGGCTCGGCGTCGAACGAGCCACCGCCCTCGAACTGGAACGGATGGCGATGCACATCGCCGACACGGGGGCCCTCTGCATGGACGTCGGTTACCAGCTGGGACAGGTCGCCTGCGAAGCGCTCCGGACAGTGACGATCAACACCACGCAGGCGTGGTGCGGCAACCGTTTCGGCAAGGGGCTGATCCGCCCCGGCGGCACCGACCACCCGCTGACGGCCGCAAAGGCGGAAACGATCCGTGCGAACGTGCGGCAGATCGCCCGCCGCTACGACCAAGTGCGCCGCGACATCAAGTCGTCGCCCACGCTGCTGGCCCGCTTCGAGCAGTGCGGCATCGTGCCGCGCGAGGAGATGCACCCGCATCGGCGGCGTGGGTCAGGCGGCCCGCGCGAGCCGGCTGGCCGCGACATCCGCCGTCGCACCCCTGGGGCGTTTTCGCCAGGGGCGTTGCGCCACGAAAGCATCGTCAAAACGCATGGCGACGTGATGGCCCGGCTGATGGTGCGCTGCCGCGAGGTGCTGCAATCGGCCGGATACATCGACCGCCTGCTCGACCTCCACGGACAGGAATGCGGGAACGCCGGACACCCGCGCCCGGACTATGCGGCGCCGCTGGCCCCCTCGTCGCTCGCGTTCGGACTGGTCGAGGGATGGCGCGGCGAGACGTGCCACGTTCTCCTGACCGACGCCGAAGGCCGGATCGCCGCCTGCCGCATCAAGGACCCCAGCCTCCACAACTGGCTGGCACTGGCGCTCGCCGTGCGCGGCGAGGGAATTCGATTTCCCGATCTGCAACAAGAGTTTCAACCTCTCGTACTGCGGCCATGATTTGTAAAGACGAAAAACATGATACTACCGAAAATAAAAGTACTGCGCAGCCACGGGAAACAATACATTCCCGATCTCGACGCCGTCGAACTGACCGAAGAGTTCCGCGGACGGCCCGAACTGACCCGACGCCGTCCGACGACCGGGGCCAGCGTGCGGACCCGGGACGCCGACGACGCCGAGCACGCCGCGGCCGTCTGCCCCACGGGAGCCTTCACGGCCGCGCCCCTTGCGCTCGATCTCGGGCGCTGTCTGTTCTGCGGCGAGTGCGCCCGCACGGCACCCCGCGCGATCCGCTTCACGAACGACTACCGCATCGGATCGCCGACGCGCGAAGGGCTCCGTCGTCGCGTCCGGCGCCCCGGGTGCGTTCGACCCCGCCGGCCGTACGCGAGAGATCGCGACGGCCTTCGGCTCACGCCCTCAAACTGCGGCAGGTGTCGGCCGGCGGCGACGCATCGGTCGAAATGGAACTCAACGCCACGGGCAACGTCAACTTCGACCTGGGACGTTTCGGCATCGGCTTCACGGCCTCGCCGCGCCATGCCGACGGCGTGGTAGTCGGGTCCGTCACGGCCAATATGGCCGAGGCGCTGCGAATCTGCTGCGACGCCGTCGCCGAACCCAAAATCCTCGTCGCCTGCGGCTCGGAGGCCTGCTCGGGCGGACTGTTCGCCGGCAGCCGCGCCGTGGACCGCTCCTTCTTCGATACGCACGCCGCCGATCTGTGGCTGCCGGGCGCCCCGACTCATCCGATGACCTACATCGACGGCATGCTCAACCTGTTAGGCAGGCAAAACCCGAAGTGACCATGCAACGACTCCGAACGATTTTCGCCTCGTTCTTCAAGATCGGGCTCTTCACCTTCGGCGGCGGATACGCCATGCTGCCGCTCATCGAGCAGGAGCTGATCGCCAAACGCGGATGGATCGAGCACAAGGAGTTCCTCGACCTGCTGACCCTCGCGCAGTCGGTTCCCGGACCGATCGCCGTCAATACCTCGGTATTCGTAGGCTACAAGATGCGGGGTCTCAAAGGCGCCGTCGCGGCACTGCTGGGCAGCGTCCTGCCGTCGTTCGTCATCATCCTCGCAATCGCCCTGATGTTCGCCGACATCCGCCACAATCCGGTCGTGGACGCGGCCTTCAAGGGCATGCGCCCGGCTGTCGTTGCGCTGATCATGGCCCGGTGCTTTCGCTCTCCCGCGGCATGCACTGGTCGATGTTCATCGCCGCCTCCGGCGCCACTGGTGGCTCGACTGGTCGCCGATCTGGTATCTGGGCTGGTCGCTGGGCATCGCCTGGGAGTTGACAATGGCTGATCGCCGCCGGTTGAGCGCGGCAGGCATTTCATGGACGCTCCCAACTTTTAATTTTTAATCACTTAAAAAAAGGCAAAAAATGATATTCTGGGAACTGTTCGCAAGCTACCTCAAAATAGGGTTCTTCGGATTCGGCGGCGGATATGCCATGCTCTCCCTGATCCAGAACGAAGTGGTCGTGCAGCACCCTGGATGACCGCCGCCGAATTCGCCGACATCGTCGCCGTATCGCAGATCACGCCCGGTCCCATCGCCATCAATTCGGCGACCTACGTCGGCTACACCGTCGGCGTCCAGACCGGACACGTACCTGGTGCGGCATCCTGGGTTCGGTCAATGCCACTTTCGCGTCTGCATGCCGTCGATGACGCTGATGATCCTCGTGGCGCGTTTTTTTATGAAACTCAAAGGGAACCGGCTGGTCGAAGGGGCCATGCGGGGCATGCGCCCCGTGGTGATCGGCATGATTGGGGCCGCGGCTCTCCTGCTGATGTTTCCGCAGGACGCAGGCGACGCCAGCTTCATCGACGCCTGGAGTTGGATTCTCTTCGGCGGCGTACTTTCGCAGAATCCCATTCTGTGGCTTCAAACTCAATCCATCCTGCTGATCGTCCTCTCGGCTGCCGCAGGCATCGCGATCTATCTTTAACCGCGCTTACTCTCCTCCGGCGACGAAGAAGATGCCGCCCGTAAAGAGCACTACCAGGAAAGAGATCAGGGCCAATGCCGTAAGCACCATGAATCCGATATGCACGAAGCCCCATTTCTCGCCTCCGTGCGGCAGTCTCGGCGAGGTCAGAGCCGCGATAAGGCCCACGACAGGCGTAAGGATCAGACTTAAAACGAACGTCCAGGCGAATCCGATCTTGCGGCGGCTGCCGACGAGCCCGATCAGTACGGAAATAAGACACCAGGTCAGGATACCCAGTACAATAGAGAGCGTAGTCATAATTTCATAAGTTTTTCAAAACCGCTCTGCCCCGTACCGGCAAACCGATCGTCGGCTACCTGACAAAACGACAGTACGTCCCCAGGGGAAGCCGCTTGCCGGCCCGGTCGTCGAAGCAGAGTTCTCCGAATTGTTCCTCAAACGGCGTGCCGAAAGCCTGTCGCACGGCGGTCGAAGCGAGCGTTGCCGACAATCCCATCGAATAGAGGTTCAGCACGAGGAACGCTCCCCGCGGCTCCAGCAACCGGGCACAGCATTCGAGCATCTCGCAGATGTTGTCCTCGAGAATCCATTTCTCGCCGTTGGCACCCCGCCCGTAGGCCGGGGGATCGAGGATGATGCCGTGGTAACGGTTGCCGCGCCGCACTTCGCGCCGGACGAATTTCAGCGCATCTTCGACGATCCACCGGACGCCGTCCAGCCCGCTCTGCTCCATATTCTCGCGCGCCCAGGTCACGACCTGTTTGACCGAATCCACGTGGGTCGTATCGGCTCCCGCCGCCCGGGCCGCGAGCGTCGCTCCGCCCGTATAGGCAAAGAGATTCAGGACCTTCGGAGTCCGTCCCTCCGCTCTCATCCGCACACAGTTATCGTAGATGAAATTCCAGTTGGCCGCCTGCTCAGGGAAAAGCCCCACGTGTTTGAACGAAGTGAGGCCCAAGCGCATGCGCAACCGCATCCCTTCATAGGCATAGTCCACCGTCCACCGGGACGGCATCCCGGACCGCAACCGCCACTCCCCGCGTTCTTCGCTGCGTCCGTCACGCAGGAACGAGGCGTCGGCCAGGCGGCGCCACTCCTCCTCCGTAAGACTCCGCCGCCAGATGGCCTGCGGTTCGGGACGGCGCACGACATAGCGGCCGAAACGTTCGAGTTTCTCGAAATCGCCGGAGTCGATCAATTCATAATCGGGAAATCGGGGAATCAGGGTTTCAAACATGGAATTATCTTTTATCATACATCATATAACGAATTTTCCGGTCCCGTGCACGGCATACTGCCGACATCCTTCTTTTACCGGCCTGCAGCGAACAGGTGTGGGCCAAGCAAATTTCACCAAGCCGCCCCAGCAGAAACGGAACTCGCCCGCAACTTCCACCGCCGAAGAAACAAGACCGTTCCGGCCAATCGGAAGCACGGGACCCTTTTGTTATTTTCGATCGCTCTCGTCGATCAGGCTCATCTCGCACCGGGCACAGTCGAACCGGAGCCGGTATCGGAATCGGCCGCGCACCAGAAACAGCTCTCCTTTCAGCGTCGGATGCTCCTTCAGGCACTGCCCGATCTCACGCCGAATGCAATAGGCCGAACGCATGACCGGATGCCCTGCCGTCGCAGGTTCCAGATCGAGTCCGCGTGCAATTTGCCGCACCCCGTGATCGCGGTAAAACTCCTCGGCCAGACGATTCGTCACATTCTCCTCGGCCGCAAGGATTTTCGACGGATAGGGCGCGGAACGATCCTCGGGCAAAATCGCATGGACGACAGGACGGTCGAGCCGCGCCCGGCGCAAACGCTCCAATCCTTCGCGGCGCAGCTCCGCCAGCAACGACACCGGCACGAAACGGTCGCACCCTTCGGAGCGAACCTCCCGCACGTCGAAAATCGTATCTCCGCTGCGGGAAAGTTGTGCGGCGACGGTTTCCGACATCTTCCGGGAATCTTTCGCCGGTTCGAACACCCCGTCGCGCGTAACCTCGGCCGCAACCCCCTCGCAATCGGTAAAACGCACCGTTACTCGCTGCGGCGTTATCGCCGCGTCGGCACGCACGGGAATCACGCGCCGCGTACGGCTGCGGTCGAGGGCCAACGAAAAGCGGCGGTCGAAATTGCGGAACACCTCCGCCCCGGGGACGACACCCTCCATCCGGTTGGGCACGATCCGATTTCCGGCGACCTCATTGACATTGGTACCCGCCAACCCGTTTCGGGTCCGGAAACAGATGCCGTCCCCAGGCGCCAGGTCGTGTGGCTCGGCCAACGTGAAACTCCGGCCATCGACCCGGGCTACCCGGCCCACGAACTCGCCGACAGCTTTGGGCGTGTCGAACGATGCGACTCCCGCCCGGCGACCGTCGAAGAAATACTCCGACTCGCCCCGCGTGAAACTCTTCGAAGGATCCGGCTGAAAGTCCGGCCGGCTCTCTCCCACCGACGAGCGGCAGAATCCCGGCCGTGACGCGAGCTCCCGATCGATCCGCTGGCGGTAATGGCTCACGACATTTTTAATATATCCGACATCCTTCAGGCGTCCTTCGATCTTGAACGAGGTAATCCCCGCATCGATCAGCTCGCCTATACGGTCCGACAAATTCAAATCCCGCACCGACAACAAATGCCGCCCCTTGACGAC